>FMJZ01011651.1_pt1 | contig 10174 bp, 8 predicted proteins | sample 1987881 | NCBI WGS metagenome assembly FMJZ01 (sample SAMEA4378227, study PRJEB15110) | soil metagenome | biome: soil; feature: Field; material: Soil | place: India | collected 2015-03-11 | depth 0 m | reverse complement strand
TTTTCGTCCCCGGCGAGCATGTTTACGCTGTTCCAATGGGAGATTCGGTTGCATTGGCTACAGCGATTGAGGAATTGGCGGATAATAGAGAAATGCGGGATCATATTGCCACAAAGGGACATACTCTTTTTCAGGAGCAGCTAACCATTCGCGTGATGAGTGCAAAACTGATATCGCTAATTAAAGAGATGAAACGATCATCATAGGGAACCGGGTATGCTTTCAATCTGTGTAGTAACCCAGCAATATGCACGGATTATCAGTGGGATTGGATTACACTCCCAGCTGTTGATAGCGCAATTAGTAAAAGATGGTTGCCGAGTTGCTGTTTTAGCACCGGCTGATCAGCATTCCTTTGCCGATTCCTCTGTTTCCTTCATCAAAGTTCCTCGCTCAATTTTAGCAAACTCCCAAGCGCGATGGTTCGCGTTATCCTGGTGGTTCGCTCGTACCTTAATGAATCTTGATAGTTCTTTTGATATCATCCACTTCACCGATGCGCGGGAAGCATTGTTTTGCCATAGCCAGCATATACCACTTGTGGGTAACGTGAACGACACCTATGCAGCAGAGGGCAGAGACCTCGCCTATTATCGCCGATTTTATACAGATTGGTTTCCCCGTTGGTTTTATTATCGGATTGTCCGAATTTGTGAAAAAAGGGTCTTCCCGAGGTTTCAAGCAATCATAGCAAACAGTTGCTACACAGCAGAGGTGCTGAGAGCCAGATATCCGATTGTTCCTGAGCGGCTTTGGGTTTGTTATAAAGCTGTAGATTCAAGGAAGTATGCCCCTGTGTTTAGAGCGCGTAAGCACCGCTCCTTTGCTGCACCTAAGCGGATATTGTTCGTGGGGGGGAACATGCAGCGTAAGGGTCTTCCCACACTAATCCGCGCAGCTCCTTATGTGCTCTCTACTGCGCCTGAGGCAGAGTTCTGGATTGTGGGCGAGGACCGCTTCATTCCGCAGATGAAAAAATTGTGCCGATCCCTTGGTGTAGACCAAGCCTTTCGGTTCTGGGGCTGGAAATCTGGAGATGAACTTTTGGACATTTATGGTCAGGCTGACGTTTTTACGATGCCTTCTCTGACTGAGGCTTTAGGCGTTGTTTTTCTTGAGGCTATGGCTTGTGGTCTCCCTGTAGTGGGCACATCTGTTGGGGGTATCCCGGAAATCATTGAGCATGGATATAATGGTTTGCTTGTAGAACCAGCTAATCCAGCACAACTCGCACATGCCTTAATTCAGGCGCTAACGGACGATACCCTGCGAGAGCAACTGATAGAAGGCGGATTAGCCACAGCCTCCCAATTTAGCGTAGAACGGATGATGAATTGCACATATAGCGTTTACAGAAGTGTCATAAATTCTGGCGCTGAGGGAAACAGATGACTTATCCTCTTGTGATCTCCGTAGTGGTTAATTGGAATCTAAAGCAAGATTTGGGGGAATGTCTGGAATCCCTACGTAGGGTGGATTACCCTGCCCATAAAATAATAGTCGTAGATAACGGCTCTACCGATGATTCAGCATCATTTGTGGCGACGCATTATCCGGATGTGGAGTTGATTACGCTTCCCCACAATTTAGGATATGCCGCTGGCCTAAACGCGGGGATTTTACGAGCAGTGGAACAAGGGGCTATCTACATTTTTCTTTTGAATAACGACACTGTGGTGGAGGAGAACACTGTTTCGCGACTGGTAGAAGTGCTGGAAGCTGACCCGGAAGTTGGAATCGCATCGCCCAAAATCCTACTTTACCACAACCGAGAAAAAATTTTCGGCTTAGGAGATCGGATTTACCCTCTTCTGCCCCTACCTGTTGGATTTGGATACGGCAAGCGCGATTCTGCAAGGCACCAGAAAATTTTGGAGTTTGATTATGTTACCGGCTGTGCGATGATGGTCCGCACCGGGATTTTCCATAAGGTAGGGGTATTTGAAACTAGTTACTTTATGTATTATGAAGACGCCGACTTTTGTAGACGAGTGCGTGACTCTGGCTATCGGATAGTTTGCATAGGGGATGCCATAGTTTATCATAAAGCCGCGCGCGGCACCAACCAGAACAAAGCACTATTTGTTCGCATTCGTGCCCGCAATCGGGTTCGTTTTTATAAACGTTATAAACATGGGCCTCACCCCTGGTTAACCTATATTGCATTGGTGCTCATTGCAATTTGGCGTTCTATAAAAAACATTTTCGGTGGGCGATGGTGGTGGATAAAACCCTACCTTCAAGGCTTGTGGGAAGGATGGCGCGAGTGAACCTCCATACTGTTCAAAGACCTAAAGGGTACTGGGATTTCTTGGGAATTTGCACATTGGACCCAAGTCGAATGTCTCTTCAGTTCTCCAGTCTTACTGGCGACAAATACCATAGCACGGGTATAGCCTCCAAAAATGGGCTCTGGATGGTCTCTTGGAATCTTGACTATAGTGCAAGAATTAGGGTTGCTCAATTGGATTCCCTTTCCGTTATCGTTATTGGTCCTGCCGGGCTCAAGGAGAACATAGCCGCTCGTATCGTTGAAAGGTTGCATAACACTAATCTCTCGCTAACGGACTTCTTGGCCGACATAGATTGTGAGTGTATGATAATGGCTTGGGATGATGCTGCTCGGAGAGGCATGATAGCAGCAGACCCAATAGGGCGCTTCACTCTTTACTACTCTGTTTCAACTGACCGGATTGTATGGGCATCTCATCCAGTGCCAGTGGCAATTCTTACAAGCGGTAATACAGAATTAAGCCAAGAAGCACTTAACGTTTATTTTGCCTTAAAAGGTATTCCTGCCCCATTTTCACTGTTGAAGGGCGTTAGGAAATTATCTCCTGGTCACCTTCTGCTTATAAAGGAGACAGGCCTGGAAATTACGGAATACTTTCCTTTGATTGAAAAAGCATACGAGGGCTCCCTTCCTGAAGCCCAAGAAGAGCTTATTTGCGGGCTAAGACACTCGATTGAACAGTGTATCAACTACTCTCAACCTGTAGGTGTCTTCCTCAGCGGAGGGTTGGATTCTACGACCCTGGCAGCAATTGCCTCAGAATTCGCGCATGTGTGTGCCTTTTCTGTCGGATACTTGCCGAGCTATTACACGGACGAGAGCGAGCTGGCCGCTGAGACAGCCCGCCTTTTGGATATTCCTATAGAAATTCACCGATTCTCTCCTCCCGAGGTTGAAACCCTTACAGATGAAATTGTTGCTCGTTTGCCAGAGCCGGTTGCTGATATGGCTTTGCTTCCTCAAGCTTCCCTGGCCTCTAAAGCGTCCCGATCTGTGAAGGCGGTTTTAGATGGGACAGGGGCTGATGCTATTTTTGGGGGGTCTAATAAGTTTGTCGCAGAACATTATATGCGTTTTTACATGCACGTGCCTCGATCAGTGCGCAGAGGTCTCATTTATCTAGTTCAGAGTCTCCCCTCTTCTCGACGCTGGCCGATCACAAATGAAATTCGTAAGTTACAGATTTTTGTTACAGGCGCAGAGTTTCCCACTAGGGAGCGCTCTTTCTTTTGGTCTACTTTCTGTCCATATGCTCGCCTACAACAAATTCTGTCTGGTGATTGGGTGCTTAAACAGGATATTGGCATGAAATTTTTGGATAGTCTAACCGATCAATATAAAGACCAGGAGAGTGTGAGTGGGGTATCTTATATGACTTTGCGTGGAATCACAGCAGGGGTAGAATTACCCAAATTAGCCGCAGTGGAAAGAAGATCTGGCATCTTTATCCACACCCCCTTTCTATCAAGCAATGTAGTGAGACTGGCCTTTTCTTTACCGGATTCGTATAAGGTTAGCGGGGCGTGCGGCAAGATTGTGCTGCGCGAGGCCTCCAAGCGAATTGTCCCGCAACAAATATTACAAAGGCGTAAGGCAAATTTTTCGCCTCCGATCGGTCAATGGCTGACAAGTCATTTGCGGGAGTTATTCTGGGAAACCATAGCCTTTGGTGAGGAATTTTTTAATTTGGAGACGGTTCGCCGCTGGTGGCAGGAACAGCGGATAGGATGGAGGGATTGGTCTGCCGAATTATGGGCGATTTTTATGTTTCTGCGCTGGTGGAAGCAAGTGAAAGCGTGTGGGAGTGCTCCTCATGACACTGGAATGGGTTAATTGTGATTTCTGCGGGGAATCCCAAACTACTGCGATGCTTACCCTTCGCGATCTTAAGTTGGGATTGCCGGGGGAATTCCATTTGGTTCGGTGCAATCGATGCGGCTTAATGTATTTAAATCCGCGCCTTAATTGGGAGGAATTGCAACAGTATTATGAGCGGTATCCTAGCCATATTTTTGCCGACTTTTCGAGCCTCTCTTGGATCGAGCGTTATGGGATAATTCGCCGATGTAATTTAGTATATCAGTATCAACGCTATGGGAGACTATTAGATGTTGGATGTGCCACAGGCACATTCTTACAAGCGATGGATAGATTTGGCGAATGGGAGTTGTACGGCGTTGAACCGATGACGAATGTAGCATCTCGAATCACGCGGAACACCCCTCATATTAAGGTGTTTCAGGGAACATTGTTAGAAAGTGGTCTCCCCGAAAATTTTTTCAATGTAGTGACTTGGTGGGATGTTTTAGAGCACACCCCTAATCCAACCGCTTGCCTTCGTGAAACCTTTCGTGTTCTTCAACCTGGTGGCTGGGTATTCATTCAAACCCCTGATCCCAATTCATGGGAGGTACGTCTGTTTGATTCCTTTTGGATAGGTTACGACGCGCCACGCCATTTGCATTTATTTCCTCGTTCTGTTTTAGTTCGTCGGTTGGAGGAAATAGGTTTTAAGATAGTACGAGTTGGCGGTTTTGCTGGCAACATCTCTACTGCTTGCAAGAGCGCAGGACACTGGTTACGCTCCCAGCGCTGGAAGAGAATGGGGGAAATGGTTTTGAAGATATCTGATTCAATCGTACTCCGGATAGCAACCGTGCCAATTTACATTTTACTGCGCTCTCTTGATTTGACCTCGTCAGTGCTGTACATTGCCCAAAAACCTCATCGTCAATGACAAGCATGGTGGGAAGACCGATTACTCGATGGAGCCTAATTACAGGGCTGGTAACCTGGCTGGCAATCCTTGGTATTGCCTTCGGCTGGCATACCGGAATTCGGTTATCGGAAATTGGCCATTTTGGCCTTTTATTGCTTCATGAAATGGGACTCTTTGGATTTTTTCTATTAGGGGCTTTCGGCTACGGGACGTTTATCCTTAATATAACAGGCCTACGCAAAATTCGTGATGGGATGCATTTCATTTGCGCCATATCTTTAGGGTTAGGGGTGCTTGCCCATCTTACTCTGGCTCTTGGAGCGCTTGGTCTGCTCTATGAGGTCGTCGCGTGGATTCTGTTAGCTCCCGGAATAGTGATGGCCGTGTTAGAGTTATACAAACACGGTAGGAGGATATTTAGGGGAATCGTCTTGCCGAAAGATGCTTCGGTTTTTACTGTGGTGTTGTTCGTCGTATTGATCACGAATTGTCTCTATCCTTTGCTAACAGATGCTCTATCGCCACCATTGTGGTGGGACGAAGTTGCATATCATCTGGCTGTACCGAAGATATATATACAGCATCATGCGATTGTCTACATCCCTTTCATTCCCTATTCCAATTGGCCGATGGAAGCCGAGATGCTTTTTACCCTCGGATTGCTTCTTCGCTCAGAGACACTGGCGCACCTTGTAGAGTGGAGTGCCCTTCTGTTGGCTTGCTGGAGTCTCTATCTGGTAGGGAAACGGTTTTTTTCTCCCCAAGTTGGCCTGCTGGCTGCAGTGCTCTTCTCGGCGACTCCGATGGCACTTTCCCTGGCAGGCACAGGCCTTATAGAACCTACCCTTACGCTGTATGTGTTCCTCGCAACGATTTTCTATCTAGAATGGACCGAAACCCAGCAGCGAGAAACGTGGATACTCTCTGCAGTTTTTGGCGGGCTGGCTGCCAGCACCAAGTTGAACGGAGCATTGACACCGTTGACTCTCGGAACATTGATAGCAGCGCTTACATTCAAACGGACAAGATCTTTTAAGAGTGCATGTATGCGTTTTTTATCATTTGGTTCAATCTCCTTTGCTGTAGTAGCACCATGGTACCTCAAAAACTGGCTTCACACGGGCAATCCTTTCTGGCCATTTTTGTTGGAGATTCTGGGTGGACGAGATTGGGACTCGTTAGGCAATGAGTACCTCTTAGGATTTATCCGAAAACCCAACCTCCCTATGACGCTTACAAACTGGCTGGGTGGGCTGTGGTATTTGACTTTTGACTATCAAAAGTTTGGTTCCCCGCAAGTGCGACTTGGAGCACATTATCTCATTCTGCTCCCCCTGGTTATCCCGGCCATTTTTTTGGAAAAAAAGCCATGCCGTCGGATGCTGCACCAGGTGTCTATTTTAGCTATGATCTATTATACGTTGTGGTTCTTGCAGACGCATCAATCTCGTTTCCTGATGCCAACAACGCCAGTTTTGGCTGTTTTGGCTGCCTATGGAGTTACCTGGCTGGCGGGGATCGGAAACGGGAAACACTTGAGCATTATACAGTGCGGGTTGATGCTTTTGTTATTGAGCACACACTGGTTTTTCAACCCCGCTGCCCGGGGATTGATCTCGGACCGCTGGGAATACTTATCTGGGCGAATTAGTCGGGAGGACTTTCTTGTCTCAAGAGTTCCTGGCTACGCCGTTTTTTCTTACGCAAACGAGCATTTACCGGAAGATGCCTATATATTGCTGGCTCTCTATGAATGCCGCGGCTATTACTTGAATCGGAGATATATATGGGCAAACCCGATCAGTCAACGCGTGCTCCGTTTTGAGCAATTTGCAACTCCCGAGGAGCTAAGGGATGATCTCAAGGCGCGAGGAATTACGCATGTTCTATTTCGTCCAGTAGGATTAGAGCGTTATGCTTATATTCGCCACGCAGAAAAAATCACCCAAATAACCTATATCTTACTGAGAGAAAATACTAATCTGATGCTGAGTACTCGCGATCTGGAGTTATATGAAATGGTTTACAGAGCATCTTCGGAGCAGTAGCATCTGGCAGGGAAAGAAAACCGACTCTGCCCGATTTTCCCGACCTGTCTGGGGAATTCTGGTCATTCTTGCCGGTGCTTTCATCGTTTATAAAACCATAAAGGAATGGCATCAACTGCAAAATGCCCTATGGCGCTTAGATCCGTACTACCTTCTTATAAGTTTTGGGGTATACTCGGTGAGTGTTATGCTTACTGCATCTTGCTGGGCACTCATTATGGGCCACTTCAGCGGCATGCGAACTTTTTGGAATCATATAAGCACATTCTGTCTCACTAATTTGGCTCAAAGGCTCCCTACGCCATTACCTTACATTTCTGCACGAACTGAGGCTTATAATGCTCAGGGGATATCTCGCAAGACTACATTGACTGCAATGGCTATGGAGATCGCGGTAACTTTGTTTAGCGCTGCCGTAGTTGCCTTGGCGACTCTCATTTTCGGCGCCCCTCTATACGCAAAAGCAATCAAATACATCTTGTATGTTCTACTTCTATCTCTAGTCTTTCCCGCCTTTTTCCCCCAAAAATCTCTTAGCCTTGTAAATCTGGTTTTGGTGCGCTTGAATCGCTCCCCTCTGCCTACCGCACTGAGCAGAAGGCAGACCTTGGAATGGATAGGAATATTTATTATCGTCTGGCTGAATAGCGGTGTACTCTATTATTACCTGATATCCAGTATCTCTGTGGTCCCAGAAGGCCTTTTGCCATTTCTTGTTAATATCTCTGCAGTTTCCGGGATCGCAGGATGGCTTGGGCAAGCTTTGTTCTTTATACCCACCCCGGCAGTTCGTCAACTGACGATGGTTTATCTTTTAAGCCTTCGCTTTCCGATGTCCTGGGCTGTTGTCTTTGCTCTGTTTTTCCGCGTATCTGTTATGGTGTTTGAACTTATTTGGATAGGTCTCTGTCTCTTAATATCTGTTATAAATAAACGATCCAAGGTTATTAAAGCCAATCGGGAGGGTAGCCATGAAGATCTATAAAACTCTTTCGTGGTGGGTCATGCTAACTGCAATGGCATTGCTGATCAGTTGCATCAGCAGAGTGCAATCCACACTTTCTCCTCTTTCCACTCTTAGCCCAGTTAGTACTGCGGTTTCTCCCATTATTATTTCTGAAGTCACGCACCCCCGGGAGGGAATAGAGGTTATTGTTATAACGAACATCAGTAATTCTGAACAAAATTTGGCAGGAATGGCACTTCTGAATCCGGTCACGATGGAACATGCCGTTTTGCCAAGTGTCACGATACCACCCGGAGGCTCGTTTAAGGTTTATAACGGCCCCGAGGCCGGGAAAACCAATGAAGGGATAAAATGGCTTGATGAGCCGGTTCTGCACCAACCGGGAGACTACATCGTTTTGCTTAACCCGGCCGGCCGTGCCATCTGGTATTACGTGAATCCATAATTACCCGTAAGTGGTATGGACTTTATCCTTGAACTGTGCTAAATTAAATAGCAACTAAAACCCTATCTGTGTTAAAGGAGGTAAAGATGAAAAATCGAAGCTGTTTCCTCACCCTGGGTGCCCTGTCGTTGGTTGTCGCAATGCTGGTTGCTTCAGGAGGAGTGCGCGCCAACGCACAGGGGTTTGGAGTTGTATGGGACTCCAGTATTCAGGTGCTGAACCTAAGCGATACCGAGGCTGCCACCATTGCGATCACGTATTATCGTCAGGATGGGACGGTTGCGGCATCACCCACTGATACTGTTCAGCCTGGCCAGTCCAATACCTACTTCCCTATCCATGCTCCAGACGGGTTTAATGGTTCAGTGGTGATTTCTTCCGACAGGCCAGTGGTTGTGGTATCCAACTTGGTTATTAATACTACTCAGAAAGGGCTTGGAAGTTATGTGGGTTTCCAGCAAGGGGCTCCCACAATTTATTTCCCCCTTGTGATGAAAGGCAATGCCTACAATACGACGACCTTTAATGTACAGAATACAGGGAGCACAGATGCGGATATCCGCATCCGCTTCACACCGGAGGCTGGTAGCACCTACTCCCCTATCTCTGATATCACTGATACTATTAAGCCAGGGGCTGCAAAGACCTATGATTTGAGCACGCTGAGCCAGTTCAGCAGCGTCGCTAGGTGGGTGGGCTCTGCTACCGTGTCCGTAAGTGATCCCGCCAACGATTCTATCGCTGGTATGGCGACCACAGTGAACCAGAGGTATCCTTCTGCCTACCAGCTTTACACATACAATGCCTTCACCAAAGGCTCCACAACAGTTGTACTGCCGCTTATTCAAGAGAACAACAACGGCAACCGTACCAGCGTGAACTGCCAGAATATTAGCTCCTCTACCCCAACTACTGTTACCGTCACATATATCCCCGAAACTGGCTATGGGGCCAAACCTGCTGAAACCAAGACCAACGTGCCTCCCAATGGTGTGGCGGTGTTCCTGCAGGATTATCAGGGTACGACCAGGTGGGTAGGTAGTGCAAGGGTTACTTCAGATCCCGCAGTGCCGCTGGTCTGTGTGGTGAATCAGCAAAGGCCGGCTTTTGGCACTGGTTCAGCGTATGAAGGCTTTGACCCCGCATCTGCTACGGATACCGTTGTTCTGCCGCTGATCCAGAGCCGTAACGGAAGCCCGACCACGGGGTGGGTTTATACTTCCATTAACCTGGCCACTGTGGATGGCCAATCGCATGAGATTACGTGTGACTTTAAGCCAGCGCCTGGCTTTACAGACCCGCCGAACGTCACAAGGACTGGTGCTTCTGTGGTGTTCCTCCAGAATGACGTATACGGCAACGGAGCTAAGTTTATCGGCGGTGCTGTGTGCAAGACCTCTGACGGGACTGGTCTGTTTGCTATCGTGAATCAGAGTCGACAGAACACCCCTGTCTTCCCGCGGGATACGCTCGCTACTTACAATGGGTTCAATCAGTAGCTGATCCATACAGATATTCTCAAAGAGCCCCCTTTACCCACAAGGGGGCTCTTTTTGTAGCGAAGGGCTTTGCAGAGATGTGCGAGGTTTAAGCAGAGGCTGTGCAGCGGTAAAGTCGCTGTACCGCTTCTGTTTGCTTTGGATCCTATTAAAGCCTATCTAGCGGAAAGCCTGTGGATGACGCCCTGGGTTGCCAGCGGGTT
>FMJZ01007503.1_pt1 | contig 10189 bp, 9 predicted proteins | sample 1987881 | NCBI WGS metagenome assembly FMJZ01 (sample SAMEA4378227, study PRJEB15110) | soil metagenome | biome: soil; feature: Field; material: Soil | place: India | collected 2015-03-11 | depth 0 m | reverse complement strand
AGATCAAACCGCTTCTGGTTTATTCACCGGGTGCTTCTGGAACCGGGGCTGGCTGTGCGTTTGTTGGTGCCGCTCTATATCGCTGCTACTGGAATGCTCCTTGGACGGTCGGAATCGCCGAGGAACGGGTGGTTCCCAAGGGGAAAACTACGGCGGCTTTCGTTTTTCCCAATCCGGCAAGTAGAACGGTACGGTTTGTCTCGCCGATAAGGGGTGATGTCCGGGTGGCGGTCTACGACGCACTAGGCAGGCTGGTTTATTCTCTGTCTGATGCCGGGGGCGATAACGTCGTGTGGAATCTCGTCAACCGCGACGGGGAAAGGGTAAGTCCGGGCGTCTATTTTGTCCGGCTGACCGGTGCCGAGGCCGAATTCACCGAACAGCTGGTGGTGGAATAGGCACAACCGCTTTGGATATGGTTCAGGCGCCCGCAGGAACGCGGGCGCTTGACTTTTAGGGCGGTTTGGTTAAATTAGTGTAAAGCGCCCGTAGCTCAGATGGATAGAGCGGCAGACTCCGGATCTGCAGGCCACGCGTTCGAATCGCGTCGGGCGCTTTTGGAAAGGGGGTAAAATATGGATTTTTATGAAGTGGTGCGTCGCCGGTTGAGTGTTCGGGCATACAAATCGGACCCGGTACCAGAGGAGGTTTTGCAGCGAATTCTGGAGGCGGGTAGACTGGCGCCCTCGGCAAAGAACTATCAGCCCTGGAAGTTTATCGTGGTGAAAGACCCGGCGCTGCGGGCGGCACTTGTTCCCGCCTGCCGGAATCAGCGGTTTGTGGGCGAGGCACCGGTGGTGGTCTGTGCCTGTGCCATTTTGGACCGGGCGTGGCAGGGAATGGGTGGTTACTGGTCAAGTGCCGAGGTGGATGTGACCATCGCTTTAGAGCACATCATCCTGGCAGCGGCAAATGAGGGGCTGGGGACCTGCTGGATCGGGGCTTTTATTGAAGAGGAGGTAAGAAAGGTTCTGGGAATTCCAGCGGCGGTGAAGCCGGTGGCGTTGACCCCGATTGGTTATCCGGCACAGGAGGCAAAACCCCGCGACCGGAAGCCACTTAGCGAGATTGTCTGCTTTGACCGGTTCAGTTAACGGACCGCCCAAGAGCGGTTAAACTTTTCTTTATTTTCTCCCGGACCGAAGTGAAGAACCGCTTTTAACCGCGGGGCGAATCAGGCTTTCTGACCGGTGTCAATGACCAGTTCCATCACAATGGCATCCTCGCCGTTTTCGTAATACCCTTTACGCAGGTAGGTGGGAACAAAGCCGAAGCGCTGGTAGAAGCGCTGGGCGCCGATGTTGGAGAACCGGACCTCAAGGTAGACCCCGGCCGCCTTTTGTTTCCGGGCAAACGCCAGCACCTGTTGCATCAGCGCGGTTCCGACGCCGGATCGCCGGGACTCGGGGGCGACGGCGATATTGGCGATGTGCACCTCCTGTGTGCCCCAGGCGATGAGATAGCCAATTATTTTCCCGCCTTCTTCGGCAACAACACAGAGTGCATCCGGGCGAGAAATGTCCGACAGGAAGAAGGAGCGGCGCCAGGGGTTGGGGAAAGAGCGGATTTCAATTTTCATCACATTGTCAATGTCCGCCTCGGTCATTTTGCGGATGGTAATGTTCTGGTACCCGCTCACCGGTTGATATTAACCCGCCGCCGGTAGGAGTCAAGGAAAATTCTTGACAGGCCGGGGCGGGAAAATACAATTTGGTTGCAGGAAAATCAGGAGTGGCAGCGGTAGACCGGTAGCCGGTGAGTGCCGGTAAGCCGGTTGTCCGGCGATTATCGCGCCGGGCACAGGGAACGCCGTGAAAATCGGCGGCGGTCTCGCCCACTGTGAGCGGCGGTAATTTCTGCTTCTAACTGAGCAGGGTCGCCCGTGATTGCCACTGGTCTGAGCCGGGAAGGCCACGGGCAGGAGATAGCCGCAAGCCAGGAGACCTTGCCGTTGCCGGTGCTGGATAAACGGTAAACCTTGCGCAGAAAGGAGAGCCGAGAATGAGCGCAATATTTTTTCTGCTCTTGACCCCGGTCGGGGTGTTTCAGGGGAAAATCTTTGATTCTTTCAGCCGGGAGCCGGTGCCCTATGCCGAGGTTCGGGTGGTGCCGCCGGATGTGGTGGTGTGGACCGACTCCACGGGCAGGTTTGTGGTTGCCGGCGTAGTGCCAGAAGAGGTGTCGGTAAAAGCGGAGCGGGTTGGCTATGAGCCAGGGTTCTGGAGTCGGTTGTCCACGAGTGGTGAGGCGAGGCTGTTTCTGGTTCCGAGGTCAATACCGGTGGCGGGCGTTACCATCACCGCGAGCCGGTTGGGGAAAAGGGTCTGCCCAGCCCAGCCGGTTACGGTGATTGAAAATCGCAGCGGTGCCTTGCGGGGGACTGTTGATGTGAGCGGCGTACTTGGCGGAGCGGCCGGGGTCCAGGTTCAGGATTACAATAACCTTGCCACCGTTTCCATTCGCGGCACCAGTGCGGAGCAAACTCTGGTGATGATGGACGGGGTTAAGTTAAATACGGCGTTAAACAATCAGGCAGACCTTACGCTAATTACCACCGGGGTTGTCCAGCGGGTTGAGGTGGTCCGGGGCGGGGCATCGGCGCTTTACGGTGCCAATCCGATTGGCGGCGTGGTTAATATTATCACCCCGGAGCCGGAGCGATTCGGGATGGCGGCACAGGCGGGGTTGGGTTCTTTTGGCAGGCGGTACCTGCGGGCAGCGGTTTTTGGTCCAGGGCGGCTGAACTACTTTGTTGCCGGGGGGCTCATCCGGGCAGACAACCGTTGGACCTATCGGGATGAGTATGACTCAATTCACACCCGGGTTAACGCCGACATCAGCCGGCAGGAACTGCTGCTGAAATGCGGGGCTGGATTGGGTGCGCCGGGCTACCTTTCTCTCCTGGGGTTGGTGGTTGCCGCCCAAAGGGGTTCGCCCGGACCGGTGATGTTTCCTTCTGACAGCGCGCGGTTAAAAGACTCCCGATTGTTGGCGGTCATCGGTTATGACCTAAAGGAAACCGATTATGCCCGGCTCAGCGCCCGTTTTTCCCATCAGCGGTTGTGGCAAAATTATTACAACCCCGATGAGTATTTCCCGGCAAATGACACCCATCTGGTCCATCAGACCGGTTTGAGTTTAAATCAGTGGGTTGAGCCGATGCCCTGGTGGCGCTCCAATATCGGCCTGGAACTGACTGCGGACCGGGCAGCAAGCACCGCGGTGGGCAGTCCCGAAAGGTTAAGCCGCGGGTTTTTCCTTGAGACCGGGTTCAACTGGCAGATTGTTCAGATTACCCCGGTCTTGCGCTATGACCTGATTGTTAACAACGCCACACCTGCCGATTCGCAGCCGTTCCGTTCCACCTATGGTGCGTTCAGCCCCAGACTCGGGGTGGTGGTGAATCCGATTCCGGCGTTGAGCTGCTATTTCGGTGCGAACCAATCTTTTCGTTCGCCCACCTTTAACGAGTTGTGGTGGCCCCGGGATAACTGGACCGGTGGCAATCCCCGGCTCAAGCCAGAAAAAGGCACCGGTATTGAGGCAGGGCTGGGGATGAAACTGGGGCGGGTTGGTGCCTGCCGGTTTAACCTCCACCGTTCCGATCTTGAGGATCTAATTCAATGGGTTGCGGATTCCAGTTTCTTTTATCAGCCGGTTAATATCGCCCGTGCCACAATTACCGGCCTGGAAACAGAGGCCGGATTTGACTTCCAGTTTTTTGGTCTGGACATAAGTGCCAACTATCAGGTGTGCCGTTCTGGCGAAAAGGATCTGCCCTACCGACCGAGGTTTTTGGCAAAGGCGGTGGCATGGGGCGCCTATCAGATTCCACCATTGTCAGAAACGGGCGCAGAACCGGCTGAAATCTGCCGGTTGAGCCTGACCGGTTCGGCTGTTTCTTTTCGCTACACCGACAGTGAAAATACTGACACACTGCCCGGATATCTGCTCCTGGACACCGAACTGGCGCTTAATCCGTTAGCAACTGTTCAGTCTTTTAGAGTTAAACCCAAATTTATCATTGGATGCAAAAACATCCTCAACCGGCAATACGAAAGCATAAAAGGCTATCCGATAGCAGGCAGAAATGTCTATTTAGAAATAGATATTGGTTTATAATTATCTGTTATGTCTTGTTGCTGGTTATGGTTTTTAATTTCTTTTAGGTAAGACAGTTTTGTCTGTTCAAACAGGGGCAGGAATTTTTTGGCGACCGGTTCCGCTCTTGGCGGAATAACTTTAAGCGGGTTTACCGGTTTTCCGTTCTGGCGGATTTCAAAATGGAGGTGGGGTCCGGTGGCAAGTCCGGTGGCGCCGACATAGCCGATGGTGGCGCCCTGGCGGACCATTTTCCCCGTCTTTATTCCTGGTCCGTAACCGGATAGATGGCCATAGCGGGAAACAAGGCCGCCGGCGTGTTTTATCTCCACCATTTTGCCGTACCCGCCCTGCCAGCGCGCCATTGTGACGACGCCGTCAGCAATTGCCGATACCGGTGTGCCCCGCGGTGCCACATAGTCAACACCGTTATGGGGACGGACAACGCGCAAGATGGGGTGGTGGCGCATTCCGAAATAGGAGGAGACCTTGGCAAATGACAGCGGCGAGCGCAGCACAGTCTTTCTCAGGGATTGCCCTTTTTCGTTGTAGTAGTCTATGTGGCCGGTGGGGTCACGGAAATAGAAGCCGTAGACGTTTTCCTGCCGGCTGCGGTAGTGAACCGCGTAGATCTGGCCGTAGCGATAGAGTTTGCCGTCAACCTGCAGTTTGTCCACGAGCAGTTCAAAGGTGTCGCCGTTGTTACATTCGGTGAAGAAGTCAATGTCGTAGCGCAGGATTTCGGCAAATTCAACCACCAGTTCCGGTGTGCCGCCCAGTTTCAGGAGCGAGTGCCAAAGCGAGTTTTCAATTGTGCCGGTGATGGCAACGCGGACGGTGTCAACCGGCTTGGTGGTTTTGGTTGCGAGTGCCGTGCCGCTGGAGTCAAACCGGATCTGATAACTGGTGACCAGGTCCGGGTGGTAGTCAACACCGATCAACTGGAGTCCCCGGTAATAAAACGATACCGAGTCTCCCGGTTTCATCCGGGTAAACGGGAATTGCACTGTGGCGAGGGCGGAGTAGATTGAGTTGACCACATCAGTTGGGACACACCACCGGTTTAAAACCTCCTTGAGCACCTCCCCTTTCTGGAGAATGTCGCCACCCCAATAGGTTGATTCCGGGCTGGGGAGTTGTGGACCGCAAGGAATTCTTGGCTTTGGCTGCCGGATGAAAATAATTGCGACGCCGGCAAAAATAATTCCGATGATAACCGGTAGTACCCGGCGGACAGCCGACGCTGGCTGGTGTTCAATCATAGAAAAACCCTCCCGATTTGATAGATTGCGGTTGCGGTTAGCCAGCCTAACATCAGTGTGTAGCCGGCGGTAAAGGTCGCCCAGCGCCAGCCCAGTTCCCGTCGAATTGCGGTGAATGTTGCGATACAGGGAAGATAAAGGAGAGACATCACCATAAATGCATAGGCGGATAGCGGGGTGAACTCGTGCCGGACAATCAGCGCCAAACCCTCCGGTCCGACCCCATGAATTGTTGCCATCGTGCCGACAACAACCTCTTTTGCCACCACACCGGCAAGGAGCGTCACCGCCGCCCACCAGTAGCCAAATCCGGCCGGTTTCAGAAGGGGGGCAAAGAGGCTGCCGATTTTCCCGAGAAGACTTTCTTGCGCGGCGTAAGGTACACCCCAGGGCAGGCGGGCGAAAAGCCAGATCACCACCACCGTCGGCGCAACCACCACCACTGCCCGGCGGATAAAGAGGAGGGTCCGGTGCCAGGTGGGACGCAAGACGGTGCGCACCGTTGGTGCGTGATAGGGCGGTAACTCCATTATCAACGGCGCCGTTTCGGCGCGGAAGAAGAGCCAGCGGAAAAGGCGGGCGCCAAGCACGGCAAGGAGGATGCCAAGAAGGTATAAAGAAAACACCACCATCCCGCGCTGGCGTGGGAAGAAGGCGGCGGTAAACAGAATGTAAATCGGTAGCCGGGCAGAGCAGGACATCAGCGGGGTCACCAAAATGGTCAGGATCCGGTCTTTGCGTGATTCCAGGGTGTGCGTTGCCAGAATCGCTGGAACATTACAACCAAAGCCCATAATAATCGGGATAAAAGATTTGCCGTGCAGACCGAGGAGATGCATAAACCGGTCCATCACAAACGCCGCCCGTGCCATATAGCCGGAGTCCTCAAGCAGGGAGATGATGATATAGAGGATGGCGATGTTCGGGACAAGACTTAAGACGGTCCCAACACCGTCAATCAGCGCATCGGCAAGAAAGGAACCCAGCCATTCCGGCGCCCGGAAAAGGGCAAGCCCGGTGTGGAGTTCCTTCCCCAGAAAGGCGAACAGCCGGGAGATAAGTTCCGCAAGGGGCGTGCCCAGCGCAAACACCAGGTAAAATGTCAATGCCATCAGAAGAAAGAAGAGCGGTACCCCCAGCCAGCGGTTGAGGACGATGCTGTCAATCGCTTCGGACAACTCCGGTCCGCGGGCGATATCCGGGCGCTTGTGTACGCACTCCCTTATTACCCCCTTAATAAATCCGTAGCGCCGTTCCACTATTGCACTGCTGGCGTCGTGTTTGTGCCTTTGGGTTAGTTCGGCGCGAATTCCGGCCGCCACCCTTTCCGCTTCCGCCATTTCCGGAAGGGCGGTTTCACCTTCCAGAAGTTTCAGCGCCCACCACCGCCGTTCGTTATCCGGCACCTTTCGGGCTAAAGCGTTTGCCACACTTTCAATTCCCCGTTCAACTTCGGCGCCATAGTCAATCCGCAGTGGCGGAGCGGTTTTTTCTTCCCGTCCCAGGTTATGAATCACCTCCCGCAGCTGTTCAATGCCTTCCCCGGTTGTCGCAACCGTTGACACCACCTTTACCCCGAGCGCAGCGGCAAGTTTGGCGGTGTCAATCTCAACCCCTTTCCCCCGGGCGATGTCAATCATATTCAGCACCACCACCACCCGCGCCCCCAGTTCAAGAAGTTGCACCACCAGATACAGATTCCGCTCTAAATTTGCCGCATCCACTACCGCTATTACGCCATCCGGCTTCTCTTTGATAAGAAAATCGCGGGCGACGCGTTCGTCCAGTGTCCAGGCATCAAGCGCATAAGTGCCGGGCAGGTCAACAATTGTAACCTCATGCCCCCGATAGTTTGACCGGCCCTCGTGCCTTTCCACGGTTACACCGGGCCAGTTGCCCACCGCAACATTGGCGCCGGTCAATGCATTAAATATGGTGCTTTTTCCGGAGTTGGGATTGCCGGCGATGGCAATTTTAATCTGCCGCTTTGCCCGCACCTGACACCTGGCGTCGTTACGAGGAGTCGGTCTTGAGCGAAGCACCCGAATCGGGCACTTCGGTCGGAATGGCATCGGGATTATCCTCTGTCGCCGCCATTACCATAATCCGACCCGCCATTCCCCAGCCGATCGGAAACTTCCTGCCTCCCGCCACCTCAACCACAACCGGTCCGGTTCCATCATCAGCCTGCCGGAAGACAACCGCTTCTTCAACAACGCCCAGCTGCGCCAGTTTTTCTCTTATACCTCTGCCGCCGTCAATATCTATTACCTTTAATCTGCCCGCCGGTGCCTGGTTTAACGGATAAACCTTCAAAGGTTCAACCATAACCAGTGCCGCCTCCATTTGGCGCAAGGAAAGGCAGTACCCCAAAAGTTCATAAGCCCGGGGGTCGCCCATCGGCGCACATCGCGTCACCCTCACTCGCACCCCCGGCACAAACCCCATCGTCTCCAGCCGGCGCTTCAGCGCTGGCGGACCTGCAACACCTTTTATTATCGCCCATTCACCAACATTGAGTTCACTTAACTTTTTCATGATTTTTCTTGCGCTGGACAAAATTTATTATCATTTTTATCGTTTCCCGCGAAAGGGTGTGTTCCATCCGGCAGGCATCCTCTGCCGCTACTCGCGGATTGACACCCAGGACCAGCTGGAGAAACTCGGTCAGGAGCAGGTGGCGCTGATAAATCGCTTCGGCGCGCATTTTTCCCCGCGGGGTCAGTTCCACCCCGCCGTAGTGCTCGTGCCGGACCAGCCCCTGGCGTTTCAGACCGGTAAGGGCACCGACTATCGAGGGGCAGCTTACCCCGAGAAATCGGGCGAGTTCCTTCACTCGCACCGGATGCCGATTGGCGCCGAGAATCAGGATCGCCTCTAAATAGTCTTCCCGGCTTTCGCCCAGGGTACTGTGAAAACGATTGATTTTAGGTTTGCCTAACATTGTTAGCCAGATCTAATTTTAGCTACAATTACCGGTTTGTCAACAAAAAGGCATCCGCTACCGGGTGGGGAAAGGGAGGCCATCCCCGGGACGGTGGAGGGGACAACCCCCTTAACGGCGGACAAAACTGGCTAACTGTCTGATTGTCATCAAAATACACAATCACAGCGTAATCGGCGCGTTAATCTTTGCCGGTTTCGGGGTCATAATCAATAGCAGAACCTGTCCATCTAAAGCCGCCGGTCAGCAACTTTTTTGATCGGCTTTCGGGGATTGAAAACCGGTGCTGGTTTTGCCCGTTACCGTTCGGTTATTTGATTTGACTTTTATTAAGTTGAGGATTATAATTTAATCTTGCCTCGAGCAAGGCAAGGAAGCAATTTAGAAAGGAGCGTTTATGGCGCATAAAAAAGGCGGCGGAACAGCAAAGAACGGGCGTAACAGCCCGGGTCAGCGGCTGGGCGTTAAGGCTTTTGCCAGCGAGACGGTGCAAAAGGGCGATATCCTGGTGCGCCAGCGCGGAACGAGGTTTCTGCCTGGTAAAAATGTCGGGCGGGGAAAGGACGATACCCTTTACGCCCTTGCCAATGGCGTGGTGCGGTTTGAGTGGGCGAGTCGGATAAAAAAGCGGGTGTCGGTAGTTCCGGTGGCGAACGACAACAATTAAGAGATGAAGATTAAATGGCTGGGACACGCGGCATTTCTCTTTACCGCCGCTGATGGGACAAAGGTGCTCACCGACCCGTATGTGCCGGGTGCCTATGACGGCGCGGTCGGTTACGGAAAAATTCAGGAGACCGTTGATGTGGTGACGGTAAGCCATAGCCACCCGGACCACAGTGGTGCGGGCGGTTTGCCCGGTAGCCCTTTGGTAATATCAGAGCCGGGCGAGCGTTCAGTAAAAGGGATAAAGGTTTTCGGATTGGCGACATTTCACGACCGGAGTCAGGGTAAGGAGCGGGGGAAAAACATTGTCTTTGTCTATGAGGTTGACGGGCTCCGCCTGGTCCATCTTGGTGACCTGGGGCATATTCCGGATCGGGCAACGGTTCAGGCGCTCGGTCAGGTGGATGTGCTGCTGGTGCCGGTGGGTGGCGTCTTTACAATTGATGCCCGGGAGGCGCAGGAGGTGGTCCGGCTGCTCAAGCCCAGGGTGGTGATTCCAATGCATTACAAAACCCAGCGCTTGGGTTTTCAGATTGCCGGTGTTGATGAGTTTCTGAAACTCTGCCCGGAAGTGAGGCGCATCGGTAGTTCCGAGGTGGAGGTTTTGCCGGCAACCCTGCCCACCGGGACCGCGACCTGGGTTTTGAATCCGGCGCGGTGAAAATGGAGAACTGGTGATGTCCGGCTGCGGACGGGAGATCGGTTTTGAGGCGGTCCGGGAGACGGTTGCCCGGTTATGTGTGGAGGCGAACTGCATTCTTGGTGAGGATGTGGTCAAGGCGTTTGAGCGCGGACTGGCGGTTGAGGAGTCGCCAACCGGCAGGGAGATTTTAAAACAACTTCTGGAGAATCAGAAGATCGCCCGGGAAAAAATGATGCCTATCTGCCAGGACACCGGCTGGGCGGTGGTGTGGCTGGAACTGGGTTCCGGGGTGAGAATTACCGGCGGCGAGCTTTTTGATGCGGTTCAGCAGGGGGTGGCAAAGGGTTATACCGAAGGTTATCTGCGTAAGTCAATTGTGGCTGATCCGCTGCGCCGGAAAAACACCGGCAATAATACACCGGCGATAATCTACACCGAGATTGTTCCCGGGGACCGGCTGAAGATAACTGTTCAGCCCAAGGGTGGTGGTAGTGAAAATATGAGCGAGGTGAAGATGCTTTCCGCTGCCGACGGTGTCGAAGGAATCAGAAAATTTGTCGTTGACCGGGTCGC
>FMJZ01104295.1_pt1 | contig 10195 bp, 7 predicted proteins | sample 1987881 | NCBI WGS metagenome assembly FMJZ01 (sample SAMEA4378227, study PRJEB15110) | soil metagenome | biome: soil; feature: Field; material: Soil | place: India | collected 2015-03-11 | depth 0 m | reverse complement strand
TTCTCTTAGGGTGGATACCATGTCTTGAAACTCTGCACCGGACTATTGACATGTTCTATTTTCTGAATATAATGACTGACTGGTCAGTCATTATAAATCATCTACAAGAAAAGGAGTCTAAATAGGTTATGAAGAAAGATATACGTCAGAGAATTATTGAAACCGGTATGGCGATTTTTGCCAAAAAGGGCTTTTTTAAAACCACGGTTGATGATATTGCCCGTCAGGCAAAGGTTGCAAAGGGCACGATTTATCTATATTTCAGGGATAAATCAGATATTTACATAAATATAATTGAGAAGCACCTAAATTCGGCACTTGCCGATTTACAGGCAGTAACTAATGAAAAATTGAGTAATACCGAGAAATTGAAACGGATTGCCGAAGACTGGCTTTTGCATTCGGCTGAGTTTCACCGGTTCTTTCCTGTGATTTCAATGGAGAATATCAATCAGGCACTGAAGATAATGAAAGAAGTAAAGAAAAGGGTTTTCCCGATAATCTGTCAGATAATCTCTGCTGTTGCTGATATTATAGAAGAAGGAATAAAGAATGGAGAATTTCGTAAGATAAATTCCAAGATTGCTGCAATCAGTTTTCTTAATATTATGAGGGCGCCACTACTATTAAATCTTTTCACCTCAGAGAAGATAGAATCAAGCGATGAAATACTTGGTTTATTTTTTGATGGTTTAAAAAACAGAAAGGAGCGAAAATGAACTTTATGATAATACTCTTCTTTGGAATACTAAATCCCCGATTAGATGCAAGGCAGGTTTTCATAGGACCTGCATATTCAAACTATCTTCTTTTTCAGGATAGTGAAGAGGAGGCAAAAGGCAAGTACCAATGGGGTATCCACGCAGGGGTATCCAATATTATTCCTAAACTCGGAATTGAATTCTCCGGTGCTATTATTCGCTATGATGCACCACCTGAACAAGGACCTTATGCATATAGATATACACCGTTGACATTTACTATAACTTATGACCTTCTGCCATTTCTCAAGACTGGTTTGATACAGCTGAATATGAAGACCGGTTTTGGCTGGTATCTATGGCAGGGACTGTTCAATGACCAGGTGATTACCTTGCCTACGGGTGATAAAATGGATGAAAAAGACCTTGGTTTTACGGGTGGTCTCGAACTCCAGATTAAGCCGTTGAACAATCTTGCGATATTTTCTCATCTCCAGTATCATTATCTTACGAGTTCTAATATCTACAAATATGGCTTTTTTGACAAAGATGAAAAATTCTTTGTCAATGGTTTCGGCTTAAAATTATTTCTACCATGATAAAGAGTGGTTTAACAGGTTTCGAATTTCGGTATTCGAATTTCAAATTTCAAAAATAAGGAGGTTTTATGCTACAATTTGTCTTTCTGATTTTTTTGACTGCCCAGAACACAGTTAACTTTTCATTAAGTGATGCCATTGAGTTTGCCTATAACAACAATGCCGAGTTGAGACAATTAAAGATTGAATTAGATAAATCTATCTCTGATATTGGCATTGCGCGTGCTGCATTTTACCCTACCATCACAGCAACCGGTTATTATGCATATTTGAGTGATTTACCCATATTCCAGATGGATTCAATAGCAATCCCAATGGGTCAGCATGAGAATTATAATTTCCAGGTTTCCTTACAACAGGTCCTTTTTGCCTGGGGTAAGATTTATGATGCATACAGGATTGCCGGGCTCAGTTGTGATATGGCACAATTGCAATTATTAAGAAAGAAACAGGAAATCCGCTGTTCGGTTGTCAAATCATACTATGGACTCCTCGTCCTTGCGGAGATGGTAAAATTAACAAAAGAGAGTATGGATCAACTATTAAGACATGAACAAGCAGTCAAAAAGAGATATGAGGCAGGACTGGTCTCACAATTTGACCTGCTCCGCTCCCAGGTACAGGTAGCAAATCTGAAGCCAAGATTGATAGAGGCAGAAAATGGTCTGCGTCTTGCGCGCGAGGGATTTAAAATGGTCTTAGGTTTACCTCAGGATAAAGAATTCAATTTGATAGATTCACTTGAAATAATTGAAGAAAATTTTGACTTTGAATTACTCAAGGTAGAAGCCTTGAGTAAACGCGCAGAATTGAAGAATTTAGAAAAAGTAGAACGAGTAAGCAAACTTGCAAAGACAATCAGGGCTCGCTCAAACCTGCCCACGCTCGTTGCGGGTGTGAGTTACGACCGTAAAAAACCGTTCAGCTTTGGTGGCAATGACTGGGGTTCAAGCCTCACTTTTAATGTCGGATTCCAGATTCCCATTTTCACGGGCTATAAAAATTTATATGAATATAACAAATCAAAATTACAACTGAAAGAGGTTGAACTTGCCTATGAAAATCTCACAAAGGGAATTATCCTTGAGGTAAAGCAGGCATATTTTAATTTGACTGCTGCGAAAGAAGCAATCTCTGCTGCAAAAGAGAATGTAAATCAGGCTGAAAAGGCACTCAATATCATAGAAACAAGATACAAGAATGGACTTGCCACAAACCTTGAATACCTTGATTCCCAGCTTGCGACGATGCAGGCAAAGATAAATTATCTAAATGCCCTGAAAGACTATCTGAGTGCCCGTGCAGATTTAATAAAGGCAGTGGGATATGAATAAAGTATCTTTAAATTCTGAATTTTACCAATTATACTCAAATTCAACATAGGAGGTTTTAATGAAAAAAATTATTACAATTATTGTCGTAATAGTGGTCATTGGTGTTATATTAAGATTGACGCTTGTCAGAAGAGAAACCGGAATAAAAATGGAAAAGACTCTGCCTTCGGTTGAAGTTAACATAGTGAAAAAGGGCGATGTGCAAAAGACCTGCACACTCATTGGTACGCTCATTGCAGATAAGACTGTCCAGGTCCTCCCTGAAGCAATAGGCAGGGTGACAAAACTCTTTGTAAAAGAAGGTTCCTATGTCCAGAAGGGCGACAAAATCATTGGTGTGAGAAATGAGACTGTGGGTTTTGAGTTTGAGGAGGCCTATGTCACCGCACCGATAAATGGCACGATTGCAAAGGTTCTTGTGGATGTCGGTTCAACTATTGCCCCTCAGGTTCCAGTGGTAATAATTGTTGATGTATCAAAAATAAAAGCAAGTTTCAATGTACCAGAAATAGATGCCCGGTATTGTAAATTGAATACCCCAATCACTATATCTGTTGATGCCATACCGGATAAAATCTTCACTGGTTATATTACTGAAATCAGTCCGGTTGTTGACCCATTGACAAAGACTGTTGTGGTAAAGGCAGGTATTGAGCGTGGAAGCAATGTATTAAAGCCAGGAATGACGGCAAGAGTGTCAATCAAGTTGAGCGAGAAAAAAGGTGTCATTGTGGTTCCTCAGGATGCACTTATTGATAATTCAGTATTTGTAGTAAAAAATGACAGCACTGCTGAACGCAGGACAATAAAGATTGGACTTATGGGCGATGAATCCGTAGAAATCACCGAGGGTTTACAGGAAAACGAACTCGTGGTTGTCCTTGGTCAACAGCGTCTTGCTGGTGGTGAAAAGGTCGTTCCAATTGTGAGGGAAAGATGAAGTTCACCGAAGTCTCTGTAAAAAGACCCCTGGCAATCTCAATGGTTTTTTTGGGTTTGATTGTCTTTGGTATTATTTCCATCACAAAATTACCTGTTGACCTATTTCCGAATATTACACTGCCAATGATGGTCGTTATGACCACTTATCAGGGTGCGGGACCACAGGAGGTCGAAACCCAGATAACCCAGCCTTTTGAAAAGATTCTTGGGACCCTTAACAATATTGATAAGATAACTTCAACCTCTTCAGAGAACTCTTCAATGATTATGCTACAATTCACCTGGGGAACAGACCTTGATGCTGCAGCAAATGATGTTAGAGACAGGCTCGGTTTGATTTTGCCATATCTACCTGAGGATGCCCAGCAACCGATGATATTTAAATTTGATGTTTCCCAGCAACCTGTTGTGCTTTATAGTATAAAGGGTAATATTGACCCGCTTGAACTTGACCGTATCGGCGATGATATCGGTAATAGGTTACAGAGGGTCGGTGGAGTTGCTGCCTCCTTTGTTGAGAGTGGGGTTTTAACCGAGGTTCAGATTCTATTTGATTATGATAAACTCGTAGGACTTGGAATCAGTCCAGAGCAAATTCTCAATATTCTGCGCGCCCAGAATATAAATTTTCCATTAGGTAAGGTAGAATCAGCGACAAAAGTATATACCTTAAGGGTAATCGGTGAGTATAAGAATTTAGATGAAATCAGAAAGACCGTTATCGGCAATAAGAATGGTATTCCGATACTATTAGAACAAGTAGCGGATGTGAAATTTGGACCATCAGAGATTACCTCAATCACCAGGACGAATCGTGTTAATGCAATCTATGGTTATGTGCAAAAGAGAACGAATGCCAATACTGTAAAGGTGTGTAATGATGTTGTTAAAGAAATTGAAAATATCAAAAAAGATTTGCCTTCAGGTGTCAGCATAGATGTATTTTTCAATCAGGCTGATTTTATAAATCGCTCTATACGCAGTACTGCAGATACATTAATAATCGGTGCAATCCTGGCAGTTTTGATTCTGTTTTTGTTTCTTGGTAATTTCAGGGCAGCATTAATAATCGGCATTTCGCTACCGATTACTGTCTTCTTTGCAGTATTTATGATGTTCATATTTAATATGACAATAAATATGATTTCTCTTGGTGGATTGACTATCGCTATCGGAATGGTTGTTGACTGTGCAATTGTAGTATTTGAGGCAATCTACCGACACCGTCAGGAGAAAGGAGAAGAACCTGCCCTTGCCTCAGTATTGGGTGCAAAAGAAGTTGGTATGGCAATCACTGCCTCAACAATGACTACCATCGCAGTATTTCTGCCTCTGCTTCTGGTGCGCGGATTTGCATCCATATTCTTCAGCCAGATTGCCTGGACCGTGACCTTTGCCCTTGCCTCATCTTTGCTGGTCGCAATCACAATCGTGCCAATGATGATGGCAAAACTTCTGAAACTGAATAAAGAGGTCGGTCGTGTTGAATCTTTTTTCCAAAGGGGATATAAACGCATTGAGAATTTTTATTTAAGGATAGTCCGCTGGGCATTGAATCATCGTAAAACAATAATCTTCGGAACCGGTGGGTTATTTATATTGAGCCTGGGACTTTTATTCTTCATTGGTGCTGAGCTCACTCCATCGCCTGACCGTGGTGAGATTCAGATTGAAGCAGAGATGCCTGTAGGAACAAACCTTGCTACCACGGATTCAGCAATTATTAAATTAGAAGAGATTCTGCTTAAAGAAATTCCGGAAATGGACAATACCTTTATCACGATTGGTTCTGGAACCGGACTTTCCGCACTCTTTGGGGGTGGTGCTGGTTCCCATGTTGCTACAATCTGGATTGGGCTTGTGGATAGAGAAAAACGCACACGCTCGGTAAAGGATATACAAAAGGCAATCAGGCCCAAAATGGGTTCAATCCCTGGGCTTGTAACCCGTTTTACATCGGACGAATCATTTTTATTTGGCTCTGGAAAACCCATTGAACTGAAAATAATCGGCTATGACCTTGATAAGGCAAAGGCAATTTCCGATGAATTGATGGAAAAATTGAAGAAAGTTAAGGGTCTTGTTGACTTGGAATCAGATTTGAGCGAAGGCAAACCCGAAATACAGTTTATTGTTGATAGATACAAGGCAATGCAATTCGGTCTGACACCTTACCAAATTGGTCTTGCCCTGAGAAGTCAGCTTGAAGGAGTGGTTGCGTCACAGTATCGGATTGAAGGAAAGGAATATGACATCAAGATAACGCTCAAAAAAGAATACAAAGATACACCCCAGAAGATTAAATCAATGACTATCGCTACACCGGTCGGTGTTGTGCCCTTGCGCAATTTCTTGATTGATACAGTTGCAATCGGACCAGCAAGGATTGAACATGAGAACACATTCAGGGTTGTTAAAGTCACTGGCAATGTTGAAGGCAGAGACCAGAATAGTGTTGCCCGCGATGTCCAGAAGGTATTGAAAGAAATCATCCTACCACCAAACTTCAAGATTGAAATGGGCGGTGGTTTCGAGCAAATGCAAACAACATTCAGGGACATCGGCTGGGTAATCTTGCTCGCAATCTTTCTTGTTTATATAATAATGGTCGGGCAGTTTGAATCCTTCCGAGAGCCATTCATTATTATTTTTACAATTCCACTTGCAATCATCGGTGTCTTGTGGATGCTTTTCTTTACCAATACAACAGTGAATATGCAGAGTCTGATGGGCTTGTTATTGCTTGCCGGTATTGTGGTGAATAATGCAATCGTTTATGTTGATTATACAAATCAGTTGCGCAGAAAGCAAGGGATGCAAGTTGTAGATGCATTGATTGAAGCAGGTAGAGTAAGATTAAGACCAATTCTTATGACTGCACTTACTACAAGTTTTGGGTTGCTCCCTATGGCATTAGGAATTGGTGCAGGTAGTGAGATTCGTGCCCCTATGGCGCGTTCAGTTATTGGCGGACTGCTCTTTGCCACATTCTTGACACTGGTCTTCATTCCGACACTATATCTGGTCTTAGAAAAAGGAATAAAAAAGGAAAAAATACAATAATTGAACTGAAGTTCTGCACTCCTGCTGGAGTGGGGTTTCAGTTCTATGTAGTGATTAAGATTGCTTGACATTTTCTTAAAAAAGTATGTTGAGCAATCTCAACCACTACAATGCTTGTCTCCCCTCCACTCTGTACCTAATTAATGTGGCATTAAAATTCCGTATAATAGAGGAGAAAGGAAATGTAAAATCTTTTGATTTTCTTCTGAGCAAGCGTAATTTCCTTTTCTTCAATTTTTAACAGAATCCGACACTTTGGTACATGGGGTTTCTAAATCTGGACAGTCAATTATAAAATCTGTTTCTCGGTGATTCTCTCCTGCTTATTCTTTCCCTTTTATTAGCTTTTTTTCTTTATTTAATATTGTCGGCGGTTTAGTTTCTCCTTCATAGATGTAAAATAAATTCTGCTTGTAGTAAATGCGTCTTCCCATCATCCTATCTTCATCGTCATCTCCGAGAATCCCAAAAAGCCTTATTTTTTCAATCATAATAGCACTCCCGATGTTTTCTTTGAAGTCATAGACACGGGATTGATTTTGTGATAACTTGTTAGCCGTTATTAACCAACGTCTTAGCCTTTTTATAAAACTGACTCAATGAGGAATGGTTCAACGAATGGAACAGATATAATTTTATTATCTCCTTAGAGAATCTGGTAGTGCAGAAGCGAAATGAAAAAAGTGAAATCTATGTGTGTTATGTAAAATGTAAAGATTTGACCCTTTAGTCGCCTCACAGGAGCAATAACAGACAAACCAAGAATAGTTAATTTGAGTCTTGATTTTTGTTCGTTTAGCTATTTTCTAAAAAAGGCTTTCTCCATTCTTAACGAATAATAATAAGAGGTCGTGTTTGGGTTGTATTATCAGTTTCCAGTCGGATAAAGTAGATGCCATTGGCAATATTTTTGTCAATTAACCAGCTTATCTGGTAATGACCCGCCGGCTGTTTTCCGTCAATAATTGTTGTTAAAACACGCCCGGTTATATCAAATACCTTTAATCTGATTTTTGTATGAGTAGCAAGTTGGTATGTGAGATTTATTTGATTTGAACTTGGATTCGGCGAGATGCCGATGAATGATGTGGTATTAATCGGTTCGGGCGTAAAATTTTCATTTATACCCACGATTAGGTTCATACCGCCACTGATTACCAGAGCAAAGGGTTGTGGAGGATTAGGAATATTCTGTGCCGATACCCTACAGGTCCAGACACCACTTCTTGGAATATTGATACGGCAGACTTCTTCAACATTACGGTTATCAAAGCTTGCTGGGTTTACTACAGATTGTCCGCCAGACATTTGATTCCCCCGATAATAAGTGCCATAAGGGTTTGTCATCTGAAGGTTCAAATCATTTACTAGATTGGGATTAGAACCTACTGCGGCAGCAGTATCAGTCCACACCAATGCTGCTCTTAATGCCAGGGTTGTGTCAGTAACTTGAATCAGAAAATCCCGAAATTGACCAGTGGTAAGGCCAGTTAATTCATCGCGTAATGCCAGTTTTCTGGCATCACCAGCAAAAAATAACACACTCTCCACATCTACCCGACCAAAACCAATATTTGAATCCGGTACGACAAAAGTTCCGACATTTGGGTCAGCTGCGACAATTGTCATTGCCCTTAATAATGCGGCAGTAACATAGGATATAGAATCCGCTGGATTTTTGGTTCCGGTTGGATACCAACCTTCTTGAAGATATTGACGCATTAAACCGATTGCGGCATTGCAGGCGGGAGTTGCCATACTTGTGCCACTGAGTGTCTTATAACCAGTTGTCCCAGCACCGTCAGCCGACATAATATTATTTCCCGGTGTTACTACTGTAGGTTTTATGCGTAAGTCAAGGCAGGGACCGCGGGATGAAAACGATGCAATCTGATTGGACGAAGTTCCATTTTGTACCGCACCAACTGCCAATACATTTTTGGCATAGGCAGCGTGCATAATTGTTCGATAAGTAGGCCCAGAATTGCCCGCAGCAAAGATATCAAGAAAGTCTTTACGTAGCCAGTGATAGGCATCAGAAAAGGCATCACGGTCAATATAACCAGTTCCGCTTCTGCCCCAGGAGGCTGAATGTTGTCGGATTGGGCCAGAAATAGGATCAAGATAGAACATATTATATAGTGGCGTTAAATCGGTTGGTGTTACTAAGCTACCCGCAGCATTGGCAATATCAACGAAAAACATTCTTGCCTTAAGCGCTACACCATCATTGAGATTTGTCCCGCCAGTTATTGAATCATCACCAGCGATTGTCCCACCAACATGGGTACCATGATAGGTACCACCGACATCACCAAATACAGCGTTGGTTAGAAGCAAATAGGCAATAATCTTACGATGGTTAGGAAAATGTCCTGAATCTGAGATGGCAATCGCCGGGTCGCGAAAGGCAAGATGGGCAGTCGTTATTCCTGTGTCTGAAAAACCAAGGATTGTATTTTCTCCCCTGATTCTCCTCCGCCATATTGGCCGTGAGGTATCAGCACTTGCCCAACCTTTTTGGCAGACCCATTGAGAGTTTTCATTAAAAGGAATATCTGGATAATTGGGTGAGATGGAAAGGACCTCAGGAATACTGGCAATTTTATGAATTTCTGATAGTTCAGATTCTAAGTATACAATCTGACCAATTTCGCTTTTTTGATATCCGAGCACTTTTATGCCTTTTTCTTTTAGTACTTTAAGAACTGCGATTAGATCTGCATCAGGATATAATTGGGCGTTTATTTTTCTAATGCCCTTTTGATTCAGGAGTTCAATATTGATTTTATAGGCAGGCTGGAATATTCCAATCCAGCGGACAAAAGACCGGGATTTTACAGTTTCAATTTTATCGGTTGTCATACCCACAAGATACGCATAATAAGGCCAGTATGCATATATCTTAACACCGATTTCTTGCAATTCTTTTCTCCAGGCAGTATAGATAGGACCTGTAAACTGTACAAGATAATAACCGTAACTGCCTTCAGGATACGAATCAATACGCAGATTACTCGGTAGTGTTGGTTCACCAATTCTGGTATCAAATGTATAACCATTTTCAATCCCGATAATTGTAGCATTAATGTCTGGCTCAGGGATGTAAGAACCTCTGCTGCTTTCTACGATGTATTCACTTGAAGAGGTCGCAATTAAAGACACTAATAATAAATATAACATAAAGCCTCCCTTCCGACTTAGTAATAATTGTGTCGTATCAAGACACATCCTCCTACTACAATCCTAAAAAATTTTAGGATTGTTATTAATGGCGCCCCAGATATGTTCTTGCACAAACCAATATCATCCTGAATTCATTTCAGGACCGAACTTCTTATTAACCACTCCTGATACTTCATCAGGATATTTTTTGACCAGGTTCCTGAAAAGTCCGCCACGCTGTTTAGCAGACACCAAAACAAGAACAGACGCCAAGCAGATTCATAGTAACAGATCATTTTTTCAAAAAATATATAATAATATTTTATTGAAAATTTATTAAATGTCAAGTGGTATGTCGTTCCAACTTGAAAATAGCAATTTATTTTCCAAC
>FMJZ01035768.1_pt1 | contig 10202 bp, 7 predicted proteins | sample 1987881 | NCBI WGS metagenome assembly FMJZ01 (sample SAMEA4378227, study PRJEB15110) | soil metagenome | biome: soil; feature: Field; material: Soil | place: India | collected 2015-03-11 | depth 0 m | reverse complement strand
CAGGACACTCCTCAACGCCACGGCGTTGTACAGGATTGGATCGGGCTGGACCGTTAGGCGTCGGTCAAGGGTGACGTGCTATTTCTCATTTCGGGTTCTCCAATACAGAAAATGCGCCAAGTGCATTTTGGTTCCCCTCCCAAATCGCTCGGTTGCACATGCCAGCGTCATCGTTGTTTCCCGCCGTAGCCGTTTGGCAATCACCACTTTCGCTGCATCGCCTTTGCGCTGCTGGGCCAAGGCAGAATCGCTCCACTCGCACCGGCTCAATTTCTCCGCCAAGATCCCCTCAGCCTGGGCTTCTGCTGATGCGCGCGCATCATCATAGTGCCATCGGGCAGGCGTCTGCGCCGTGGTCGCCAACAACTCACGCTTCAACGCTTCTGCGCCAAGGAACCACCCGGGCCGGCTCGGCCCGAATTATCCTTCGTCCTGCACTGCTGTTCTAATGCCTCTTTAAATCGCCGCCGCCCTACCGCCAGTGTCCCTTGGGAAATACGATATTCCCATAGCAAGCGGTCCACACGCAGCCACGGCCAGTGTTTCACGGCGGCTTCGAATGCGCCGGCCGACTGCTCTGCTGATACACACGCAACGGTTGCTGGGGCGTGAGCGGCCTCGCCCAGGTCGGATCCAAATGCACGTAATCGCACACTGTCTTCAAATACCCCCTCACGAGCCATTCACGATCAACGCTTGTGTTGCTCGCCGAACAAGTGCCCAAACAACTTGTGCCACGCTGATTGACCCGGTCGGTGCAGCGCTCAGAAACCATTTCTTACCAGCGAACAGATTGGCTCGGGGCGTCGTTTCCACCACCATATGAAAATGATTCAGCATCAGGCAAGACACGTGCACGTGCCGGCTGGGTTTACCACAAGCCTCCAAGAGCGTGACCAGTAACCACTGCCAATCCTGGTCATCCTTAAAAGTGGATTCACGCCGGCCGCGGCGATTTATGACATGATAGATGGCACCCGGATACTCCCCCCTTAGCTTTCGTGCCATGCCAGACACCGTAGCGCACCCTCAAGCAGCCAGTTCAATACGACTTCCCTCTACGATCAGTCATTTCCATTCCGTGCATGTGCGAGTTGAGCTGATGTACCTCGAGCTTTCATGCTCCCACCTCTATCGGTTTTGGGTGTGCCGCCGTGTACAACCGGACATGTTTCCGCAGGAGTCGGTCTGTAACCTTTTGGAGCCTGGTGGCTCTGTACCGGCAGAACCAAAAAAGATTGGTGAAACTATGAAAAACACAGTTGAGCTAAACGAAACCAATTTTGACCAGGAAGTCCTCAAGGCCAACGGACTTGTAGTGGTAGATTTCTACGCCCCGTGGTGCGGGCCGTGCCGCATGCTGGCACCGTTTTTCGAGCAATTGGCAGCCGAGTTTGCCGGCCGTGCCAAGTTCGTTAAGGTCAACGTTGACGACGCGCCTTTGCTCGCCACGCGGTACGGCATAACTGGTGTGCCGACGGTGATGTTGTTCAAAGGCGGTGTGCTTGTTGACACATACCTCGGCGTGCCGAGCCCGAAACAGTTTCGAGCACGCATTGATGCGCTGGCCGACAAAGCACTTGCCACTACAACAGCGTAGCGAACCTAATAACAGCTAGCGCACTCAGGGCGGCGCCAAGTTTCGGGCGCATAATTTCAACGACCGGCATAACCAGGCATGAACAGCCCAAGAACAATTGCGATAATCGGTGGCAGTTTTGCCGGGCTAACTGCTGCGTTCGAGCTGAAGAAGCGGCTCGGCAACTCAGCCCAGGTCATCGTGTTTGACAAGGCTGAGCGATTCGTTTTCATTCCGTCTCTGATCTGGGTGCCGTTTGGCTGGCGTAGTGTTGAGCAGATTTCGTTTCCACTTCGGCCTACGCTGGAGCGCAAAGGAATCGAGTTTAGGCATACAGTAGTGGAAGCCATTGATCCAAAGCTACAGCTCATTAATACCGCGCACGGCCGGGTTGCGTACGATTACCTTTTGATTGCTACCGGTGCGCACCCTGAGTTTGAGTCAGTGCCCGGGCTGGGTCCGCACGGCGGATATACCGTTAGCATTTGCACGGCTGACCATGCACTGCACGCGCACGAGCAATGGAAAAAGTTCCTCGCCAATCCCGGGCCTGTCATTGTGGGGGCGACACAAGGTGCCTCATGCTACGGCGCGGCATACGAGTTTGTGTTTAACCTGGAATTTGCCCTGCGCCGGGCCGGCCTGCGCAATCGAGTGCCAATCACTTACGTAACAAGTGAACCTTTTGCAGGCCACTTCGGCATCGGCGGACTTGGCAAGGGCCAGGTCATGACAGAATGGTTTTTCCGACACACAAAAATTGACTGGGTGTTGAACGCTGTGATCGAGCGTGTTGAGCCTGGCAAACTCTGGCTTAAACGCGGGCAATTGCATCGCCATAACCAACGCAACGGCCCGACGCTAGATTTATCCGGGCAATCCCTGCGGTTTAACTACGCAATGATCATACCTGCATTTGCTGGTGTCGAAGCAGTTCGCGCCAGCGGTCTTGGCAATGCACGCGGGTTTATTGTCGTGGACGATTACTTCAGACACACGCAATTTCCGAACGTGTTTGCCGCTGGCGTAGCTGTGGCGGTTGCGCCCCCTGCACCATGTGAAGCAGGCTGTTCAGTGCCCAAAACGGGCTACATAAGCGAGGTAATGGCCAAGTACGCTGCGATAAACATTGCAGCGAGCATAACGGGTAAGCCGCTTACACCTAAACCCGCAACTGAGCTAGACGCAAAATGTGTCATGGACGCCGGCAACCAGGGCATCATCATGCTTACAGACCGGATTTACAAACCTGGCCAACGCAAGTTGCAACTGCTTGTGCCCGGGCCGTGGGCGCATTGGGTGAAAGTGTGGCTGGAGAAATATTTCCTGTGGAAACTGCGCACTGGTCGGGTCAGGCTGCCATAGGCAGAACACCCGGTCAAAGGCCAACTCAACCGAAAATGCAGCACAATTATATGGAACTGATTATCCGCAGAGTCGCTGGGACAATAGTTTTGGCGAGCTTATTGCTAGCACATTATAACAGCCGCGCTTGGCTATGGGTAACAGCTTTTGTCGGGTTCAATCTGCTGCAGAGTTCATTTACAAAGTTTTGTCCGTTGGAGATAATCCTGCGCAAGCTCAAATCGAGCAGGACGAGTGCGGCTAAAATACGAGGTTGTTGTTGCACAAGTTTCATGGGCGATAACGACTGTGACGCAAAATGAAATCTGCCAATTGGTTGACCGGACTTTGCGCACTGGTTTGGGTTGTAAGCAATGCTGCTGAACCATGGCGATTCGAGGATGCAATCCGATTCGCTCTAACCAACAGTCCAGATGCACGCATCGCAATGCAACGGATTGCCGCCGCCGAGGCGGGTTTGCGCCAGGCGAATTCAGCTGCCTGGCCGAAATTGCAATTGCAATCGAGCTACACGCGCACGGACAACCCGATGATGGTTTTCGGCTCGATACTCAACCAGCGTGCATTCGGCGAGCCGCCCCTTGGCCCAATCAACTTCAACAACGTGCCCGACATTGACAATCTCAATGTGCGCGGGGTGGTAACCATGCCGCTATACGCAGGCGGCCAGATCACCTCGGCACGCGAGGCAGCCCGTGCAAATGCATGGGCTGCACGCGACGCAGCCGATGCGGTCCGGAACACCCTCGCCTTCGAGGTTGCACGTGCGTATCACACGGTGCTCAAAACACGCGAGTTTGTGCGCGCGGCCGAAGCCGCAGTAGCCGCTTTCGAGAAAAACCTCGAAATTGCAAGCAACAGATTCAATGCAGGGACACTTCTGAGAGCTGATTTGCTCGATGTTGAGGTGCGCCTTGCACAAGCGCGTGAAGACCTCGTGCGTGCACGCAACGCGCGCGAACTTTCGTTGCGCGCATTGCGGACACTGCTTGGGATAGACGACCCTAAGTTTGATGTTCTGGACGCGGTACCGGCTGTGTCGGTACCTGAATCTGGCGACTTCAGCACGCGGCCCGAGCTAGCCGCCAGCAGCCAGCAAATACGGGCGCTGGAGGCGGACTTACGCCGTGCGCGGGGTGGCTACATGCCGGTTGTGGGCCTTTTCAGCAGCGCAGATTACGACCGCGGCTGGCGGTCCGAAGGCGACGGCAAAAGTTACACCGCGGGTGTCATGGTGCAGTTTAACCTGTGGGACGGCCAATTGACCCGCGGCAAGGTACAGCAAGCGCAAGCCGAGCTGCACACCGCCATCGAGAATGACCGTAAGTTGCGGCTCATGCTTGCGCTCGAGGTCGAGCAAGCGCGGCTCAATCTCAACGAAGCCAAGGAACGGTTGGGTGTGACAGAGAAAACCGTTGTCCTTGCGAAAGAAAGTGCTGAATTGACCCGCGCGCGGTTCGAGCAAGGCTTAGCGCTGGCTGCACAGCTCATAGATGCTGAAACTGCGCTGACCGGCGCACGTGTGCGCCATGCTGAAGCCGAGGCAGACTACCGCATTGCAGTCGCTGCGTTACGAAAAGCTTTGGGCCTACCGCAACTGCCATGAGAACGACCTTGAACATAATCAGTGAAATGCTCGGTCAGAAAATCCGCAACAAAATGAACAGATACAGCGCGTACACAGGAGAATCGAGTGCGGGGCTTTGTCTGAGCTGCAGCCGCTGTCATGGTCGGTCGTCGAACGCGAGTTTGACCGGCTGCAACATCGTACAGCCCTCAAAACCACGGTCGAACAACGTGCCCGCTCAATTGTTGCGAAGTAAAGGCCGCCGTAAAACAGGGGTGACGCTTGCGGCGGTTTTGCTGGGGGCTGCATTTTTGCCAGGGTGCGGTCGGCATCAGCCTGCCTCAGGCACAACGCACTCGTTACCACCCGTTCAAGTTCGTGTTCAGCCGGTTGTTGCCAAACAGTGCATCGCAAGCGAGGAAATACCTGGCACTGTCCGCCCCAAAACGCGTGCCACGCTCGAAGCCAAGGTAGCAGGGCGCATAACCGAACTACCCGTTGTCGTCGGCCAAGCTGTTAAAGCTGGGGAGCTGGTCGCGCGGCTCGACGCTAATGAAATCAAGGCGCGTCTTGACCAGGCGCGGGCGGTTCTGGAGCAGGCGCGGCGCGACCGCGACCGGTACACTGCATTGCTCGCACAGCATGCTGTTACCCAGGCCGAGTTTGACGGGGTAATGGCACGGTATCGCGTAGCCGAGGCAACCGTGCTCGAAGCCGAAACGATGCTTGCTTACACGGATGTGCGCGCGCCGTTCGACGGCGTTGTGAACCGCAAGTATGCCGATGTGGGGGATTTAGCAGTTCCAGGCAAGCCGCTTGTCGAGCTGGAGACTACATGGGCATTTCGGTTCGAGGCAGACATACCGGAAGCGCTCATTGGTCACGTGCAGGCGGGTGCAAGATTGCCCGTACGCGTTGATGCAATCGGCGCTGCGCTTGAAGGAGTTGTAAGCGAGGTTGCACCTGGCGGGGACCCGAGCAGCCGCACCATACATGTCAAGATTGACCTGCCGGACACACCAGGACTGCGTTCAGGCTTGTTTGGGCGGCTCACGCTGCCGGTGTCAGAACGCACGGCGTTGTGCGTACCTACAAACGCACTGGTCAAACGCGGCCAGCTCGACCTTGTGTTTGTTGTTGCAGACGGCAAAGCACAGATGCGACTCGTCAAGCCGGGCAAACAGCTCGGCGACACCATCGAGCTGTTGTCCGGGATCGAATCGGGCGAGTTGGTCGTGATCGAGGGCGCGGCAGCGCTGTTAGACGGACAACCGGTGCAACTCAGGTGAAATTTGAATGTCAAAACCGGCATCCTGGACAATGTCCAAAACCCAAACTTCCAAAGTTCCAAATGCAGCCTCGGTTTATCGCCGTTGGCCGATTTGGTCATTTGAGTTTGTTTTGGATTTTGGATTTTGGATTTCGGATTTGGTCGTATGAACTCGTCTGAAGCCAACACATCTCAGGTCACACTCGGGCTGGCGGGTAAAATCGCGCATGCGTTCGTTGACTCGAAGCTGACGCCGCTGATCATAATTGGTTCGATCCTGCTAGGCGTGTTTGCCACCGTATTGTTGCCGCGTGAGGAAGAGCCGCAGATCCGCGTGCCGATGATTGACGTGTTTGTTTCCATGCCCGGGTTTAGCGCAAAAGAAGTCGAGGAACGCGCTACGCGGCCGATGGAAAAGTTGCTCTGGGAAATTCCGGGTGTCGAATACATCTACTCGACTTCATCCGAGGGGCAGTGCCTTGCAATTGTCAGGTTCAAGGTTGGTGAAGACGTCGAGAAAAGCCTTGTCAAACTTAACCAAAAATTGCAGTCCAACTTCGACCGTATTCCACCCGGTGTCTCGCCCCCGTTGATAAAGCCAAAGAGCATTGATGACGTGCCGATCCTTGCGCTCACGTTTCATTCGGCCCGGTACGATCATTACACATTGCGCAGGTTGGTCGCACAAGTCGAGGAAGCAGTCAAACAAGTGCCGCTTGTTGCCGAAACGACGATCATCGGCGGTGCGCGTAGGCAAGTGCGTGTATTGTTTGACCCGGTGAAACTTGCCGCGCGCAACCTTAGCCCGGCCGCGCTTGTGCCCGTGCTTCAGCAGGCGAACCGACAATTCAGAGCCGGTGAACTAACTGCAGCCAACCAAAGTATTGTGGTTGAGACAGGCGGGTTCCTAAAAGACGCGCAGGACGTAGGCAGTGTCGTAGTAGGCGTTTACGGTGGCAAACCGGTTTATCTGCGGGACGTGGCTGAGATAATTGACGGACCGGAGGAACCAAGCCAGTACGTGTTGTTTGGAGAAGGGAGTGCACGCGGCGCGCGCGTCGCATTTGGTGCGTCGCCAAATGCGCCTTCGGCAGGCCAAGCCTCGCGTTCCGGTGCGGCGGCAAACTCGGCTGACACGGTTGTTTCCCCGCTTGCTGAACAACCCGCAGTAACACTTGCAATTGCAAAGCGGCCCGGCGCAAATGCAATCGCAGTCGCAAAACAGGTGCTTAAAAAAGTCGAGACTCTCAAAGGCAGGATCATCCCTGCGGATGTCCAAATTACAATCACCCGACATTACGGGCTGACGGCGCAGGAAAAATCAAACGAACTGCTCCTGCACATGGGCATTGCAGTGTTGGGTGTATCAGCGCTGATTTTGCTTGTACTAGGGTGGCGCGAGGCAGGTGTGGTTGCAATTGCAATCCCGACTACGCTTGCGCTCACGTTGCTTGTGTTTTATCTGTACGGGTTCACACTCAACCGGATCACATTGTTTGCGCTCATATTTAGCATCGGCATCTTAGTTGACGATGCAATTGTCGTTGTTGAGAACATCGTCAGGCATTTCAACCTGCCACAAAACCGCAATCGAAACCGGTTACAAGTCGCCGTTGAAGCCGTCAGTGAAGTTGGCAACCCGACTATTCTTGCCACGTTTGCCGTCATAGCTGCGGTGTTGCCAATGGCGTTCGTGAGCGGCTTGATGGGGCCGTACATGCGACCAATTCCGATCGGCGCAAGCGCAGCAATGTTCTTTTCACTCGCCATATCGTTCATCGTCACACCGTGGGCGGCGGTGCGGATTTTGCAATGGCGCAGCCGCGGCAAGCACGGCGAATCCCATGCGCACGGAGCACCGGCTGACGGGTTCTTCGCGCGGCTGTACCGCAATTTCATGACGCCGCTGATCAGCCGGCCGCGGTTACAAATGCTGTTTTTGCTTGGCTTGGGGGCATTGCTTTTGCTTGCAATGGCAACCGTTGGGATCGGCTGGGTTAAGGTCAAGATGCTTCCGTTCGACAACAAGAGCGAGTTCCAGATCATTTTAAACATGCCCGAAGGCAGCGCACTCGAACACACCGCCCGAGTTGCGCGTGAGATTGCCGCCGCGATCAAAACCGAGCCTGAGGTGACAGACTACCAGGTCTATGTAGGTGTGGCTGCACCATTCAATTTCAATGGACTTGTGCGGCATTATTTCCTGCGGCGCAGCCCGCACCTGGCCGACATACAGGTTAATCTGGTCCCAAAACACGCGCGTAAAGCGCAAAGCCACGACATCGCCAAACGCGTACGGCCACGCGTAACCGCAATTGCCGAGAAATACGGTGCGCGTGTTGTAGTTGCTGAGGTGCCACCCGGCCCGCCGGTCTTGCAAACTCTTGTAGCCGAGATTTACGGGCCAACCGACGATGCCCGGCGCGCACTTGCCGAGAAAGTGATCGAAATATTTAAGAAAACCGAAGGTGTGGTTGACGTTGACAAATACATCGAAGCTGACCAGCCCAAAACACGGTTTGTGATCGACAAGGAAAAAGCCGCACTGCACGGTATCAGCGCCGAAATGATCGCCACAACACTGCGTCTTGCGGCTGGGGGTGTCCCGCTCGACCTTGTCCACAAACCACTCGAAAAAGAAGACGTCACCATCCTGTTGCAATTGCCGCTGGCATATCGGACTGCGCCGGATGACCTGCTTGCGCTGCGGCTGCCCGCCCAGCCACAACATGGCGTAGGTGGTCCGCCGGCTTTGGTGCCGTTGCGTGAGTTGGTCACACTCCAACACATCACCGGCGACAAAAGCATCTACCACAAAAACCTCATGCCGGTCACTTACGTAATTGCTGATGTAGCTGGCAAAATCGAAAGCCCAGTCTATGCAATCCGCAAAATTAACAAGGCACTAAAAAAACTGGATGCACGCGAGTTCTTGGGAACTGAAGCACGTGCGCCCGGTGTAACCGGCGGGGTGTCGTCTGCCGCACACGGGCCAGATATTGTGCCCATTAAAATTTACAATGCAAAACTGCCGCCGACTGAGCACGAGCTGGCCATCAAGTGGGACGGCGAATGGCATATAACAATCGAGGTGTTCCGTGACCTCGGTTTGGCGTTCGGCGCAGTGCTGATCTTGATTTACATCCTGATGGTGGGATGGTTTAGGTCGTTTGTAACGCCATTCATTGTGATGACGGTGATCCCGTTTTCATTGATCGGTATTTTACCCGCACACGGTTTGCTTGGCGCATTTTTCACCGCAACCTCGATGATCGGGTTCATGGCCGGGGCGGGCATTGTGGTGCGCAACTCGATCATTCTGGTTGACTTCATCGAGATGCGGCTTGCACAGGGCCGGTCATTGGCCGAGGCCGTTGTCGAAGCCGGCCTGATCAGATTCCGCCCGATCATGCTCACCGCAATGGCAGTTGTGGTTGGAGCAGCGGTTATTCTATTCGACCCGATATTCCAAGGGCTCGCCATCTCGCTCATGGCAGGTGGGATCGTCTCGATGATTATTGCGCCTGTGGCGGTGCCGTTGCTCTACTACATCGTGTACCACCGGAACCAACTGCCTGCGCAACCCGCTGGCATGCACACCCAAACCAATCAATCGAGCGCATGAACATGACAACCAGATTCAATCCAAAGCGTTTACTTTGTCCGGTTGACTTCAGCGAGCTTTCGACCCTGGCGTTGAAATACGCTGCAGCTGGCGCGCGCGTTTTCGATGCTGAGCTGACAGTTCTGCACATGATGCAATTCGAGCTGCCGCCGTATTTCACGCGGTCACAATTGAGCCAGTTCAAACGGCAAATGAAAGCCGCCAAGGCCGATGCACAAAAACATCTGGCAAATCAGGTTCGGCATGCACTGGGGCCGCTGGTTAACGCACTCAAGATTCGGCACCATGTAATCGAGCGCCCACCAGCGGCAGGCATAATCGAAACGGTCGAAGCTAGCAGATACGACCTTGTCGTGATGGGCACGCATGGTCGGTCAGGCGTGCAACGGTTCCTGCTCGGTTCGGTCACAGAAACAGTTGTGTGGAATAGCCCGGCGCCAGTGTTTGTTGTACGACAAAAAGAACACGATTTCATTGATGTGCTGAATCCCGAGGCCGCCCCCACGCTAAAGAAAATTCTGTGTCCGGTCAACGAAAAGGCAATGGCGCAACCGTGTCTCGAAGTGGCCGGTACGCTCGCCCGACAGTTCGGCGCGGAGCTAACCGTGCTGTACATCGTCGAGCCAGGTGCACAACAGGCCGTGTCCGAAGCTCGGAGCGCACTGTGTTCATGGGTACCGCACCAGATTATTACGCAATGCGCAGTGCAACCCCAGGTCAAACGCGGACATGCTCCGGAACAAATCATCAGGTTTGCCGCTGCCACGCAGCAGGACATGATTGTGTTGGGAGCGCC
>FMJZ01006801.1_pt1 | contig 10212 bp, 12 predicted proteins | sample 1987881 | NCBI WGS metagenome assembly FMJZ01 (sample SAMEA4378227, study PRJEB15110) | soil metagenome | biome: soil; feature: Field; material: Soil | place: India | collected 2015-03-11 | depth 0 m | reverse complement strand
CGACTGCACGTTCGCGCGCTGCCGCCAGCGCCGCATTAGCTGCGCGCAACTCGGCGGCCAACCGCTCGGCGCGGGCCATCTGATCGGCCAAACGCGCCAGCACAACCGAAAACACCAAAGTGAAGATCAAGCCAAACAAAATGGAGGAGGTCTGCGCGAGGAGATATTCGAGCGCGGCGTCGCGCAACCAGAGCACACCACTCCAGCCAAGGTACAAGAGCAGACTGATGCCGAGACCGCGCCACACCCCTAGCCCAATCACCGCTTGCGAAGCGATGACAAAGAGCAAAAAGGGCAGGAACGTCCACCCGGCATCGAGACCAACATAGTTCACCACATAGTGATACTGGCGGCGAAATAGAAACGGTTCGCTGCCGCTTCACCCCAACGGCGCTGCCAACCCTCCCAAGCAGCGTTGAGCGCCAGCAGCACGCTCAAAAGCAACACCACCGGGTAAAAGCGTTCTAGCGACAAATTGCGGTGGAAGAGGATAAACGCAACGAGCGCGAAGTTGATCATGGTATACGCCGCCAGCATCAACGTGCTCTGCCCGCGGCTGAAATAGCGAGTGAGGCGCTGCCAGAGCGGGATAAACGGCCAGTGCGCATTCATGGCACCATCCACGGTTGCAAGACGTACCGCCACCAATTGTTGGCGATGCCATCGGTTTCACCAGCGACCCGCGGCAAATGATCGAGCCACCAGAGATGGTGCAGGCGCATATCGCCGCCGCCCCATTCGGCGCAGCGCATCACACGGGCTGGCGCGCTCAGATCGGGAAACTGGTACCACGCATCGGCCCGCGCCCACACTGGTCGCGGGTTGCCCCAATCGTAGTCGCGCGCGCTCGACGGCGCGAAGTGGACGTTGCCGCACTCATCGAGCCGGGTGAAACGCTCCCACAAGTCGCGCTCCGGCGGATGATTGCGGTAGACATGGGCCATAATCGACTCGACGCGATGGCCAAAGTTTTCGAGCATGCAATCGACCCCGCGCTCGACATTGAACCCCATCACAATATAGCGGCGGCGGGTATGGGGCAACCGCAGCGGCGGCGCATTGCACCAAAACGCATCCACGCCGACCATCCGGCTCTCGTAATAACCGGCATACGGAAAGGCAAACAGCCATAGCTCATCCAGCTCGCCGCGCTCAAGCTCGGCAGCCAACCCAATCTGATCGAGCAACCGCTCATAATCGGCTTCATCCGGTTGGTGCGCCGGCATCCGCCGTTCCCATGCCGCCAGATACGTGGCGCTATCGTAGCGAAAGCCATCGCTCTTGACCGGAAAGTCGGTGTAATGCCGCCGCATCACAATCCGATAATCGGCGATCCCGCCCGAACAGGCGCGCAGATCAGCGATATACTGTGCGGCCAAGGTTTCGGCATCGTTCCAACCCATCACCCGGCTCAACGGCAAGCCGCCGCGTTCGGGAATCGGCGGATCGTGCGTAATTAGCGCCACCTTGAGCGTGATCGGCTCGCCGGGCCGGTCACCGCGCAGGACAGGCAGGCGGTCGCCGGATTCGCCTCGCTTGCCCCAACCGAAGAGACGGTTCAGCATAAGCTTTATCTCCAAATAGCCACGAAAAGACTCAAAACCACAAAATATTTTTGGGTATCTTGTGTCTTTTTGTGGCTGTTCCCTAAAAGACTGTTACCATTATGACAGCAACCAACCGCCCTCTTCGCCCCCACTTCAACACCCCTCTGCGGTCTTTGCGTCCCCTGCGCCTTTGCGTTGAACCCTCTGCATTCCCTGCGGAGCCGGACAGCCGTCCGGCGCTACTGCCTTTGCGTTGTCATGGTATGATGATTGCATGATACGCTTAATTCTACTCCTCGTCATCGTCTTCACCAACGTCACGCCGCCGTCCGCAATAACACGCGACGAAGGGGCGGCAAAGGTCATCGATCCCTTCATCACCGCGCAAACCGCCGCGATGCGCACCGGCAGCGTCACCGATCTCATCCGCGAGCCGTGGGATCGTTACACCATGCGCGTCCAGCTCGACCCCAGCGGGCCACGGCTGAGCGGTGAGATCACGGTGCAACTCACCAACCGGACAGAGGTCGATTTCGATACCATTTGGTTCCACCTCTATCCCAACCACCCCAACTTCGGCGGACGGCTCGATGTTATCTCGGCCCGCATCGACGGCGTTCTAGTACCATCACGCACCTTGCACGGCGATACCTTGATCGGCCTCAGCACACCGCAAGCCATTGCCCCCGGCCAGCGGGCCACCGTCACAATGACCTTCACTGCACGCGGGCCGCGCAACGCCAGCCAGCGCATCTTCGGCGCCTACAATCTGGAAGCGGGGGTCTGGTCGATTGCGTCATTTTACCCAATGCTGGCCCGCTACATTCCGGGGATCGGCTGGGACACACGGCCAATCGAGTCACGAGGCGACTTTACCGTCAGCGCGATCGCGCTATACGATGTCACCATCGCAGCGCCGGCAGACTGGCAACTGGTCACGAGCGGCAGCCGCCTCGCTGATCAAGTAACCGATGATGGTGTACAGATAAGCCGTTTCGTCAGCGGGCCGCAACGTGAATTCTACCTTGCTGCGCTTCAAGGGCTAGTGGCGGCCAGCGCCAACGTAGATGGCACCCGTGTAGTTAGTTATGTCCAGCCGGATGATCCTGCTGCTGCTGAGCGTAGTCTCGCGATTGCTACCGCCGCTCTGCGCACCTTCAACCAGCGTTTCGGCGCTTACCCCTACGCCGAGCTAGAGGTGATTCAAGCGGCCTTGACCCGATTTTACGGCATGGAATATCCGGGAGTCGTATTGATCGAGCAAACCCTCTACCAGCGCGATGACCGGATGCTGGAAACTACGATTGTCCACGAGATCAGCCATCAGTGGTGGTACGGTCTAGTCGGCAATGACGCGCAAGGGGAAGCGTGGCTTGACGAGGGACTCGCCAGTTATAGCCAAATCCTCTATTACGAGATGATTGGCGTGCCAGAGCAAGCAAAAGCGGAACTCGACGCCTTTCGCGCCATTTACCGCCAGTTGCGCGACCGTGGCGGTGACGCACCGTTAGCCACTCCACCCTCAGACTTAAGCGATGGCCGCTACGTGCCGGTTGTCTACGCTAAAGGTGCGCTCTTCTTCCACGCGCTGCGCCAGCGTATCGGCGAAGGGGCATTCAATACATTCTTACAAGGGTACGTTGCCGCGGCAAGTTACCGCGAGATTGCCGGCCCTGACCTATTACGCACCGCCGAACAGGCATGCGCATGCGAATTGGATGATATGTTTGCGGATTGGGTGATCACAGCAAACGAGGTCACAATACCGTAGAGACGGCGCATGCGCCGTCCCTACACGATGAATACGTTGCCCCTGCTTACTCGCCCTTCACGGCCTCCTTGAGCGTGCTGCTCGCGCTAAAACCGGGGGTCTTGGTAGCGGGGATGTGGATCTTCTCGCGGGTCTGTGGATTGACACCCTCACGCGCCTGCCGCGACCGCACCTCAAACGTGCCAAAACCGGTCAGCGTCACCTTCTCACCCCGCGCCAACGCCTCAGTGATCACCTCGAGCGCCGCATCGATAATCTGCTTCGTCTCCTTCTGCGAAGCCTTGGCACGCTCGGCCACCGCCTTAATAAAATCCGTCTTCTGCATCGGTGCAGTCCTCCTCTATGCACTCAAGCGTGAATCGCTCTTCAGAAAGCAGTATACCGCATCTGTCAAGAGCTGTATCCCTTGCTGATGCGGTAAACGGCTTATTACGCTTTCCAATATGATTTTATAGCTTTGCAATGCGGAAAATCAATTTGATCGCATTGTAAAGCCATGCCACAGGCGCTCACATCACCTGCCCAACACAACAGGGGCGACCGGATGGTCGCCCCTTCCCACCATCCCCACCGAACGGGCAACCCTAATCCTCGCTGCGTTCTTGAATCACATACAGCAACTCAAGCAACACATTCTTCACGCTTTCGCGATCGGTCGCCGTACAAGGCAACACCTTGATATGCGGCGGTTGGCGCAAAGCCAAGCGCAATTCATCAGGCGACCATGCATTAGGGCGATCCTGCTTATTGGCCGCAATCACATAAGGCGTATCGCGGTACGAGACAAAAAAGTCGATGATCCGGTTCGTCTCGCGGAACGTTTCCGGGCGGGTGCTATCGACAAGGATCACCAAACCAAGCATCCCCTCGGCGAGGATCTCCCACATAAAATCGAAGCGTTTTTGTCCCGGCGTCCCAAAGAGATGGAGCACGAGATCATCAGAGATCGCGATGCGCCCAAAATCCATCGCGACAGTCGTTTCCTTCTTGATCAGCCGAGTATCGTCGGTCGCCCGGCGTTCCGTCGAGACGACCTCAATCTCCGAGATCGTCCTGATAAACTCAGTTTTGCCGGCGTTGACGGCGCCGCTGATCACCATCTTTACCGTCTGCACACAGCCCTCCGCTCCGATGCTCCGGCCCCAGCTACATGCTGCGGATCCGATTGATGATCCGGTTGACGAGGCTCTTCTTCAAACGCGGCTGTTCAACCGGCGGCATTCCGGCGGCCAGCACGCGCTGCCGTTTCACCAATTCCAGCATACCGGCGGTCAAGAAGCCATAGACCGCGCGGCACACATCAAAATCGCTCAACCCAGTCTTCTGGGCAATCTCGGCCAGCGTATCGCGGCCATTGATGCGCGCAAACACCCTCCACTCATCAGGTGAGAGGCGCATCCCCTTCAGTTTTTCCCCCGGCGGGGCCATGAAGCGCGGCACGAGATCGGTTGAGGGGATACGGTCGCGAATCCGTTCCCATTCATCGATCCGGCGCACCCCTTCCATAATCAGGTGGTCAATTGAGATCGGTATCGGCGCTAACGGCGCATCAGGCGCTGGACGCTGATCGCGCTCGAAGGTAAACTCACCTTCCGGCCACGCAAACAACCCATACACCGATTGTTCAGTATGGCCCATCAGCGCGCTCTGCAACCGTTCGGTACTGACCATCCCGGCATCAATCACGACCTGACTCAATGTCACCCCATTGCCACGAGCCGCTAATGTGCGGCAGGCTTGTGCCAACTGATCGGCGTTCAGCACGCCAAGCCGCACCAATAACTCTGGCTTCTCATCTTCGGGACGGCGCGCTGCCAGCAACAGCTTGCCTTTCTCAAAGTAGAGGCGCGCCGTTTGATCATGGTACTTCAAATACAGAGCGCCTGTTTTATACCCGCGATCAACGAGCGAGAGAAAGTCTGACAAACTAAAATCGCGGATGTTTCCCTCCAGCGGCATACGTTCCTCCGCTATCGCGGGTGTTATGCAACAATTACGTCACATGGTTGGCTGTGTATCAGCCAAACCGGGCGCCACACCGGTAGTTGGCGCCAGTTGAGTAGCTTCACGGTGATCGGCGGCCACGACCGGCTCGAAGGCCGCGATCGCGGTAGCAATCATATCATCATCCGGCTCGCGGGTGGTCAGATATTGCGCCGCTAACGTCGGGGTCAGCAGCCAGCGCACCCACGGCACATGGTAATAGTTCGCGGCGAGTTGTTGGGCCTCAAAGGCGACTGCCGCGACTAATGGAATGAGCACAATCCGGGCAATGATCCGCTGCCAGACCGGCAGACCGGCAACCGAGAGAAAAATCAGAAAGCCGATCAGCGCCACTGCCAACAGGAAGCTGGTGCCGCAGCGCGGGTGAATGCGGCTGCACTGCCGCACCGATTCCACTGTCAGCGGCAGACCCGCTTCATACGCATTGATCACCTTGTGCTCAGCGCCGTGATAGCCAAACACCCGGCCAATATCAGGAATACGGCCAATCGCAGCAATATAGGCCACCACCAACGCCAGATTGATCAACGCCTCGATGATTTCGCGCACGAGCACCGGCGCGCCAAGCTGGCCAATGAAGTTGGCCACCAGTGATGGCAACACCACAAAGATGCCAATCGCGATTGCCAGCGTGACCACAAAGATCAACGTCTGGACAACCGGGTGCAGATTCTCATCGTCATCGGCGGCAACCACCGCGGCCGAAAAATCGAGCGCCTTGCGCCCGATCGTAAAGGCTTCAGCCAGCGCGGCAAACCCACGCAGCAGCGGCCAGCGTTGCCACTGCGCGCTGCGAGCCGGGATCGGCAGGTCGAGCCGGGCAAAGCTGCCGTCAGGACGGCGCACAACGACGGTCGCTTGCCGGCGACCGCGCATCATCACCCCTTCGAGCACTGCTTGCCCACCATACTTAAACTGATTGGTACTCATGCCAATTCTGACCCTCACCCGCTCGCCGGCCAAACCAAACTTTTATTATCCTCTATCTTACCATGCCAACAGGCACGGTAACGTATCGAACATGGGGGGTTATGAGGCCGGTTCGTCAGGGTTTCCGCGCCGGGCTAAGGTTGTAGCCGCCGCCCGCACGCCGCTCACCAGACTTGAGACACGAATAATCGGCGAAACTACTCGTTCAGCCACGTAGGTCGTCGCTGTGGTCGCTGTCTGCGCCGAGTCGCGCACATTATTGGCGATCGCGCGCGTTGTGTCGAGCGTCTCATTCGCCTTCGCCAGCGCCTCATCGAGTTTGGGCAGCACATTGTTGCGCGCCAGCCGGTTGATCTGCTCAACCGCGTAGAGGATTGCGACCAGAATCGCAACCAACAAAACCGCGCCGATCAGTTGCAACGCGGCCAAGATCACGATAAAGACATCGCGCCACGCGGCACGGAAACCTTCACCGAGGAAGATCGCCGCGATAATGAACCCGAACAGAACTGCGGTCAATAAGCCAATGCCGATGCCAATCCAGCGTAACACGGGGTTACCTCCGTACCGGGCCGCAGAATACGCGGCTGTGAGGGCGCTCTAATGCGCCAAATTATATCATAGCCGCAAGCGTGAAACAACTATCAGCAAGATCCACGCTAACAATGAGGCTTCGAGCATTGGCACACCCGCCGGAGCGGGCAGATCGAGCGGGAAACGCCAGCCAATCAGGGTGGCAATCAAGCAACCGGCGGCTGCCGTGACCCAAAACATCGGGATTTGCCGCCACGAGCGGCCTAGCAAGACATGGGCCAGCGCCGCATGGGTCGTGGTCAACAAGAGCAACAATAGGGCTACCGGCGAGAGCGCGCTCATTGCACCTCCGGGCGGGCGATCCATCCCCCGCCGAGCACGCGTTGGCCATCGTAGAAAACAGCCGCTTGGCCGGGGCTAACAGCACGCTGTGGCCGTTCTAATTCCACCAGCCAGCGTCCATCGGGTTGGGCTGACACGCGGGCCGGCAGCGGTTCGGCGTGGGCACGCACTTGCACCATACACGTCAATGAATCAGCCGACGGCTGATCATCAACCCAACGCACATCGGTGACGGTAAACCGCTCGCGGTTGAGCGCCGCCGCCGGGCCGACGATCAACGCGTTACGGGCTGGATCGATCGCAATCACGTAGCGCGGTTCGCCGCCGCCTAACCCCAAGCCGCGGCGCTGGCCGACGGTGTAGAGCGGCAATCCCTGATGCCGGCCAATCTCGCGCCCTTCCAGATCAACAATCGGGCCGGGGGTGAGGCTCTCCGGCGCTTCGACCCGCAACAGGTTGCGGTAGTCGCGATCGGGCACGAAGCAGATGTCTTGGCTCTCTTCCCGATCGGCGCTCGGCAAGCCGCGCGCTGCCGCCATTGCACGCACTTCGCGCTTGGTATATCCACCGATGGGGAAGAGCAGACAGGCCAGATCAGCTTGGCCGAGCATGTGCAGCATATATGACTGATCTTTTTCGATATCTACCGCCCGCCAAAGCTGGTAGCGGCCATCGGCGCCGCGCACAATTCGGGCGTAATGGCCGGTCGCCACCGCGTCAAACCCCAAGGCCCGCGCCCGATCGAGCAGCGCGCGAAATTTGATCATGCGATTGCATTCGACGCATGGATTGGGGGTGAGACCGTGCGTGTACGCCCGGATAAAATAGTCAATGACGTGGCGGCGAAACTCGCGCTGGTAATTAAAGACGTAGAACGGGATGCCGAGCAAAGCGCAGACGCGCCGCGCGCTGGCCGCCGCTTCGGCAGCGCAGCAGAGGCTCTCGCGCAACCCGTGGTCGTCGTCATCCCACAGATGCATGGTCACGCCGGTCACGTGATGGCCGGCTTCACGTAAGAGCGCAGCGGCCAGCGAGCTATCGACGCCGCCGCTCATTGCCACTAGAACGTTTGCCATATTTGGTATTATACTCGGTATGACCGTTTCCAATAACAGCAAGGTATCACGAGAGCGCCAACGTGACGAACCCTATCACCACTATGACGGCTCCTGTCACCATCGACCGCCGCTACCACGACCGCCTTGGCCTGAGCTATTTGACTGCCGGCGCCAGCGGGCCGGCGATCGTCTTTCTGCACGGCTGGGGCGCATTTAAAGAACTCTGGTGGAGCGCCCTACGCGATCTTGGCCGTGACTACCGTTGTGTTGCCATCGATATGCCCGGCCACGGCGAGAGCCGGATCGGGCGGGCCGACCGGATCGAAGCCATCGCCGAGCTGGTGGCCGAGTTTTGCCGTGATCTTGGCTTGGCCACGATCACGCTGGTTGGCCATTCGATGGGGGGCAGCGTGGCAGTGGAGTTGACCCTGCGCCACCCCGAACTGGTGCAACGGCTGGCCCTGATCGATGCCGCAGTTGACGCCTACCGCATGCCGGCCTACACCCGCACCTATCTGCTCCCCAACGCTGGCTGGGCCGCCTTCCGGCTATCTCAAGCCGTCGGACGCGCTTTTCGCCCGCTGGGCCAGCGCATCCCGCACGAGCACGGCGGCGGCTGGATTCGCCCATGGCTGCGGCGCGCATCGTACCTCGCCACCTTCGACCCAGAAGGATTGTACCGCATTTTGCGCTCGTTGTTCGCGACTCGCGCCGATGACCGGCTGCAACAGATCCGGGTGCCGGTGCTAGTGATGACCGGCCAGTTTGATAGCCTTGCCCCGCCGGCCCATGCTCGCCGGCTCGCCGAAGCCATTCCCGGCGCGCAGTACGTGATGATCCCGGCCAGCTTGCACAACCCCATGGACGAACGCCCGCGCGCGTTTACCCGCGCATTGCGGCAATTTCTTGCCAATGCACAGGCGCAGTAGCACCACAAAAGCGCAGAGATGGTGAAGTGCGTTTCACGTCACGCTGCTCCAGAAAGAGGGTTATGAACCTCGAACCGTACCGCAAAGAGATCCAGCTTGCCGGCACCTCGCCAGTGCGCTTAAGCGTCGTCGATGTCGGGCCGCTTGCAGGCGAGCGGCAAGGCACAATCGTCTGCATTCACGGCTGCGCCGGCAACCTCGAACAATGGACGCCACAGATTGCACACTTGTCCGGTCGCTACCGGGTAATCGCGCCCGACCTGCGCGGCCATGGCCGCTCCGAGGTGGTCAATTCGGCCTATTCGCTGGAAGAGTTTCTCTGGGATTTGACCCAGTTGCTCACCCGCTTGCACGTCGAAGAGCCGTTCATTCTGATGGCGCACTCGTTCGGCGGCCCGATTGCGATCACCTTTGCCGCCAGCCAGCCCCAGCGCGTCAGCCGTTTGATCTTGATCGCGACCGGCCCTGAGATGCACCTCAACCCACTCCACGAACGGATCGTCAAGTTGCCGGTATCGCTGGCGATGCTCGAACGGTTGCGCCCGATCGTGATGCCTAAAACCTACGCGCCAGTCAAGGTGATCCAAAAGGTGCTGGCCGGCACTCTCTTTCGCTGGGATGGGCGGGCCGTGTTACCACAGGTGCAGACGCCGACCCTGATCATTGCCGGCCAGTGGGATTTCATCGCGCCAGTGGCCCAAGCCCGCGAGAGCCAACAACTCATGCCCAACGCCCGGCTCGAAATTGTTCGCTATACTCGCCATCTGCCCCACCTTGAGCGGCCTGATGCGGTGAACCGCCTGATCGACCGCTTTCTAGAAGGGCCGCGGGTCTGGCGCGAGCAACGATGAGCAGCGATATGGAGTGCGGCAGTTAAACTGCCGCACTCCAAAGCCGGCAAGCGGGGACGCAGAGACGCTACACGCAAAGACGCGCAGAGCGCGAAGAGACGCAAAGGGTTGGGCAGGAGGAGTCGTCGGATTAGCGACGACGACATTGCCGGAGCGGAACAGAGCAGCGCCCCTCTCCCGCGCTGCGGGAGAGGGGTCGGGGGTGAGGGTACGCCAAACCCCGCTTGCCGCTTGTCATTGCTTCGG
>FMJZ01008014.1_pt1 | contig 10213 bp, 8 predicted proteins | sample 1987881 | NCBI WGS metagenome assembly FMJZ01 (sample SAMEA4378227, study PRJEB15110) | soil metagenome | biome: soil; feature: Field; material: Soil | place: India | collected 2015-03-11 | depth 0 m | reverse complement strand
GTGGTCTCCATCCTGCAGAAGATGCGCACCCCCCCCCGCCGGTTCTGGGTGGAAATCCAGGCCGAGCGGGCCCAGGAACACCCAAAAGCTGTGCGCAAAGTGCACTTGAAATACGTGGCCGAAGGGGTGCCCCAAGAGAACCTGCGGCGGGCGGCGGAGCTCTCCCAACAACGCTATTGCTCCGTGTCCCACTCCCTTTCCGCAGAGCTCACCTTCGAGGTCCAGACCTTACCGTAAAAGCTCGCGCAGCCGCTCCAGGTCCAGGCCCTCTCGCACAAGCTCCCGCAGGATCCCCAGCCTTTGGGGATCAGGGAGGAAGGTCCGGCCCAAGAGGCGATCGGCGGTCTCGGCCACGGTGAACGTGTCCTGAGGGGCCACGGCCAGGGTCTTCCCGCCCTCCGCGGCCTGGGCGGTGATGGCCCGCTCCGGCCTGATCCCACCGGACAGGAGGAGGGCGCGGACGCGCGGGAAGGCCAGGGCCGCAGCCTGGATGTCCGTGCGGTCCCCCCCGGTTATCACCGCCAGTTGCCCGGGGATGCGCCGCAGATGTTGCAAGGCGGCCTCGGCGCCCATGGCTCCCACCAGGAACCGGTCCACCTCGGCCTGGATGTTCCCTTCCACCACGATCTCCGCGCCCACGGCCTCCAACACCTCCAAAACGCGCACGGCCTGGAGCCGCCGGTCGAACGGGATGGTCCCCACCACCGGGATCCCCCGTTCCTCCAGGAACGGGGCGGCATAGGCCTGCACCTCGGATGTCACGGCCTCCGGGGAGACCTCGTTCAGGACCACGCCCAGGAGGCGGGCCTCCCCAGCCAGGAGCTTGGCCGCGGCCAGCACGGCGTCCACGCTGGGCTCTCCCGCGTATTTAGCCACGAGGAGCACCGGCGCCTCCAATTTTTGAGCCAAGGCCACATCGGAGAGGCCAGAGAAAAAACCGCGGCCCAGCCATTCCCGACCTTCCAAAAGAAGCCAATCGGCGTCCACCTTTAGGCAAGCCTGGATGCGGGTCCAAGCGTCGGCGGGCGGGCGCCAGGCCCGCGGCGTCTCCCCGGCCAGCACCGCCACCAGCTCCTCACCCCCGGGCAAGCCCAACACCTGGGCCATGGCCGCGCCATCGGGGTCACAGGGCCGGCCATGGCGATGGGCCCGCGCCAGGCCCACCGGTTTTCCATAGGCCACCCGCAGCCCCTGCTCCCGCAGAGCTTGGGCCAGCCCCGCGATCACCACCGTTTTCCCCGCCTTCTCCCCCACCCCTGCCACGTAGACTCGGTTCATGGGCCCTCCTCGCCCACCGTGAGCCGCAGATCCACGGCCACCACCCGATCTGGGTAGCACATGACCGGGTTGAGGTCCAGCTCCACGATCTCGGGGTTATCCGTCACCAGCTGGCTCAGCCGCAGGATGAGCTCCACCAGGGCGGCACGGGCCACCGCCGGCTGCCCGCGTGCTCCTGTGAGGAGCTTTTTGCCCCGCACCAGCTCCAAAACCTCTTCAGCCTCGGCGCGGGAAACAGGGGCCACAGCGAACGCCACGTCCCCCAGGACCTCCACGTGAATGCCGCCCAGGCCGAACATGATGAGGGGGCCAAACGCGGGATCCCGCACCATTCCCAGGATCACCTCCCGGCCCGGCGGCAGCATCTCCTGGACATAGACCCCGTCGATCTGCACCTCAGGGAAGCGGCTGCGCAGGTTCCGCAGGAGCTCCCAACTCACCCGCTCAGCCTCCTCAGGGGGGATGTGCAAGCGCACGCCGCCCACCTCGGTCTTGTGGGTGAGCTCGGGCGAGACGATCTTCAGGGCCACAGGCGTGCCCAGCTCCCGGGCGATGCGCCCCGCTTCCTCCGCGGTCTTGGCCAGCCCGCCCCGCGCCACCGGGATCGCATAAGAGGAAAGGATTTCCATGGCCTCTAGTCCCAGACGCACGCGCCCCCTCCCACGCGCTTCTGCTAAAAATTCCCGCACCTGTTCCCGATCCACTGGGTATCGGAGGGAATTCTCTTTGGGTCGTGCCCGGATCTCCGTGTACTTGGCCAAAGCGGCCAGTGCGCGCACGGCCCGCGCCGGGTCGAAAAAGGAGGGGATGCCTGCCTCACGCAAGATCGCCTGGGCTTCCTCCCCCAGTTCGCCGGCCATGAAGCTCACGGCCACGGGTTTGCCGGCCCTGCCCTGGGCCTGGGCCACCACTTGGGCCAAATCCGCGAACCTGAGGATGGGATGGGGAGCGGAGAGGGCCAGGCCCAGGTCCACCCCGGGGTCCGCGAGCACCAACTCCAAGGCGGCCTGGTATTGCTGAAGGGTGGCGTGGCCCACCACATCCACGGGATTGTAGATGGCGGCCTCCTCCGGAACGGTTTGTGCCAGGGCCTGCAGGGTTTCCTCACGGAGGCGGGCCACGGCAAGGCCCTCCCATTCCGCGGCGTCGGCGGCCATCACCCCGGCCCCGCCGGCGTTGGTCACGATCCCAATTCGCCGCCCTTTGGGCAAGGGCTGGCGGGAAAGGATGTAGGCGAAATCGAAGAGTTCCTCCACCGTACGGGCCCGGATCACCCCGCATTGGCGAAAGGCCGCGTCGTAGGCGTGATCAGAGCCGGCCATGGTCCCGGTGTGGGAGGAAACGGCCCGGGCCGCGGCCTCCGCCCGGCCAGCTTTCAGGATCACCACGGGCTTTTGCCGCGTGACCTGGCGGGCGATGGACATGAACCGCGCCCCATCCTGAATTCCCTCGAGATAAGCCACGATCACCTTGGTCTGCGGGTCCTCAGCGAAGGCCCACAGGAAGTCGCACTCGTTGAGAACGGCTTTGTTTCCCAACGAGACCACATGGGAAAAGCCGAGCCTCTCCTTCCAAGCCCAGTCCAAAACGGATGTGCAGAACGCACCGGACTGGGACATGAAGGCGATCTGGCCGGGCAGGGCTGTGCGCGGGGAGAACGTGGCGTTCAGGCCCACCCGGGTGGAGATGAGCCCAAGCGCATTGGGGCCAAGAACGTTCAGCTCGTATTCATTGGCCACGCGCACCAGCTCCCGCTCCCGTTGAACCCCCTCCTTGCCGATCTCCTTGAACCCCGCGGAGATCACCGCGGCGTTTTTGATCCCCTTTTCTCCGCACTCCCTCAGGACCGCCACCACCCCTTCAGCCGGGATCACGATGACGGCCAGATCCACGGGCGCGGGGAGGTCGGCGATGCTTGGGTAACAAGGCCTTCCCAACACCTCCTGGTACTTGGGGTTCACGGCGTACACCGGGCCGGGAAAGCTTGACACGTTGACCATCACGGCGTTTCCGATCTTTCCGGGGACAGGGGTGGCCCCCACCACCGCCACGGACCGCGGGAAAAGAAGCCCCTCCAAATCTTGACGCATGGCCGTCAATCCTAGCCCACATCCATAGAACTTCCATAGCCTTTGCAGAGGTTCTCAACGGGGCTCAGGGATAATGGTGGCGCAAGACCAGCAGGAGCCCGCTTCATGCCCAGGCAGGGGTGCATTGGCCCCTGCCTGGTTTGGCTCGTACGCTTGAGGGGAGATGCGCGCCATTTTGGTGGTGGAAGACGAGCGGGAGATCGCCCGCATGGTGCAGGCCTACCTCGTCCGGGAGGGATACCAGGTGGAGGTGGCCTTCGACGGGGAGTCGGGCTGGCAGAGGTTTCATGCCTTAAGGCCGGACTTGGTGATCCTGGACCTCATGCTCCCGGGCATGAACGGGTTGGAATTGGCCCAGCGCATTCGGCGGGAGTCGCAAGTGCCGATCATCATGCTCACCGCGCGGGCCGAGGAGGCCGATCGCGTGGCCGGTTTGGAGATGGGCGCCGACGACTACGTGGTGAAGCCGTTCAGCCTGCGGGAGCTGGCCGCGCGGGTGCGGGCCGTGCTGCGCCGCGTGGAGGGCGGGGGGGCCAGCGAGGTCTTCCACGCTGGCCCGCTCACAGTGGATTTGGCCGCGCGCGAGGCCAGATTCGCCGAAAAACTTTTGGATCTCACCCCCACGGAGTTCGACCTTTTGGCGGTGCTTGCCCGCCACCCTGGGCGGGTGTTCACGCGCCGGGAGCTCCTGCAGGCCCTGCGGGACCGCACTTATGCCACCATACCCCGCACCGTGGATTCCCACGTCAAGAACCTGCGGCGCAAGATCGAGCCCGACCCCGAGAACCCCAGGTTCATCCTCACCGTGCACGGGGTGGGCTATAAATTCAACCCCGCGGGAGGCGGGTGATGTCCTTCCGCTGGAAGCTTCTGGGCGCGTTGATCCTGGTGGCCACGTTGGCGGCGGTGGGCACGTATTTTCTCACGGCCAGGGCTGTGGGCGAGCGGTTCGCCGCCTATCGCCTCCAAGAAAGGCAGGCGGCTGCCCAACAGCTTTCCCGGCTGTTGGGCCAGTTCTGGGAGGCGCGGGGCAGTTGGGCGGGCGTGGACCAGCTCTTCCGCGCCAGGGTGGAGGTGTTCCTCCTCCGCCAGGGCCGGGTGGTCTCCGTGACCGGGTTCATGGCCCAGTACATCCTGCTTGACCGGGAGGGCAACGTCGTGGGCTGTGCCGAACAAAGTCTTCTGGGCCGCTGCACGGCGGATGACCCAGACCTGCGGGAGCAGGCTCAGCGCTACGGGATCCCCGTTTTGGCCGGGGGAAGGCAGGTGGGCACGCTTGTGCCCATTGACCCCGCGGTCCTGACCCCCCTGGAGCAGGAGTTTTTGGCCTCCGTGCGCCGCGCGGCTTCAGTGGGCGGGGCTGTGGCCTTCACCGTGGCCCTCCTTTTGGGCACCCTCCTGGCCACCCAACTGGCCCTCCCCTTGCAGCGCCTCATCCAGGCCACAGAGCGCGTCGCCAAAGGTGACCTGGCGCATCGGGTGTTGATCAAAACCCAGGACGAGATCGGAAGGCTTGCGGAGGCCTTCAACCGCATGGCTGAAGCCCTCCAACGCTCGGAGGCGGCGCGCAGGCAGTTCCTGGCGGATGTGGCCCATGAGCTGCGCACCCCTCTTTCGGTGATCCGCGGGAACCTTGAAGCGCTCATAGACGGGGCCTTTCCCCTTACCCCGGAGTCCTTGGCCCCTGTGTACGAGGAAACCCTGCACTTGGGCGAGCTGGTGGAGGACCTGCGCACCCTTACCCTGGCTGACACCGGGCACCTTCCTTTGGAAAAGGAAAGGGTCGAGCTTGGGGAGCTTGTGGCGGGGGTGGTGGAGGCGGTGCGGCCTGTGGCCAGGGAAGAGGGCGTGGAGATCGCCCTGGACCGCGCTCCCGAACTTTGGGCTTTTGTGGATCCGCGCCGGATCCGCCAAGTCCTGGGAAACCTCCTTTCCAACGCCCTGCGTTATTCACCCGCGGGGTCGGTGGTCACCGTGTCCGCGCGGCGGGAGGGCGAGGAGATCTGGGTGAGCGTGCAGGATCAAGGGCCGGGCATTCCCGAACAGGATCTTCCCCATATCTTTGAGCGCTTTTACAAGGCTGACAAGTCCCGGGCGGAGGGCGGGACAGGGCTGGGCTTGGCCATCGCTAAAGAGATCGTGCAGGCCCACGGCGGCCGCATCTGGGCGGAAAACCGCAGCGGCGCCCGCTTCACCTTCGCTCTTCCTGTCCGCCAGTGAGGAGCGTTGATGAGCGGTGCTGTGCCAGATTTCCTCCCTTGTCTTTTCCCCGACAAAGTCTAAAATAGGTCGCGTATGGCCGTCAAGGAGGAAGTATATTACAGTCCCACCCTGGGCCGCCTTCCGTTCTCGGGGGTGATCGATGAGATCGTAGCCATGATGGCCGCCGCTCCCGGGGATATCTTCTCCATCGTGGTGGGGACGGACTCCCAAACTTATTATGGTGAAGCGGAGTACGTGACGGCCATCGTGGTGCACCGGGTGGGCCGGGGTGGCCGCTATTTTTGGCGCCGGATCATAGAGCGAAAACCCCGAACCATACGGGATAGGATCTGGCGGGAGGCCTGGCTCTCCTACGAGACCGCCCAGGCCCTTATCCAGGCCTTCAAGGCACGGGGCATCTTCGATTGCCGGCTGGAGATCCATGTGGACATCGGTTGGGGCGGCCGCACCCGCGATCTCGTGGAGGAGGTGGTGAACGCCATCCGCGGCAGCGGGTTCTTCGTGCGCACCAAACCCGAGGCCTACGCGGCTTCCGTGGTGGCCGACAAACACACAAAGTGATCCCCCGGCAAACGACCTCTTCCCGCGGACCCTCTGTCCCGCCTTCTTTGGGCGTGGCCCATTACGCTCACCCGTTGTGCCCTACCTTCATGAGCTTATCGCCGGAGAAAAACTTCCGCAGGTGTGGGTGGCCGGGCTGGCCTGGGATTCCCGCCGGGTTGGCCCGGGGGATCTTTTCTTTGCCCTTCCGGGAAGGAAGCATGATGGGCATGCCTTTGCTGCGGATGCGGTGCGGCGGGGTGCGGTGGCGGTGGTGGCCGAATGCCCCTTGCCTGGGCTTTCCGTGCCTGTGGTCCTTGTGCCGGACGCGCGCGCGGCCCTCGCCCATGCCGCTTGCGCCTTCCACGGGCATCCCACAAAAAGGCTGTGTACCATCGGCGTCACCGGCACAAACGGTAAAACTACGGTAGTACATCTTCTCGGCCAGCTCCTCCCCGACTGCGAAACGATCACCACCGTGCGCGTGGAGGAGGAGGGCCTTTCTTGCGTGACCACCCCGGAGGCGCCTGATCTCCAGAGGATTGCGGCGGAAGCCGTGCAGAAAGGGCGCAGGTTTTTTGCGTTTGAGGCCTCCTCCATTGGTCTTGTGCAACGCCGTGTGGACGGGGTCCATTTCCAGGCTGCGGTGTTCACCAGCTTTGCCCGCGATCACCTGGACTTTCACCGCACCCTTGCGGCCTACCTGGACGCGAAGCTCCGTCTGTTTCGGATGCTGCCCGCAGGCGCGGTGGCAGTGGTGAACACCCAGGCCCCGGTGGGGGCTGTGCGCGCGGCCGCGCCCCAAGCCCGTCTCCTCACCTATGGCCTTGGGCGCGGCGCTGTCCAGGCCAGCCGCATCAGGGAGGAAAGAGGGGGCACTCGGTTCACTGTGGAGGGCCCATTTGGGCGGGGGCAGGCCTTCGTGCCCTTTCACGGGGCCCACAACGTGGAAAACGTCCTGGCCAGTTTTGCTGTGGCCTGGTCCCTTGGCCTCCCGTGGCGGGAACTGCTGGCGCGCCTTTCCGCCCTCTCCCTTCCACCCGGCAGGTTCGCGAGGTTTCATGGGCCCAACGGGGTGGAGATCGTCGTGGATTTTGCGCACAACCCTGAGGCGTTGGGGCGGATGCTGCGGGAGCTGCGGCCGCGGGCGTCCCGTCTGGTCGTAGTCTTTGGGTGCCCCGGCGAGGCCGACCAAGGGAAGCGGCCCCTCATGGGCCGCATCGCTGGCCAGATCGCGGATCTCGTGGTGATCACCACCGACAACCCCAAGGGCGAGGACCCCCGGCGGATCGCGGAGGACGTGGCCCGGGGAGCCGGTGAGGTGGGCGGCTGCTTCACCGTTGTCCTGGATCGGGAGGAAGCCATCCGTTTTGCTGTAGCTCAGGCTGGACAGGGCGGCTGCGTCCTCATCGCGGGGAAAGGGCATGAGCGCCGACAAATTCTAGCTCACGCCGCCCTTCCCTTTTCCGATCTGGACGTGGTTCAAGGGCTCGTGGGCCTGGCCGCAAAATAGGCGCTTATGGCCTGACGAACACGGCGCGCCACCTCCGCCGGTGGCCCTTCCCCCTCCACCACCAGGAGGTTAGGGAGAAGCGGGGGTGTTAAATTGGCCTGCGCCGCGAACCTGCCCTCGATCAAACGCTCAGGAACACCGGCGCGGCGCAACCTCCTGCGCCGCTCCTCCTCGCACACCGATAGCCAAATGAAGAGGTCAAAAAAATCGCGGTCCACGTGGGGGGAATTGAGGAGAAGCGCGCCCTCCACAAGCAGATATTGCGTTCCTTTCTGTTTGGCCTCCGCGGCCTTCTTGCGCAGGGCCTCCATGACCCACGGATGCACAAGGCCCTCCAGGTCCTGACGGGCCTGGGGATCGGAGAACACCTGGGTGCCCAGCTTTTCGCGGTTCACCGTGCCGTCGGGGTTGAGGATGTCCTGCCCGAAGCGGGCGAGCACCCCCAGATACGCGGGCCCACCAGGACGATACGCATCCCAAGCGAGGACGTCACAATCCACGTGGGCAAACCCCGCCCGGCGCGCCAGCATCCTGGCCACCGTGGATTTGCCCGTCCCCGCAGGACCCGCCAGCCCAACGACCTTCATCCCTCGTAGTCCCCCGGCCAAAGAAGATGCCGGTTGCCCACGTGGACCCGAGTCAGCCCTGCCTCCTTGGCCACCCGCAAGCAGCGCTCCATGTGGGCCAAAGAGGTGCAGGGGAGGTCGTCCATGAGGCAGTTCGGGTGGAAGGCCAAGAGGCTCAAGGGGATCTGCGGATTGAGGTCCGCGATGAACTGGGCCAGGGGCCGCACTTCCTCCACATCCACATGACCTGGCACGAGGAGGATGCTGGCCACAAGCAAGGGGACCTCTGGTCTTGCGGGGAATCTCCCTGCCACCCACGCGAAGTTCTCCAGGGTGCGGGCATTGGGCGCGCCGGTCAGGGCGTAGTGCACCTGGGGGTGCCAGGCCTTGAGGTCGAACTTGATCACCCCACCGGAGGCCAGGGCCAGGTCCACCATGTGCGCCAAAAGCCCGCGGCTCATGCTGCCGTTGGTCTCAAAACAGATGCGCAGGATCCGCTGGGGGTGGGATTCCAAGGCCAGCTCCGCTGCCCGCAGGGCATGGGGGAGCTGGGGCGTGGGATCCCCGCCGAAAAAACAGATGCAGGAGGTGCGGGCGTCCACAGCGTGGGCCAGGGCCTCCGGGCCCACCGGCGGGCGCCGCGGCCCGTCCACCCGGTAATGCCAGTTTTGGCAATAAAGGCAGTCGAAGGAGCAGGCCTCGTAAAACACCGCGAGGTTTTTGTAGCCGTGCTCAGCCCCGGGTTTGTGGGCGTAGCGCGGGAAGCCCGCGCCTGTGCCCCCTGGACAAACGAAATCCGCCACGCAGTTCGTGGGAAGGGGGTCGTAGTACCAGCTCATCCTGGCCTCCGTGCGCGCCCCCCAGGGCAGGCCGCAAAAGCCCACGCCGTCCTCAGGAACGCGGCATTCGTGCACGCAGATCGTGCAGGACTTCCCTTGGGGATGGCGGGGCGGCTTCTCCGGCAACCCAAAGGCCCGGCGGGAGCGGACTCTTGCTCGCTCCACAAAGGGCTGGGCCTCCTCCGGCCTCTGTCTTAGGCATTCCGTGCAAACCCCCACGGCCTGGGAGAAAAGTCTTTTCTTCCCGCAGATCGGGCAAAGGTAGCTCATGCACGGGCGGCTTCTGTGGCAAGCTCGTGGGCGAAGCGCAGGGGGGAGGGTGACTCCTCGTTTCTGGTGAGGGCCACCACCAGGTCGAGGCTGGTGGGGAGATCGGCCCGGTGTCCGGGCGAGACGAACAGGGTGCGGTGGCGGCCGGTGCGGAGGGCAGCGCCCACCACCTCCCCGCCCAGCAAGACCGGTCGCCACTCCCCAAGCGTCATTCCTTCGGTGTTCACATCGCCGCAGAGATGCCCTTTGGCCACGCCCACGCTGGGGAGGTCCAACAGCAGGCCCAGGTGGGCAGCGACCCCGGCCCGCCGGGGATGCAGGAGGCCATTTCCGTCCACCAACAGGACGTCCGGCCCCATCCCGCTCCTTTGGGCTTCCCGCAGGACCGCCAAGTAGGCGGGAAGCTCGCGGTAGGCGAGGTACGTGCGGATATAGGGGAACCGGGCGGGGGCTTGGGCCACCAGGTAATCCAGGGGCTCGCCGTCTGGTCCCGCCAAGACATAGGCCGCGAAGGCCACATCGCCCCTGTAGGCCACGTCCACTGCGCCGATCCTCCGGGCCTCCGGAAGGGGCTGGAGCTTCACCTCCGCACCGATGCGCTGTTGCTCCTCCTGCAGGCGCGCCAGGGGGCGATCGGTGCGGAAGGAGTTGAAGAAATAGGGCAGGAGGGGGTCCACGCGGTCGCCCACCACTCTCACCCCTTCGGCTTGCAATCGGGTTGCGGCCCAGGACGTGTCCTCGCCGAACACGCGGGCCACAGCGCCGGAACTGTGCACCACCCGGTGCACCGGCCAGTCCTGGGCCTCTTCGCTCCCCAAGAGGGCGGAGACAAAGCGCACGGCCTCCACATCGCCCAAGGCCTCGGCCACAGCCCGAAAGGTGCTGACTTGTCCC
>FMJZ01125230.1_pt1 | contig 10219 bp, 7 predicted proteins | sample 1987881 | NCBI WGS metagenome assembly FMJZ01 (sample SAMEA4378227, study PRJEB15110) | soil metagenome | biome: soil; feature: Field; material: Soil | place: India | collected 2015-03-11 | depth 0 m | reverse complement strand
TCTCCCAGCCTCTCCCCGACGCGGGGAGAGGTGATGCGCCCCTTCCCTCGCAGGGAAGGGGGTGGGGGTTAGGTGGATAACGACTCGCCCTCCAAATGGGGTGGCGCTATCCCCTGTAACACAGCCTCACCTGCGTGGGGTCGCCCCCGACCTCCTCGAACAGCACCAGCAGGTTCCGCTCGGTCAACCAGTCGGAGGGCAGATGGTAATAGCGCTGGGTGGGCAAGCCCTCGCCTTCCTGATACACCGCCTGCAGGAGCCACTCTTCAGGGTTGCCCGTGCCCGGAGCCAGCCAGTATCGCCCGATGCATCGCCCGTTCAACCAGGCGATACCTTTGGTCATGCCGCTGAGGTCCAGGGCAAGCGGGGCGTTGGTCTTTGGTCGCTCGAAGGTGGTCTTCCACCAGCACAGCGGCTTGCCTCGCGCAACTTCAAGACTGCTCTCCCACCGGACCAGTGCACTGCCCTCCGCATACACGCGACAGTGTTCGCCCTGAAGACCGGGTTGAATGCGCCACGGGGCGTGTAGCGGTTCACCGCGCCACAGTAGATTGCCCCAGAAGCCTTTGCGCTCGTCCACCATGTTGCGTTCGCCCAGCATCCAGTCGCCCTTAATCAGCCCGACGGCACAGCAGAGTATGGCTAAGGTGTGCTCGCCGGCGGTCAGCGTCAGTTCAAATCGCTGGGTGAAGCTTTCCGGGTCGTCCAGATTGCGATTTTCGGGCAGAGGCGAGGCGGTGGTGGCGACAAACTGAGAGTCCACAAACAGGTGCACCACATCTGCCACGCCCTGCAGTTCCAGCACTCCCCTGCCCTCCTGATGAGGCAGTATCATCAGCTTGGCGACGTACCAGCAGTAATCGGTCTGGTCCTGCGTGAACTGGAGCTGTTCCACCGGCTTGTCGGTGAGTATCGGCGGATGCAGGGGGGTTGGCGCGCCATCAGGCAGAGGTTCCACCCACCACTGGAACGGGGCAAGGTTCGGCTCGCAGGGGCGCATCCGTCGCTCCACCACGTCGCGCGGTTCGATGTGCGCCGTGTTCATCAGCACACGCCCGTCGCCAATCAGCGTCACCGACTGCGGCGGCAGTTCGTAGCGGCGACCCCCGTACGAGACCCGCACTGCCCCCTCCGTGTCGTCGTTGCACAGGAACACGAGGGAGCGACCTTCCTGCTGGTACGCGTACACGGAGACTTTCTCCTGCAGGCGTTCAGGAGTGGCACGCTCGCTGTTGACCAGCACGGGCGCGTAGTCCTGCAGGATGCGATGCAAGCGTGCGAGATGGTACATCTTGGTGGTGGGCAAGCCGTACTCATCCAGCGGCGCGTCATAGTCATAGCTGGTGGTCTGCAGGAATGACCCATCGCGGTCAAAGTTGGTGCCGCCGTGCCACATGTAGTAGTTCATGCCCGTGCCCCCCGCGGCGAAGAAGCGCGCGGCGGCATAAGCCACGTTTTCGGGCGTGCGCCGGTTGTGCGGATAGCCCCACAGGTCATACCAGCCGGGCCAGTGTTCCGTCCACAGCGCGGGCTTATCGGGGTACTTGGCGAAGTAGTCATCCAGCAGGGGGTGCGCGTAGAAGGCGTTGAGGGTTTCAATCACGCCCGGCGCACCGCCCTTGCACATCACCCACGGCACGCCCACCTGTAGCGATTCCGCCATCTCGACAATACGTTTCAGGTATCGCTCGCCTTCCTCGCCATAGCGCCAGGCGATGTTGCCGTATTCGTTCTCAATCTGCGCCAGAATAATCGGACCGCCGTTGGGGGCAAAGTAGGGACGCACGTAATCGCACAGCAGACGCAGCCATCGCTCCTTTTCGCGCAGGAACGGCTCGTTGTCGGTGCGCATCTGGATGCCGGGCACGTCGCGCAGCCACGCGGGCAGTCCGCCGTAGTTTGTTTCGGCGCAGATGTATGGACCGATGCGCAGGATAACGTATAGCCCCAGCTCCTGGGCAATGTCCAGAAACCGGCGCAGGTCCAGCCTGTCCGAAAAGTCATACACGCCGCGCTGTCGCTCATGCAGGTTCCAGAAGACGTAGGTCTCGATGGCGTTCAGCCCCGCCTCCTTACTGCGTTCCATCAGCGACCGCCACATGCCCGGCGTGCTTCGCGGGTAGTGTATCGCTCCGCTTATGAGAAGGGTGCGCTTCCCGTCAACGGTGACAGCACGATGGTCATAACTCACACTCGGCATAAAGATACCTCTTCTTCCCTCCTGTTTTTTTACGGCAACGCCCCGTCACCCGACACGAGGAGAGCGCACCGAATGCTAACCTCTACTCGCGACGCGGAGCGGGGCGCTCTTCAAAATAGTGCGGATTGTCGCACTCCAGCACATGGTAACGGAAGGCTTCAATCAGCCGTTCCGCCTCCGAGCGCAATCGGAAAGTACCTTTGACCTCCCCCTGCCAGACATCCTCCTGCACCCACTCCGGCACGGGCATAAAGACCACCGGCTCCGGCGTGTCCACCTCCACGCACAGGATGAGCGGCGCGCCCGGATTGTCGTGCAGGAAGACGAACTCCAGAATCACGCTTCGCGGAGTGTAGCGTGCGCCTCCCATCTGCACCTCGCGCATCTGGATTGCCTCCTCAAAGGTCTTGCGGTCGAAGTGCCCGACGGGTGGCGGCTGTTTGTGCTGGAGCGCCTCAAGCACCTGTCTGCGGGTGGCGTTGGTGAACTCACGCAGGGTCATCTCTCTCACCTCCGGCGATGGTTCAACCATTCCTCTACCTCCTCAACGCCCTGCTGGTAATGAGACACCTCTTGCTGAAGCCCCTGAAGTGCCTCCAGCAGACCCTGTGGAGGTTCGGGAATGGTTCGCGGTTGGGAATGCAACAGCACAACCCTATCGTGCAGCACATCCAGCGCCACCAGCCACTGGTGCACCTGTGCCTCTATCTGCTTTGCCTGCAGTAACGCCCGGTTGCGCTGACGGCGCGCCTCCTCCAGCTGCCTCAGCGTGAGCCGATGGGTAATCGCCAGCTCGATCTCCCCGCGATGCTCGTGCCACCAGGCGAGCACGGTATACCACGCCCGCTGAAGCCATCGGTCAGGCGGCACATGGATCAGGATGCGGTCCTGCTGAAGCAGGTGTTCGTAGATACCCGCCTGTAGACGCTGGAGATGTTCCGGCAGGTCGCGCAGGCACTCTCTGGCGTGCTCCGGCAGGGAGCGGTAGGTGCGCAGGATTTTCGCGGTGCGTTCGCGCGTCCGACGCCACAGGTCCCTCGTGCGGGCGTGATGCAACCGCCGCGCCTGCCACGACCTCCATTTCTCCTGTAAAACACGCCAGAACATAAACCCTGTCCTCACAGTGCAGGCTTCTTTCGGTGCCAGTCGGTCGCCTGTTCGTAAGCGTAGGCAACGCGCAGTATCGTCTGTTCATCCCACGGCTTGCCGATAATCTGCAAACCGATGGGCAATCCATCCTGAAACCCACAGGGCAGAGCCAGCGCAGGTAGCCCCGCGATGTTCACCGGAATGGTGCACACATCCGCCAGCTTCATCGCCAGCGGGTCGTCCGCCTTTTCCCCAATGCGGAAGGCAACGGTCGGCGAAGTAGGCGTTATCAGCACATCGTACTGTTCAAACGCGCGGTCAAAGTCGCGTCGGATGAGCGTGCGTACCTGTTGCGCCTTCAGGTAGTAGGCATCGTAGTAACCTGCCGACAGCGCGTAGGTGCCTATCATAATGCGCTGTTTGACCTCCGCGCCGAACCCCTCGCCGCGCGTCTTTTCCACCATGTCGATGTGCCCGGTCAGCTCCTGCGTTCGCCAGCCGTATTTCACCCCATCGTATCGCGCCAGGTTGGAGCTTGCTTCCGCCGGCGCAAGGATATAGTAACATGCCAGACCGTACTCAATATAAGGCAGGGAGGTCTCTTCCGCAATCGCCCCCATCTCTTCCAGCAGGCGTATCGCCCGGTAAACCGCCTCTGCCACTTCGGGCGCAACGCCCTGCGCAAAAAACTCTTTCGGTACGCCAATGCGAAGCCCTTTCACCTCTGGAACCAGCGCAGCGGTAAAATCAGGCACGGGCACGTCCACGCTGGTGGAGTCGCGATGGTCTTTGCCGCAGATGGCGTTCAGCAGGATGGCGCAGTCGGTCACATCTTTGGTGATGGGACCAATCTGGTCCAGCGAGGAGGCGTATGCCACCAGACCATATCGGCTCACGCGCCCGTAGGTCGGCTTCATGCCCACCACCCCACACAGCGCAGCGGGCTGGCGGATGGAGCCTCCCGTGTCCGAACCCAGCGAGGCGATGCACATATCCGCTGCAACCGCTGCCGCCGAGCCGCCGCTACTGCCGCCCGGCACGCACTCCAGATTCCACGGGTTGCGCGTCACGAAGAACGCCGAGTTCTCGGTAGAAGAGCCCATCGCGAACTCGTCCATGTTGGTCTTGCCGACGAACACCGCACTGCGGCGACGAAGCCTCTCCACCACGTGCGCGTCGTACGGCGGCACGAAGTTCTGCAGTATCTTCGAGGCGCAGGTGGTCAATACGCCGCGCGTGCACAGGTTATCCTTAATGGCTAAAGGAATACCGACCAGCACATCCGAGCCGTTGCCTGCCTCTCGCAGGCGGTCTGCCTCTTCTGCCTGCTGGATTGCCAGTTCGGGCGTGAGGGTAATATAGGCGCGCACCTTTGGCTCCACCGCCTCGATGCGCTCCAGCACCGCCTGCGTCAGTTCGCGGCTGGTTATCTCGCCCGACCGAAGCAGGTCGTACGCCTCATGGATGGTCAGAGTATGTAGCCCGCTCATTTCCTCCTCATCGTCCGCAGGGTCGTAAAGTCTCGTTCACCATTATACCGCTGTTATCCGTTTCTGTCACCTGCGGGATGCAGAAGCTGCGTGTAAAAGCTTCCCGTTCCCCATCGCGGTTCGAGCGCAAACACGTCCGCAATCGTAGCGGCGAGGTCGGCGAAGGTGGAGCGCGTGCCCAGCGAAACGCCCCTCGTCATGCTTGGGCTGTAACACAGCAGAGGCACTAACTCGCGCGAGTGGTCGGTGCTGGGGGTGGTGGGGTCGTTGCCATGGTCGGCGGTAAGTATCAGCAGGTCATCGGGGCGCATCTGCTCCAGCACCTGCTGTAGTCCCGCATCAAACGCCTGTAGCGCCGCGGCGAAGCCATGTGGGTCGTTGCGATGCCCGTACAGCATGTCGAAGTCCTCGAAGTTGGCGAAGATGAACTCGGCGTCCGTCTGCATCGCCTGCAGGGTGGCAGAGAGGTGCTCGGCGTTGTTGCCGGTGCGTATTGTATGCGCGAACCCCCTCTCGGCGAACACCTGTCCGATAACGCCGATGCCGTACACTCTGCGCCCCGCTTCCGCCAGCTGGTCTATCAGGTTGTACGGGGGAGGCAAAGGAAAGTCACGACGGTTTTCGGTGCGCTTGAAGGTGGCGGCGTCCTTTCCCACGAACGGTCGGGCGATGACGCGCTGGACGTGATGCGGCGGCTTCAAAATCTCGCGGGCAATCAGGCACATCTGGTACAGCCGTTCCAGCGGAATGACCTCTTCGTGCGCGGCAATCTGGAACACGCTGTCGGCGGAGGTGTAGACGATGGGATAGCCCGTGCGCAGGTGCTCCTCACCTAACTGCTTGATGATTTCGGTGCCGGACGCCGGGTAGTTGCCCAGTATCTTCGTGCCGATGGCGCGTTCAAACGGCTGGATGACCTCCGGCGGGAAGCCGTGGGGATAGGTGGGGAAAGGCTCTTCGGTGATGACGCCCATCATCTCCCAGTGTCCGGTCACGGTGTCTTTGCCCGCGGAACGCTCCTGCATCCTGCCAAAGGCGGCAAGCGGCGGCTCAGCGGGAGGCACTCCCTTCAGCGGGAGGATGTTGCCCAGCCCCAGCCTCTGCAGAAGGGGCACATCCAGCCCACCGACCGCCTCCGCCAGATGCCCCAGCGTGTTCGGTTCGTTCACGCCGAAGTCGCCGTACTGCTCTGCATCGGGGGCGGCGCCCACCCCACAGCCATCCATTATCAGCAGAATCACACGTCTGAACATGGCTACACCTCTCTTGTGCTCCAATATACCTTGAACCTCCCTGTCGGTGCAAGCAACAGGTGCAGGTGAAGGGACACCACATGAAGAAAAGATTAAGTACACATCAGCTGGCAATGGAGCCAACCCATCGGCGAAGATGCTGGGGTTTGCCCTGATGGTAGTGACAGAGTTCATCGGGAGCACAAGGAGGATTCACCATGAAAGCTGTGGTTATGGCTGGCGGGGAGGGAACCCGGTTACGCCCTCTTACCTCACGGCGCCCCAAGCCGCTCGTTCCCATCATGAACCGCCCGATTATGGAACATATTATCGTTCTGCTTAAACAACACAATATTACCGATATTATTGTCACCCTGTATTACCTCGCAGACGAGATTTCCGGGTATTTCGGCGATGGCTCGGACTGGGGAGTGAACATCCAGTATGTGGTGGAAGAGACCCCTCTGGGCACGGCGGGAGCGGTTCGCCAGGCGGCGCACCTGCTGGGCGATGAACCGTTCCTTATCGTGTCGGGTGACGCTCTGACCGACATCCGCCTGGACCGACTGATTCGCTATCATCACCTGAAAGGCTCTGTGGCAACGCTCGCGCTGGCGCACGTGGACAATCCGCGCGAGTTCGGTGTGGTCATCACGGACGAAGATGGGCGTATCCAGCGTTTCCTGGAAAAGCCCGACTGGAGCAATGTCTTTTCCGACACCGTGAACACGGGCATGTACGTGATAGACCCCGAGGTGTTCAACCTGATGGAACCCGGACGCGCGTACGACTGGAGCCAGGACATCTTCCCGCACCTGTTGCGCGAGGGCAAGCCGCTCTACGGGTACATCATGGGCGAGGATGAGTACTGGTGTGACGTGGGCACGTTAGAGCAGTATCGCGAGGCGCACGAAGAGGTGTTGACCGGGAAAGTAAACCTCACTCTGCCCGCGATGGAGTATGCGCCCGGCATCTGGGTGGAACCCGGCGCACAAATCCACCCCGAAGCGGAGATACACCAGCCCGTGTACATCGGGCGCCAGGCGATTATCAAACGGCTCGCCCGGGTGGGACCGTTCAGTGTCGTGGGCGACAACTCCATTATCGAAGAAGGCGCGGTGGTGGAGCGCAGTGTGCTGTGGGACTCGGTGTACGTGGGCACGAACAGCCACGTGGCGTCCAGCGTGATAGGCAGTCATACCAATCTCAAGCACGATGTGCATGTGATGGAGGGCGTGGTTATCGGCGACCGGGTGAACGTCGGCGAGGGCTGCACTATCCGCCCGCACCTGAAGATATGGCCCGACAAGTTTATCGAGCCCGGCTCGACGGTGACCATGAGCCTGGTCTGGGGCAAGAAGTGGCAGGGTTCGCTGTTCCGCAACCTGGGCGTGGCAGGCATTATCAGTGTGGAGATTACCCCCGAGTTCGCCAGCAAGCTGGCGGCGTCCTACGGGGTACTGTTGCGCAAGGGGGCATCGGTTCTGCTTTCGCGCGATTCACACAAGTCCTCGCGAGCTATCAAGCACGCCGTGATGAGTGGACTGCTGTCGGTGGGGGTGAACGTGCTTGACCTGCGTTCCATGCCCGTGCCGATTGCTCGCCACCATATCCGTGCCAGCGGAGCAGCAGGCGGCGTGAACGTGCGCATCGCCCCCTACAATCCCCGCCTGACGCTGATTGAGTTCTTCGACAAGAACGGCATCTACATCTCCAAGAGCATGGAGCGCAAAATTGAAAGCGTCTTCTTCCGCGAGGATTTCGTGCGCACCGACATCGAGGAGGTCGGCGAGATTGAATTCGCTTCACGTGCGATTGAGCAGTACCAGTCCGACTTCTTCCAGCACGTGGACTCGCGTTGTCTGGGCGAGGCACGCTATCGGGTGGTGCTGGATTTCGCGTTCCATCGCATGGCGTCCATCTTCCCCAACATTCTGGGCAAAATGAACTGTGAGGTCATCGCCCTCAACGCCTATGCCGACCCGGAACGCGCCCCGCATACCGAAGAACAGGTACGCGACCACCTGCTGAACCTCCAGCAGATAGTGCAGACCCTGCGTGCGGACGTTGGAGTGTTGTTTGAAAGCGACGGCGAGCGGATGCGTATTGTGGACGCACACGGCGACATCCTTTCGGACCAGCGCCTGCTGATTCTGTATGCGCTTGCGGTGGCTCGCGCTTACCGACGGGCGCGAATCGCCGTGCCGGTGACCGCTTCCAGCGTGATAGAACCTCTGGTGACACAGTATGGGGGCACGGTGGTACGCACCAAAACAGACGTGCGCTCGCTGATGGGCATTGCCGTCTCCGAGAGCGAGCCGGTGTTCATGGCGGGCGACGGGGAAGGCGGGTTTATTCTGCCCCAGTTCCAGCCGTCGTTTGATGCGCTGTACGGCTTTGTGAAACTGCTGGAACTGCTTTCCCGCTCGAAAACCACCCTGCACGAGCTGGCTCAGCAGGTGCCGCCCTTCTTCCTGGTGCGCCGCACGGTGCAGTGCCCATGGGAGATGAAGGGCACGGTGATGCGCGTGATGACCAAACAGTGCCGGGACGATGGCAAGGTGGATCTTATCGACGGCATCAAGGTCTACCGCGACGGTCGGTGGGCGTTGATTCTGCCCGACGCTTCGGAGCCGGTGTTCCATCTCTATGCCGAAGCCGAAAGCCTCGACGTCGCCCAGAGCCTGCTGGAAGAGTACCATCAGCGGATTGAGGCATTGAAAGAATCGGGGGCAGTGGACGAGGGATAACAGGGAAAACCTTCTGCTGTCACGAAGTGAAAAGGTACATCTTCTCGTGAAAAGGAGGTATGGCGCGCATGCAAGAGGAGAGAGAAGGTAGCACCATTCTTGTGGCGCTGAAAGTGATGTTTTCGCAACCGCTGCTGGCGGTGATGATGTTTTTGCAGTACGCCATCTGGGGGGCATGGGAGCCACCTCTATCCGGTTACCTGACGGAGAAGCTGGGCTTCTCGGGATGGGGGTTATCGCTCATCTATGTGGCACTGCCCATCATGAACCTGCTGGCACCCATTACCGCTGGACAGGTAGCGGACCGTCTGTTGCCTGCACAGCGTGCACTGGGGCTGTTCCAGCTGCTGGGCGGTGCGGCGATGTTTGTGCTGGCGTTTCAGCGTGACCTGGTGCCCATGACGGTATTCATGCTGGTGTATGCGCTGCTTTACGCTCCTACGCTGGCGCTGACCAACTCCATCGCCTTCCATCACCTGCGTGACCCCCAGCGAGAGTTCGGTCCCATTCGTGTCTGGGGCACCATCGGATGGATTGTGGCAGGATGGTTGTTGAGCGTTCTGCGCAGCCAGTTCCACTCGCTGGAGTGGAGTGTTATCGACGTGTTCGTACTGGCGGGAACGTTCTCTATTCTGATGGGGCTGATATCATTCGCCCTGCCCCACACGCCGCCTGCCAAAGAGGGCGCAGACCCGCTGGCGTTCCGTGAGGCGCTGGTGCTGCTGAAAGACCGCAGCTATCTGACCTTCTTTATCATCGCCTTCGTGGTCGCCACCGAATTGCGCCTTTACTACATGCTGACCTTCCCGTTCCTGCAGGAGGCGGGTAAGGTGGTAGGGCTGACCGAGCAGAGTCTGCCGGCGTGGATGACGGTAGCGCAGATTGCGGAGATATTTACCATCACCTTCCTGCTGCCGTATGCACTGCCAAAGTGGGGCGTGCGCAATACCATGCTGATAGGCATTGTGGCATGGCCCATCCGCTACGCGGTGTTCGCCCTCACGTGGACGACATATCAGACGGCGCCGTGGATGGTGTGGGTTTCCATCGCCTCGCTGGCACTGCACGGCTTCTGCTACGTGTTCTTCTTTGTGGTGTCCTTCATCTACACCGATATGGTGGCGCCGAAGGACATCCGTTCCTCCGCTCAGGCGTTGATTAACTTCGCCGTGCTGGGCGTGGGGTTGATTATCGGCGGTTTCTTCGCCGGGTGGTTGAAGGAAATCTTCTCCACGCAGGTTGCGCCTGATGTGGTATCCACGAACTACACGGGCGTGTTCCTGGTGCCGACAGTGATTACCATCCTTGCGGCGATTGCGTTCGCCCTGTTGTTCCGCGAAAACCGCCGCGAGCAGACAGCGTAACACAGCCCGACCACAGCGAGGGCGCGTCTCCACGCGCCCTCTCAGCATATACAGGAAACTTCTTGCGTGATAGCGGTAAAACCACACCCTTTAG
>FMJZ01138887.1_pt1 | contig 10239 bp, 7 predicted proteins | sample 1987881 | NCBI WGS metagenome assembly FMJZ01 (sample SAMEA4378227, study PRJEB15110) | soil metagenome | biome: soil; feature: Field; material: Soil | place: India | collected 2015-03-11 | depth 0 m | reverse complement strand
ACTGCCATTGAAACACCTAAAATCGCATTGGCGCCTAATTTGGCTTTATTCGGTGTAGCGTCTAACTCAATTAAAGTTTCATCGATTAATTTCTGATTTAGCGCATCCATGCCGACAATTTTATTACTAATTATCTCTTCAATATTCTTAATGGCTTTTAAGACACCTTTACCCAAGTACCGTTTAGTATCCTGGTCACGTAATTCTAATGCTTCATAAATGCCAGTAGACGCACCCGATGGAACTGCGGCACGACCGATAACACCGCAGTTGAGAATGCAATCAACTTCAATTGTCGGATTACCGCGGGAATCTAAAATTTCATAACCGGCCAGAGATTTTATTTTCCGATCTTCATAAAGAGTCATAGATTTTTCTCCTTTCAGTATAAAGGGGAAATGAGTCTGTTAATTCTTTTACTGCCGATTTAACTACCTCATAAATTTTTTCATTACCAATATTACTGAGTACTTTATCGATCAGTTGGGCAATTATTTTCATCTCCAGTTCTTTCATTCCCCGAGTTGTGAGGGCAGGTGTGCCTAATCTTATTCCTGAGGCGATAAATGGTTTTTGGGGGTCATAAGGAATTGTATTACGGTTCACTGTAATATTGGCTTTGCCTAAAGCGTTTTCGGCATCTCGACCAGTAATATTTTTACTGCGTAAATCGACCAATATCAAATGGGTATCTGTGCCGCCCGCGACTAAACGATAATTTAATTTGGCTAACTCTTCGGCTAAAGTTTTGGCATTAGCAACAGTCTGTTTTTGATAAATTTTGAAATCATCGGTTAATGCTTCTTGAAAAGCAACCGCTTTGGCCGCAATGACATGTTCTAAAGGACCGCCTTGCATACCCGGAAAAGTAGTTTTATCAATGGCTTCAGCATATTTTGCTTTACACATAATAATAGCACCGCGCGGACCACGTAAAGTTTTGTGCGTTGTCGTGGTAACAACATCCGCATAGGGGATAGGTGAAGGATGAAGTCCAGCAGCAACTAAACCAGCAGTATGGGCAATATCAGCAACCTGATAGGCACCAACTTCATCACAGATTTCTTGAAACTTATCAAAATATAAAAACCGAGGATGGGCACTGGCACCAGAAACAATAATTTTAGGTTTATGCTCCAATGCCAATTTTCGCAATTCTGCATAGTCAACAACTTCTGTTTCCGGGTTAACACCATAATGAAAAACCTTAAAATATTTGCCGGAAAAATTTATTGGATGGCCATGTGAGAGATGACCACCATGAGTTAAATTCAATCCGAAGATTACATCACCGGGATTGGCTAAAGCAAAATACGCTGCCATATTAGCCTGTGTGCCTGAATGGGGTTGGACATTAACATGCTCAGTACCGAAGAGTTGTTTAGCCCGTTCAATGGCTAAAGTTTCCACCACATCAACATATTCGCAGCCACCATAATACCGTTTTTTGGGTAAACCTTCTGCATACTTATTAGTTAAAACTGAACCTAATGCCGCCAAGACTGCTTCCGAGCAAAAATTTTCTGAAGCAATTAATTCCAAGGTTGAATGTTCGCGATGCGTCTCATTTTTAATTGCTTCAAAAACTTCTGGGTCTACTGTTTTTAATATTTTTTCATTATCCATCTAAAATTCCTCCTCGTAGTTATTAAATAGAGGATGCTTTGGGTGATAAAAATTTTCCATGTCAAAAATTTAATATCTATTTTAAATTCTACTAATTGATAAAATCTCTAAACATAATTAAAGACGATAACTTACTTCTAAAAAATATACTAATAGAATACTTTTAAAAAGTAAAATGTCAAGTAGATGATTAGGGAAACTTCTGAAAAATGCTCAAAAGACAGCGAAACAAAAGAAAAAACAAAGTCATGCTTATCCTTTTCATGCTTTTTACTTTACACTAATATTGACTTTGTTAAAATTCAAGACTGCGAAAATCTGTTGCCCAAAGTTTTTTCGTGGTAGATAGTTTATATTAGACATACCGCTTACTTAAAAAGATTTTAAGGCTGAAAATATCTATTCATAACCATAACCGATATTTTTTTTCTTAAGCATGGTAAAAACTTTAAGAACTGATTTTACGGACATTATTATATTTCATTATATTTCTTAATCTTATATCGATGTTATGTCCAACATTAAAAGTTCTGGTAATATTGGCGAATAATAATTTTACTTCAAGTTCGTCGGGTATTTTATCGGATTAAAAGTAAAAACGACGCCTGTTTGTTTCAATGATGAATGAATATATGGTATATAGATAAAAAATATCTCAGTTCCATTTATTGGTTGACTTTAGAAATTACAAAAATAGTGGAAATATTTATTAAAGGGAATGGTGATGAGAGTTTTGATAGATGTTTTGCCAAATCGGGTCAACTAAATTTTTTAGTTCTTCATCGTATTTTTTCATCGCACTAAAATAATTCGGGTTTTCCAGATAGATACAATCGGGCGCATAATCTAAAGGTTTTGCATTATACTTTTTAATAATGGAAAACGCTTCTTGAAAATGGTCTCGAATGATACAAGGTCTAAGCCAGTTAAAGTTCGATGGATTTTCTGAATTTATAGATGTTTTTTTACCATGAGGATAACCATATTGACATTGCCAATTTCTTACGGCTTCAAAGAAAGGAGTTTGGATTGCATCATTCAGATTACCACCATTTTCAAATATTGTTTGAATGTTAGATACCGCATATGGGAAAAAGACACAGGGTGCAACATCCCCATGCCAATTGATATGGAGATAACCGCCTTCACGGCCACCGGCAATACAACCACTGGAGGCAGATCCGTGATTCCAAAAGTCCACCAAAAAGACTTGCTTGTTTTTGATTAATTCCCAAGTGCGCTGCCACATCCAAACTCGTTGTGATGGTGTTGGCATATAATCCACTGCCACATCACGTCCAATTGGCATATAATGGAAAATCCATCCATATCCTGCGCCAATCTTATCAAAAAAGAAATCAATAAATTCATCTGACAAAATTTCTTCATAATTTTCTCGAGTTGCCGTAATTGATATGCCAAAGAGAACTCGGTTTTCTTTGAGTCTTTCCATTACTTTGACTATCTTATCAAAGGTGTTAGCACCTCTTCTTCGGTCTGTAGTATCTCGCATGCCTTCAACAGAAATTGCCGGTGTTAAGTTTGCCAATTTTGATAGTTTTTGAGCAATCGAAGAGTTAATCATCAAACCGTTAGTAAATGTTAAGAATATACAGTCAGGAAATTCACTCGCAAGGTCTAAAATAGTTTTGTTATCACTTTTATAGATAAACGGTTCACCGCCAGAAATAACAAAGAATCGGGCGCCCCATAAATGGTAAGCATCACTAATAATGCGTTTAACCACCCAATATGGCAGTTTATCTTGTTCACGGGCTGAATTGGCATAGCAATTAGGACAGAGAAGATTACATTGTTTTGTCGGACTGATAACTAAGAATCCCGGAGGTCCATAACCATATTTTTCTAACCATTCTTGAGTAATACTTTTCAAATCCTGATTCATGAAAATGGCTTTTACGAAAATGTTTAATGTTTTTGGCGATATCCGCGACCGATTTATTATATTGAGCATTGCCCTAATTAAATAATACAACTCTTCAGCAATGCGCGGCGAATTAGCATATAAGGGATTTTGGGCATTATCTCGGATTAACTTCGGTTTGCCTAAGCCGTAGATTGTTTTAACAACAAAAGGTATTCGGACTGTATTTATTAGGTAATAAATTAATTTCACGACCGTATCAGAGTTGCTTATAATCTTTTCTTTAGGTTTGGGCATAGGGATTAAAAAGCTATTTTTATTTATGTTATTTTATAAAAATCATCATATTTTGTCAATATTTTTGTACAATAAGCCAAACTTATAAGATTTATTATTATGCGAGACTGGTTCAAACATTAGCAAAGGTAATTTTGAAAGCTGTTTAAGATTATGGGAGTATGAAAATTATCCTTTTTATTAGCAAGAAAAAACCGATTTCTGATTTTGAACTCAATCTACAAGACGATGGTTTTGGAATAGTAGAAGTCTTAAAGTTATCTAAACAGCATATATCTGAAATTGCTGGCTAAAGTCCATTTTGGTGCTGATTATGTTGACTATGACGACCATGGGTGCCTTCTATTTTGACCACACATTTTGACACGACCAATCTTGATTTAGAATTTATCGATGGAAAGATTTAACCAAAGTTGACAGTTTTTTTGCTAATAAAGCTGAGAGCGCCTTACGATTCATTCGCCACTGCCAATTATTTTTATCGGTTGCTGGTTGATTCATCCGGGCATTAGCATCTAATCCTAAAATATCCTGCATTGGAATTATTATCAAATCTGCATTGGATGCCATTAACAATTTAATTAATTTCCAATTTAATTGTTTTGGTGATATTTGAAAGGACGTTTTGCATTTACGGCACAGCCCAGACTGAGATTTATTTTGTTTCTTGGTGTCGAATGACCATTTTAAATAGTTAAATAGTCGCTTTTTTTCTTCAAACTGGGCTTCGTTTTTATACCAGCCAATGACGGTGTTATTGTCATGAGTTCCAGTATACGCAACGCAGTTTTGCTCATAATTATGGGGTAGGTAGGGATGGTTCGGATTGTCTTGATTAAAAGCAAAGAGTAATACCTTCATTCCAGGAAAATGGTACTGGTTCATAATCTTTTTGACATCAGGAGTAATCACGCCTAAATCTTCAGCGATAAATGGAAGATGGGGAAATTTTTTTGCCAGATGAAAAAAGAAATCTTTTGCCGGAGTTTTAACCCATTTTCCCTTGATTGCGGTCTTGGCTTTTGCTGAAACCTGCCAATATCCAACTAAGCCCCGAAAATGGTCAATACGCAATACATCATATAATTTCAGGTTATGTTCTATTCGTTTCAACCACCAATGGTAATGGGATTTTCGCAAGACATTCCAATTATATAAAGGGTTACCCCAGAGTTGGCCGGTCTTACTAAAATAATCCGGAGGTACACCAGCAACGACACTGGGTTCTTTATTACGGTTTAATTTGAATATTTCAGGATTAACCCAAACATCAGCACTATCATAATTGAGATAGATGGGCAAATCACCAATGATTTGAATATTTTTTTGATGCGCATATTCTTTTAACGATTGCCACTGCTGATAACAGATATATTGTAAAAATTTTTCAAACTCAATAGCGGTTGCCTGGTTTTGGCGAAAGTAATTTAACGCTGTTCGGTCGCGATCTCTTAACTGTTTAGGCCATAGTTTCCAGGATTTTCTTTGATAAAAATCTCGAAGCGCGGAAAACAGTGCATAATCTTCTAACCAGTAACAATTTTCCTGAAGAAATTTTTTATATTCGGAACTCTTGCGTAAATGTTCAGAGCGCATAAAAGCAATGGTAAATAGTCTTTTCTTATACTCAGTAACTTGAGCATAATCAACTTTGGTCGCAGAGAATTTGGGTAGCGGTAAAATATCCGATTCTTTTAATAACCGAGCCTTAACTAATAGTTCTGGGCTAATAAATAGCGGATTTAAGGCAAAAGCAGAGACACTATGGTAAGGTGAGTTTCCAGTAGTCAAATCAGTAGGATTTAATGGTAGAATCTGCCAATAACGTTGATTAGCCTTAAATAGAAAGTCAATGAATTTATACGCAGCAGGACCAAAATCTCCAATGCCAAACTTTGAGGCTAATGATGTGATGTGAAGTAAAATACCACTGGCTCTATTTAGAATCATATAAAATCAAGTTTAAAAGTATTTCAATTTAGACACGGTCCGTAATGCTCTACTTTGATAGGCGGTGAGTAAATATGGAGTAAGATAATACCATCTTAATTTAGAATCATAGAATTTAGAATTAAAAATCATTAAGTTTATACATAATAGCCTTAGAACAGTAATGCTCTACTTTGATCGGTAATGGTTAAATATGGCGTAAGATATTACCATCAATTTAGTTTCATAGAATTCAGAATTAGAAATCATTAAATTCTATTTAGACATTACCCAAAACGATTATCATATGGTAATTTTTAACAGTACTAGTCTGCTAAAAATAAGGTAAGAAAAGATATAATGAATTCGGTTAAAAATCATTTTGGTGTCGTGTAAGGTTTTACAAATATATCATAAACTTTAGCACCATTCTCGTATTCTTTAATATTGCTTGGTGCGGATTTTAGTATTTTCTGATATTCAGATTCTAAATCAACACCTGTAATTTCTCGGGTTAATTGGATTGCCCGACCAGCATATCTTAAGACCTGAATAGTCTCAAGGTTAGATATGTCATCAAAATACCAGCCACAACTGGTATACATCATCAAGGCATTATATTGAAGGTCAAAAAGTTTCATTAGTTGTTCGCTTTCTTGAACAGATAATTCTTGAGCACAATGAAGATTAAGGAATTGAGTGACATTTTGCGGATTAGGATTTAAGATAATCTCAATATAATCATTGCGTGCTTGCCAAAAGTCTTTGAGATAGCGATTGGCAATTGGTTCGGTAATTTCTATAATCTTATCGCGTAACCAGTCCATTGCGGTTCTTAAGGGTTCTCGCCAATTTTGTTGCCATTCAGCATGTTTCCCGGTTTTACAACCACAATTTGACCGCCATCTTTCAATTCCATGGACACAACTCCAAGAGGTATTTTCTATTATCTCTACTTCATCATTGACTGGGTGTTGTGCTAAGAATTCAGTATAATTAGTTAATTGTGCCAAACGATTCGTTTCAATATAATTGAGACAATAGGCTAATGCTATCTCACCAAAACGATGATGATGTCCATAAGTTTCACCGTCAGTCGCAATATGTACTAATTGAGGTTGATTTTCATTGGAAAATGAACCAGCGAGTCGTTGAGCCATGACTTCGCCATTGGCTAAAAGGTTATTAAATGCCACCTCCAATGAAATATTCTTATTATAGAAAAAGATAGTAATCATTCGATTATTCGGCAGATAACACAAATATGGTTTGGTCGTATCAATATTGCCATTAGTATCTGACCAGTGCTCATGTTTAATTTTTCGGGTGCGTTTTGCTTGATGGGGTGCAAGGATGGTAAATTTAATCTCATGGTCCGCTAAGATTTCTAAGGTTTTCAAGTCAACCGCAGTTTCTGAAAGCCACATACCAACAGGTTTTCGTTTAAACCGATACTCAAAATCCTTGATGCTCCAAATAACTTGAGTTCGTTTATCTTGTTCATTAGCCAAAGGCATAATAATGTGATTATAAACTTGAGCCATAGCTGAACCGTATCCGGAATAGATTTTTTGACTTTCAAGGTCTGATTGAATAATTGCGGTATAAACCTCAGGCTTATTTTTTTCTAACCAGGCAAGTAAGGTCGGTCCGAAATTGAAACTGATTTTAGAATAATTATTAATCCGCTTGATAATATTACCTTTTGCATCCAAAATCGGTGCGGATAGATTTGGTTTATAACATTCAGCAGTAATTCTTTGATTCCAATTTGCATAAGGAAAAGCCGAAGATTCAGTTTCAATGTTATTAGTCCACGGATTTTCTCTTGAAGGTTGATAAAAGTGTCCGTGAATACAAATATAACGGCTCATTTTAGATATTTTGGTTGACGAAATATTTCAAAAAAGAAATTAGACAAAATTGCTTTGTGATGTTTAAATATTAAAAACCTTCTGGTAAAATATGTCCGCGTATCAATCAGTCTTCGCATTTTATCTTGTTTTCATTGTAGTATATTTTTGGGGAAACATCTTCCGTGTTTAAATAAATATTTAGTATAGACAAAAGTGGTAAAGTTAATAACGATGAATAAGGTTTTTGACTGTTATCTATTTGTTCCTGAAAGTATTTTTTCAAAGTCTTAAATATTAGTATAGACAAAGGTGGTAAAGCTAATAACAGAGAATAAGGTTTGTTACTGTTATTTATTTGTCCTGAAAGCATTTTTCCGAGTGTTTAAATATTAGTATGGACAATGGTGGTAATGTTAATAACAAAGAATAAGGTCGGTTATTCCATTCTAAATCAGAAGTATGGACGCCGCCGAAATTTCCCATTCCACTGCCGCCATACTCTTGGGCATCACTATTAAGCAGTTCTTGCCAAAAACCCGCTTTCGGTACACCAATGCGATAATTCTCTCTTGGTACTGGTGTAAAATTACAAATTACTGCAATATGTTCATTTTTCGGAATATCTTTTCTTAAATAACTAATAACACTATTATCCGCATCATTAAAATCAATCCATTCAAAACCTGAACATTGAAAATCGGTCTGGTATAAAGCCGATTCATTTCGATATAAATGATTTAAATCTTGAACCCACTTTTGAAGTGCTTGATGGAATGGATATTGTAGTAAATGCCAATCTAAACTTTGTTCGTGAGACCATTCTTGCCACTGGCCAAATTCACCGCCCATAAAAATAAGTTTTTTGCCCGGATGCGTAAACATATAACCTAAAAGCAATCGCAGATTAGCGAATTTCTGCCAATCATCACCTGGCATCTTGGCTAAAAGCGAGCGTTTACCATGAACAACTTCATCATGAGACAACGACAACAAGAAATTTTCCGTAAAGGCATACCAAATGCTAAAAGTTATTTGGTGATGATGAAATTTACGATAAATTGGGTCTTTCTTTAGATATTCCAAAGTATCATGCATCCAACCCATATTCCATTTCAATCCAAAACCTAATCCACCAAGATATACTGGCCGTGTTACCATTGGCCAAGCAGTTGATTCTTCAGCAATTGTTTGAATATCAGGAAATTCTTTATACACGGTCTCATTTAATTTTTTAAGAAAACTAATGGCTTCAAGATTTTCTCGACCGCCAAATTCATTGGGAATCCATTCACCGTCTTTGCGAGAATAATCTAAGTAAAGCATTGAGGCAACCGCATCAATTCTTAAACCATCACAATGATATTTGTCTAACCAGAATAAGGCACTGCTGATAAGAAAAGAGCGTACTTCATTACGACCGTAATTAAAAATATGACTTTTCCAATCAGGATGAAATCCTTTGCGTGGGTCTTGATGTTCGTAAAGATGTGTGCCATCAAAAAATGCCAAACCGTGAAGGTCATTAGGAAAATGCGACGGCACCCAATCTAAAATAACACCGATATTATGCTTATGCAGTTCCTCAATTAAAAACATTAAATCTTGAGGAGTGCCATAACGACTGGTGGGTGCAAAATAACCCAAAGTCTGATAGCCCCATGAGCCATAAAATGGATGTTCCATTATTGGCAAAAACTCAACATGCGTAAATTTCATCTTTTTGATATAATCAATAAGCGGTTGAACTAATTCACGATAGGTTAAAAACTGATTATGCTCTTTTCTTCGCCAAGAACCGAGATGAACTTCATAAATGGAAATCGGTGCATTCAGATTATTATATTTAGACCGCGATTGCATCCAAAGATTATCTTTCCAATCATATTTTAAATCCCAAACAATTGAAGCGGTTTTAGGCGCAATCTCCCAATAAAAAGCAAACGGGTCACCTTTATCTACTGTGTAATCATTAAACTTTGAAACAATATGATACTTATAAAGCATCCCAGAACCAACATTCGGAATAAAACCTTCCCAAATACCGGATTCATCCCAACGAACTTGTAAAAAATGAGCGTGCGGATCCCAATTATTGAAATCACCGCTAACGGATACTTGTTTCGCATTTGGTGCCCAGACAGCAAAATAAGTGCCATTTATATTATTCACTGTCATTAGATGAGCACCAAGTTTTTCATATAGCCGAAAATGATTACCCTGCTTAAAAAGATAAATATCAAAATCAGAAAATAGCGACGGACCGTGAATAACCCGTCCGATTTGTTTTTCAGAATCAGCAAAAGGCTTATTTTGATTCATAATCCTTAACTTGATGAATAATCTAATTTCATAAAAAAATATTATAATTGAGATTAACTGAAAATCAAGATTACCGGAAGATTTACGAACAAGGGTTGGACCATAAGAATGAGTGGTGCTAAAACATTGTATCTCTGCCAAGGATCTACATCTATGGCTACTTTATCTTAACATTATCAGAACACCATAAGTTGTTTAAAATTAACCTTTGCTAATTGCAAAACCTGTTTTCCATAACCATTATAATTAAATTTCATAAACCGGATAATATCTGTTGAGCATATTGCAGAGAAAACTTGACAAAGAGGGTTTATTTTGTATTGTATT
>FMJZ01010910.1_pt1 | contig 10242 bp, 9 predicted proteins | sample 1987881 | NCBI WGS metagenome assembly FMJZ01 (sample SAMEA4378227, study PRJEB15110) | soil metagenome | biome: soil; feature: Field; material: Soil | place: India | collected 2015-03-11 | depth 0 m | reverse complement strand
GGCCAACTCCAGTCGCGACCGGTGCTTGGGCATTTGTAGACTTGGCGGTTGCGAATGTAAGGGTCTTGAGCAATCGGCACGGGCGGAGCATACATGCTTGCTGGACCGCCAACCCAACAAGGTGTCCGCCAGAAGGGAAAGCGTTCATCGTAGTCTTGGGCATACTGCTGTGCTGCCATACCCACATTGCGGGTGTTAGATGTGCACTGCGACTGCCTCGCCTTCTCGCGAGCCTGGCTGAACACAGGGAACAAAATCGCAGCCAGGATCGCAATAATTGCGATCACGACTAACAACTCAATCAGTGTGAATGCATTACGGCGCATGATGAAACACACCTCCTTGAGAGTTTTCACATGAGCGACGGCAACAATTATAGCACTTGTCTCAAAATTACGCAAGGGGTCGTCTGAAAGCAACCTTGCTGTGAAGTTACAATACTCTCCAGAACGACATGGTAAGTGACAAAATGTTTGTAGGAGGTGCAAGAGCATTTATGTATTTCTGGATTGAGGACCTTGACGAAAGGTGGGGTTGGCAGGAAGAGCTGATTTTCTCCGTCACAGATATTAACAACTATGTCCGACAAATGCTCAACAACGATGAATTGTTGCAACGGGTTTGGGTGCGAGGTGAAATCTCCCGTTGGCTGGTTCATCAAAGTGGTCACGCCTATTTCACTTTGAAAGACGAGCAAAGCCAAATTGGCTGTGTGATGTGGCGGGAGAGACTTAGCACCTTAAAAGAGCAGCCTCAAAAAGGCGAAAAGGTTCGGGTCTTGGGTAGCATCCGCGTCTCAAAGCAAGGAGGCGAGTTTCAAATTGATGTAATAACGATTGTTCGTGAAGTTGACAAGGGCTATTGGTGGCAAAAGTTTGAAGAGACGAAGCGGAAATTGGAAGCGGAAGATTTGTTTTCTGAGGAACGAAAGCGACCTATCCCTTACTTCCCGCACCGAATTGGTGTTATCACTTCACCTGACGGTGCTGCCATCCGAGATATAGTCAGAATCGCTCGTGAAAGACACGCTGGAGTTGAAATCATCTTGTTCCCATCGCTGGTTCAGGGCGACAAAGCACCGCCTTCTTTAGTTCAAGCCATTAAGTTAGCAAACTCCAAAGTGGTTGAAGAAACTGTCGGCAAAATTGATGTCCTCATCATTGGGCGTGGTGGAGGCTCAATTGAGGACCTTTGGGCGTTCAACGAAGAAATCGTCGTCAGGGCTGTTGCTGCTTCGCAAATTCCGATAGTTAGCGCTGTCGGTCACGAGGTTGACTTCACCTTGACAGATTTTGCTGCCGACCTAAGAGCCCCGACGCCGACAGCCGCTGCGCAAATGGTTGTCCCTGACAGACAAGAACTGCTTGACAGGTTGCGGCAACTGGAAATCAGGATGAGGCAGGTTGCCAGAAACAAATTGAGTCAACATCGGGAACGATTGCGCTATATCGGCGAACGAAGATGCTTCACCGACCCACTTACCTTGCTCGGAGATTTCAGGCAGGAGGTTGACAGAACATCGGTTCAGCTTGACACTTTGGTTCAAAGCCAAATTGAAGTCAAGAGGCGAAAGTTACTGGAAATCTCAAACCGATTGGTTCAATGCAGCCCACAGGCTCAACTTGTTCGGTGGCGTGAAAGGTTGCATCGCTATGCTGATGCTCTCCGTGCAGCGATTGAAGTTGCTTTTGGGCAATATCGTGGCAAAATGGATTTGCTCATTGGGAAACTTGAAGCGTTGAGTCCCTTCTCGGTTTTGCAGCGAGGTTACGCTTTGCTTCGCGACCCTCAAACAGGACGAGTTTTGACCCGAACGGATTACTTTGAAGTCGGGCAAAAGGCAGAAGTCGTTTTGGCTGACGGTAAACTTGAAGTCACAGTGGACGAGGTGTTGAAAAGTGATGAGATTGCCGATGGAGCCAACACCTGAGCCTGAAGAGAGTTTGACCTTTGAGCAAGCGATGGCTCGGCTTGAAGAAATTGTCAGGCTTTTGGAATCTGGCGAACTAAGCCTTGACGAAACTGTAAGGCTTTACGAAGAGGGGCAAAGGCTGCGACAATTTTGCGAGCAAAAACTTAACGCCGCAGAGAAACGCATTAGGATGGTGACGCTCGCCGACGATGGGACAATTGGGGTTAGCTATTTTGAACCAAACTTGTAAAAGCGGCTTCAGCCGCAAATGAAAACCTGCTTGACAAATGGATGGTGAACTGAAGGTGGGAGTTGCAACCGAAATTGCGGAATTGATGCGTCGTTTGGAAGAATGTCGCCAAAAAGTTGATGTTGCTTTGGACGAGTTGATGCCGAAGGAAGACGAAATTCCATCGGTGCTTCATCGGGCGATGAGATACAGCGTTTTCGCTGGAGGCAAGAGGTTGCGCCCTTTTTTGGTGCTTGAAAGTTGTAAAGTTGTCGGTGGCGATGAAGAGAAGGCTTTGCCCGCAGCCTGTGCTGTTGAAGTTCTACACACTTACACCCTCGTCCATGACGATTTGCCTTTAATGGATAACGATGATTTTCGGCGTGGCAAACCGACTTGTCATAAAGTTTTCGGTGAAGGGATAGCAGTGCTCTGTGGTGACGCTTTGCAAACCCTCGCCTTTGAGTTGCTGGCTACAGAACTTCCAAAGCACGGTGTCCCTGCGGAAGTTGTGCTAAAATGCATCGCCGTCCTTGCTCGTGCTGCTGGTTCAAAATGGCTTGTAGGCGGTCAGGCTCTTGACATAACTGAGCAGGTTCAGAGATACACTGACAAGTCCCCCGAAAAAGTTTTGGCAATCCACGAACGCAAAACCGCAGCTTTGATTCAAGCATGTTGCGTTATTGGTGGCTTGATTGGAAACGCAACCGATGAGCAACTTACTGCACTTAGAAACTTCGGCTACTGGTTCGGCTTGGCATTTCAAATCACCGACGACATCTTGGACGAAATCGGCGACCCAGAGAAGTTAGGTAAGAGCATTCGCAAAGACAAACAGCAAAAGAAACTGACCTACCCGATAGTTTTGGGGCTTGAAAAGTCAAGGGAGTTGGCTGGTGAAGCGGTTGAACGAGCAATTAGTTCGCTGTCAATCTTTGGCGATAAGGCGAACTTGCTTCGTGCCCTCGCCCAATTCGTCCTTGAACGGCAATCGTGAACGAAAGGTTTAATGATCGTCGGGGACAAGCCCCCTATGCCACAGAAAAATTAGGGTTTCGCTGCGCAAGGTAAACCGCACAAAACGACGGAGCGGTGAGATTATGTCAAGTGTTGCGGAAACGCTCAATAGAGGAATTTCTTCTTTGCTCTCCGTTCTCGGAATCAATGTGGCTTACGCAACGCACCCAGCTTTGCGGGATGTGAGTTTCGAAGTCAACCGAGGGGATTTAGTTGTTGTGCTTGGTCCGAACGGGGCTGGCAAGACCACATTGTTGCGAACTATAGCCAAAATTGTGTCGCCGAAATTTGGAACGGTGCTTTTGGACGGTCAAGATATTTCAACGATGCCAACGAACCAACTCATGCGAACTTTAAGTGTAGTGCCTCAGTCTGAGGGAAGCACTTTCAGTTTCACCGTCCAAGACATAGTTGCGATGGGTAGGACACCTCACCTTTCCCCGCTCGCTCCATTGTCGCAGCGAGATTGGGAAGTCATTCGCGAAGCGATGGAAGCGACTGATGTTTGGGAACTGAGAGACCGCTTGTTCACCGAACTTTCAGGCGGTGAGCGGCGAAGGGTTCTCATTGCAAAGGCTTTGGCTCAAGAGCCGCAATTGCTTTTGCTGGACGAACCCACGGCGAACTTGGATTTACACTACCAACTTGAAGTCGTTGAACTCATCCAAAGGCTCAACCGAGAAGGAGGCATAACCGTCCTCGCTGTCCTTCACGACCTGAACTTAGCAGCGATGCTTGGACAGCGTTTCATCTTGATGCATCAAGGTCGCATTTACGCTATGGGCGATGCCGAAGAGGTTTTGACTTTACAGAACATCCAGCGGGTTTACGGTGTCCCTGTCGTTATCACCCGTCATCCTTTGAACGGCAAACCCATCATCCTTCTTTCAGAGCGCCGCATTTTGTCTTCGCGAGGCGTCCGAGTTCATGTCGTTTGCGGTGGTGGGACAGGCGGCGAAGTAATGGCAATGTTGGTTGCTGCAGGTTGTCAAGTCACAGCAGGTGCGCTCAATAGAGGGGATAGCGATTACGAAGCAGCGCAGTTGCTCGGAATCCCCGTCGTTGAAGAGCAACCTTTCATGCCGATATCAGATGGGGCATTTGAGCAAACCAAACGAATGTTAGCCGAATCCGAAGTCGTGGTCTTGACAGATGTCCCATTCGGATGGGGCAACATTGTCAACCTTAGAGCCATTTGGGAAGCGGCGACAGGTTTGGTCGTGGTCTTTAGCCCGGAGACGGTCGGTGAAAGAGATTTTGTCAACGGCGAAGCGGTTAGCCTTCTCCAGCAAATTTTCGCCACGAAGCGGGTCGTTTCCGTTCACAACTTGACAGAACTTCAACGGCTCTTGGTAACCTTGTAAGGGTTGACAGTTACTCATCAGTGTTGTCCCAAGAAATGTCCACGACCCGAAACTGTTGGGTTTTTGTCCTTAGGTTGACAGTTACTTCGTCACCGACCCTCTTCCCTTTCAACGCCAGACCCAAAGGCGAATTCGGCGTTGCTATTTTGATGGTGCTTGACAAATCCATTTCCACACTTTCGGCAATTCGGTATCGCAACAAATTTCCCGTTTCCAAATCTTCCAAAGTCACAACGACACCAACATCAACATTTTCTGGTTGTCCATCTTGCTCAATTACCTCAGCGTCTGCCAGTTGTTGCTCAAGATGTTTGATTCTCGCCTCAACCAGACCTAAAGAGCGCTTCGCTGCGTCCAGACCAGCGTTTTCGCTCAAATCACCTTCAGCGCCAGTTTCACGCACTTCCTCAATGAGTTGAATTCGGCGTTGATATAGTTGCTCAAGTTCTTTTCGCAATCGTTCGTATCCGCTGCGCGTTAACCTCAAAGGCATGAGCATCCCTCCTAAGAGGCAGGAGTGTGTCGGACATAAATTTTGCCACATTGTCTTTACAACGGCGACAACGCTGTTAAACTTGAAGCAGCTGAACGCAAATTGGGAGGCGATAAAAATGTTGGTGGAAATGCGTCGGCAAATGTTTTACTTGGTCTTGATGGCAATTGGAAGCGTCGTTTTGTTCGGCGCTGCACAAAAACAGCGTCGTTTGGAAGTTCAACTTGCAGGCATCAGGCTCGGTTCACCAGTTATTGACAAAGACGAAAACGGGAACTTGAAGCCGACATGCCTGCTGAGAGTTTGGGGGCTTCCAGACTTCATCATCGTCCCTACCGCAATGCAAGTTCAACCAACTATGGGTATGCCAGGCGCCCCCATGATGCCTGGAATGCCCGGCGGACCAATGATGCCTGGAGGTCCGATGATGCCAGGCGGGATAGGTGGAATGGGAAGTGGACTTGGGGGGCAACCCCCCTTCATGAGACCTGGAGCAGGTGGAATGCCTGGTGTACCCCCTGCAGGAGCGCCAGGAATGATGCCCGGGGGAATGCCCCCAATGGGCTACGGAATGCCAGGAGGACCAACGATGCCTGGAGGACCGACAATGCCCAGCGGGATGCCAGGAGCACCAATGATGCCCGGAGCAGGAGTGGGAGCAGGAACGACTGTCCCTATCACAAGTGAACTTGCGTGGGCAATCCCTGTCCTAATACAACCTCAGCAAAATCAGCGACTTTGGCTCTATCGTCGCGAACAGGCTGCTTTGAGTTTCTTGGAGCAAGACGGGATTGTGATTGCAATTGCAGTAGCAGGAGAACGATTCCCTTACGCAAAGACCGCTTTAGGTGACCCATTCCGCTCCATAGAACTTGGTGACGATTTGCAACGAGTTCTGCTGCGCTATGGTCCTCCCGATTCAGCACACCTTGTTGGTCAGATGCAATCTATCCAACCAACTGCTGTTGGCATCTTCTCCACCCTTTCGCTCCGTTACCACGAAAGCAGCAACATTGAATTCCTTGTCATGAACAACAAAGTCATGCGCATCTTCATTTTCTTGCCCGAACGCATTCAATTGCGTTGACGGAGGAAAGGTTTAGGGGGTGAGTTCAGTGCAAAGTAGAGAAACTGTCAAGAAGGAGTTAGTAGCAGCATTTGTATTGACTCTTGCGGTTGCCTTTGCTTTCGCCCAAGTTTCAAGGGGCTTGGAGGAGCAATTAGCGGGCGTCCGATTGGGAGCGCCGTTCATTGATTACGACGAGCAGGGTGAACTTAAGTCAACTTGCCTGTTCAAAATCTATGGAATGCCTGACTACATTGTCGGACGAAGCACTGCTCCCGCCCAGCCTGGCATGATGCCGGGGATGCCCGGAGGACCTATGATGCCTGGCGGACCAATGATGCCAGGGGGGCCCATGATGCCCGGAGGTCCGATGATGCCGGGCGGTCCAGGTTTTATGGGTGCACCTGGGATGGGAAGCGCATTCGGCGGACAACCGACCTTGCCTAGTGTAATGGCAGGAGTAGGGGGAATGGCTCAATTAGCAGGCGCTCCTATCGCAAGACCCGGAATGCCAAGTATGCCTGGCGGTCCGATGGCTCCTGGTGGCTTTTTGCCAGAAGAGATGGGTGCGTTCCCTGGTGTTGGACCGATGATGCCAGGTGGAGGAATTGGAGGAGCACCAGGAACGACGGGAGTGGCTCCAACTTTCCCTCGTCCCGAAGAACTCCCTTGGGTGATTCCGCCCTTCGTTCAGCCAGACATGAACGAAATTTACTTCGTTTACCGCCGCCCAGGTGCTCACCTGAACTTTTTGATGGAATTGAGGGAAGTAGGTGGTCGCAACGAACTTCGCATTGTTGCTATCACTGTTGCGGGGCGAAGATATGATGGTGCACGGACGGCAAAGGGTGATCCCTTCAAGTCAATCAAGTTGGGCGACGATTTACAGCGAGTTTTGTTGCGCTATGGTCAACCCGACGAAGTTGTCTACTACAATCCCCTCACTCTGGAAGTTGTCAATACCCCTACTCGCCACCTAATTTTGCGCTACCATCGCAGCAGCAACATTGAGTTTACGCTGATGGAGAACAAGGTCGTCCGCATTTTCATCTTCCTGCCGGGGCAAGTGACATTCACACGCTAAAAAAACGGGAGGCGGCACTGTCTGATGCCGGACACAAACATTGTCCGCCTCATTCGCGACCAAGCAAATATCGTTGAGGTTGTCGGTGCCTATGTCCGGCTCCTCCCCGCGGGCAAAAATTACAAGGCTCTTTGTCCCTTCCACCAAGAAAAGACCCCCTCCTTCTATGTCAGCCCAGAAAAGGGACTTTGGCACTGTTTTGGTTGTGGTGCTGGCGGTGATGTCATTGACTTCGTCCAGCGCATTGAAGGCTTGACATTTACTGAAGCAATAGCGAAGTTGTCTCGTCAGTTGGGAATCCGATGGCAACCTTCACAAGCAACGAGACGAGAAGAGTGGACGAAAGAAAGGCTCTTGCAATTGAACCAGTGGGCAGTTGAATTTTACGAGCGCGTTTTGTGGGCATCGGAAGTGGGAGAACGAGCCCGACAATATCTCTTCCAGCGTCAAATCAGCACGGCAACTGCACGCATGTTCCGTTTGGGTTACGCACCTGCTGCGTGGGATGTCCTTGTCAAAGCAGCACAAGAAGGGAACTTCAAAATTGACGAATTGATGCAAGCAGGTTTGGCTCAAAAAGTTCGTGAAGGTCAAGGCTTCATTGACCGATTTCGCGACCGCTTGATGTTTCCCATTTTCAACCCTCAAGGTGAACCGATTGGTTTTGGCGGTAGAATTTTGAGCGAGGGTGAACCCAAGTATCTCAACACGCCAGAAACTCCACTCTTTCAAAAACGCAAAGTCCTTTACGCACTGAACTTGGCTCGCAATGCAATCCGCGAGAAAGGAGAAGCCATCCTCGTTGAAGGTTACATGGATGCAATCAGTTTGCACCAAGCAGGTTTTACGAACACTGTGGCGACGATGGGGACTGCCCTCAACGCCGACACCGTGCAAATCCTCAAACGCTACACCAACAAAGTCATCATAGCCTACGACCGCGATTCTGCTGGCTTGAACGCCGTTATGAGAAGTGCCAATTTGTTCCGAATGAACGAGATGGATGTTCGGTTCGTTGATTTGCCAGAGGGTAATGATCCAGACAGTTTCGTCAGGGAATTTGGTGCTGTCGGTTTCCGAGAGTTGCTGGAACGAGCAGAGTCCTTGACAAAATTTCGGATCACTTGGTTGGTGCGGCAATATCCAAGTGCATCTTCGGAAGGGCTTCAAGCGGCTGTCAAGTTTTTGGCTTCCGTTACCGACCCCATTGAGCAAAAAAGTTGTCTTCAGTTACTGGCTGAGGAATGGAGCGGGGGTCAACCGGAGCGAATTGGAGCTTTAGAACAAGCCCTTTACAGAACTTTGCTTCAATACTTGCGTCAACATCGTCAACCCCTGCAACCAACCAAACCGACATTGACAGACCCAATTGCAGCCTCCTTAACTTCAACTTCCATCATCCCTCAAGGAATACTGCAAGCGGAGCAGGATTTGATGGCAGCGATGGTTCAGGACAAAGAATGTGCACAAAAAATCCTTGCCATGATTTCACCCGAGGAGTTCCTTCTTTCCCGTCATCAAGAATTAGCAAGGTTAGTGAGCGCGTGTTTGGAAGAAGACAGTTTCGCCGATTTGCCTACACTGGTCGGTGAACTCGGCGAAGAAGATTTGCGACAAACTTTAAGTGGTTTGTTGCTGCGCGATCTATCATTTTTGAATGCGAGGAACGCAATAGAGGACAGAATTCATAGGTTGCGCCGTTACAAATTGGAGCAAATTGCCCGCCACCAGCGGGCAGAACTTATGCGCAAAATGGCAGCAGGTCAAATTTCTCCTGATGACCCAACTTTCAAGGTTTGGCAGGAGACATTGAAAGCCCTAAAAACTTAGCATAAGGCAGGTGTTTGAAATGCCGTTGCCGTCAGATGCCTTCAGTGTTCCAGAGTTGCAAGAACTTTGGGCAACGGCTCAAGAGACGAAAGCGGTTTTCCTTACAGATGTCAAGGCTACAGCAGAAGCCATCGGGACTACTTTGGAAGAGCTAGTTGAGTGGTTGAGCGAGGAAGGGATCATGGTTCTCTCTGATGAGGAGAGCGATGGGGCAGCGGAATTTGAGACCAGTTTGGCTAAAGAAGTCTCTGAGGACGAGGAGGAAAGCGATTGGGGACTTGAAAAGTCGGAAATGGAAGAAACAGACACAGCCTTGCTCAATCCGCTTCAAGGCCTCTTCAAATCGCTCAGGTGTACGAGGCAATTGACACCTGAAGAGGAAATTGCTTTGTTCCAAAAAATGCATCAAGGCGATGCTGAAGCCCGCGACCAAATTATTGAGGCTAACTTGAGGTTGGTTTTGAGCATCGCTTCCCAGTTCGCGCAAAAGTCAATCGTGCCGTTGGAGGATTTAGTGCAGGAAGGTTGCTTGGGGCTTATCAGAGCAGTTGACAAGTTTGATTGGAGAAGGGGCAATCGGTTCAGCACCTACGCTTTTTGGTGGATTAGACAATACATTGTCCGAGCAATCGCTGAACATACCCGGTTCATCCACCTGCCATTCCACTTGGTGGAAACTTTGGCTCAATTTGTCGCCACCGCTCAAAGGCTCGCTCAAGAGTTGGGTCGGCAGCCTTCTAACCAAGAAATAGCAGGCGCCTTGGAAATGCCCGTTGAAAGAGTTGAGGAGTTGACAGTTCTCTTGTCACCGCCCCTTTCACTGGACACGCCTGTGGACCAAGAAGAAGAGTTAGTGCTTGAAGACATCGTGCCTGACCCAAATGCCGTTTCGCCGGAAGACGCTTACTTTAAGGCTTACGCCCGTGAGCAAATCAAGGCTGTTTTGGCGGAAGCCTTGACGGAACGGGAATGGGAAGTCATCAGATTGCGCTACGGTCTTTTGGATGGGAAAATTTACACCCTTGACGAAATTGGGAAAATGCTGAAGATATCTGGCGAGGCAGTTCGCCACATTGAACAGCGTGCCCTCGCTAAATTGCGACGACCTCGTTATAGGAAGATGCTCGAACGGCTCAGCGAACTCCTTGCTTGATGTGATAAAATTAAAATACATTAGTGTTGCCTAAAACTGCGAAGAAGGTGGGCGCGTAGCTCAACGGCAGAGCAGCCGGCTCATAACCGGTTGG
>FMJZ01049354.1_pt1 | contig 10245 bp, 9 predicted proteins | sample 1987881 | NCBI WGS metagenome assembly FMJZ01 (sample SAMEA4378227, study PRJEB15110) | soil metagenome | biome: soil; feature: Field; material: Soil | place: India | collected 2015-03-11 | depth 0 m | reverse complement strand
AAGAGTGGTTTGTAGTCAATTTTAACTCTTTAATATAATATAGGGATAAATTTTCACATTGCAAAACCTGTTTCCATAACCATTATAATTAAATTTCATACACTGTATAGTATGTGTTGGACATATTGCATCTTTTCATTGACAAAATCAAGTTTTTAGATAATAATAGAAATTATGGAAAATCAAAAAATATGGTTATCAAATCGCGTATTGAGTGCTATCGGCTATCTGCCGTTTTTTTGCTTTTTACCAATTTATCTCTGTCGGGATGATGATTTTGCTCAACAACACGGCAAACAGAGTCTAGTCTTATTAATCATCTATATTGTCCTTTGGGTCGGAATCTGGCTAATAAATGCAATTTTTCGTGGAATATTAGGCCATATTATCATAATTGGATTCTTATTTAATGCAATCGGCTGGATTGTCTATCATATTATCGGCACAATACTTTCTTTTGCCTACTTAATATTAATCATCGTCGGCATAATATCCGCTGGCACCGGAAATCAATGGGAAATTCCAATAATCTCTACATACGCCCGGAACCTAAAAATTTAATCCTACAAAAGACTAATAATCAACCATAAAATCTATTAAAATCCCCAAAACTACCTAAAACGGCCCACCCTTCTCAAGCTACAAGTTTACTTCTGATAATAAATCTTATGTAAACTATGTTGGCGATTAAAATTTCACAGAATCGTTAGTGTATCTCCTCTGAGTTTTGGGTTGTAGGTGTTTGGTTGAAAATGTAGTAGTTTGTATTTGGAAATTTTTGTGCATGAAGATTATAATTTTTCTAGCTGTTGCTGTTGGCGTCTATGTATGAGAAAGATGATTCTCTCAATGATTTGGAAAGAAAAAATAAGCTTTGAGCAATTTTGTCGTTTTTTATTATTGGCAATGAATCTATGTTCGGTGATAATAAGAATACTAATGAAATAGTTTTTTAGTAATGAATAACATTGCTATTAATGGTTTACTAATTTTGATAATTATATGGGGTGGGTAAAATTGCATAAATTTTTCAGTGATGGTAATAAAAACATTAGGGAAATAGCTTTTTAGTAGGGAATACCGTTGCTAGTTATGTTTACTGATTCTGCGATGAATTTTTCAGGGAAAATTGGTGTATTGTGGGTATATGGAATTTATTAAATTATGCTAAATATTTGCTAGTATATATTTAAATTATAGTATTTTGACTAAAGTATTATTTATTGAAAGTATTATTGATTGAATAATTCGTAATTGGGTGCTTCTTTAGTGATAGTAATATCATGTGGGTGGCTTTCTCTTAATCCAGTATTAGTTATAAATACGAATTTTGCTTTTTTCTGAAGTTCCTTAATAGTTCTTGCACCACAATAACCCATGCCGGCTTTTACTCCACCAATGAGTTGATAGATAAAATCATTAACTTTACCTCGGTAAGGAACCCTACCTTCAATTCCTTCAGGTACAAACTTTTTGGCTTCTTCCTGAAAATATCTATCTGCTGAACCTTTTTTCATGGCATCGATTGAACCCATTGCCCGATAGATTTTATATCGTCTTCCCTCTAAAATAATCTCTTCTCCAGGACTTTCTTCGGTGCCAGCAAAAAGATTCCCAATCATTACAGTGGAAGCACCTGCGGCTAATGCCTTGACAATATCGCCAGAAAATCTTATGCCTCCATCGGCAATAATCGGAATATTTCGAATACGAGCTTGTTGCATACATTCATAGATGGCACTAAACTGCGGCACACCGATACCGGCAATGACTCGAGTAGTACAGATTGAACCTGGACCAATACCAACTTTAATCGCATCAACATCTAATTTTAGTAATTCTTTTACTGCCTCTTTAGTGGCAACATTACCCACAACCAGTTGAACATCAGGAAATCGTCTTCGGAATTTTTTCGTAAGCTTAATTACATTTTCTGAATGGGCATGGGCAGTATCAATAACCAAAGCATCCACACCTGCATTAATCAGTGCTTCACTTCGCTCAAGACTATCTTTACTTACGCCAATCGCGGCCGCAACTCGTAATCTTCCTAATTTATCAACTGTGGCTTCGGGATGTTCAAGTTTTTTCAAAATATCCTTTATGGTAATTAAGCCCTTAAGGACAAAGTTTTTGTCAACAATCGGTAGTTTTTCAATCCGATGTTCTTTGAGGATTTTTTGTGCGGTTTTTAGAGTTGTACCCACAGGTGCGGTAATAAGATTTTTCTTGGGGGTCATCAGATGTTTTACTTTCTTATTTAAGTCGGATTCAAAGATAATATCGCGCTTTGTGATTATACCCAAAAGTTTTCCCTCGTTATCGGTTACTGGTAAACCCGAGATTCCGTATTGATCCATTATTTTTTTCGCCTGAGTTAAACTATCATCTGGTCTAATCGTCACAGGATTAACAATCATACCACTCTCAGCTCTTTTGACTTTGATTACTTCCGCGGCTTGATTCTCAATACTTAAATTCTTATGAATTACGCCAATGCCACCGGCAACGGCTAAGGCAATTGCCATTTTAGATTCGGTAACTGTGTCCATTGCAGCACTGACTAAAGGAATCTGTAAAGAAATCTCTCTTGTAAAGTATGTCTTAGTGTCTACATCCCTGGGTAGCACTCGAGATTTTTGGGGAATCAATAAAATATCATCAAAAGTATAAGCAGTTTTAATTCTCATAAATTTAATAACTTGATTTCCAAGAACTTCATACCTGTTATTTATTTTTTTGCTTCTCCCCTATTTCCAATTCATATTTTATATCTGGTGGAATTTTTAAGGTAGCGGCTACCGAACAGTATTTATCGCGGGAAAGTTCAAAGGCTCTTTGTAGGTCTTCTTCTTTTATTTCTTGATTGACTTTAATCTTGACTTTGATTGTCGTATAGCGTTTCGGATGTTCTTCAGCTCGTTCACCTTCAACTATTACGACCATCTCTTTTAACTCAGCGCGTTTTTTCTGAAGTATCGATACAATGTCGAATGCCATACAGCCACCAAGACCAATTAATATCATATTAATTGGTTGAAAACCGGTTTCGGTTCCACCAACTTCAGCTTTAGCATCTAAGACCAGGCTATGTTTATTTTCATCGGTGACGACAAATCTTAAATTATCAATCCATTTAAGAGTGACTCTTTTAATATCCATATTGGGCACTTTAAAAATTATTTTAAGAGTTCAATAATTTTGGCTTCTAAATTAGGAATGTTTGCTTCGTTAAATCCAACTTCTCGCAAGACTTGTTTGCCCTTTTTATCAAATAGAACTAAAGTTGGAATACCCTGAACATCGTATGCTTTGGCAACTTCATTATTGCCAATAAGTATTGGATATGGTATGTTAGTTTCTTGAACGAATTTTTCCAAAGCGGATTGGTTTTGGTCTAAGGAGATACCTAAAATAACTAACCCTTGCTCAGAATAAGTATTATGAAGTTTGATGAGATGGGGAATTGCGGCACGACACGGCGGACACCAAGTTGCCCAGAAATCGACTAAGACCACTTTACCTTTTTGTTCAGAAAGGGTAATTTTACCATTACCTAATTGCTCTAAAGTAAAATCCGTTGTTTTTGCAGTAAAAGCAGCAGATTTGGAGCGATTTCCACCGCAGTGGATAAACAAACTGAGAAATAAAATTGAAATTAAAATGTGCTTCATTTTTACTCCTTTATATAATGTTTCGAAGATAAAAACAAATCAATATTTGGTAACTAAATGTGTAAGACCCTTTTGGCAAATCGTACATGCAATAAAGTTATCATTTTTTAAAACAATATAAGATTATTATAATTTATAAATACGTTGAACACTTGTGTGAAAATATACCTTCAATCAGAATTATTTTTATTTCAGATTATCAACTTTATGTAAATTAGTTTATTCTTTTAATATTTTCTGTATATGTTCTATCAGATAACTTTTAGGTACTGCTCCGATGATAGTATCAACAACTTCACCATCTTTGAATAGTAAAAGAGATGGAATACTCATGATTGAATATTTTTCGGCTAATTTAGGTTCGTTATCCACATTGACTTTACCGACTTTTAATTTGCCTTGATATTCTTGAGATATTTCGTCAATAATCGGTGCGACCATTCGGCAGGGCATACACCAGGATGCCCAAAAATCAACTAATGCTGGAATTGGTGAATCTATAATTTCTGATTGAAAGTTTTTTTCGTTAAGTTCAATTGCCATATATAATTTATACTCAAAAAGTCCTATTTGTCAAGTAATTCTTCAGAAATCTCTGAAAAATGCTCATGAGACACCGAACCCCACAAGAAAAAACCAATAATTATACTTCTGCATTTCCTGCCTTTTAAACCAATATTGCCTTTATCAGAGTAGTTCTTCAATTGACTTTATCGGAATTGCGCCTAATTTTTTAATTGGTTCATCTGCTAAAGAACGAATACCTTGAAAAAGATATATTGGTTTACCTTGTTGGGTAGCGTATTCTACTGTGTTAATTGTGCCTCCGCTATCGCCGGCTTCAATTACTAAGATTTTATCTGCCAGTGCGCTCGTAATACGATTTCGACTTAAAGCATTTCCCACAGACCACTCGCTATAGGGAAAAAATTCAGAGATAATGGTTGCTTGCTGAAAAAAGTTCTCGGTAAACTCACTAAGTTCAGAATGGAGAGTAAATTTTAAGATGCCCACAGGTAAAACCGCAATTGTTTTGCCACCAACAGTTAGAGCACCTAAATGAGCATAAGTGTCAATGTCTTTTGCATAACCACTAACAATAATATAACCAGCCTGGGCTAAAGATGAGGCAAATTCTTGAGCAAATTTTTTGCCTAATGCGGATGCTTCGCGCGTGCCAATAATTGCATAAGATTTTCCCGAAAATATTTTTCTTTTGATATAGAGCATTGCTGGGGGATTGGATATATTTCTTAACGCATCAGGATAACCTGTATCTTTATAGGTAATAATACTTATCTGATTGTGTTTTAACTCATCTAAAATAAAGGACATACGGTCTAAATTTTTTTCTGCAGCAAAGATATTGTTAACTAACTTTTCATTTATCCGAGGAATAGTTAAAAGTGATTGAATGTCGCGGGAAAAAACCGATTGGGCATCACCAAATTTCTCAATAAGATTACGCAAAATTGCCGAGCCAATACCATCAATACTTTGCAAAAGTAACCAATATTTTAAGTCCGATACACCCATTTTTTAAAACTACATCTTCCCTATTGTTTAGGTAATAAATAAGATCAAATTTATCCGTATTGAATCTGTACTTTCCATTTTTTAAAATTACATCTCGTCAGTGATAAACTATTTGAGATAGTCATTTGATCAAGATTGTGTTGTGTAACCTATTTTGCATCTTTCGTTTCTTAAAATTACATTCACTATCATTGATTAAATAATAGAAATAATCACTTCATCAATATTGAGTTGTATAGACTATTCTGCATCTTGCTTTTCTTAAAATTGTATCATATCATTGATTAAATAATAGAAATAATCACTTCATCAATATTGAGTTGTATAAACTTATTCTCTATCTTACTTTTCTTAAAATTACATCTTGCCATTGATTAAATATTAGAGATAACCATTTTATCAGTATTGAGTAGTGTAAACTATTCTGTATCTTACTGTTCTCAAAATTACGTCTCCCCTATTGATTAGATAAGAGATTAACCCAATATAAATTAAAATTGTTATCATTAATGTTCTACTTAGAATGATTTTTTCGTTATCTTTTGTTTATATAAAGATTTAGTTGGTTTACGGATTTAGAATTTATTCCGTAAAGTTTTTAGGTAGGCAAGTTCGGCTTTAGCAGTTTCTACGACTTCACCGGGTGAAATGTGTTTGATAATTTTCTCGTAGACTTTTTCCGCTCGAGTTAAATCATTTAAGTTCTTATAGCAACGGCCAGCAGAAATCAAGGCAGGCCCAGCAAGTTGGGATTTTCTGTATTTTTTAAAAACTTGTTCGTAAGTTTCTGCTGCTTTTTTTAGATTTTGTTTTTCTTCATAACAATTACCGATGGCAAGCAGTGTAGCCGGTCCTAAGATAGGATCCTTTTTTAATTTACCATAAGCGCGAGAGAATTCTCTATGTGCTCGGTCAAATTCTTGTCGTGAAAAGTAAATATTGCCTAAATAAAAATGGGCTTTTGCTGATAAGTAATGACCAGAAAATCGACGAATAAACTCAGTAAATCGTTCTTCTGCACCATCAAAATTTTCCATTGAGTATAAACCTAAACCTTCAGTAAAACGTAATTGCACTTCAGGATTTTCTTTGCCGGTCGTTGCGAAATATATGACGACAATCGCAATAACTGCAATCCCGGCGCCAATTGCGATAAAAAACTTTTGACGTTGATGAAAATACCAATATAGGATTTTGGTTATAATTCTTTGAAAGATATCTTCTTTTTTGGCTTCTTTTAACATTGTCGTTCCTTATAATTTATGCTAATAAGTTTAATATAATAATCAACATCTTTTATTATTATTAAAGGGCCGCAAAAATCTTTTTTTCTTGCAAGGATAATTGGCAAGGAATAAATTAAACTTCTTAAAAATTTGATTTTGTTTCATCATTTACCAACATAAAAATTATAGATTTTTGTACGACCATTTACTACCCCTGGTGAGATTCGAACTCACGAACCTATGGTTTAGGAAACCATCGCTCTATCCAACTGAGCTACAGGGGTGTATTTTAGTATTAATTCATTATAGATATTATTTACGCTTTGTCAATAATGTACTGTAGAAAAGTCTGAAAAATACTCAGGAGACATTGAAAGCCATAAGAAAAAACCAACAATTATGCTGCTGCATTTCTTGCCTTTTGAACCAATATTGACTTTGTCAGAATTCTTGCTGTACAGTGATATATAAGGACACAACCGATGTTTAGTCTAAGACCAATTTGAGTTCTATTGTGAAAATTCTATAGAGTAGTTAAAGTCAAAAATAGTATTTGGTCCATGGAGTATTGAAATACGGCTATAATATTCTGTATTGGTAAGATTATATTCAAAAGGTAAATCGAACTTTGTTAGTAAAAGAAGTGGATAATTATTTTTGTCCGAGAAACTTTTTTCTTGAAATCTTTAATTGTCTTTTAGTGCCAATAGATAACTTTCTGGGGTTGACTGATATTTGATACTTTAATAAAATAGATACCAGCGCCTAATCGTTGACCGTTATCATCTTTACCATCCCAAAGAAGATAGTTATTAGTTTTTGATTGTTGGGAATTAGTTTTTGCTTGTGGAGTAAAAGAAAAAGTTTTAACCACTCGTCCCGCAGAGTTATAAATTTTGATTGTCTGGTGTTTATCAAAATTATCAGAAAGCCGAATTATCAATTGTTTTTGAAAAGGATTCGGATACACTGAGAGCGGGTAATTGGCTGAAAATATTGTATTCGGTGTTTCAGACACGATAATGCCGGCTGGAGCCTTGGTGATATATTTGATGGCTCTTTGGGGTTGGATTAATGCCGCAGCTGGATGATAATTACCATCAAACAGATATTGGATGCCGATAGTTTCTGTATGGTCTTCAATTCCAATTGTGGAACTTGTATAACGATTGGCAGTTTGATATTGAGCAATAATTAAATTGTCGCCGGTTGGTGTGCGATGGGTGGAATCGCCAATTAAAACTTGAAACTTATCCCGAATTGAACTCGCATTAAAATAAGAAAGACTATCCCATTCAATGATTAAATATCTGCTAACCGCATCATAATACCAATACACACCACCAACTCCGGTATTAGAATGAACCAAATCATCCCAGTTTACTGCAATCATTGCTGATGGACCATCTACATTAGGAATTGAACTATTAGAATAATCGCCTGTAGTATCCGAACCACATTTAATCCAGCCATCAACACTTACAGAAATTGTATTATAATTTTGACCATAATATTTCAATGTGCCAAATGATGCAGGCAAGTTAACGATTCTTACTTGGTCATTATGGTTAAAAGTTAGTCTTGTACCCATGTTTTTAATCTCAATCCAATTATAAACTGGTCTGGGTGCATAAAGTGTATCGGTATTATCATAAGCCCAGTAGAGTGGTGGTGTTCTTGGTCCATCCGGTATGGGGTCAGTAGAAACAAATTGGCCGATCGGAATCCGAAAAGTCTGTTGCCAGGTTGTTTCTGCACTACTAATCGTTAGTGAAAATTCCGCATTATAGCCAATTGGTGTATTTGGTGTTGATGCCACAACATAAGGTGTTTGGTTAAATGCTGAGTCTAAACCCATAATATTACCATAGCTTGAATGATTCTGATAGATGGTCACATAAGGTGCATTACAGGAGATAGTTGCAGAAACATTAGTAGCGGACACTTGACCAATATTTCTTAACATTACTAAGAGATTTACGGTCTCACCAATATCCCATCGCCGATTATTATTACCGGTTAACGAATCGGCAATGCGATAATTACGAAAGACGACATAAGGCCGATTGGGTGTAATTGGATTGGCTAAACCAGCAGTAGCCGCAACGCAGGCTTTCACTACTTCTGTGCAGAATGGTAAAGAATTAAACCCCGAACCAATTGTATCACTTGTCATATGATAATGGGGATTAGATGGCATATAGTCTTCAATTCCACAAAAACCTACATAGCCCTTTTGCCAAAATGAGTGATGGTCAGAATAAGGTGCACTTGTTACCATTCGGCGTAAGGTTGGAAGCGAAGTATAAGTATTAGCACTATTAATAAAAAAGTTGACAAAAGTGCTACAATTCGGATTAGAGACTTTGCCGATGACATCTAAATCTTCCGGCGTTGCATCAACATAACCAATCATATCAAAATTCAAAACGCCAATTATTGAATCACCTTGATTACGGGCTTGAGTGGCATACGCAGCACTACCATATAGACCTTGTTCTTCACCACTAAAAGCAATAAACCGAATTGAGTATTCAAAATTAAAATCCTTAAAAATTCTTGCTGCTTCTAAAACCGCGGCGGTACCAGAAGCATTATCATCAGCGCCTGGGCAGTTATTAGGTGATTGATTAGAAGTAGAATCAAAATGGCCACAAATCACGACATAGACATTATCCGGTTGAGCAACGCCCCGTTTTATCGCTACCACATTGGGTGCATAAGTGGTGCTATAATTGTGTAAATAGACACTATCGCAATTATAACTAAGAAACTTAGACCGAAGCCAATAGGCGGCATACCGACAAGAATCAGTTGTTGAATAACGCGTGCGAAAATTCTGTAATCGGCGCACAAAACTTAAAACCGAATCCGCACTAACTCGTGATACCATTTGGGCAATAAGCGGATTATAAACAACTTCAGGAAAATTTGGTGCAGTCTCAGAAATCACCATCGGCTCTAATTGAAGCTTAGATAACATAATTTGTAATTTAGCCAATTCGTGTTCAGCACCCAAAGAAACTGAAATTAATAGATAATCTTTGCCTTCGGTTAATACCGGATATGACTTTCTAATTACCTCTTCTGCATTTTTGTTCAAGGGATAAACCAAATAATATTCTTTTTGAGGTGTAATAACATCAAGCACGGTATACTGGATATTGGCGAGTTGAGACAATTTGTTATTAGAAGTCATCACCAATACACAATCAGAAAGCTCGGTAAGCACAACAAGTTCCTTTTTATGTAATTCAAATACACTTATGCCCGTGGTTTTAATAAGATATTCCTGGGCATAAAGCATAACAAAAGGGAATAAAAATACAAACCAAAATCTTTTCATTTTTCCTCCATTATCAAAACATATGCGCATAAATAAAAATATTTTCTACAAAAATGACCAGTTAAAATTTGGCATTATATTAAAATTTTACCTCTGAGAATTAACTTTGTCAATAGTTGCATACTGAAATCTCAAAAAAAGTTATTCAATTATTGAGCAAAATAGCCACAATTAAACCAATCGCATACCGCACTAAATTCAAAATTGAATTATATTGGCAACAAACACAGATTAAAATTAGAAAATTAAAAATAAGATAAATTAAAATAAAAATTAAAATTAAAATCATTATAATCAAACCCATTATATAAATAAATTAAACTCTATATAAAGGGATTAAATAATGAAAACGAAATAAAGCATAAATAAATTAAAATCATTATAATCAAACCCATTAATTATATTATATTAAATTTAAACTCTAAATCTTAACCCGATTTTTTTATTCTAACCTTTTAACAGA
>FMJZ01043431.1_pt1 | contig 10245 bp, 8 predicted proteins | sample 1987881 | NCBI WGS metagenome assembly FMJZ01 (sample SAMEA4378227, study PRJEB15110) | soil metagenome | biome: soil; feature: Field; material: Soil | place: India | collected 2015-03-11 | depth 0 m | reverse complement strand
TCTATATATCAATTATCATGCCATAGAATTTTCCAATATTATTCAATCAATTATCAATTTAAATGGGTGCAACTTTTTTTGCTTAAGCTAAAATATAGAAAAAATTTTTTCAGGGATTTATTTTTTTATGTAGTCTTTTGTTAAGTGCTTGTCTTGTTATACCAAGCATGGAAGCTGCAATGCCTTGATTACCCTTTGTTCTTCTTAAAGCTTCTGTAATAAGTATTTCTTCCATTTCTTTTAATGTTGGAAGCTTTTCTGGAAATCTCATCTGAATATAAAACTTTATTATCTCGCTTTTGAGTTCCTTGTCAATTGCATTGCTTATATCTATCTTATCTTTAAAAACTTCTAAGGATAAAAAATTAGATTTACATCTTGCTACCGCATCATAAACTATCATTTTTAACTCTCTTATATTACCAGGGAAAGGATAATTCATTAAAAGTATTATCAATTCTTCAGGATATTTAGGGGGTTTCTTGCCAAGAGAAAGAGCAGCCTCTTCAATAAAATATTCAAGTAAAACAGGAATATCATCTTTTCTTTCCCTTAAAGGTGGTAAATGAACATGATGAGCTTTAAGTCTATAAAATAAGTCCTTTCTAAATTTTCCATTAGCAACCATTTCCTGTATATCCTGATTGGTTGCAACAATTAGTCTTGCATCAGTGTTTTTGGGAAGGTCAGAACCCAGAGGATAATAAACCTTTTCCTGAATAACCCTTAAGAGCTTAAGTTGAGAAGCTTCAGATAAATCTCCAATCTCATCAAGAAACAAAGTCCCTCCCTTTGCTCTTGAAATCAAGCCATCTCTATTGGAAAAAGCTCCTGTAAATGCCCCTTTTCTATGACCAAATAAAGTATCTGAAAACATTGTATCATCAAGACCTGCTCCATTTACAGCTACAAATTCTCCTTTTTTTCCACTTATCTTATGTATTGCCCTTGCAATAAGTTCTTTTCCTGTACCGGTTTCTCCTGTAATTAAAACAGGTTGATCAGTTTTTGATATGACTTCTATATATTTAAAAATTCCTCTCATTTTCTGGTTAACAGTTATAATTCCTGAAAAAACATCTTCTTGTTCCAGTTTATCTTCAATCAATCTATGCTTTAATCCTATAATTTCTTCTTTTAATCTATTCATCTTTAAGGCTTTCTTTATAGATGATATGAGTTTATTTTTTTCAATAGGTTTTACAAGATAATCACAAGCCCCAATTCTCATACACTCAACTGCGGTTTCTATGTCTTTTATTGCTGTTATTATAATAACTGGGATTTCAGGATACTCTACTGAAAGATACTTCAGTAAATCAAAACCTGATATATATGGCATTGAAAGGTCAAGAAGCAAAATGGAAAAAGTTCTTTCTTTTAAAATAATTGGAAGTTCTCGAGAATCCTGAATTAAAATAATATCTTTAACACCTGCCTGTTGTAAAATAAGAGAATAAGAATATAATGCCTCTTTTTCGTCATCTACAATTGCAACACTATAATTAAAATTTTCCATTTTCTAAAAAATAAGGAAGATAAATTGTCACTGTTGTTCCTTTATTTTCCTCAGAATGAATACTGATTTCACCACCAAAATCTTCTACAATGGATTTAGAAAGATAGAGTCCAAGACCTGAGCCACCTGATGAATATTTAGTAGAGAAAAAAGGTTCATATATGTAAGGCATAATACTCTTTGGAATTCCTGCTCCCTCATCATTGATTTCAATATATACTTTATTTAATTTTATACCCGTAGAAATAAAAACTCCTCTCTGTCTATTTGGTAATGACTGTAATGCATTCATTAGTAAATTTATTATTAGTTGCTCTAATTTCTGCACATTACCTTTAATCTTTGGCAATCCTTCAGTAAAATTAAAATTAAAGTTTTCTGTATAAATAAAAATATGATGATTAAGAATTGTAACTACTCTTCTTACAACCTCATTTATATCAATAACCGCAGTTTCTGACTTCAAACCTTCTTTCACATATTTTCTGAAATCATCAATTGTATCGGAAATTCTGGTAATTCCATCTATTACAGAAATCATGAGTCGAGGTATTACTTTATCTATTTCTGAAGAAGAAATACCTCCTATCAAAAATTCTCCATTTTCATCTTCATATTCCTTAATTATAGTAAAAATATCATTCCATACTTGAAAAGTAATTTTCAGATTATTAACCATAAAATTACAAATATTGTTTATTTCATGAGATATGCTGGATGTAACTAAATCTACAGATTTTAGCTTGTCCTGTAATATAAGTTGAGCATTTTTTCTTCGTTTTTCTTCTTTTTTATTAATTTTTTCTGTAATATCTTTAAATGTAAAACAAACTATCCTGTAATCATCATATGCAACAGGGTATAAACTAAAAAGCAAAACTCCTTTTTTATCTTCATTTCTTTTAAAACTAATAACTCTATTTTCTTCAATTTTATGACAATCTTTTATCAATTTTATAAAGTTTAAATACTCATCTTTCTGAAAAAATGTTGATAAATCCGAATTTTCTCCCAAAAAATATTTTGCTTTTTGATTCATATATAATATTTCATGTCTTTCAGGTTCAAAAACAACTATAGGGTCTGAATATATATCTATAAACTTTAAAAAGATTTCACCTAACTGAGCTTCTTTCTGAAATATTCTCATTTTATTCTTATCTTAGCTTCACCATCTTTTGAGACTTTTCCTATTAAATAGGCTTTATAGCCTTTTTTATTTAAGATAAATAAGGTTTTTTTAATTTCATTTTGTTCAACAACAAAAATATATCCTATTCCCATGTTAAAAACCTTAAACATCTCTGCTTCATTAATTTTTCCAATATTTTTTATTAAATGAAAAATTGGAGGCACAGGCCAGCTATTTTTATCTATGATTGCAGTTATATTTTTAGGTAAAACTCTAGATAAGTTTCCTGGGATACCTCCACCAGTTATATGTGCCATAGCCTTGATTTTGACTTTATCTTTAAGAGCAAAGTATGCTTTGGTATATATTTCTGTTGGTTTAAGCAATTCATTTGCGAGAATACAATTTAATTCAGGTATATACTGATCAATTCTCAATTTGCCTATATCAAAAAAAACTTTTCTTACAAGAGAAAAACCATTGCTATGAAGTCCTGAAGATGCCACGCCTATTAAAACATCTCCTTCTTTTATTGAAGAACCATCAATTATTTCTTTTTTATCAACCACTCCCACTGCAAAACCTGCAAGATCATATTCATTTTTTTTATAAAAACCTGGCAGTTCTGCTGTCTCACCTCCTATAAGAGCACACCCAGCTTCTTTACAACCCTGAACAATACCTTTTATAACTTCCTTGGCTTTTTCTGCATTAAGTTTTCCTGTTGCAAAATAATCAAGGAAAAACAAAGGCTCTGCCCCGACTGTTAAAATGTCATTAACACACATGGCAACAAGGTCTATACCAACTGTATCGTGTTTATCTGCTTGAAAGGCTATTTTTAGTTTCGTTCCAACTCCATCTGTTCCACTTACCAGCACTGGTTCTTTATATTTTTTTATATCAAAATTAAATAATCCTGCAAAAAGTCCTATTTCAGTAAGAACTTCTTTACGAAAAGTTGTTTTAACAATAGGAGAAATCATGTTGATAAATTTATCTGCTTCATCAATATCAACTCCTGCTTTTTTGTATGTAATACTCATAGAACCTCCCTTATCTTCATGCTAATATCAACAGCAGTAGCTGAATGAGTTAAAGCACCAACTGATATAAAATCAACACCTACTGATGCGATATCTCTGATATTTTCAAGATTTACACCTCCTGATGCCTCAATCAAAACCCTGCCTTTGCCAATCTCTACTGCTTTTTTCATTTCTTCAATATTCATATTGTCAAGCATTACAATATCTGCTCCTGCAGAAATAGCTTCTTCAAGTTCTTTAAGAGTTTTCACCTCTACCTCTACTTTTTGATGTATAGATTGATTTTTAGCTTTTATCACAGCTTCTCTGACAGATCCTACAATTTTTATATGATTATCTTTTATTAACACCGCATCATAAAGTGCAAACCGATGGTTAAACCCTCCACCAATCTTTACTGCATACTTTTCCATGAATCTTAATCCAGGAGTTGTTTTTCTTGTATCAAGAATTTTTACAGGTAAATCTTCTACTTTTTTTACAAACTTTCTTGTAAATGTAGCAATACCTGAAAGTCTCTGCAAAATATTCAAAGCAATCCTCTCACCTGCGAGTAGTAATCTCGCATCTCCTTTAAGAGAAGCTATAGTATTGCCCTTTTTAATAAAATCACCATCTTTATAGTATTCCTCAAAATACACCTCATTGGATTGAAATCCGAAGTTTGAAGATAGAATAGTAAAAAATCTTTTTATAAAAGGCATGCCTGCAAGAATCATGTCTTCTTTACATATTATCTGAGCTAATACTCTGCAATCTTGTGGAATAATAATCTGAGACGTTGTATCTCCATTTCCGATATCTTCTATTATAGAGAGTTTAAAAATCTCATCAATCAAGGAATTAAACATTATTTTTTAAGAAAAAGCCTTAAAAGTCCATAAATACCTCCTGCAACTGCAGTAACTGCAAGAGCGCTCTTCCAGTCAAAAAGTGTTGTAATATTTCCTTCTATATTCTTACCTATTACAATTACGCTCGCTGAGTTTTTAACTTCTACATTACTACCTATTACAAGACCTGCTGCTGATCTTTTAATTTCTGCTTTTTCTTTACCAACAGCAAAAGGACAGAGTGAAAAATTAATCTCTGCTTTCTCTCCCATTGAAATACCACTTATACACTGATTCATATTCAACTCATTAGATTTCACAAATCCTATTGCTCCCTGGGTAATTTCAGCTTTTTCAGAATCAATGCTCAATGCACAAACCTGTTGCAATTCTGCTGTACCAGCCTCAACAGCTCTAACTGTACTTTGTTTTACATTTAAAAATTCAGCTTCAACTATATCAAGACTCTGCTCTTCAATATCAAGCTTTTCTTCCATTTTACCCCCTAATTTTTTAATTCTTCAATAACAGAAAGATTTTCTTTTATTTTATCATGTTTTCTCAGAAGTTCCTCATATTTTTCTTTATCCCTTTTTACAACATCTTCTGGAGCATTTTTTATAAAATCCTCATTCATCAGCTTTTTATTGAGAAAACTAATATCTTGCTCTGTTTTTTGAAGTTCTTTTAAAAGCCTCTTTTTCTCCTGTTCTATGTCAATTAATCCTCTGATGGGTATATATATTTCAAAATTTTTCTTAACTGATACTGCTGATCCCTTTGTTCTGATAATATCTCTTTGTATTTTCAAACTTTTTGCTTTGGCAAGCTTTAAAATAAACTGATATCCTTCATTTAAAATCTTCTCTGCATAAGAATTTAAAGACTTTATATAAACATCAATATTTAAAAAAGGAGCAATATTTAACTCCCCGCGAATGCTTCTTATTCCTGAAATTGCCTCAATTATATGTTCCATTTTATCTATTGCTTCTTCATCCTTACTTATCAAATCATAAGCAGGATATGAAGAAATCATTAAAGATTCTTTCTTTTCTAAAATATTAAGCCATATCTCCTCTGTAACATAAGGCATAAAGGGATGAAGAAGTTTAAGGATGTTCTCAAAAACATAAAAAAGGCAATTAACTGTCTCTTCTTTGTCTTCTGCATCAGAATATAAAACAACCTTACTCAGTTCTATATACCAGTCACAAAATTCATGCCATAGAAATTGATAGACAGTTCCTGCAGCATCATTAAATCTATATGACTCAAGAGACCTGTTTGTTTCATATATAGCATCAGAAAGTTTTGATAAAATCCATTTATCCTTCAATGAGCTTACTTCTTCAATGGTAACTTTATCTTTTGTTCTTAGATGAGCAAAGTTCATAATAAATTTCATAGCATTCCATATTTTGTTTAGAAAATGCCTGTATCCCTCTACTCTTTCCTCTGAAAATTTAATGTCCCTTCCCTGTGCTGCAAAGGCAGCCAAAGTAAATCTAAAAGCATCTGCTCCGTATTTTTCTATCATTACGAGCGGGTCTATTACATTGCCTTTTGATTTACTCATTTTCTGCCCCTTAGAGTCTCTCACAAGGGCATGTATGTAAACATCCTTGAAAGGCACTTCCTTCATGAATTTCATTCCCATCATAATCATTCTTGCAACCCAGAAAAATATTATGTCAAATCCTGTTACAAGAACATTTGTTGGATAAAATCTTTTTAAATCGTCTGTTTCCTCTGGCCATCCAAGTGTTGAAAAGGGCCAAAGGGCTGAAGAAAACCACGTATCAAGAACATCAGGGTCCTGAATAAGTTCTTCACTTCCGCAGTAAGGGCATAGCTTTGGTTCTTGTCTATTTGCAAAAGGTTTAATCTCCTTAGGTATTTTTATCATTTTAGCTCTTTGTTCAATCTCTTCCTTTGAAACTCCGTATTTTCTCAATTCATTGAAACTGCCTGCCCATATTTCTTTTCCATTAAGAGTAATAGGTTTATAAAACAAAATTTCTATTAACTCTCCATGTTCTTTACCATCATCAGTTTTACATTTTGCACAATACCATACAGGAATTCTGTGTCCCCACCATAATTGCCTTGAAATACACCAATCCTTAATATCCCGCATCCATGCATAGTAGTTGTTAACCCAGCCTTCCGGAATAAATCTTATTTTTCCTTCTTCAACAACCTTTATTGCCTCCTCAGCAAGGGGTTTTATTTTTACATACCACTGTACTGTCTGGAAAGGTTCTATAACTGTTTTACATCTATAGCAATGTCCAACAGAATGTCTGTGTTTTTCAATTTTTTCAAGAAGATCAAGCTCTGTAAGGTCATTTACTATTTTCTTTCTTGCCTCATATCTATCTAATCCTTTATATTTACCTGCTTCATCAGTCATTCTACCTTCTTCATTAATTACACAAACATAAGAAAGATTATGTCTCTGGGCAATCTCAGCATCATTAAAATCATGACAAGGTGTTACTTTAACAGCACCTGTTCCGAATTCCATATCAACAGCACTGTCAGCAATAACAGGAATTTCTCTGTTCATGAGAGGCAGTATTAATATCTTTCCAACAATATTTTTGTATCTTTTATCCTCTGGATTAACAGCAACTGCTGTATCACCAAGCATTGTTTCAGGACGTGTTGTTGCAACTGTTATGAATTTTTCAGGATTTTCTTTCAAAGGATACTTAATGTAGTATAGTTTTCCTTCCAATTCCTCGTGTTCCACTTCAAGGTCAGAAAGTGCAGTATGACATCTCGAACACCAGTTTATAAGTCTTAAATCCCTGTATATTAATCCTTCTTCAAAAAGTCTGAGAAAAACCTCTTTAACAGCCTTGCTAAGTCCTTCATCCATTGTAAAACGAAGGCGAGACCAGTCACATGATGCGCCTATTCTTTTAAGTTGTTCTATTATTCTACCTCCGCAGGAATCTTTCCACTGCCACACTCTTTCAAGAAAAGCTGTTCTTCCAAGTTGATATCTATCAATGCCTTCCAGAAGTAATTGCCTTTCCACAACATTCTGTGTAGCAATCCCAGCGTGGTCAGTTCCAGGAATCCATAATGTTGAATATCTGAGCATTCTTTTCCATCTTATAAGAATATCCTGAAGCGTAACATTTAAGGCATGTCCCATATGAAGAGTTCCTGTCACATTCGGAGGTGGAATTACTATGCAATATGATATTTTTTTAGGGTCTGAGTCTGGTTTAAAAAATCCTTTTTCTTCCCAGAAACTATAAATTTTTTTTTCAATTTTCTGAGGTTGATAGCTTTCACTGACTGATAACTCTTTCTTAAACATGCTTCTGCTCCATACCCTCCAGAATTTGTTTTAAAATACTCTGCATTTCAGATTTAACTTCCTGCCTTATGTAAGGTCTAAGTTTCTCAATAATCTCCGTTTCTTTTTCATAAATAGACTCTACTGATTTTTTCTCTTTATATAGGAAAGATTCTATTTTTTCATTGAACTCTTCCTGAGTAAATGGTTTAACAATAAAATCTACTCCTAAGTTTCTAAATTGATTAAGATTAACAGAAGAGTAAAAATCTACAATCAGTAAAATTGGCAATAAAAGAGAATATTTTTCTCTTATTTTTTTGCAAAAACTCAACAAATCTGCTTCCTTTTGTCCTTCAATTAAAACTATTAGTTCAGGATTATATTTTTGAATATTCTGTAAAGTTTCATCAATATTTGAAAAAAATTCAATTGAAAATTTGTTTTTATTTAAACTATCCAGATAATTTGATATAAAAGAAGATTCTCCAACTAAAAAAATTGTAAACATTTATTTCTCCCTCATCAACTCTTCTGTTTGTTTGATTTTCATTCTTTTTACAAGTTCCTGATACGAATGATTTCTAATAATTTTATTGAATTGAGAACGGTAATTGCTTACAAGACTAACTCCCTCTATAACAATATCATATACTTTCCATTCTTTTCCTGTAAAATAAAGTCTGTAATCAATTGGAATCTCTTTTTTATCTTTTGTTATTATTTTTGTTTTTACTTCACTGTATTTAGAATTTTCAATTTTTTCATCTGTGTAAACCACCTCTTCATCAGTATATGATTCAATCTTTTCAATATAAGATCTTTCAAGCAGGTCTTTATAAAGCTCAACAAACTCTTTTTTCTCCTGAGATGTTCTCTCCTTCCAGTAAACTCCTAAAGAGCGTTTTGACATTTCCTCAAAATCAAAAACTTTTCCTATTTCAGTTCTTAAAGCTGTTCTTCTTTGCTGGATTTTATTTTTGCCTTTATATTTGGGATCCTTAAGAATGTTTATTACTTCATCAACAGTCTTTTTAATCTGCTCTTTTGGAGAAAGAACAGCAAAAGCAATGGATATTGTAAATGTAAAAATCAATAAAATCATTATCAGTTTTTTCATTCTATTTAACCTCTCTTTCATCTTTATCAAGTCCTGACGCTTGAACTAAGTTAGCAAAGGCCATTTTTTGATTGTAAAGTGCCTTTAAATGATTTACTCTTGTAGTTGCATATGCAAGCACAGCATCCGCTAAATCCTTTGTATCTCCAACGCCCATATCAAGATTTGCATCAGCTGTCACAAGCCATTTCTTTGCATTTTGATAAGCCTCTTCCATATCTTTAGCACTCTTTGTTGCTTCCTGAAGCTCAATATAGGCTTTCATAATTTGAACAGGAATTCCGCTTTCGGCAAGCTTTTTCTTCTCAACTATTTTTTGATACTCAATCTCAGCTTCTCTTATTTTACCCTTTGTTATTCCAAAATCTATGTTTAGTTTCATTCCAAGCACAGCTGCAAGCATGGAGTCATTAAGAGGATCATAAATATATGGATTGTGAATTCTATCTCTATTTGTTGCTCCTGCTAAAGAACCTTTAACTAAGAAAAAAATCTGTGGATAAAGATTACTTTTTTCAACATCAATCAAGGCTTGCCTTGCTTTGAGCCCTTCTCTTATCTGGATCATCTCAGGTCTTAAAATAAAAGCCTTTGCAATTAATTCATCTGGTTTTATATTTAATTCTTCATATTTTAATGATGGTGTAATTATCTCAAGCTTTTTAATCCCTGAAAGTCCTGTCATAAATTTTAAAGCTTCTATTATTATTGCCTCATTTTTGTCAATCTCATTTAAGTTCCTTTTAACTTCTCCAAAATAAGTTTTAAGTTTATAAAGAGTAAGCTCATCAGCATATGGAATCTCTTTTTTTAAATCTTCTTCTGTTCGTTTTATTGCCTTTTCAAGTTCTTCTTTAATTTCATTTGCAAGGGTTCTCAGTTCTCTTATTAAGGCAAGACTCCAGTAAAGCTCTTTGGTTTTTAAAATAAGTTCTGAACGTTTTTTGTCAACCTCAGCCTCTGAAACCTTTATTCCTCCTGCTGCAGCAGTTTTATAGCCTGAAATTTTTCCAAAAGTATAGATAGGTTGCAATACCTGCATCGTGATCATTCCAAAAACACCATTAATTGTTGTTGATTTAACATCAGTTTTTATCTCAGGAGATATTGCCTCTTTTTCTGCTTTCGGAGATGGACCACCCAGAGCCATTAATTCAATCTGCGGAAACACTCCAGCTTGAGCCTCAGCAAGTTTTGCTTTATAAATTTCAACATCCTGTTTAAACTCACCAAGTTCTGGATGAAATTTAACAACTCTTTCAATACATCCTTTGAG
>FMJZ01001324.1_pt1 | contig 10258 bp, 7 predicted proteins | sample 1987881 | NCBI WGS metagenome assembly FMJZ01 (sample SAMEA4378227, study PRJEB15110) | soil metagenome | biome: soil; feature: Field; material: Soil | place: India | collected 2015-03-11 | depth 0 m | reverse complement strand
AAGAAAAAAGATATGCTTAACTATAATAAATTTCCACAAATGACAATATCTCGAAAACGTTTCTAATATCGTTATCTTTACTGAAACTTTTCTTTTATTAATTTCGAACTTTTTAAAGTCATAATGATGAAAAGATAATTATACTGGTGTCAGATGAGACTTTGTAAAAATTCTTTTTGATAGACATTTGACAATAAGCCAAAATACCATATAATCAAGCAATGGCGAATACACGTTACCCACATCAGGTAAAAATTGCGGTTATTGGTGCGGGTCCAGTAGGTGTGACAACCGCGGTCTGTTTTGCCTCTCTTGGACATAAAGTAATCTGTGTAGATTATGACCACGAAAAAATCTCCTCACTGGCTAAAGGCAAAACACCTTTTTACGAACCTAATTTAGCTAAATTAGTAAAACTTAATTGCCAAGCTGAGCGATTAAAATTTTCCAATAATATAAATGAAGCAGTTAAAGATTCTTTGGTAATATTTATTGCAGTTGGAACTCCAACCCAATCCAATGGCGAACCTGATCTAACTTATATTAAAAATGCGATAAAAGCAATCGGTTCGGCAATGACCGATTATAAGTTGATTGTCGAGAAATCGACGGTACCGGTGATGACTTGTGATTGGATTAAAAGCACACTGAATCGGTATCTTCCGAAAAATATCAAATTTGACATTGCGTATAATCCGGAATTTTTACGCGAAGGTTGTGCGGTAAGAGATTTTCTTAATCCTGACCGCATCGTTTTAGGTGTTGAGACCGAAAAAGCCAAAAGATTACTCTTAAAAATCTATCAACCAATTAAAGCACCAAAGTTAATTACTGATATCCGCAGTGCGGAACTTATAAAACATTCTGCCAACGCCTTTTTAGCCACTAAGATTTCATTCATCAATGCAATTGCCAACATCTGTGAACTTACCGGTGCGGATATTGAAAAAGTTGCTTTGGGGCTCGGTTTCGATAAAAGAATCGGTCCTTATTTTCTTAAGGCCGGTATTGGTTTCGGCGGTTTTTGTCTTCCTAAAGACCTTAAAGCATTTATTCATCAGGCAAAAAAAATCGGCTACAATTTCCGAATGTTACAAGAAGTTGAACGCATCAATATTACACAACGAGAACAATTTGTAAAAAAAATCGCTGGTCAACTTAAATTAAAAGGAAAACAGATAGGTATCTTAGGCTTATCTTTTAAGCCTAATACTGACGATGTGCGTTCTGCCCCTTCAATTGATATTATCAAAAGATTAAAATCCGCTGGGGCCAAAATTAAGGCTTACGACCCCAAAGCAATGGTGCAAGCAAAAAAGATAATGCCTGACATTCAATACTGTGAAAATCCTTATGAAGTTGCCCAAGAGAGTGACTGTTTAGTAATTTTAACTGAGTGGAAAATATTCCAAAAATTAGATTTAAGGAAAATCAAAAGACTACTGAAAAAACCGATTATATTTGATGGCAGAAATATTTTCGCTCCGGAAAAGATGAGACGACTTGGTTTTATTTACCAAAGTATTGGTCGATTGTGAACGTATTAAAAATTCAATATCTCAATGAAAAATTTGACCTATAAGGGTCAATCCAAATAAATTGCAGGTTCACCCGTAGTCAGAGATTAAATACCTTACAGTTCTCAATTTAAAAAGAGAAAGAAGTTGCGATAATAAGAAAAACCGATATTAATTATGTAAAGGCACAAAGGTTTTATAAATTTTCAGTAAATTTGGATAGCAATCGAGAGCGTCTCTAACTACACAAAATGTCAGACTAAACGGGTTTTAGCATCTAATAAAATCAATGGTTTTGAAACCCCTCATCAATTTCAGGACAACAAAAAGGGACTTTTGCAGAACTTCTGTTCAGAGAACTCCAGCCAAAGACAATATTTGCCCGAAACGCACAAGCGAATTAGTTGATTTTTTCTTACAGGTGTTGGTGTCTCTTGGTCATTTTTAGAGTCTTGTCAGCTCCGAGTTATCAACTTATAATATGTTTTCTGGGTTCTACAATTACAATACCTGATCAGGCCATCATTTTACAATATACAAGAGTTCTTCTCGTTGTTAGTGTATAATATTTATATAAATTCAGTATTGATATGTTGAAGAAAATATGTATCCTCCCCCCTTGTTTAAACAAAATATAAATATAATTAAGGAAGAAAAAAACAATTTATCCATAAACATAAATCTCGACGCTAACTTCTCTGTTCATCATGCTTGACAAAATCAAATTTTTAAGTAAAAATTATAATATAAAATATAATTTTTATGATAAGTGTCCTAACTAATTTTAGTTATGCTAAACTTTTATATTTATTAAATCATAGACTATATATACCAGCACAACATCGATATCACATCTGCCGTTGTGAATTCCCCAACCCCGAACTATGCGGAAAAGTTTAAAAAAAGATTATTATTTTTGGTTTATTTAAGAGCAGAATAAATATTACTTTTTACAAATTTTTACACTATCAACTAACATAAAACTAAAAGAAATTAAATAGAAAAGGAGTAATTTTGAGTAAAATCGTTGAATGTGTGCCAAATTTTTCCGAAGGACGTAGACCTGAAGTAATTGATAGTATTGTTAAAGAAATCCAATCCATAGAAGGTATAGTCCTTCTCGATAAAGAGATGAATGCTGACCATAATCGGGCAGTAATTAGTTTTATCGGTGAACCAACTCAGGTTGTTGAAGCTGCTTTTCGGGGATGCAAGAAGGCTATGGAGTTGATTGACTTAAATCAACACCAAGGCGAACATCCCCGGATTGGTGCCACGGATGTAATTCCTTTTATTCCCATTGCCAATGTAACAATGGATGAATGTGTTTTTTTAGCTAAAGAGTTAGGAAGACGAATTGCAGAGGAACTCAACATTCCAGTTTATCTTTATGAAGCCGCGGCCACCAGACCTGACCGAGTTGATTTAGCCAATATTCGTAAAGGCGAATTTGAAGGTTTAAAAACCGCAATTAGAACTGACCCCAACCGAGCGCCGGATTTTGGAAAACCAGAATTGCATCCTTCAGCCGGTGCGGTTGTCGTTGGTGCGCGTTTTCCTTTGATTGCTTATAACATCAATCTTAACTCGACCGATTTAAATATTGCTAAAAAGATTGCCCAAGCAATCCGTTTCCGAGATGGCGGATTTCGATATGTCAAAGCTTTGGGCTTTTCGATTCAAGAAAAAAATTGTGTACAAGTCTCGATTAATATGACTAACTATTTAGCAACACCGCTGTATCGTGTTTTTGAGACGGTCAAACGCGAAGCCGAACGGTATGGCGTGACAGTTAAAGAAAGTGAAATTGTCGGTTTAGTTCCACAAAAGGCATTAATTGATAGTGCGGTTTATTATTTACAATTAAATGATTTTAAGTCCGAGCAGATTTTAGAATCCAGACTAACTACTGCTAAAGGTAAGACTATCGAAGAATTTCTATTTGAACTTAGTCAACCAACTCCTACGCCTGGCGGAGGATCTTGTGCCGCCTTAGCCGGTGCAATTGGAGTCTCATTACTCTTAATGGTCATAAATTTGACTCTTGCCAAACCAACCTCCGAAGAAGTAGTAAAAGAATTTAATGAAATTAAAGATAAAATAGCTTCTCGCCAAAAACATTTTTACGAATTAATTCATCTTGATGCGGAAAGTTTTAATAAAGTAATGCAAGCCTATAAATTACCAAAAACCACCGATGAAGAAAAACATCTCCGCCGGGAAACAATCCTGCAAGCATTGCAAAATGCTTGTGCAGTTCCCGAACAAGTCTTCGATTTAACAATTGACACTATTAACCTTATAAAACCAATTGCGGAAAAAGGTAATAAAAACGCAATTTCTGATGTTGGGGTGGCCACCAATTATCTCAAAACTGCTTTAGAAGGTGCTCGGCTTAACATTTTAATCAATCTAAAATCCATCAAAGATATTATTAAAAATGAAATCGAATATAAAAACTATGAACTATACATTGATAAAACAAATTTAAAAATTAGTCAATCGCTGGGTGAAATTGAAAACAAATTTAACGAAATTAACCGAATAATTTCTGGAAGTCTCTAATTAATAAAACAATAAAAATATGTGGATAATATTATTGAATAATTTTTAACTTTTATATAACAAATTTAATAACACTGTATTTACAATGAGTATTTTCCGATCAATCTTTAAACCAGTTCAAACGGATATGCATTTTTGTGATTTGCATATCCACACGGTCTTTTCTGATGGGCTCTTAACTCCAGAACAAGTGGTGATAAAAGCCAAAGAATGCGGTTTATCCGCAGTTGGTATTGTTGACCACGATTCGGTTAATGGCATTGAACCCGCAAAACGGCAAGGCAAAAAAGAAGGCATCGAAATTGTGCCGGCGGTGGAAATGAGTTGTGCGCTAGGGGATTATGATATCCATATCATCGGTTATTATATTGATTATAAAAGTAAGAAATTGATTGAGTTCTTCGCCGATATTCAGAAAAAAAGAATTGCGCGCACAAAATTGATGGTTGAAAGACTTGCCAAACAAGGAGCCCAAGTTGATTTGGACCGAGTTATGGAATTGGCTGGCGTGGGCTCAGTGGGACGACCCCACATTGCTCAAGTGTTAGTTGAACAAGGATATGTTGCCCATTATGATGAAGCATTCTGGAAATTTATTGGCTACCATTGTCCAGCTTATGTGCCGAAAGAAAACCTTTCGCCCAAAGAAGCCATTAAAATTATTCGTCGTTTTCACGGAATTCCGATCTTAGCCCATCCTCTGAATTATCAAAACCGAGCAATGATTAATTTTTTGATTGATGAAGGTATTATGGGCTTAGAGGTTTGGCGATTAGATCACAATAATAATGATATTAATTTCCTTTTAAATTTAGTAGTGATTAGAAATTTACTTGCAGTTGGTGGCACTGATTGCCATGGTGGACGCAAAGGAAAAATTCTTATTGGTGAATTAAAAGTACCCTGTCAATATCTGGAAAAATTAAAAAATGCTCGTTAGCACGATGGTTAGGAATTCATTTCGGTTAGTGATATTATTGTGTATCCTCATCCCGGTATATGGGCAAAACCTAATTATTGGCCGCTTAAAATATAGTGGTGGCGGTGATTGGTACAATGACCCAGATGCAATTCCTAATTTAGCCAAAGAAATGAATAAGCGAACTAATATAAAAACAGAAGAATACGAAAAAGTTGTCAGCCTCAATGACGAGAAGCTATTTAATTATCCGTTTTTGTTCATAACCGGTCACGGCAATATATCTTTTTCAGAAGATGAAGTAAAACGATTACGAGTTTATCTCATGCACGGCGGATTTTTATATGCGGATGATGACTATGGTATGGATGAATCGTTCCGACGAGAAATCAAAAAAGTTTTTCCGGAAAATGAATTGGTGGAACTTCCTTTTGAACATCCAATTTATAATCTTGTCTATAAATTTCCGAGCGGCTTACCTAAAATTCATGAGCACTATGAAGGAGCCCCCAAAGGCTATGGTATTTTTTATCAAGGTCGCTTAGTTGTATTTTACACTTGGAACACTAATATTAGCGATGGCTGGACAGAAGCCCATGATAACCCATGGGCGAAACGGGAAGAGGCTTTTAAAATGGGAATTAATATCCTTGTTTACGCATTAACCCATTGATTAAGTTATTCAATCATGACGTTTAACTATGGTTACAAACAGTTCTTAACCTCCTTACCCATTGCGCTATAATTTTAGAGAATTATCCTTACGATAACGCAAATCCGAATGCGATTTTACCGATTTCTCGGTTACTTTATTTTCTGCTCTCTTTTTGGTAATCTCATATATGCACAAAATGCAACGACAATTCATAAATTCTCATCTCGGGTTGTCATCAATGAAGTTATGGCCAATCCCAAAGGCACAAATTCGATTTCGCTTTCGCCTGAAGACCGCAATGAATTTATCGAACTTTATAATATAACTGGAGATACAGTCGATCTGGCGGGTTGGAAAATCTACGATTTCGATGCCTATGATAATATTATTGCTTGGCGAGATACCACTTTACTAAGCCGTTATCCTAATGTAGTTATTAATACTACCTTACTTCCACCTTATAGTTTTGCCTTAATCTTAGACCCAGAATATACGGCTTTGAATCCTGTTGGTGGTTATGTCCAGCCCTATCATTTCCCTAATAATCTTTTAATTTTGACCATTGGCAATACTGCTTTGGGAGATAATGGGTTAACCACGACTGACCCAATTCTACTTTTTTCACCAACTGGAGATAGTTCCAGTTTTGGTACCCCATTTAATCCTAATGACTCCTTTCCTAAACGGGATTATGGAACTACAAACGACGGTCTATCCTGGGAACGCATTTCTCCTTGGGCTGAAGATAGTTGTCTTAACTGGCTACGCTCTTTAGATACTTCAGGCTCAACTCCCGGTAGAGACAATAGTATATTTTCTTACTACGATTTAGCAATTTCAGCGCTTGACCATAACCCAATAATAATCACGGAAAATCAAAATGCTACGCTATTAGTAACTATTGCCAATAACGGTTATCAATTCGTTGGTTTATGTACTTTGATAGTCTTTAATGATATTAACCGGGATAGCGTGGAAAATTTCGGTGAACGGTTATATTTTTGTGGTGACCATTCAGTTTTACCCCAATCGGAAACAACGCTCAGTATTCTTTGGCAATCAATTCCCAAGGGAGAACATAAAGTTTGGGCAAGGGTTAATTTCAATGCGGACCAGAAACCAAGTAATAATCGTCGCTCGAAAACGATTCGTGTCTCAGCACCGATTAATAATTATAGTCTCACGAATAAAATATTCAGTCCGGACGGAGATGGTATTGAGGATACTTTATATGTGCAATATAATTTTCCCGAAGCCAATGGAAAATTATATGTTTATATTTACAATCTAAATGCCCATTTGATTAAAACCTATGAATATAAAAAACTCGTAAATAAATCCGGAATCATTTCCTGGGATGGCAAAAAGGAAAACGGTAAGATAGCGCCCATTGGCATTTATATTATCCTTCTTGAATACAAATCAGAAAATCATTCCATTTCGGAAAAACATTCTGCAGTCTTAGCCCAAAAATTAAGATAGCAAAGATAAAGTGAAGTTTTCAACTTCAAATTTACCGGTTTCTAATGGATATTCTCTGATCTCAGGCCTTTATTAAGCAGAGGTCATTTAAATTAATGTCGATTGTCTCTTCTTTTGTCTCATCTGATGATGGCTTATTAGAAGTAGAATCACTAAATAATCACTTTATATCAGATTCAAACACCAACAAATCAGTCCTTGACTTATAAAAATACCCAGGTAATATATAATTAAACAATAAATTATAAATAATAATTTAGATAATGCCTTCAATTAAAATTGGGTATCGATTTCTTCAGTATTATTTCATTGCTGGGATTGTGGTCTTAGCCGGATTCTGGTTTTTTTATACCCGCTATCTTGTTCAGCAATTAGAAAAAGAGACCGCGGTTCGCTCAAGAATTTATGCTCAATATATGCAAAGGGCAACTGAACCCAGTAGTGAAAGTTCGCCTGAATTAGATATCATCTTTGAAGAAGTCATTAAGAAGATTGACTTTCCGGTGATTATTACCGATGCTAATGGACATCCCAGATCGTATATAAATTTAGGTAAAAAAAATCTCTCTCCGGAGCGATTAAAAGTTTTAATGAAACAATTAGATAAAGAACAACTACCAATTCCGATTACGATTAGCATTAATGATTCGATTAAAAAACTCGGTGAAATCCATTATGGCTTACCTAAATCTGCCAAGGCATTGAGATTATACCCGTTTCTGCAGCTCGGATTTCTCATCCTTTTTATCTTAATTGGTATCTGGGCAATTATAATTTATCACCAACGAGAACATGAATTGATTTGGACGACCTTAGCCAAAGAAACTGCCCACCAGTTAGCCACACCAATTTCTTCTCTTTCCGGATGGTTAGAAACCTTAAAGTCTTCCCAAAATCAATTAGCCGAAAATACTCATCAATCAACTTCCAATAGAGTCCATTGGTCCTTAGCGCTTAACCAAATGGAAGAAGATATAAGTCGTATGCGAGAAGTTTTAGAGCGATTTAGTCGCATTGGATTACCGCCGGAATTAAAATTACGACCACCCCAAGAGATAATCGAATCTGTAATCTTTTTCATCAAACGACGCACTTCGAAAAACATTGAGATTATAACAAATATTTCATATAATCCCTTAATAAAAGTTGATGAAGTGCTTTTTTCTTGGACGATTGAAAATTTATTAAAAAACAGTGTCCAAGCCATTGGTACTAGTCCTGGTCGGATTGAGATTACAACCTCGCTTTCCCGGAATAAAAAGTTTTTACAAATCGACATTATTGATAGTGGCGAAGGAATCAAACCGGGGCAAATCAAAAATATTTTTAAGACCGGCGTCACAACCAAAAAATACGGCTGGGGAGTGGGTTTAACTTTAGCCAAACGCATTATTGAAGAATATCACAAAGGTAAACTTTATCTAAAAGAATCCAAACCAGGCTACACGGTTTTTACCATTCAACTACCAATAGCCGAAACCTTAAGCGAAAAATAATAAGATGTTAAATAACATAATCAAACTATTATGGATTGATGACGAAGTTGATTTTTTAAGACCCTATGTCTATTTCTTACAGGAGAAAGGCTATGAAGTTCAAACTGCAAGCAATGGTCCGGATGGAATCCAACTTATAAAATCGCAAAATTTTGATTTAGTGCTCTTAGACGAAATGATGGTCGGAATGGATGGTTTAACGGTGCTACAGAGACTTAAAGAAATCGACCCTAATATTTTAGTGGCGATGGTCACAAAATGCCAAGAAGAAGAGATTATGAATCAAGCCTTTGCTCAACTGGTGGATGATTTTATTGTTAAACCGTTCACTCCGGTTCAAATTTTAGCTGCCCTAAAAAGACTGGTTGAAAAGAAAGCCATAATTACTGAACGAGTTAAACGCGAATTTGGCAAGATTTTCATTAGCCGTGCTCAAATCAACTCATTTGAAGATTGGGTTAATCACTATAAAAATATTATTCGTTGGCAGAATTTGATATATCGATTTGGTGATGAAGTACTTTTGCAAAGTTTTCAGGACGAAAAGCGGGAAAGCAATCGTCAATTTGTTGACTATGTTGTTAACAACTACCGTTTTTGGCTCACGGAGAAAAATAAAGGACCAATATTATCCCATCAGTTTTTACGACACTTTGTTATGCCCAAACTCAAAGAAAAACCCGTATTTCTCTTTATTTTTGACTCAATGCGAATGGAACAATGGCTGGCATGTGTCCCTTTTTTAAAAGAGTTCTTTGATATCCATGAAGAATATTATTGCTCCTTATTGCCATCAGCCACACCTTATGCCCGAAATGCCATCTTCGCTGGCATGCTACCTTTAGAGATTTATCGTCGCTGCAAAAGTGATTGGGTATTTGATGATACCGCTCAAAACCGTTTCGAACCATCGTTACTGCAGAAGTTTCTTCAATCGTATACCTACAACAATAAAGTGTTATATCTCAAAACCAGTAGTAATGAAGACATTGAAAACAGTCAAGATACTTTACTGCAGATTCAACCAACAAAAGATAGCAGGGGTTATTATCCGTTAGCAACGGTCATTTTAAATTTTTTGGACCTGTTAATCCATGCGACAAAGAGTGCCCGACTTCTTGAAGAATTGATACCCAATGACCAGAGTCTTCTGAATATTACCCGGCTTTGGTTTGCCAACTCGTCAATTTTAACCTTACTGAAGAAATTAAGAAATCGTGATTGTCATCTTATTATTACTTCGGACCACGGTTTTATTAAAGTTGAACGACCAACAATCATTACCGGCGGAAGAGAAATTTCACCTAATCTTCGATATAAATACGGTGGCGCATTAAAAGTTGACCCTAAAACCGCAATTATACTTAATCAACCTGAAGAATATATGCTACCAGCAGAGCATTTAGGTGTCCGTTTTGTCATTGCCAAATCTGATTATTATTTCATCTACAGCACAAAGCCCAAAGAGTATGAAAGAACTTATAAAAATAGTTATCAACACGGTGGAGTATCAATGGAAGAAATGATATTACCAGTTGCCTATCTTACTTCCCAATAATCTAAATGGTGTTCAATGTTTTTCATTAGGATAAATTCGAAAAGGAAGCGTGAAGATTTTTGTGAG
>FMJZ01027123.1_pt1 | contig 10262 bp, 7 predicted proteins | sample 1987881 | NCBI WGS metagenome assembly FMJZ01 (sample SAMEA4378227, study PRJEB15110) | soil metagenome | biome: soil; feature: Field; material: Soil | place: India | collected 2015-03-11 | depth 0 m | reverse complement strand
ACCATTAAAGGAATTTACACAGAAGTATTGACATTACCGGCAATTCGCGGTGTTGCTTTTTTTCACCAGAAATCGTTATAATTGAATAGTTAATTAATATTGAGAGTGGGTATTCCCCACTCTTTTATTTTAGGGTTTTAGCTATGAAAGCCGAGATATTGAGACAAAAAATTTACGATATGGCTCTGGAAGTAGCCGCTGATGAAGGGGTTGAGCTTTACGATGTTCAGATTCAAGGTGGTGGCAAGAGAACCTTAGTAAGAGTGTTCATTGATAAGGATGGTGGAGTGACAATCAATGATTGTGAGAGAGTGAGCAATAGTTTAAGTGCCCTTCTGGACGTTGAAGATCTTATAAAGTCACCCTATACCCTGGAAGTATCATCACCTGGTATCGACAGACCTCTGATAAAACAAAGAGATTTCGAAAGAAATGTTGGTAAGCTTGTAAAAATAGTTACCTCAGAAAAAATAAATAATCAGACCTTTTTTAAAGGCAGAATAATAGATGTTGGTAGTGACTGGGTAAGGATCTCCTTACAGAAGAAGGGGGATTCGGAGAGTGTATTTATACCACTAAATAAAATAGCTAAAGCGAACTTGGAAATTGAATTCTAAATATTTAAGGGCTATATAAAAGATGTCAAAGGAGTTAAGCACTCTTATAACACAGATTAGTAAAGAAAAGGGCATACCAAAGGAATCAATTATTAAATTGCTGGAGTCAGCCCTCTCTACCGCAGCCAAAAAAAAGTATGGGGCAAATCAAAATATTAGCTTCCATATAGATCCAGCCACTTGCTCACTTCAAGCCTTTGAAATAAAAAAAGTAGTAGAAAGGGTTAGCGATAAAAAAGAAGAGATAGCTTTAAAAGATATAAAAGATTCCCATCCTGACAAAAAAATAGGTGATACTATAATGTTACCTCTCTCCTTGGAGGATTTTGGTAGGATAGCTGCACAGACTGCTAAACAGGTGCTTCTTCAGAAGGTGAGAGAGATTGAAAAGAATCTAATTTATGATGAGCTGAAAGATAAGATAGGGCAGATTGTAACTCTCACAATATTAAGAAAGGAAAAAAACTTTTATTATGGAATTTTGCGAAATATTGAAGTAATTCTTCCTCAAAATCAGACATTAGCCCATGACAATTTTAAAAGAGATGAAGTCGTTAAAGCTTATCTGGTTGACATAAAAAAGACCCCCAAGGGACCTCAAGTTTTACTCTCCCGGACATGTCCTGAGTTTGTCCTCGGGCTCTTAAAATTGGAGGTACCAGAAATCAATGACAAGATAGTTATCGTTAAGGCGATAGCTCGGGAACCCTCAGAGAGAACTAAGATTGCTGTTTTCTCAAATGACTCCACAATTGACCCAGTTGGTGCTTGTGTTGGTATGAAAGGCACCAGGATACAATCCATTGTTAGAGAGCTGAGGGGAGAGAGAATAGATATAATTCCCTGGAGTAGCGATCCCCGAATCTTTATAGCCCGAGCTTTGACTCCTGCAACTGTCAATATGGTAGGATTAAACGAAGAAGAAAAAACAGCTATGGTTGTCGTTAATGACGAACAACTCTCAATCGCCATAGGCAAAAGGGGTCAGAATATTAAACTTGCTTCAAAACTTACAGGGTGGGATATTGATATTATTAGTGAGTCAGAGTATTCAAAAGTCAAGACTGAAGATATCTAAAAGGTTTAAAGAGCCCCACCAGCCATATTATTAATGTAACTAATGAATAAACTAAAGGATTTGACTAGCCCTGTGCAATATGTTAGGGGTGTAGGTCCTTACCGTTCTAAATTATTAGCCCGCCTTGGTATAAACACACTAAGAGATGCCCTATTTTACCTACCCTATAGATATGAAGATAGAAGAACAATTAAAAAAATAGCTCAACTCAAGCCTGAAGAGTCTACAACTGTAATGGGCAAGATTTTGAAGATTAATGTTAAGAATATAAATAACTACAAAAAACCAGGATTAACCATCTTAGAGCTCATGATAAGCGACGGAACAGGTATACTCACTGCAAAATGGTTTAATCAACCATACTTGGAAAAAACTTTTAAAGTCAAGGATGAAGTGATTTTGTACGGTTTAGCTAAACCAAATTACTGGATGTCTGCCTTAGAAATGTTAAATCCTGAATACGAGATATTAGCTGGGGACGAACTCTCAGGACTAGCAAATCTTCACATTGGCAGAATTGTGCCTATCTATAAAATTACAGAAGGATTGAGCCAAAGGCAAATGCGAGGGCTTATGGACTCTATCCTGATCTCAGCTATCCCCTGTATTACTGATCCTATCCCCCCAGATATAGTTCAAAGAAAAGGACTTCCTGACTTAAAAGAGAGCCTACAAAAAGTTCATTTTCCCACTTCTGAGCTCTCCTTAACCGAGCTGAACCAAGGAGAAAGCATTTACCATAAAAGACTCGTTTTTAATGAATTATTCATCTTTCAAACAGGAATAGCTTTAATGAAAAATCCTAATAGTAAAAATAAAGGTATATCTTTCTCACCTACATTTCAATATATTAACAGACTACTACAAAATCTTCCTTTCGAACTCACAAAGGCCCAGAAAAGAGTCTTTGAAGAAGTATTGAGAGATATGAGAGCAAGCTCTCCCATGAATAGGTTAATCCAAGGTGATGTCGGATCTGGTAAGACCATAGTAGCTCTTTTAGCTATCCTTGCCTGTATTGAGAGTGGGTATCAAGCTGTTCTTATGGCTCCCACTGAGATTCTTGCTGAACAACACTATCAAAATATCCTAAATTTGCTGGGTTCTATAAGCATAAAAACCGAGCTTTTGACTGGTAGTAGGAAAATTAATAATAGAAAAAAGAGTATTGAAACAATCACTATGGATAAAGCTGAGTTAGTGGTTGGGACTCATGCCTTGATACAAGAAAGCGTTAGCTTTGAGAATCTTGGTCTCGTAGTAATTGACGAACAGCACAGATTCGGAGTTATGCAAAGGGCTTCCCTCAAAAAGAAAGGAGTTAACCCAGATACAATTGTAATGACAGCAACTCCAATTCCAAGAACCCTCGCATTAACTCTATATGGAGACCTCGATTATTCGGTAATTGATGAATTGCCTCCTGGGCGAACCCCTGTCAAAACAGTTCTTCTTGATAAAGGCAGACAAAACTATAGATTTAAGTTTATAGAAGAAGAACTCCAAAGAGGCGGGCAAGTATACATAGTCTATCCTCTTATTGAAGAGTCAGAAAAGATGGATCTTGACTCCGCTATTAAGGGACATGAAGAGATCAAGAAAAAATATCCTCAGCTTTCTGTTGGTTTGGTACATGGCAGACTGAAGGCAGAAGAAAGACAATCAATTATGGATAAATTTAAGGAAGGTTTAATAAAGATCTTAGTCTCAACGACTGTAATAGAAGTTGGTGTAGATGTACCAAATGCTGGTCTGATGATTATCATGAACGCCGAAAGATTTGGGCTTGCCCAGTTACACCAACTCAGGGGAAGGGTCGGCAGAGGAAATAAACAATCCTTATGTCTTTTAGTCCCAAATAAGATTAATGAAGACGCCAGAAGGAGACTTGAGGTAATTGCAAAAACGACAAATGGATTTTCAATTGCGGAGGAAGACTTAAAGATAAGAGGGCAGGGAGAATTTTTTGGAACAAAACAGTCAGGGATGCCAGACTTCAAGATCACAAATCTATTGAGGGATGCTAAAATACTCGAAGAAGCCAGAAAGGAAGCTTTCTCTTTTGTAGAGAAAAATCAAACCTTAGCTAATTATCCCCAATTAAAAGAATCCCTCCAAAACTTCTGGGGTAATAGAATAGATTTATTTAAAGTTGGATAAATAAAGACTCTTCAGGGATTTTAATGAACAAAAACGAATTCATAATATTCTTAGACATAATATTCTTAGAAAAGAATAGAAGAGTCGAGTAAACATTTGACTCTAATAGTTTCATAAACTCTTATAGGGAGATATTTATATGGAGTATATGGGAATAGTAATTTTTATTATCGGACTTACTGTGGGATCTTTCTTGAATGTTTGTATTTATAGATTGCCCAGGAATATTTCAATAGTCACACCACCTTCTTCTTGCCCCTCTTGCCATCAAAAAATAAGACCCATAGATAATATTCCTATTATTAGCTATCTCCTCCTCAGGGGAAGATGCAAATTTTGTGGTGGAAGAATATCAATTCGTTATCCCTTTGTGGAATTTTTAAATGGGCTCCTATACCTTTTTGTTTTTTATACCTTTGGTTTTGGCTGGCATTTAATACCTCTTTTTGCCTTTCTATCTGCAATGATTGTAATTACCTTCATAGATTTAGATTTCCAGATAATACCTGATGTTATAACCCTGCCTGGGATCATCATAGGGGTTCTATCTGCAACCTTTCTTTTGGTAGATCCCTTACAGAATTATACTTCTTCAAATGCTAAGGTTGGGTTCTTAAATTCCCTAATAGGGCTTTTCTTGGGAGGTGGGCTCTTTTATCTTATAGCCCTTGTTAGCAAGGGGGGTATGGGCGGAGGTGATATAAAGTTGATGGCGATGATTGGAGCCTTTTTGGGTTGGAAGGCTGTGCTAATGGTCACTCTCATAGGTAGTTTAACAGGCTCTATAGTGGGAATATTCTTAATGATCTTTAAGGGCAAGGACCGGAAAACTAAAATTCCCTTCGGGCCCTTTTTAGCCTTAGGTTCAATAATAACTCTCTTTTTCGGCGGTGCTATACTGGACTGGTACTTAGGTTGATTTAAAGAAAAAAATTACCTGTTCTAATTTTAATTTTTTATTTTTTGGACTCTTCTGCTTTTAATTGTGCTTAAGTTATTATAAGATGGTTAAACTTAATGAGACTTTTCTAAAACTTGGGATCCCCTTAGTTGCAAGTCCAGCAGAGATCTTAGAAACTCTTTAACTAAAACTAAAGCTTCATTAGAGGGTAGATTCACTCTGTTGATCTCAAAACCATCGGGATGGAAACGTATATTTTTATTATTTTTAGCGAAAGTAAAAAGACATTTTAATATTCTCTCAAAAAAATTTTCAGCAATATTGTATTCATTATTTTGGTCGATCAAGAAAAAGAATCTAATCTTTGATTCGCTCTCTACTATCTTAGTTATATAGAGCAACTTTGCATATAGTCTGACCTCCATAATCTGTAATATATTATTAACCTCAGCTGGCAAAGGTCCAAACCTATCTATTATCTCCTCTTCTAAATCCTTTAACTCTTCTATAGATTTAGATTTAGCAATCCGTCTATAAATACTCAATCTCAGAGGAACATCAGATATATACTCTTCCGGTATATAGGCAGGCAATCTCAACCTTACTTGAGGCTCTACCTCCTTAATAAAAGGATGCCCTTTGATCTCTGCAACAGTTTTTTCAAGTAACTCTAAATAGGTATCGAATCCAATTTTATGAATGTGCCCCCATTGTTCCTTCCCAAGGATATTACCTGTTCCTCTAATCTCCAGATCTTTAATCGCAAGTCTTAGACCTGCCCCCAAGTAGCTCATCTCTTTTAAAGCCTGTAATCTCTTTTTAGCTTCTTGAGTCATTGATTCTTCTGGGGGAATCATGAAATAGGCATAAGCCTGCCTCGAGGATCTCCCAACCCTTCCCTTTAATTGATAGAGGTCAGCGAGCCCAAATTTATCAGCTCTATTCACAATCAGAGTATTAGCATTTAGTATATCCAAGCCCGATCCTATTATAGCTGTACATAAAAGAAGATCAATCTTTTGATCGAGAAAGCGGATCATAGTTTTCTCAAGTTCTATCTCAGAGAGTCTGCCATGGGCGATCCCGATCCTGGCATTGGGTATTAATTTTTCTAAAAAATCTGCCATCTTATCTATATCCTTTATTCTGTTATGGACAAAAAAGACTTGACCGCCTCTGTTGAGCTCTCTCTCTATAGCCTCTTTTATAGTTTTTTCGTTAAATTTAGTAATAAAGGTTCTCACAGCTAATCTATCTTCTGGAGGAGTCTCAATAGCAACCATATCCCTTATTCCCGAGAGAGCCATATGGAGGGTGCGAGGGATCGGGGTAGCGGATAGGGTTAATACATCTACTCCACTTTTAATTTCCTTTAGCCGCTCCTTTTGCTCTACTCCAAACCTATGTTCTTCGTCTATGATCAGAAGCCCGAGATCATGAAATTCCACATCCCTCTTTAAGAGAATGTGGGTACCAATAATAATGTCTATCTCACCCTTTGAAAGAGCAGTAAGAGATTCTCTAATCTCTCTATCCCTTTTAAACCTACTAACATAATCTATATTCACTGGGAAAGGGGAAAATCTTGATTTAAAAGTCCTATAATGCTGTTCAGCTAATAGGGTTGTAGGGACTATTACTGCAACTTGCTTACCATCATAAACAGCTCTGAAGGCTGCCTTCATTGCAACCTCTGTCTTTCCAAAACCTACATCACCGCATAGTAGGATATCCATCGGCTGATCTGAGGTCATCCTGCTTCTTATCATCTCGAAAGCCCTTATCTGATCCTCTGTCTCCTCATAGGGGAAAAATTCATCAAATTCATGATGTAAAGGAGTGTCATCACTGAATACAAAACCCTTAGAAATCTTCCGCATTGCATAAAGATGGAGAAGTTTTTCAGCCATCTCTTTAATACTCTCTTTAACCTTCTCCTTAGTTCTTATCCACTTTTTGCTACCCAGTCTATTTAAAGAGGGAATGTGACCATCTGAAGCACTAAACTTTTTTATCCTATTAATACAATCAATCGGTATATATAGTCTATCACCACCTTCGTATTCTAAAATGACTAAATCCCCTTCATATCCTTCAATAATCTCTCTTTGCAGTTTTATAAACTTACCAATTCCATGATCATCATGAACTACAAAGTCACCCTCTCGTAATTCATCTATTACACTAATAAGGTCAGAAACCTTCGATTTTTTGAGGGCCCTATATTCAGGTCGGTCTCCGAAAATCTCCTTCTCTGTAAGAATCAGTAGGCTATCTAGATGAAATCCCGATGAGAGGTTGCCAGTAGTCAACAGCTTCTTATCATCCACTCTAATTATTGAGGTTCTTTCTACAAGGGGGATTATGGAATCCTTCGCCAGGAAAACTTCACGAATCCTTTGAGCCTGTGAATTTGAAGCCAGAACAAGAATTAACCCTTTGTCTATCCTGTATAAAGGTTCAATAATTTCTTCTAAGGATTTCCTCTCTTCCTTTAGGATATGCAATCCACCTAAAGGAATTTCTCCAGCATCGATCCCTTCATCTATAAAGGGCATATGAGAGACCGAAATAGGATTGTCAGGGAGGTTATATTCTAAATTGAGCTCCCTGACAATAGATGCTTCACATATCACATCAAAGTCAGATAAATGAAATTCCGCAATTAAATTGCTCTCTATTAAACCTTCTTCAGAGGGAAAAAGTATCACCTCATTTATCTCCCTTAAGGTTCTTTGTGAGTTTAGATCAAATAGTTTAATAACTTCTATCTCATCTCCAAAAAATTCAACCCTTATCGGATATTCTTCTGTTACAGGATAGATATCAAACAACCAGTTTCTTTGGGCATAATCTCCCTTTTCTGTTACAAGGCTGACTTCTTTATACCCAAGCCCATTAAGCATCTCTACGAATTTACCTCTCTCAATCGCTAACCCCTTTTTAATAGGAAATATATTCTGCCCTATTTTTTGAAGCCTGAAGCCCGTTTTTAAGGCGTCTATAGATGTGATTACCCCCCTTTGTGAGCTTAAGGATAATTCATATAGGGCTTTACATCTTAGACCTCTATTCTCTTTGCTTAGGTTTGGAGGGAAGAATATAACAGTTTTTTTAGACCCCCTATCTAAAGCTTCTTTAAAAAAGAGAAAATCCAAGTAAAGTTTACGAGCATTCTCATAGGAATCTTCTATTGCTATAAAGGGCCTTTCATATAAGTTTAAAATTAAAGCCTCATGGGAAATAGAAAGGTTGTAAACCTTCTTATGGGGTAATTGGTGGAGTTTTTCTAATAACCTGAAAACATGCCCTTTTAGGAGCTTACTTAATACCGACATGACCTAAAATTGTAGAGCTTCTCAAAATTAATTCTATCTTGAAGAGACTTTAAAAAGCAAAAGATTGGAGGAAACACCGCTTAGAATATCCACCTTAGGTAAGATGCATGAAGAAATCGATCGGACTTGGAGCATAAGTTTGTCGAAGTTTCTAAGCTAAGTGATTAAAGATTATAGGATAAAGGGGTTCTCTAAATTTGAGTATCAATGTTAAAAGAGAAGAAAAAGTATAAGATATCTTCTACCATAAGATTACCTATAAAGGAAAGGTTGAAGGGTCCCTATAAATTTGGATTGACAGAGGATCTCGAAATCTTAAAAATAAAGGTCATGGGGCTGAAAGTATTTATCGGCACATCAGGATGGCAGTATAGTCACTGGAAAGGAGTTTTTTATCCCGAGAATCTAAAATATTCTGAGTGGCTTAATTTCTACTCTAAAAATTTCCCTACAGTGGAGATAAATGTCTCATTTTATAGGGAAGTAAAACCATCAACCTTCCAGAAGTGGTATTCCATGACCCCTGAGGGGTTTATATTCTCCGTAAAAATCTCAAGAGAGATAACCCATTTTAAAAGGCTTAGAGTAAATCAAGAAGTGCTAGTTAAATTCTTAAACAGGGTCTCATCTCTTAAGGAAAAGCTTGGGGTAATTTTGATCCAGCTCCCGCCAAGCTTGAGATTTGATGAGTCCCTCATAAAAGATTTTATTTCAATGCTTGAGAGAGCTTATAAGTATACAATTGAAGTAAGAAATAAAACTTTTATAAATGACACTTTCTTTAATATTCTAAAAGAAAACAATATATCATTCTGTATCTCCGATTCTGCAGGAAGATTTCCCTATTATGAGATAGTTACTGCTGATTTTGTTTATATAAGATTGCATGGTTCAGAGAGGCTCTATGCTTCAGAGTATAAAGAGGAGGAACTAATAAAGTGGAGTAGGAAAATTAGCCTCTGGAATAAAACCACATATCTTTACTTCGATAATGACTTTATGGGATATGCCATAAAGAATGCTAATCAATTAAAGGGAATACTACTCACATTTCTTCAATCTAATTTGTGACAATTTTTGTCATAGGCATTGACAAAATTTGTCACTTTTTTGTCCTTCCAACATCCTGCTAACCTTTTATTATAAATGAGACAATTTTTTAAAATACTGGCATAAAAAATGCTGATTATTTATTCAAAAACTTACTCTGCCCTGATGGGGACTGAGAGGGACAACATAAACCTTTACTGCTATGACTTGAGAAGCAAGTTTAAGTATTCTAAAAGTGATTATCTAAGGAAATAGGGAGGTGATGCTAAAAACTGAGAAAAGAATAATTGAAAAGCTCTAAAAGAGATCCCGCCCTTGGCGGGGAAATTGAAAGCCTGAAGGAGGTTTAAAGTTATGATAAAAACAATTCACAAAATGCAAGCAAAAGATGAGAGAGGTTTTACCCTGGTGGAATTATTAATCGTTGTGGCAATCATCGCCATCTTAGCAGCGATCGCCATACCCCAGTTTGCAAGGTATAGAGAGACTGCTGCAAGGTCTACCTGTATGTCAGATGTAAGAAACTGCGTATCCTTAGCTGCTGCCGAATATGCAAGGATCTTAGCTGCTGGCAGTGTCAGTTGCGCCGTAAGCACATCTTGTGTACCTGCAGGGGGCAACTTTACCTGCAATTTTGACGCTACCGGTAATATTACAAGCTGTTCTATCACAGGCACTGGCGCATACACTGGAACTTGCACCTTTAATCCTGGAAATAGCACTGTAACCTGTACATAGTCAGTAAAAATAAAAATCAGGATAGCTACTTTTATAAAAGGGGCGTCATTGACGCCCCTTTTATAAAGGGTATAAGTAACCTCATAAGAACTGACTCCTTTAAATAATCTCCCCTTAAAGAAAATAAAATGGCAGTAAATTGCTAATAGGGTTGAAAAGAGCATCATATATTATGAAAATCTCAAAGGGCTATACAAAAATAATATCCCTTGGTGGCAGGTGAGGCTTAACTTTCATTGAACTCTTGATTGTTGTGGCTCTAATAGCTATCCTCTCTTCTATCGCAATCTATCGGTATTTTGAACAACAAAGAGTAGCCATTCATGCAACTATGCTCTTAGACCTCAAAAATTGCATTAACAAGGCAGAAGCAAGGGGGG
>FMJZ01089630.1_pt1 | contig 10263 bp, 9 predicted proteins | sample 1987881 | NCBI WGS metagenome assembly FMJZ01 (sample SAMEA4378227, study PRJEB15110) | soil metagenome | biome: soil; feature: Field; material: Soil | place: India | collected 2015-03-11 | depth 0 m | reverse complement strand
ATCATTATTATAAACAGTTTTAGCCGCCAATTGTGGGATTGAAACAGTCGAAAGTTGAAAGTCGAAAGTCGAAAGTTTTGAAGAGAGAGAAGACATAGTCTCAAAGTTTTGATATGTTGTTAGAGAGGGTGTTAAAGTTAGGATTTTTTTCTTATTTTATAACTTTGGGTTTCAGACTTTTTGTTTTTAGTCGAGAAATATTATATGAATATAAATAGGTTTGAAGATACCATAGCATGGCAATTGGCCGAAAAGTTAACTACTGAAATTTATAAGCTTGAGTTTAAAACTCAATTTGGGTTAGATTTTGGTTTAAAAGATCAAATTCAAAGAGCGTCAGTATCTATTATGTCAAATATAGCAGAAGGTTTTGAGAGAGGAAGTGACAAGGAATTTATCAAATTTCTTTACATAGCAAAGGGGAGTTGTGGTGAAGTAAGGTCTTTATTACATGTTGCATATGATCTGAAGTATATAAATCAAACCACATATAAAAGACTTATATCTGACTGTGAAGAAATAAGCAAGACTATTACAGGTTTAATAAAATATCTTTCTAACTCAAATAATTAACTTTTGACTTTTGACTTTCGACTTTAGACTTTGGACTGTTACGTTTTAGCCGCTTATTTTCTTGACTTTTAACTCAAATTGTGTAACAATATACTTGAACCTGCGGGAGTTCCGTTCGGGGAGTTAATCCTGCAGCGGAGCGGTGGTAGACCGAACCTCCTGCCACGCCAAGCGTTCATTTTTAATATTATTATATTAAGTTTTATTATTATAAAAATATGGAATATATAATTTTTTTGAGCAATTTAATTGCTTATATAATTCTTTTTATAGTTTTTATTGAAATGATAATAACTCTATTTAAAACTTTATTAATTCTGTGGATGGGTTTGAGTTGCCGTAGAAAATTTTGATTTTGAATTTATGGAATATATTTTAATTCCATAACTTTTTCTTAATATATTTATAATAATTAAAATATATGTTAAGTCTTAAAGCAAAAGAATTTGATGAGAATCATCTGTTTTTTCATCTTGAGGAGAAACAATACCTTGATTTAAAAGACAAAGGGAATGTAATTATTAAAGAAAATTTTGAAAAAGTTCAAGATGATGACCTTTGTCTAGTCTGTTATTGGCCTGAATGGCTTGATCTTACTGATGATAGTACAAACTCATTTAGTTGGTTGATTAAAAATACTTTTGTTGCGAGTATATTTATAAAAGAAAATGAACTTGTTTTAAAAAAGGTAGCTGATAAACCTCTTTTTGATTTAGTCAATGAAGAGTTTGACAAAATGCCACATAATGAAACATTCTTTGATAGAAAGAAATATGACATAAGAAAAATTTATGTTACAAAAGGACATTATGAGTATGGGTTCTTTAATGCTAACAAAAAAACAAAAGACTTTCTTGGTTTACTTTCAGGTTGTAGTTGTGGTTATCTTGAATGTGCTTGTGATTTTGCTTACATTAAAGATTATGAGCTTTTAATTTATGCTAAATCGGAAGGGGGAGGTATTTTTCATATTTCTTTTTTCCCGAAATATCTAAGGAAGGTAAGAAAAAATGGATCTTAATATTACAAACTTAGATTTTGGCCATAATGAGCTTTTTTTTCGTACTCCAGTGAATAGATTTAATTCGTTTAAAGAAACTGGATTTCTGCAACTTGAAGAAGATGATTTATACAAACATGAAGAAATAGAAGAAGGAACTTTATGTCTTATTTGTTGTGGGTATGAAGACCTTTATATTTTTGATGATACAATTGTTTTTGAAAAAACTTTAAAAGATTCTCTTTTCGCAAGATTTTCAATTAAAAATGGGAAAAAGTGTCTTGAAAAAGTTTATGATAAGCCTTTATTTGACTTAATTAACGAAGAATTTCAAAAAAGACCGCATAAAGAAAAATTTTTTAATTATAAAAAATATGGACTTGAACCACCACCGAAGAGAAAACCTTACTATGATCAGGGTTCTTTTCGGGGAGATCCCAAACTTAAGGATTTTATCGGGATTTTTTCTGTTTGCAATTGTGGAATTCCTGAGTGTTGGTGTTCTTTTGCTTATATTAAAGATTATGAACTTTTAGTCTATGCGGAGGCAACGGCTGATTTTGGAGGAATAAACTACATCTGGATATTGCCAGAACCAGTAAAAAAATAATATATGGTAATTTTATATGAAAGAGATTTTGTCATTTTTTTATGATGCATATCTCATAATAACTTTTCTATTCGGTTTTTTAGGTCTTGTATTGTTGGGAATCTTTGTTGCATTTGATATATTGAAAAAACTTTTTAAAAATTGAACAATAATTTTTTTTATAAATTGCATAGACAACACATATCCAGAAAGAAAGTTTTTTAATAGTTTGCTTAGTTTTTCGTACTATTTTGAAAGAGTAAAATAGCGTTTGGGACTCGCAAATATACAGAAACCTGTCATTCCAAAACTTCACAGAAGTCGAACCAATCTCAAAATGGTCAAAAAATGACTTTTGGAATTTTTTTAAAACTACTTAAAATTTAATATACTTTCTGAATACCTTATCAAGTTTTTCAATATTGATTTTTCTTTCTTCTTTTAAAGAATTTGCGTATAAATTATAATATTCAAGCATTTCTTCAATATTTTTGTTGATTATTTCTATTTTTTTGCCTTTATCAAGCTCATTTGAGTTTAATTTCTTTTCTAATAGTTTTAAAATCTCGTCCAAAAATTGTTTATCATCGATTAGATCAAGTAGGCTAACAAATTCAACTGGCGGATATTCATTTTTTAACTCTATCCACTTACAGGCAAGAAGAGGCCTTAAGACATAAAAGTATTTTTTCAATTTCAATTCGTCTCTGTTTGATATATATTCATTATAATTCCCTTTAGCCATAGAAAGGTAGTGATAAATCATACTTTTTGGAGAAAAATATTCCTTTCTTAAAATTTTTAATTCTGCTACAAATTCTTTGTCTTCAATGTAAATAATTGGAGAATTAAGCCATTCAAAAAAAGGAGGGTTTGACTTTGCAAATAATTTTAAGGCTTTCTTTATGTCCCACCCATTTATATCGTATTTGTCTTCAATAAGTGGGCATTCAATTGTATCTCTTTTGCCTTCTTCGATGGACAGATACCATTCAAGTGGCCTTGCATATATAAACCTGACGTCATAATCACTATCTACTGAAGCAAATCCCCATGCTCTACTACCTGATTCTATTGCATAGAGAATTTTAATATTGTTTTCTTGTGAAATGTTTTTTAAGATCTGAATAATTTGAGATTGTTCATTGTTCATAAAAATATAAACCTCTTAAAGAAGGCTGCCGCTCCCTTTCCCAGAAATGGGAATATAATTATAGAGGGAACGGCTGGCAGGTTAGTATATTATAGCAAATTTTTTTCTTGAATGTCAATAGGTTAAACGAAATTTTTATTAATTAAATATAGGAGCATATTGAAAAAATAATTTTAAACAAGAAGGTTTTAAGAATATTTTTTGTTTTAACGTTTATGCATTAAATTAACTTAAAAGAAACTCACTGCATATCCAATTCTTATTTCAAAATATTTATACTCTGTAAAATTTAGTACTAAGCTCATTTTCATTGCATTACCAAGTTCAAAAATATTTTCTTTTTTCAAAGGAATAATAATATTAAAAGTAATAGGGAAATCTATTGTTCAACATAAAAAAATAATCAAAATTTTAAACCTCATTTTATTCTCCATTTTACAATTTTATACGAATATTTTCGATTGTTAGAAAAAAAAATGTCAATAGGCATTTGTTACAATTTTAAGTTTTGATGTGAGTGTTAATATAATTCAGTCAGGCAAAATTTGAATTTTTATTTTAAAATAGAAACTTGGTTGGGGGGATTGGATTTTAATAAAAACCGCATATCTACTTTAATCAGCTAAAAAATTAATAACTTAATTCAAAATATGAAATTATTTATTTATCTTTAAAGGGGTATTAATTTTTATATTTATTATCTTGTAATTGAAAATTAAAATCAATATTTTTGCTGAGTTAAACAGATATGCAAAAATACCTTCAATTCCCTATCCCCTTCTCCAGAAACCACATTAATAATAAAATTATAAATTCTACCCAAAATATATAAAATCAATTTGACAATAATTAAAAAATATATTAACATTATATATACCCTACACAGGTATCCTATAAAGGGAGGTTTTATGAAAGAAGTAAAATATAAAGTTGAAGGTATGCATTGTGCAAGTTGTGTTATGAACGTAGAGAAAGCTATTAAGAGTCTTAAAGGAGTTGAAAAAGTTAATGTTGATTTGAGTAGTAAAAGTGTCAGAATTAAAATTGGAGAGGATATTGGGTTTGATACAATTTATAAAGCTGTAAAGAAAGCTGGTTATGAATTGATAAATGAAGAGAAAAAGGCTTTTGATTATGCAAAAAGAGAAAGGCAAAGGCTTATTCTGTCGATTTTGATTTCTGTTCCTCTTGCATTGAAAATGTTGTTAGAAATGTTATTTCATATTGAATTTTTGCCAATGTACTGGAGTATGGTTTTTGATGTTATTTTGAGTGGAATTGTTATTTTTGTGATTGGTTTTCCTGTAATTAAAGCTACAATTTTAGCCTTCAAAAATTTTTATTTTAATATGGATTCTTTGATTGGTATTGGTAGTATTGCATCTTTTTTGACAGGTGTTTTAAAGATTTTAGATTTTAAGATTGAAGATTTTTCTATAATCGGAGCGATGATTATAACAATTAATTTTATTGGTAATTATATAAAGGAGTTATCGACTGGAAAGGCAGGTGATGCAATAAAAAAATTAATCGAGCTTGGAGCTAAGGAAGCCCATCTTATTGTGGATGGAGATATTGTTAATGTCCCGGTTGAAAATCTTGAAGTAGGGGATATAGTTTTAGTTAAATCTGGTGAGAAAATTCCTTCCGATGGTATAATAATTGAAGGTGAGGCAAGTATTGATGAATCGATGGTGAGTGGTGAATCTTTGCCTGTAGATAAAAGGGTTGGTGATAGAGTTATAGGTTCTACTATAAATATAAATGGTATTTTGAAAGTAAAGATTGAGAAAGTTGGTGAAGAAACATTTCTTTCCAGTGTGATAAAAATGGTTGAAAATGCGGCGGCTTCAAAAGTGCCAATTCAACAAGTTGCTGATAAAATCACATCAGTTTTTGTTCCAGTTATACTACTTATTACTTTAATAACTTTCGGGATGTGGTATTTTTTCCCTGATTTTATGTTGAGAATTCAATCTATTTTTCCATGGGTGACTTATGGAGGAGATAGGTTGTCAAATGCTATTTTTGCCTCAATTGCCACTCTTGTTATAGCCTGCCCTTGTGCACTTGGGCTTGCTACTCCTACTGCGTTAATGGTTGGTATGGGTAAAGCAGCCTTAAATGGGGTGCTTGTGAGAAATGGAGAGGCAATAGAGAGAATGAAAGAAATTGATACTGTAATTTTTGATAAAACAGGCACTTTAACTACTGGAAAACCTGTAGTAAATAGTTTTATAACAGATAATAAAGAAGAATTTTTTAAACTTGCATATTCAATAGAAAGTTTATCTACCCATCCACTTGCTATTTCAATTACAAACTACCTTAAAAAATATGCGAAGGAAAATGAAATTCAGTTTGAAAAATTTGAAAATATTCCGGGAAGAGGTTTGAAGGCTATTTATAACTCAAAAAAGATTGTCGCTGGTAGCCTTGCTTTTTTAAACGAAGAAGGTGTTAATATTCAGGAAAATGATTATGAGAAATTAAAGGAATTTTTATCCAAAGGAATGACTATTGTTGCTATTGGTTTTGATGATAAATTTTTAGGAGCTTTTGCGATTTCAGATGAAATAAAGATTGATTCAACTGAAGCCATAGAACTTTTGCATAAAATAGGTTTAAAAACTATTATGCTTACTGGAGATAATAAATATTCGGCAGAGTATATAGCAAAAAGAACTGGAGTAATGGAGTTTTATTCTGAATTATTACCAGATGAAAAGATTGATTTTGTAAGAAAATTACAAAATCAGGGGCATAAGGTTGCAATGGTTGGAGATGGAATTAATGATGCACCAGCTTTAAAGCAGGCTGATGTTGGAATAGCAATAGGGACAGGCACAGATATAGCGATAGAAACGGCTGATATTGCTCTTGTAGGTGGAAATTTAAATGGGGTGTATAAAGCATTTTTGATTTCTACAAAAACTTTTGATAAAATAAGACAAAATCTTTTCTGGGCATTTTTTTACAATATTATTGCTATTCCTCTTGCTATGATGGGAGTTCTTCACCCAATTATTGCTGAAATTGCTATGGCATTAAGTTCTATTAATGTGGTTTTTAATTCTTTAAGATTAAAATTTTTAAGATTTTAAGAATTTATCATTTCTCTATGAACTCTTAATGTTTTCAAAGTTTTTTGTAAAGTAATAATTTTAAATTATCAAAATATTTAACCTTTTTATTTTTATACCGAAAAGATAGATTGAGAACAAAAAATCTGGAGGAAAGATGTCAGAATTAATATTAAATGTAAGTCTTGTTAATCCAGAAAAACCAAAAGAAAGAACTGAAAAAATTAAACCAGAAAAAACTGATATTTCTTTCAAGGATACCCTTAATAAATTTAAGGAAGATTCAAGAGGCGAAGAGATTATTAAAAAAATTGAGAACAAGATAGAAAACATCGAAAAAAATCTTTCAAAAATGGAAAATACCGAATTGCCTGAAGAAGTGGTGAACTTTCTCAAAGAGATTAAGGAATTATTAAATAATCTTAAGCAGTCAATTGACAAAAACAACGGCGAAAAGAAAGAAATTCAAATAGATATGTTATTGTCAATTGATTCAATTTTACAGGCTATTGAAAATTTTGTAATGAAAGGTGATTTTAAGGGGCTTATTGATTTTATTAAAAATAACAGTAAAGATTTCGTCGAGATGAACAAAAATTATTTGAAAAATGAGAATATTTCTATAGAAAAGAAGGTTGATATCCAGACTCAGAAAGAACAAAATCAGAATGAAAATAAACTACATATTCTTCAGGAGAGTAAGGACAAAGTCAATTATGAAACAAAACAAATTGTTAAAAATGTAGAACCTAAAATGGTAGAAGAAACAAAGACAATAACTATTGAAAAGTCAAAAAAAGAGGTAGAAACAATTAAAGAAATGATTTTTACAATCGATAAAAAGATAGACAAACAAGAAAATATAGTGGTCAAAAATTATACTCCTTTTACGAGTGGTATTAATAGGGCAAATATTGAAGCCTTGATAAACCAGATAAGTGGTAAAGCCCTTGTTATAATAAAAGAAGGAAAGAGTGAGTTAAAGATGCAATTATTTCCACCAGAACTGGGTAAGATGAATATGAAATTTGTTCTTGAAGATGGGCAGCTTACTGGTAAAATTGTTGTTTCAACAAAAGAAGCCTTTATGCTTTTTGATCATAACAAGGAGCAGCTTGCACAATCACTTAATCAAGCTGGAGTTGATGTTGGCAGGATAGATATAAGTTTATCAGATTTTCAGGCTAATGGAGAAGGAGAATCTTCTTCAGAAGAAAAGATGGAAAAAAGTTTTTTCTTTGGTGAAGTAAAAAATAGTGAAGATTTTACAGAAGATTTTGTTAGAAGTAATATTCTTTTAGATAGTACAATAAATTATTTAGTGTGAGGGAGGTTGTATGAATATTTTAATGTCTTCAGCGGAACTTAATGAAACCAATTATAAAGTAGATGCATTCAATAAAGAATTAAAAGAAAGACAAAAGGTAGTAAGTAAGGGCACACTTGAAGAAGCAGACTTTATGAAGTTGCTTATTACACAGCTTAAGACACAGGATCCAACAAAGCCTATGGAAGATAGAGAATTTATAACTCAGATGGCTCAATTTACTTCACTTAAGCAGATGAATCAGCTTGGTGACAGTATGAAAAATCTTGTAAGAGAATTTACATTTACAAGATCCTTAGGACTTGTGAATAAAATAGTTTACTGGAATGATGATTTCGGCAATCAATTCAGTGGTGTTGTTGATAGTATAAAAGTAAAGGCTGGAGAAACATTTTTGATGGTTGATGGAAAAGAAATTTCACCAAACAAGATTGTCGAAGTAAGAGATAGAAATATTCAATCTGAAAGCGAGCCTGCTAAAGTTGAAAATAATTCAAAACTTAATAATATAGAAGAACTTAATTTCAAAAGATTTTAAAAAAGGAGTTGGCATATGATGCGTTCATTGTATTCAGCTGTTTCTGGTTTGCAAAATCACCAGACAAGAATGGATGTAATTGGTAATAACGTGTCCAACGTTAATACAACAGGTTTTAAGAAGGGTAGAGTTACATTTCAGGATATTCTCTCACAAACTTTAACTGGTGCTGCAAAACCTACCGATGAAAGAGGAGGTTTAAACCCTAAACAAGTTGGGCTTGGTATGACTATTGCTTCAATTGATACGCTTATGAATCAGGGTAGTTTGCAGGTTACTGGAAAAAATACAGACCTTGCTATTGCTGGCGAAGGATTTTTTGTAATGAAACTTGGTGAGAGAACTTTTTATACAAGAAATGGTAATTTTCTCATTGATAAAGAAGGAACTTTAGTAAATGCCAACGGACTTAAAGTTCAGGGATGGAATGCAATAACACTTGAAAATGGAGAAAGAATAATTAATACCTCTGCTCCAGTTGAAGACTTAAAGATACCATTGATGGAAAAACTGGAAGCAAGGGAGACTTCTGTAGTAAGAGTAAAGAGTAACCTTAATTTTGACACTCCAATTTTAGGACCAAATCCGACTCAAGAGGAAATACTTAAAAATACTCATTCTACAAGAATAGATATTTTTGATAGATATGGAAATAAACATGGGCTTGTTCTTAATTTCAGAAGAGAAGATTTAAACAGATGGAGAATGACTGCTACAATTGATGGTGTTGCAACTGATACGATAAGATTGAATGTTGGTGGGGCAAAAGTTGATACAAATAATGAATTGATTCTTAATTTTAATACAAATGGAACAATTGGGTCTATAACTGAAGCAGCTGGAGCCAACCCACAAACGATGGCCGAAGGTATTTTAACTGCGAATGTTGTATACACGCTTCCTGATGGAGAAACAAGAAGTTTCAATTTAAATCTTGGAACATCAGGAGAAGTAAAAGATTCTGTAACACAATTTAGTGCTCCTACCTCAACAAGAGCATACTTTCAAGATGGATATGAGATGGGGTATCTTGAATCTTTCAAAATTGATGACTCTGGAACAATTACTGGAAACTATTCAAATGGAGAAATAAGAACACTTGGACAGGTGGCTATAGCAGCATTTGTTAACCCTATGGGTTTAATTAAAGAGGGTGAGACATTATTTTCTGAGTCTAATAACTCAGGGCTACCAAATATTGGAGCAGCCGGAACTCAAGGAAGAGGTAAAGTAAATGCTGGAACACTTGAAATGTCGAATGTAGACTTATCAGAAACATTTACCGATATGATAGTAACTGAGAGAGGTTTTCAGGCCAATTCAAGGGTTGTAACAACAAGTGATGATATGTTAAGAGAAATACTTAACTTGAAGAGATAAAATAAAAGAGGTGCTTTTAGCACCTCTTTTTTTTATTCAAACTTTTCGTGATAGTAATAATCATAGTTTTCGTTAAATGTAGCATTACTTATAAGATTGCCATTGGAATATTTTTTGTATTCGATAACCGAAAGTTTTAAAAATTTGTTATCTATAATTTTTGGAAGATATTTTGTATAATATCTATAAATAATTGAAGAATTTGTTATAGTTATATCCTGGATTGCTTCATTTTCGGTTGATCGTATTGGCCAACTACCTGTTTGTATAATTTGATTGTTAGAGTATCTTGACATTTCAACACCTGTTGTTTTATAAACATAAACCCAGAATAGAATATCACCATTTGAATTAGTATTTACTCCATTTGAATAAAGAATATCGTTAGTATAATGCGCTAAATATTTCCATTTAGTATTGAGAAAAGTAACTTTTTCATCAAGTTTTGTTTCACACGATGAAAACAATGCTATTAACAATGTGAGAAACAACAACCTTACTAAAAATAAATTTTCTTTTTTCATTTTTTCCTCCTATTATAATGTTAACATAGAGATAAGTATTTTTCAAATTTTGATAAAATTAAAAATTAATTTTTGATTAAAAAATTGACAAAAAGG
>FMJZ01003648.1_pt1 | contig 10263 bp, 8 predicted proteins | sample 1987881 | NCBI WGS metagenome assembly FMJZ01 (sample SAMEA4378227, study PRJEB15110) | soil metagenome | biome: soil; feature: Field; material: Soil | place: India | collected 2015-03-11 | depth 0 m | reverse complement strand
CGTCCCGAACAAACGGCTGCATCCCTCGCCCCACGCCCTGCGTCCCGACAAAAATTCGGCTCACAAGGATGTTCGCCCTCTGAAACGATGCGAAATATTGTCAATCGTAGGGCTGCTCTCCCGAGCAGCCGAAAGAAAGAAAATGGCGTAAAAAGCAAAATCGGCACATCGGGGGATGCACTGTCCGAGAGCCTTTGAAGAAATTCGTTGCAATCGGAAGGCGGCTCTCCTGAGCCGCCGAACGGCGCTTCAGAGAAGCGCCCTCCAAAAGACGCCGAAAAAGAAATTCGGCGCGTCAGGAGACGCGCCTCCAAAGAACTGCCGAAAGGAAGATTCAACAAAGTATCTCTCATCCCTCATTCCGTGTCCCACGACTCAGTGCAAGAGGGACTTGTTCTTGACAGTTGTTGTGCATTTACCTAACCTGTCCGTCCGCTTACTTACTCAATCGCTTTACCGTTTCAAGGATGTGTTTGGCGCTGATGCCGAACATATCCATCAGTTCCTCAGGTTTGCCTGAGCGGGGGATGTCGTTAACAGCAAGTTTGAGGACACGGATGCCTTCTTTGCTGACTGACGCTGCAACAGCGTCGCCGATGCCGCCTTCCGGGTAGTGGTCTTCAACGGTGATAATGGTTCGGTTCGTCTCCAAAGCGCTTCGGATGAGCGTCGCTTCGTCTAACGGCTTGACAGAATAAAGGTCAATGATGCGGATTTTGATGCCTTCATTTGCCAGCGCTTCGTAAGCCTTCAATGCCTCAAAAACAGTGATGCCCGCTGCTACTACTGTCACGACATCGTTCGGGCTTGACCTCAAAACCTTGCAACCGCCGATGGTAAACTTTTCATCATTGTCGTAAATGACGGGCGTTTTCGGGCGTGTCGTCCTTAGGTAGGCGATGCCTTGATATTTCGCCATCTCTGCAACCAACTTGACAGTTGAGACGGCATCGCATGGATAGAGCACGACCGAGCGAGGAATCCCTCGCAATGCTGCGATATCTTCCAACCCCATCTGCGACGGACCATCTTCACCGATTGAGACTCCAGCATGTGAGCCGCAAAGTTTGATGTTGGCTGTGCCAATTCCCGCCATGCGGATGAAGTCATAGGCTCGCATTAAGAAGCAAGCAAAGCTTGATGCAAAAGGAATTTTGCCCCTTGCCGCCAAACCGACTGCTGTGCCAATCATGTTTTGCTCAGCAATGAAGCACTCAACAAACCGTTCGGGGAATGCCGCCATGAACTTCTCTGAGAAAGTTGAGTTTTTGACATCTCCGTCAAGGGCAACAATTTGTGGATTGACTTTACCCAAAGCGACCAAACCGTCACCGTAGGCTTCACGGGTGGCAACTTGCTGACCGAGTCCGTAACGCGGGAAATCAATGGAGCGATACCAATCTTCTGGGACAGGTGGTAAATTAGGGGCTTCATCTGTTGGCGGTTTAACTTTCAATGATCGTGCCAATGAAACCTGCCCATCTGTCAACGCCAACTCTGCCAACGCCTTTTCAGCGAGGTCCTTGGGCAACGGGCGACCGTGCCAACCCTCTTTGTCCTCCAGAAACGAAACCCCTTTGCCCTTAATCGTTTTCGCCAAAATAACGGTTGGCTTACCCTTGACATTTTTCGCTTGTTCAAAAGCGTTGATGAGTTGCTCAACATCATGCCCATCAACAATTATTGCGTGCCAACCGAAGGCTTCAAACCGGCGTGCGTAGGTTTCCAAATCGTGCTGCAACATTGTCGGGGCGCTTTGACCGAGGCGGTTGACATCAACTATAGTAGTCAAGTTGTCAAGTTTGTAGTAACTGGCGAAAGCGATTGCTTCCCAAACCCCGCCTTCAGCGACTTCGCCGTCGCCGAGCAAGGCGTAAACGCGATAGGGGAGTTTGTCCATCTTTGCGGCGAGTGCCATACCGTTAGCGATTGACAATCCTTGACCAAGAGAACCTGTTGCGACTTCTGCCCATCGGAAGCGTGGTGTCGGGTGACCTTCTAATTCGCTGTCAATTCTGCGCAAAGTTTTTAAGTGTTCAACGGAGAAAGCACCTGCCTCCGCCCAAACGGCGTAAAGCAAAGGCGCAGCATGCCCCTTGGAGAGTACGAAACGGTCGTTGAGTGGGTTGTCTGGGTTTGGGACATCAAAGCGGAGAGTTGTGAAGAACAAAGTTGCGACGATGTCTGCAGCGGACAAACAAGTTGTCGGATGACCAGACCCCGCAAGGGTTGTGGTTTCAACCACATGCCGTCTCAACAACTGTCCCATCGCTCTCAATACCTTAACCAATTTCTGTTGCTCCATAACTTCAACCATCAGCCTGTTCCCCCTTTCCCAAGTTCTTCATAGGCGTTTGGCATTCAATAAGTTTGCCAGTGTCGCTGTGGAAAGTTCAAAAGTTTCAATGTGATAGTCTCTTGACTTTGTTCTGCCTGTCACAGCAAAAACCCCATCTGATGGCTAAGAGATTTATGCTTCGCCTAACTCTGGAAGCGTGACACGCTTAATTTTTAACTCCTTCATCACCCAACAAACTATCGTAGGGCTGCGAAGTTTAGGAGTTAACAGGGCAAATCCCCAATCTAAATTCACTGTTTCATCGATGACAAACACCTGCCGCAGCGATCAAAGAATGTTCTTTCGGTTGTTTTTCAAGTCACTTGACTTTGCGGGTTTAGAAAGAGAATAACACGAACGAGATTTCAGCGCCAGAGTAAGGGAAAACCCCTTTTTCAAAAGGGGTGTCCTCATCAGGTGATGCTGAATGTGTTAAAATTTGTGCACGCTAAATTTTGCCCTTATCAAAGATTCCATCTGTGAAGGAGAGTGCTTGGATGGAAGGGATGGCTTTAGTTGAGCGCGCTGCTCACTTGCTCGCCCAACTTGGTTTCATGTTGCTTGTCGCAAAACTGTTTGGGGAAATCTTTGAACGATACTTGAAACAATCGCCCGTTTTGGGTGAATTGGTCGGTGGCATGATTATCGGTCCATATGCCCTCGGTCATCTCATTCATCTGCCCGGGATGCATGAGCCCCTTTTTGCCATTCCCCATGGACATGAAGGTGGCATTCCCCTTTCGCCAGAACTTTGGGGAGTTGCTCAACTTGCAGCGGTGCTTTTACTCTTCGGCGCAGGACTTGAAACTGACTTCAGTTTGTTCCTTCGCTTCGGACTCCCCGCTTTCGTGGTCGCTATAGGAGGTGTAATTTTGCCTTTCTTCTTTGGCGTGTTTTTGACAATTATGTTCGGATACGCCGATAGCGTCATGCATCCTTCTGCTCTCTTCATGGGAGCGGTGATGACAGCGACTTCTGTTGGGATAACGGCGAGGGTTCTTTCGGAGTTAGGAAGGTTAGGTTCACCTGAAGGAGTAACTGTTTTGGCTGCGGCGGTCATTGACGATGTTCTGGGGATTATCGTCTTGGCAATAGTTACGAGTATCGTTCAAGTTGGGGAAGTTGATGCTGCGAAGTTAGCGACCATCACTGTCAAGGCTCTCGGCTTCTGGCTTCTCTTGACGGGAATTTTGGTTATTGTTGCTCCGACTTTGGTGAAGGTTTTTCGTCGTTTCAAAGGTGAAGGTGCTCTAATAGGGCTGGCTTTGGCTTTGTGCTTTTTGACTGCTTCTTTGACGGAAAGTGTTGGAAAGTTGGCAATGATTATTGGGGCGTATGCGTTCGGCTTGGCGTTTTCACGGACAGAAATGCGCGAAGACTTGGAGCATGCATTAAGACCGCTCATTCACGGCTTAGTTCCTGTCTTCTTCGTTGCAATGGGGATGTTGGTGAATTTCTCAGCGATGAGCCATGCTTTCTGGTTTGGTGTGGCAATTTCAGTAGCGGGTATCATAGGCAAAGTTTTCGGTTGCGGTTTGCCTGCGCTTGGAGTCGGCTTCAATTCGTTGGGGGCGGCTCGGGTTGGTATTGGCATGATGCCTCGTGGTGAAGTCGCGTTGATTGTTGCTGGGATGGGTTTAGCGTATAAAGCCATTAATGAAGCAGAGTTTGGCGTCGCTGTCATGATGACTTTCGTCACAACTTTTCTTGCACCCATAGCCTTAGTCCCGCTTTTCCGCAACCCTCGTTCTGGCACAAGGGCAAAGGAGGCGGTGGTTCATGAGTGAACAAACTTTACAAGTCATTTTGCCTTCAGGTATTGCGGAGGCATTCGTTTCGTCACTGGAACGGCTTTTGAAGGAAGCAGGATTTGAGGAAAGCCTAAAAGCAGGCGAAGTTGGTGGAGTGGAAACAAGTTTTTGGCAGCATGGAGATGCTCAAGTCGTTGTCATTCTCCATGAGTCAGAAACGGAAGAAACATTGAGCATTTCCTCAAAAGGTGTCAACGGTGCGGAAGTTGTAAAGGTTGCTGGAATTCGTCTCGCCCTTGAGTTGCTTGAAGGTTTGCCAGCGGAAATCAGACGAACACTTGAGCCTATCCTCCCTCAATTGAGAGAGCATGCAACTTGCCCAAATGACCAACAGCCAGTCACTTGACAGGTTTAGTGAGCCACTCAGCCAACTGCTCAAAATCCATCGGTTTCTCCCTCAGCGAAAGTTTTTGCAATGCATTTACTGCTTTGTAAGCGCTCTCTGCCCAATTGCGAGGGAAGTTAGGGCGTGAGTTGTGGATTAACAATGGGCGTGGAGCGATGAGCGTTATTGCCGTCTTCAGGTCGCCAATACGCCGTAAGCACGGGACGAAAAGGCGCTTGACAAACTCATCATCATCGTTTGCATCAAATTGAGCAGCATCCACAATGACCTTGCCCTCAACCCCTGCCATAGGTGCTGCCAACAAAACCCATAAACCTGCTGTGCCAATACCGACAAGGTGAATGCGGTTGAACCGCTGTCGCAAATATGCTGTTGCCGTCAAGATATCCTGAACCCGTTCGGCGTCATCGGTGCGGTTGTAAGTGAAGAAAAACTGAACATCGGTTTTGCGCTCCCCCAAAGCCATGCCTGTTCGGAAGGCGTCAATAGCCAAAACCTCAAAACGCTTCGTTAGTTGCTTTGCCAATTTTGCTATCTCCCTTTCGTCGTTCCAAACTTCCATTGCCGCACCTTTTTCGCTGACGAGCAGAACCGCCTCTTTTGTCTTTCTCTCTGTAGGTGAAATTTGCACAGCGGGAATTCGGTCACCAATGTTTTTTCGCCCCAACCAAATTTGCTGCATCGTCAAGCCGTTGACAGTTTTCCGTTCACCTTGCTGCACGATGAGATGCTCGCTTGCCGGCACAGAAACAGCAAGCGTCACTTGCAACGCTGAGCGCATAAGCCGTTGAAATCGCTTCAAAGAATTTTTGTCGTTTGGGCGCATCTGCTCAATGGTTTCCCTTGCTTGAGTTTTAAGCCAATTCACCAAGGCATTCCAAGTAACAGCATTGTGAGGTTTGGGCAAATCGTCACCCCAAACCCGAAAGCGTTGAACATCAGGCAATTGCATTGCAGGTTCTTTGACAGGTTCGCCAAGAGGCTTGCCTTTGTTCTTCTGCCAACGAATTGCCCAATTGTAGTAAGCTTCCCGAGAACCTCGTGCGAAATCGTGACCCTCAGAGAAGTGGGCATTGGCGCAACGGTCTTCTGCATTGAGCAGCCGATAAACACTTTGGACGAAGGGAAACTCATATTTGGGTGTTTCTCTCGTCCAATCGCCGTCATCGGAAATAAGCAATAAAGGTTTGGGCGCAAACAGAGCAACGATTTCAGGATTACAAGTGTCAACCCTCAAAAGCGGTGGGTTCTCGCAAATGCAGCCGCCTTGCATGTGAGCGGAAACCATTTTCGTCGGGACGGCAAGGACAAGACGGTCGTCGACGGCGGCGAGAAAGAAAGTTTGCGTTCCGCCACCAGATGAACCGCAGCAACCAACCCGTTTTTTGTCAACCTCAGGTAAACCGAGCAAAAAGTCAAGGGCACGAACGCTGTTCCAAGTTTGCACGCCCCCTTTGCTGATAGCCCACAAGTGTTCGTGTGAAGTTTCAGGAGCACGATGGACAACCTGAAACTGATCACCGTAGCCAACCATGTCGTAAGCGAAAACGACGAAACCGATTTTTGCCATCGCCATCGCACGAATTCGCTCTCGTTCATAAAGGCGACCCTCGGGCTGAGGGACATGACCATGCGGATGCAAAACGGCAGGATAGGGAGGTTTGCCTTTCTTGGGGCGATACAAATTACCTGTCAAGTAAAAGTTCGGGAAAGTTTCCAGCACAACCCGCTCAACAACGAAATCCTCATCCTCATAACAAACGATGCGACGGGGATTGAGCGGAGTTTTTGGCAACATCGGGAACAAACCGCAGGCAATTTGAACTTGCAACCGAAGAAGTTCTGCTCTCCGCTGCCACTCATCAGCAGTTTTGTAAGTCGGCAAATCGTAACGCAGGTCAAGATGGCGAACAAACTTCAACCTCGCGTCTTGCTCATTCAAATTCGTTCCAACCATCGCCATCACTCCCAGCAATATCCCAATCCACATCCTTCGTCACCCGCCAAGCAAATTTTGATGGCACTGCTTCAAACTTCTTTAAGTCCATGACCAAGTCTAACACAGTGCTCCGCAGTCCGGGTTACACTCTACTATGGTGATGGACAATGTTCACTGGTATCATTGAAGAAGTCGGTGAGATTGCACAAGCGCAACGGAAAGGCGTGGCTGTTTTCTTAGGCATCCGAGCGTCCTTTGTAAAGGAGTTGAAAAAAGGAGACAGCGTTTGTATCAACGGCGCCTGCTTGACAGTAGTTGACATACAGCCCCTATTGTTTTGGGTTGAAGCGGTTGAAGAAACTCTGGCTCGCACCAACTTGGGTTTTCTGAAGCCAGGTGACCGTGTAAATTTGGAAAGGGCACTTCCGGCGGGTGGTCGTTTTGGGGGTCACTTCGTTCAAGGGCACGTTGACGGGACAGGACTTATCGCACAAATTGTTCCTAGCTTGCGCTCAAAAGTCATGAAAATTCACACACCGAAAGAACTGATGCCATACATCGTCCCCAAAGGTTCAATTGCAGTGGACGGAGTGAGTTTGACAGTCGTTGAGGTCGGTCAAGATTGGTTCACCGTCTCCCTCATCCCTTTCACCCTTGAACACACAACCCTTGGACTTCGCAAGGTAGGCGATGTTGTCAATCTGGAGGTTGACATCCTTGCAAAGTATGTGAGGCACATGTTGACGATGTTTGAGAGCCCTAAATTGGCGGATGAAGAGCCTGTAAGTACAGATGAGCGGTTAAAGCGCCTGCTGTCGGGGATGTGAAAGGCATTTTGTCTGCACACCACCCAAACCTCCTCGCCCAGCGAAAGTTGTAGGGAATTATCCCAATAAACTTTTGTCAGGATTTACCCGATAGCAAAATGTAACTTTTTATGTCAAAATTGTCGTGAATGATTTGGAGCGAAGCCTGCTTGAAAAATGCAACGGAGGTGTCCTTAAGATGGCGAGCTTGGCAATTGTCGTTAGGGAGAGCGCATACGATCGCATCTTGACGCCTTTGGCGTTCGCATACTTGGCGGCATCGTCTGGACAAGAGGTTGAAATGCTTTTTGTCAACTGGGCTGTTAGGGCTTTAAGCAAAAGGCACTCGGACGATTTCCCGATTTCTGCTGAGCGTGCTGGTAGCGAAGATTGGCTCAAGCAGCAAATTTTCTCAGCAGGTTTACCGACGAGAGTTTCCGACCTATTGCAACTGTTGAGGCAAACGGGCAAAGTTCGGCTTTACGCTTGCACTTTGGCAGCACAAATTTTCGGTGTCTGTGAAGACGACTTGATTGAAGGTGCCGAATTTTTGCCCGCCAACGAATTTCTCGCAAAAATGTCGGAGGCAAAAGTGACTATGACTTTTTGACGAAAGGAAGTGCAACTGATAGCACTCTAACCTAAGTTCTGCCCGAAAATTGCGCGGTAAGAAATGGAGGTGCAAGAGAAATGACTGAAACGGCACAAACCCGAATAGACTTGACAGGGAAACGATGTGTTTTGGTCACCGCTGCTTTGTCGGAAGCAATCGCTTCGCTGCCACGGGGGACGTTGATAGAAGCCATAAGCGATGACCCTGTCGCTCACATCCTTGTCAAGCGGTGGTGCAAAGACACTGGGAATGAGTTGGTCACTGCGGAGAAACAAGGTAATGTTTGGCATTTGTTTATTCGCAAGAGCTCTGGTCTTGACAATTGTAAATCCATCATCGGAGATGAACCATAGGGCTACAAAGTGTAAATGGGAGGGAGAAACTCCTGGTGAGCCCGTATCAGAGTTCGCCAAGAGCCTCACCTTCCCATCGCTACAAAGTGTAAATGGGTCGTGAGACGCGGGACGAGGGGCGGGGAATACAGGTTTTGTTTTTCGCGCCATTTTTTTTCGTTGTCTTTTGGAGGGCGCTTCTCTGAAGCGCCGATTTTCTTCTTTCAGCTGTTCATGGGGAGCAACCCTCGGATGTGCCGATTTGTTTTTTCATGTCGAATTTCCTCTTTCGTCTTTTTCGGAGGGCACGTCTCCTGACGCGCCGATTTCTTTTCTCTGCTGCTCAGGAGAGCAGCTCCACGAGTGATACAAATTTTTCACCGTTTTTTCGGCGGCTCGGAAGAGCAGCCCTCCGATTGAGCGGAGTTCAAAGCAAATCGGTGTGAATGCTTGACAGATTTTCAAATAAGGCATAGCGAGGAACGAAAGCGACTTCTACTGTTGTGACTGGACCGTTGCGGTTTTTAGCGATAATGACTTCAGTGGCGAAGAACTCTGGTTTCCTTTCGTCCTCCATAAGCCCTTCTAAGTGAGGCTCGGCAGCGACAGGCTTTTTCTTTCGTTCGTAGTAATCTTCTCGAAAAAGGAAGCAAACGACATCTGCTTCCGCTTCAATTGCGCCGCTGTCTCTTAGGTCTGCCAAGACGGGTCGCTTGTTCTCCCTGTGTTCAACCGAACGAGAAAGTTGAGACAGAACGACGACAGGGACATTCAATTCGCGGGCAAGGCTTTTCAAAGACCGAACAACTTCAGTGACTTCCTGCACTCTATTTTCCATCCTTCGCGGTGGTCGGATGAGTTGGAGGTAGTCAATGATGACGCAACCTAACCCTTCGCCTGCTTTCAATCTCCTCGCTTTAGCGCGAATTTCGAAGGGAGATAGGTCGGGAGTATCGTCAATGTAAAGGGGTGCGTTGTAAAGTTCATGAGCAGCTTGAGTGAACCTAACAAAATCGTGTTCCCTCAAATAACCCGTTCGCAACCTGTGCAAGTTAACCCTTGCCCGAGCGCACAAAAGTCGTTGCACTAATTGCTGCTTGCTCATTTCAAGGCTGAAAATTGCGACAGGTAACTTTTGCTCAGTTGCTATGTTCATCGCTATTGACAGAGCAAATGAAGTTTTACCCATGGATGGGCGACCAGCGATGATTACCAAGTCAGAGGGATGCAATCCACCAAGCACTTCGTCTAATTCGTTAAAGCCTGTGGGGATGCCCAAAAGGGCACCGGGCTGACGGGAGCGCTGTTCAAGGAAGTCGTAAGTTTGTCGGATCAATTCCGTGAGGGGCTGAAATTGTGCGCCCACTCGCCTTTGACCGACTCTGAAGAGTGCTGCTTCGGCTCGGTCAATCAGGCTTTCCAAGTCACCGTCGTGGTGATATGCCCAGTTGACAATTTGGTGTGCTACTTGAATGAGTTGGCGCAGGATTGCTTTTTCTTCAACAATGCGACAGTAATCGGCTATGTTTGCCACTGACGGGACAATTTCCATGAGTTTCACCAAGTAAGGTTGACCACCACATTCGTCAAGTTTCCCTTTCCTCTTCAATTCCTCGGCGACAGTGAGCAAGTCTGTTGGTTCGCCGCGATTGAACAGAGTCAATAGGGCTTCAAAGATGTGTCGGTGAGGCTCGTAATAAAAATCATCCACTTGCAAAATTTCCGCTACCGTTGTCACGGCATCGCGGTCAAGGAGCATAGCGCCCAAAACTGCTTGCTCCGCCTCAATGCTTTGTGGTGTTGGATAAGCCAAAGGAATTGGTGATGGCAGCCGTGCTGCCTCCATGCCCCTGCCTCCTTTCCCCCACTATGCCGGGGCAGCAACAATATTGACTTTAAGGGTTGTCCGAACCTCACGACGTAGCCGAATTGGGACTGAATGGATGCCCAAACTTCGCAAAGGTTCATCCATCAGGACTTGGTCTCTGTCTATTTCAATCCCATGTTGCTCCTTCAAGTGTTGAACGATCTCGTGGGCAGAAACGGCGTGATACAATCTTCCCCCTTCCCCTGCAGGG
>FMJZ01029149.1_pt1 | contig 10269 bp, 7 predicted proteins | sample 1987881 | NCBI WGS metagenome assembly FMJZ01 (sample SAMEA4378227, study PRJEB15110) | soil metagenome | biome: soil; feature: Field; material: Soil | place: India | collected 2015-03-11 | depth 0 m | reverse complement strand
GGCGACGGTCGTTGCGCACCACGATGAACGCCCGCGCGCCGCGCGCCTTCGCCGTCAGGGCCAGCAAAGCGCCGATCGGTCCGGCGCCGATCACCACGACGACATCATTCAGGCTGGTGTTGGTTTTGATGTGCGAAGCCAGCACCGAAGAGCACGGCTCGGCCAGGGCGGCGATCTCGTCGGACAGATTGTCCGGAATCGGATGGACGACGCCGTTGGCCAGCACTTCGCCGCTGATCGCCAGCTTCTCGGCAAAGCCGCCGGGGTGGCCGGGAGTGATGCCGAGAAACCGCGTCTGGTCGCACAGGTTGAACAGGCCGCGCCGGCAATACCAGCAGCGCCCGCAATGAATGTCCGGCCCCACCGCCAGGCGGTCGCCGACGGCGATGGACGCGACTTTAGGACCGACCGCAATCACTTCTCCGGCGATCTCGTGACCTGGGATGATCCCTTCTACGCCGGGCGGCGGCCCCTCGCGCCAGCGCCGCAGGTCGGAGCCGCAGACGCCGCACGCCGTGACTCTGAGAAGGACGCCGTCTTCAGGCAAGGGTGGATCGGGAACTTCACGCACTTCAAATTGTCGAACGCCTGTTTGAATCGCTGCTTTCATGCTCAGAATCCGCTCTTGAGAATGTGAAAGTGTAAATTGCGGAGTTCCGCAGGTATTTTTAACCTGCGCCAATCCGTTTCATCCGCCTCATCCGTGTTCTATCCTTCTCCCGGGCGCCCAAATTCCGCACGCACTGCGTCGAGTACGAGCACCCAATCAGGGCCGTCGCAAGGGGGATGGAAAGTTGCGGCTCCGCGTGCCGCGAAGTCGCCGATGAGGGAGGCGCCGCCGGTGCGCGGATTATACCACCAGGCGCGCACCTGTGCGTCGGCCACCCAGTCCAACGTCACCGTGATCGGCTGCACCAGCGGCGTGTAGATCAGGGCGTAGCGACCCTCTGCATCGCGCGTGGCGCGCATGTGGCTGCCGCGTTCGGTCGGGTTGTCGACCAGAATGCCCTGGTCAGGAATGCGGCTGAAATAGGGTCGCGACTCCACAAGCCGGCGCAAATAGCCGATCTGCATCGCTCCTGGACGATCCAGCGCCTCTGTCCAGGGGCGATCGACGTGGTTGATCGGTGGATAGCGGACGCCACAGAATTGCCAGATGGCGTGATGCCCGTAGGTCACGCCGCAGCCCCCGGCGAAGACCGAACGGTAGGTCTGCTGACGCACGTCATGGTCGCGATAATAGCCGTTGGCCGGGCTCCACGTTGGCCAGGGGTTAATCGGGTGATCTTCGTAGTTCGGCTCGCCGTCGAGGGTCGGCTTGATGGGCTGCAATGCGTAGTCGCGCTCGATCATCTCCCAGACCGGTGCGCTGCGTCCGCCGCCATGGCCGGACTGCATCATGTTCATGTCGAGCCAGGCCTCCTCATGCAGCTCTTCGGAGCTGGAGTGCCCGCCCCAAGGGTGGTAGGTCTTGAGCGGTCGACCGCCTGCGCCTTCATCGATGCCGGCGGCCATTGCGCGCCAGATCGGGCGATAGTCCTTCTCCTCGTGCAGCGCCGGCCGGTCTCCACCTAGAATCCAGAGGATGTTGCTGCGTTCTCGATAACGGGAGCCCAGCCAGCGGCCATACGCGTATGCGTTCTCCGGCGTGAAGAGCGCCGGCCCGACGCCCCACATCGGCGTCACCTTGTCCCCCCACGTCGGCAGCAGGCCGACGTAAAGGCCCTTTTCCGCCGCCTTGTCGATCACGGCGTCGACATAGCGGAAGTAGGCCTCGTTGGGCCGCGTCGGGTCTTCGTCGAGCAAGGGGAGGTCGCCGTAGACGTTGGGCGTGCGAACGCCGTCAAATTCGGCCAGAGCGACCGCCTGAATCACGTTCATGCCCTTGCGACGGCGGTTTTCCAGATAGCGTTCGGCTTCTTCGAGGCTGAGCCGGTGGAAAAGCTCCCATGCGGTGTCGCCCAGCCAGAAAAAGGGGGCGCCGCTCTCGGTCTGTAAGAAACGGCGGTTTTGATTAACTTGAATTTTGGGCAGAGGTTTGATCATCGGTGTTTTTCCTTTGCTCGATCACCTTTTAAGTTAATGCTTTTCTGACAAGCTCCGCCGTAGCGCCGGAGGGATGCGTCTGCGCCAGCGTCGTGAGGTCGAAGCCGCGCAGGTTCTTGGCCGCCAGACAGAGGGCGTCGCACAGCGCGCCGGCAGCCAACGTGCTGCCGAAGGGAAGCACGCCCTCGCCTTCAGCATAGACAGCGGCGGGCAGCGTTAGCACCACGTCGCTCAAGCCACCCAGCTCCGAGTCCGGCTTCCAGGTCAGGCTGATGACCTTGCCTCCCCGCTCGCGCGCGACGCGCGCAAAGTGGTTGATCTCGGCGCTCTTGCCAGCTTTGGAGAGCGCGATCAGCACATCGCCGGGCGCCACCGCCGCCGACGGCCCATGCAAGGCGTCGGCGGGGTGCGCGAAGAAGGCGTGCATCCCGCAGGTGGCGAGCAGGTGCGCCAGCCGCCGCGCAATTGCGCCGGAGGTGCCGGAGCCGGTCGTCATGATGACGCCGGGGCACTGCGCCACGAGGTGAACTGCATCGACAAAGGGCTGACCCAGCCCTTCCGCCACCTCGGTCACCGCTCTGCCTTCCGCTTGAATCAGCGCCTTTGCCTGTTCCAACAAGGTGTTCGCTTCCATGCAATCCTTCCTTTCCACAGAGCTGCTCCCCGCCCCTATTCGAGGGAAGCTAGAGGCGGGGCGTATCAAAAGGAGAATCTCCGGCGTTGTCGCTCAGCGTTGTAGTTGCCGAAGCAGGGTCTCTTCCGCCTGACGCCAGGCGGCGATGATCCGATCCTCGACCTCGTGTTCATCGCTTGGCTCGATGCGTCCATGCTCTTCCAGCCAGGTTACGGTGCGCCGCACCCCTTCCTCCCAGGGCACGGTGTAGCGAAAACCAAGCTCCTCTCGAGCCGCGCGATTGTCAAAGATGTTGTTAAACTGAAAGTTCAGCTTGCACCAGGCCGCCTCCTCGGGCAGCGCTCGAGCCAGCAGGTCAGTCGGGATGTGCACCAGGATGGGCGGCGGTGCGGAAAGCGCCTCGGCGACGCGTTGATGGTATTGATTCCAGCTCTGCCATTCTTCGCCCGCGACGTGATACGCTTTGCCCAAAACGTGCGACTGTCCGGCTGCATTGGCGAAGGCGGCCGCCACGTCATCAACATGACAGGAAGACCACAGGGAACTGCCATCGCCGTGCACCGGAATCGGCCTCCCTTTGCGGATGCGGTCGATGTAGCGCGTGCTCCAGCCCAGCGAGTGTAGAAGCGCTCCCCCCTCGCCGTACGTGTGCGCAGGTCGAATGATGGTGATCGCCAGATCGCCGCGGCGGTGCGCAGCCAACAGAATTTCTTCACACGCCGCTTTGTTCAAGGCGTAGCTGAAGGCTGGATCGGGCTTGCGCTCGGCGTCCCCCTGAATCGGATAGCGCGCCGCCGGCTTGGTGTAGACGTCCACCGTGCTGCAGAAGATGTACTGTTCTGTGCGGCCGGTGAAAGCGCGCACTGCGCTCTCGGCTTCGGCGGGTCGATAACAGACCATGTCGATCACGCAGTCGAAGCGTCCGGCGGCCGCCATCTGCGCCTCGAACGCAGCGAAGTCGGTGCGGTCGCCGATCAGGGTCTGCACAGCCCCCTCCACTCGCAATGGGGTGCGGCCCCGGTTGTAGAGGATCACTTCGTCGCCGCGCGCCAGCAACTGGCGGGTGATGGCGGTGCTGATGAGGCCGCTGCCTCCGATGATGAGCGTCTTCATTACATCCTTCCACCCTGCACTGTTTTATTCCATGACTCGCCTCAGCACGAGCGCCTGATAGTCCTTGCCCGGCATCGGAATGTCCACCCGCCCGCTGTAGATCGCTCCAGGCGTCACCGTCATGTTCCAGACGTCGATCACCTCGGCGCGATAGCGCTCCTCGGCCGGAAGGCTGATCTCGAGCAAGGCGGGCTGAGCGACGCCTGTGTAGATCAGATAGAACTTGTGCGGCTTGCCTACGCAAGGCAGGCCGCGCACGACGCCTTCGACGGGGTCGAGGCCGGTCGTCGGCCCTTCCTCAAGCAGCCGTCGCAGGAAGGCCAGCCGCGGCGGGCTTTCGCCGTGCAAGACCCCGCCTTTCGACCACCACAGGATGTCCTGTGGGTGGAGATAGGTCTCGCCGTGACCTACGTAGCCGCCGTGCGCAGTTCCCAGCCAGAAGCGATGCACCATTTCCCGCGCCGAGATGTTGCCCCACGTCATCGGGATGTTGCCTTCGTAACAGCATTCATCGACCACCACCGGCTTTCGCACCTGGCTGCGCCAGAGACCGACGCGCGCAAGGTCCGAGTGTTGAATACTCTGATGGGTCACCCACGGTTTGCTGTGGTCGTAGAAGTCATGGCAGTTATGGATCGAGCGTAGATGCTGGTAGGGATCGCTCTCCTGCACGATGCGGAAGAAACGGTCCCAGTCGGCCATTGACTTGTTCGTCATCAGGTCGTATTCGTTCGCCATCGACCACCAGACGTTGCGATAGGCCGCCAGCCGCGCCACCACGTAGCGGAGGTAGCGCTCGTCCTGCTCTGGGGTCATGGTGGCGAAGCCCCAGCGGTCGTAAGGATGGAACAGAATGATGTCGGCTTCGACGCCTAGTTCGCATAGCCGGGCGACGCAGCGGTCGAGATGCTGAAAATAGGCAGGGTCGAAGCGCTCGAAATCGAAGCGCCAGCCTTCTCTGACATCGACGGCGTGGCTGCCCATCCAACGGCTGCCGCCCTTGGACAGACAGGGGAAGGGATAGCGCTCCGGTTCGTTTTCGTTGTAACGATAATGTTTGGGAAAGACGCAGAAGCGAATCTTGTTGAAAGGCGACTGCGCCAGCGTCGCCAGCGTCTGCGCCTCCAGCGTTGCGCCCTGGAGGTTCCAAACGTAACAGGTCGTCCCAATCTGTTTGTAGGGCGTTCCATCGGCATAGGCGAAGTGATAGGTGTGGGCGACGCGCACCGGTCCGTGATTGCCGGGCCGCGGCGCGACACAGAGAAACCTTCCTTCCTTGCCGTCCAGCCCGGCGACGTTGCTCTGCGTGCGATAGCGCCATTCTCCTTGCACATCCGGCATGAAGCGCACGCGGTAGACGCCGTCGCCATCGTAGAAACCATCCACTTCGATGGTGCGATGTTTGTAGGAAAAGTGCGCGGAGAAGCGCACCTCCTGAAACGGATTGCCTTCGGCGGGGCCGTTGAGTGCAAGCTCAAACATGCCCCATTGTTCGATGGAAAGATTTGCTTCAGTCATTGAACGCTCCCGAATCGAAATCGGTGAAAATGACTAGACGGGGGACGCCGGCTTCCGTCTGAATCCAGTCGTCGCCTTCGCCGTCGGCTACGACGGCGCCGTTGGTGGGGTCGATCACGCGATAGCGCCTGGGGATGGCGTCGCGGCGGGTCGGCACGAGCCGCAAAGGTCCACCATGAGGCAGATAGACCATGAAAAGCTCCCCGGGGACGATCAGGCTGGCGCGACCATAGGCGTGTCGATAGTCCGGCGTCATGCCGTCGAAGGGCAAGTCGTCGAAGATGCGCGAGATCACGCCGACGTAGTTGGCGCCCTCGAAGTGCAGCGCCTCGCGCCAGCCTGCATGCGGCGCCATGCACCAGGCCTCATGCTTCTCCTCCGGATCGAGGCGCCACTGCCACAGGCTGCCTGCGCCGTAGACCACGCCCATGACGCCGCCGGCGGTCAGGTTGCTCCACGCCTCGTGTCCCTGCCACCAGCCGGCGGCGCGACCGACTTCGCCGATGTGCTCATAGGTCGGTTCGCCGTTGGCGATGGCCTTGACCGGCCGTTTTTCCCACATCATGGCCACGCGCTGCGGGACATGCTCGCCGTTGTGGCCGGTCTGACACCACTGAAAATCGAGCCAGGGGCGATCTTGATAGGCCCAGGGGTCCTGGTGCGGCGCATAGTGGATGCCGGTGGGATGCTGGTAGGCGTCCCAGCGTTCGATCTCCCAGCCGCCGGGATCCACGCCAGGCGCCAAGCCGTCGCCGTCCGCCGAGACCAGCCAGATGGCGGGTTGGGCGCCATAGCGCGCCACCAGATAGCGACAATAGCGGGCGTATTCGACGGGAGGGATGACCGGTCCGGCTGTGTCCAACCCTTTCCAGCCATAGCCGTGAAAGACCGGATTCCAGACCGGAACGATCTCATGGCGACGCAGGATTTCGGCCAGGCCGTCCAGGTATTGGAAGTAGGCGACGTTCATCTGGTTGATGCGCCCTTCCGGCAAATCCTCGAAGCTGACGTCGAACCCGTCAGGTTCGGTCCGACTGCGCGGGCCGCGGGCGCGACGGTCGGGCTGGACGGACATCAACAGCACTGCGTTGAAGCCCTGCGCCTGGCGATGTCGGGCGTAGATTGCGCACTGTTCATGCGTGGCGCGCCAGGGCAGCGCCCAGGCAGTGTCGGCGACCAGGAGCGCAGGTGTGCCGTCGGCGTGACGCAGGTTGCGGTGACCGGGCGGGATGCGCCAGAAGCCGTGGCGCTCGAAGCGATCGGCAGGAGGGACGGGTTCGACGCGCAACGTTCCCTGCTGTCCATCCAGCCCAGGATCGCGCGGTGCGCTGGCGCTGCGCCATGTCCAGCGTCCGCCGGTCAGCGGCGAAGCGAAACGCACCTTCCACACGCCGCCGCCGTCCCAGAAAGCGGGGCGCACCAGCTCGACGCCGCTCTCATGGTAAAAGTGGACGAAGACCTCCACGTCGGTGTAGGGATTGGTGTACACGCGCTCGGAGGTGAAGGTCAATTCGACTGCTCGCCACGGATGGATGGTGTCGTTCACCGGCGTTCCCCTTTCGTTCATTCGTTCAGAGAGATGATTCCCCGCAAGAAGCAGGGCGTCTGCGTTAAAGCGGTTCATCCATGTGTTCGGACAAAGCCCTTTACAAGAATGCCTTGCTACTCCTTGAGGGCGCCGGCTGTCAGACCGGCGACCATGTAGCGCTGCAAAAAGATATAGAGCGCAATGATCGGCGTGATGGAGATCAGCACGCCGGCCATCAGTTGGGTGTATTGCGATGAGAATTGCCCCTGGAACTGAAGGAGGCCCACCGGCACAGTGCGCCACTCGTTCGAGCTGATCAGCACAAGGGCGATGAGCAGCTCGTTCCAGGTCGCCAGTGCGTCGATGATGAAGAGGGTCGCCAGCGCTGGCGTTGAGAGCGGCATCAAGATGCGCCAGAAGTTGCCCCATTCGGTGGCGCCGTCGATGCGAGCCGCTTCCAGCAGCTCCGAGGGGACGGTGCGAAAGAATCCACGCATGACAAAGATCTGGAAGGGCAAACCAAAGACCACATAGGGTGGAATCAGCGCCGCCAGCGTGCCCTGGATGCCGAGTTGCTTCATCATCACCAGCAGCGGCGTCAGTGTGACGTGAATCGGGATCGCAAGGCCGATGAGAAAGAAAATAAAGATGATATTGTTGAAACGGAACTGCATTTTGGCCAGTGGAAAAGCTGCCAGCGACGCAATGATGATGCCCAGTGGCACCTTGAAGATGATGAGAAGCAAGCTGTTGCGGAAGTAGGTGGAAAAGTTCCCGATATTCCACGCACGTTCAAAGTTGCTGAGCACGATCTCGCGAGGCCACGCAAAGACGCCGTTGCTGATCAGGTCGCCCATGCTGCGCACCGAGGTGAGCACAATGATCACGAACGGCATGAGCCAGACAATAGCCATTGCGGTCAGGAGAATATAAAGCACTGTATTGGTGAAGCGTTGCTCCGCTTTCATGCTGGCGATTTTATGCCTTCGACCTGCACTTGCTGAGCTACTGGGATTCGCTTGGGTCGTCATCGTATTTTCCATCGATCGTTCCGTCTCTCTGAGTTGGCCTTGTGCAACATTGATTGTTCCCACGTAGATGCTCGACGCTATTGTCGCAGTCCTTGCCGCTCCATTGCCCAAGGTTGACCGCTTTTGATCTTCAATCTCGTGACATTCGCTGAATGTACGGGATCGCCATCACAAGCGTGATAGCTGCGATCACCCATGCAATAGCGGCGCCGTAGCCGGCGTTATAGTATTGAAAGGCGTGAAAATACATCCATGTTCCCAACACTTGCGTCGAACGACCAGGGCCGCCGTAGGTCATCGTGTAGATCAGGTCGAAGGTCTTGAACGAGTTGATGACGGCTAGCGAAAAGACAATCACGTTCGCCTCTCGCAACCAGGGCAGCGTAATATTCCAGAAAAGCTGGCGGCTGTTGGCGCCATCCATCTTGGCTGCTTCATACTGCTCCTGCGGAATGGCCTGGAGGGCTGCCAGATAGAGGACCATAGGAAAACCGACGCCTCCCCACACGGCGGTGAGAAAGGTGGCGGGCAGCGCCGTCTCGTAGACGGAAAGCCAACCGCGAGCCAGGAACCCCAGCCCTATCGATTTCAACACATAGTTGACAAAACCAAATTGCGGGTTGTACATCCACGCCCAGATCATGCCGACGGCGACGAGAGGAAGCACCGCAGGCCCGTAAAAGATAGCGCGCAGCACCGTACGGCCGCGTAGTTTGCGATCCAGCGCCACTGCCAGCATCAGCCCGATCGTGGTCGGAATCAATAAGGTGCCAAGCGTCCAGAGAACATTGTTGCGCAGCGCCAGTCGCGCCGTGTCGTCCTCGAAAAAGATGCGCCGATAATTTTCCAGGCCGATGAATTGAATGTCGGCGGACAGCCCATCCCAGCGCATGAAGCTGATTACGAGCGACTGGTACATGGGATAGACCAGAAAGATCAGATACCAAAGCAGCGCCGGTGCCAAAAACAAGTAGGGCGTCAGACGGATGCGCCTACGGCGGCGCATCGGTCGATTGCGGGGCAATTCATCGGTGATAGTGCTCATGAATCCTTGGTTCCTCTGCTGACGATATTCCTGTTTCACATGGAATGCATATGGAATGGTCGCCGGCATCTTCCAGGAAGCTGTACAGCTTCCTGGAAGATAATTGCTGCTACCGCGCCCGCCACTCCTCTACGCGACGTTGCATCAGGGCGGCGCCCTCTTCCGGCGTCATGCGCTTGGCGACGATGGCGTCCTGCACCTCAAAGAAACCGTCCATCAGCTCTTTGACAAAAGCCTGGTCGGTCGGGGGATAGGTGTCTTCGGCGCTCAGAATGATCTCGCGCCACTTGCAAGTCAGCGGCCATTCGTTGCAATCCGGATTGACGCCGATCGTCGCCGAATTGGCGAAGTCGTTGATCGGGAACTGCATCTGCACTTCGGGACTGGTGATGAAGTCGATAAAGAGCGCGGCTTCATCTGGATGCGCTGCTCCGCTTGGGATCATCCATTGTTCTGGAAAGGCTGAGAAGCGCAGCGGCGTATGGTCGGTGGGCGGCAGATAGAAGTCGTAGTCGGCGACGTTCTGTTCGTTGTTCTTGAGCACGCCTTCATACCAGACACCCTCGAGCACCAGTCCGGCCTCGCCCGCGAAGAAGGGGAAGCGCGAGTCGTCTGGCGAAACGGTCAGGAAATCCGGCACGACCCACCCATTGTCGATCCATTTCTGGAAGGTGGCGTAGGAATCTACGACGCACGGATGGTCCCAGCGCTCCTCGAGTCGGTTGAGTTTATCATGCAGCTCGGGCCCACAGTGGTGCTCCAGGAAGTAATCAAGGATGCGCATTGTGTGCCAGCCGAACTTGCCGCCGATGCTCACACAATACATCCCCGCTTCCTTCATCTTCGCACATAGTTCTTCCTGCTCGGCGAACGTGGTGGGCACGCTCCAGCCTTTTTCGTTCCAAAGGGTCTTGTTGTACCAGAAGCCCATACCGAGCGCGTGGTAAGGCACGCCGTACAGCTTGCCATTGGATTTGATTCGTTCGACGACCCATGGCGCAAACTTGCCATGCCAGCCAAATTTATCGTAGTAGGGTCCGAGATCCATCACCTGACCGGCGTCGATGAAAGGTTGGGCAATCGATCCACCCCACATGAAAAAGAGGTCTGGCGGACTGCCTGACGCAATTGAGGTCTTCAGAACATCGGGGTAGATGGCGGCGCCGCTGCCTGCGGTTGATTCGCTGACCACCCTGATGTTTGGATACTTAGCCTGAAATGCATCGACAACTGCCTTCCATTGCTCTTGACCGGTGGCGTCGATGATGTTCGCCCAGCGCAGTGTGATCTGTTCGCCGCCAGCCGCAGGCTGTGCGGCTGCTGGCTGCTCACCGGCCGGCGCAGCGCCCTGCGG
>FMJZ01027002.1_pt1 | contig 10271 bp, 8 predicted proteins | sample 1987881 | NCBI WGS metagenome assembly FMJZ01 (sample SAMEA4378227, study PRJEB15110) | soil metagenome | biome: soil; feature: Field; material: Soil | place: India | collected 2015-03-11 | depth 0 m | reverse complement strand
AATTTTTAATGCCTAACGCCAGCCTATCGGAGTTGAATCAAAGCTTAACTTCTGGCTAGGAGAGCAATTTTAGTTGCTGAATCACAGGTTCGGGCGATCGCGGTATCTCTGGAGTGTCCTGCCTCTCCTCTTCAGGAGAACCATCAAGGGTTTGGAGTGCCGCTAGCAGATCCTGCCGCAGGGGTTCAAGGTCAGGGTGATGATCCAGATACAGTTGCAGGGCATGGCTGGGGTCAAGGCACTGTTCGAGGGTAACGTCTGGCAGGCGGGCAATGGGCTGGCTATTCACCAGTTGGGGCAGGAGGCTGACGCTGTGGGCACTTTCAAGAGCTTTTTGCAGTTCATGGAGGTTAATCAGGGGAATTTGATCGGGGCGCAGTTGATACATAACCCGCACCACCGCTCCAGTGATGTCCCCACTGGCGATCGCCCCCAAGAGGGCGGCTTGCGGCTCCAGTTCCACCTCAGTTAAGTCCACACGAATCGTGCGGAAGGGGCGGGTGGGTAGGGGACAAAACTGAAATTCTGTTTTTCCCTTAGTGAGGTTCACTAAGACATAGCCCTTTTCTTCCCCCTCTTCACCAAAATCCACCCGCTCAATGCTGCCGGGATAGACCACGGGCGGATCGTGACACAGGACTTGATGGCGATGGACATGGCCAAGGGCAACGTAGTCAAAACAGGGGCGTGCCAAAAAACTCAGGGGAATCGTAAAACCTTTGCCGGCACTCAAATAGCGTTCAGAGCCGTACTGAGCCGTGTCCACCATGGCATGGGCAAGCAAGACAGTGGGCAAGGCCGGATCAAGTTGGCGAATTTCCCCCTCAAGGGCAAGGCGCAGCCGCTCTAAGAGCAGTTGATGCACATCCGCAAGGGAAAGACCACTGGTTTCTGGCCGAGTGAGGAGCGTGGATCGCGTTAACCAAGGGAGGGTAATGACTTGAACACTACCCCGGCGAGTCTCAATGCGATGGGTAGCCAAGCGATCGCCCACGATAAAGCCGGGCACCCCAAGGGTGCGATAGAGACTAAGACTCGCGCCCCCCTGTCCTTGGGCGTGCTGATCGTGGTTGCCCACCAGCAAAACCGTGGGAATGCGGGCATCGGCCAAGCGGCGAAATTGGCTGGCAAAGGCTTCATGGACGAGGGGCGGTGGCGTCGCATCGGGAAAAGCATCACCGCCAAAGAGCACCAGATCAACGGGTTCACTGAGGGCACGGTCAATACAGGTGGCCAGAGCAGCAATAAAATCCTCAAGGCGCGTATTCAAGCCCGTGGCAGGGTTGATATGGCCATGACTGAGGCCACTGCCAAGGTGAATATCAGACACATGGAGAATTTTCATAACGATCAGGTGATGACCGTGGGGCGATCGCGACCCGTTAAACCTTGGATATTGGCCACTTCATTGGCCAGTTGAATTAAATCGGCGAGTGCCACTTGAGCATCGAGGTGCTGCTGCGCAGGATTGGGTTCAAAGCGCTCTAAATAGACCCGTAGTGTTGCCCCTTGGGTTCCCGTTCCCGATAGGCGATAGACAATGCGACTACCATCCTCAAAAATCAGCCGAATGCCTTGATTTTGGCTGATACTGTGATCCACTGGGTCAGTGTAGTTAAAGTTATCGGCAGTGGCCACCGTGTAGGGGCCCAAGGTCTGACCCACCAAGCTGGGCAGTTTTTGCTCCAGTTGGCTCATCAGGGTGTGGGCGCGATCGCTCTCGATGCCTTCGTAATCATGACGGGAGTAGTAGTTACGGCCATAGGTTTGCCAGTGGACTTTGACAATCTCGGCCACGGAGGTTTGGCGGACAGCCAAGATATTCAACCAAAAGAGCACCGCCCAGAGGCCATCTTTTTCGCGGACGTGGTTGGAGCCAGTACCAAAACTTTCCTCGCCGCAGAGGGTGGCTCTACCGGCATCGAGGAGGTTGCCAAAAAACTTCCAGCCCGTGGGGGTTTCATAACAGTCAATCCCCAGCTTGGCCGCAACGCGATCGGCGGCTTGACTAGTGGGCATCGAACGGGCAATCCCCGCTAATCCGTCTTTGTAGCCGGGCACGAGTTGGGCATTGGCGGCCAGAATAGCTAGGCTGTCACTGGGGGTGACAAAACAGTTTGCCCCCAAAATCATGTTGCGATCGCCATCGCCATCGGAGGCAGCACCAAAATCTGGGGGATGCTCACCAAAGAGTTGCTGCACCAAGTCATGGGCATAGACCAAATTGGGGTCGGGATGACCACCGCCAAAGTCCGGTAGCGGCACACCATTTTGAACCGTGCCTTGGGGTGCGCCTAGACGTTTTTCAATGATCCGATGGGCGTAAGGTCCCGTAACTGCGTGCATGGCATCAAAGACAAGGCGCAGCTTCCCGGTACGAATTACCTCGGCAATGCGATCAAAGTCAAAGAGGGTCTCCAGCAGCGCTTGATAATCGGCGACAGGGTCAATGACTTCGACAATCATTTCGCCCAAGGGAAACTCCCCAAGAGTGTGCAGATTCACATCGGGTGCGGTGTAGATGTTGTAGCTGGTGAGGGCGAGGCTCCGCTCATAGATGGCATTAGTGACTTTCTCAGGAGCAGGCCCCCCATTGGCAATGTTGAACTTGACACCAAAATCTCCCTGTGGCCCTGCGGGGTTGTGACTCGCTGAGAGAATAATGCCACCGATCGCCCCATACTTGCGGATCACACAGGAAGCTGCCGGCGTTGAGAGAATGCCATTTTGCCCCACCTTGACCCGTGCAAAGCCATTGGCTGCGGCCATCTTGAGGATGACTTGAATCGCCTCAGCATTGAAGTAACGGCCATCGCCCCCTAGGACAAGAGTTTGCCCCTGCGGTGCCTCAATGGTGTCAAAAATCGCTTGGATAAAGTTTTCCAGATAATGGGGCTGCTGGAAAACAGACACCGCCTTACGCAACCCAGAGGTGCCGGGTTTTTGATCCTTAAAGGGAGTGGTGGGAATAACTTGAATACCCATTAGAAGGCTCCACAAGGGGACTGTCACTATAAGGGCAGCTTAGTCGGCTCTAGAATCGTGGTCAAGACCTTTCCATTCAATCTACGGTGTCCATTCAATCTACTGAGAATGAGTCTCAGCATGTCCTAGACCAAATGCATACTCAGGGAGTAGCAAGGAGATGAGGGAGGTAGTCATCATCCCATCCTGCTCTCAAACGTTTTGCCTTGGCGCCCCTCTTCACAAAGGTGTCTTGACTAAGGAAATTCAGAGCTAACCGACGAATCAACCCAAGGCTTTCAGGGGCATGGTTTTAAGCATCCTCCTCAATAGGAGCGTCGCTCGATAGTCGCTGCTTGTCCTGAACACTGAATACAGATAACGTTAATTGCCCTTGAAGCTCAAAACATATTCCTTATAGTATGCATAGTATGCGTTTGCCCCGATTGATTTTCTGAGAGACTTGTCATAGCACCTAGACGCTTGCTAAAATCATAAAGCACTTTCAAGCCGGGATAGCTCAGTTGGTAGAGCAGAGGACTGAAAATCCTCGTGTCGCCAGTTCAATTCTGGCTCCTGGCATTGCATTCCCCGTCCGCCTTGTCTCCCTCCTGCCCAGTGCCACAGAAATCATTGCGGCTCTTGGGTTGACGCCGTTTCTTGTGGGACGCAGTCATGAGTGCGACTATCCACCAGAAATTAAGGCGTTGCCAGTTTGTACGCGAGCACGGCTAGATGCAAAACAGTCCAGTTTAGCAATTGAACAAGCAGTTCAAAGCCTTCTGCGATTGGCCTTGGGCATTTATGATTTGGAGCTGGCAACGCTCCAACGGCTCCAGCCCACTCATATTATTACCCAAGATCAATGCGATGTCTGTGCTGTAACGCTAGGGGATGTCCAGCGGGCGATCGCTGAACTCTTTGACCCACCCCCCCAGTTAATTTCACTGCAACCCCATTCCCTGGCGGATGTTTGGCAAGATATTCGGCGGGTCGCTGTTGCCCTTGGGGTTTCTGCTGACCCCCTCCTAGATTCACTGCATACTAGGATTCAGGCTTGTCAAGCATGGGTGAGCGATCGCCCGCGGCGGCAGGTGGTCACCATTGAATGGATTGACCCGCTAATGACCAGTGGCAATTGGGTGCCAGAGTTGATTGCCCTAGCGGGCGGTGAAAATATCTTGGGTACAGCCGGAAAACACGCTTCCTATATTGAGTGGTCAACCCTGCTGGCAAGTGATCCAGAGGTGATCATTGTCATGCCCTGCGGTTTCGACCTCGAACGCACCCGTCAAGAACTCCACCAAGCAGTACAAACTTATCCTCAATGGCAACAATTGCGTGCCCTGCAAAGCGGTCAACTGTACATTGTGGATGGTAATGCGTACTTTAATCGCCCCGGCCCGCGCTTAGTGGATTCCCTTGAGATTCTTGTAGAAATTCTCCACCCGTCTCAGGACCTCAAGTTTCAAGGCATTGGCTGGCAGCGATATGCCCTATCCGTGGCAGAATAACCCATCAAGCAATGAATCTGAAGAAAAGATAAAAATTGACCGTTGCAGATTTGGCTATTTCGCCTAAGATGAGGGAAACTCAACTGATCTCATTGATCCCCTACCGTTGTCCCAAATACATCAATAGGCAAACTTACTATGGCAATTGGTTATTTAGCGCTGGTTTTGCATGCTCACCTCCCCTTTGTCCGCCACCCTGAGAGCGACTACGTCTTAGAGGAAGAGTGGTTGTTTGAGGCAATTACCGAAACCTATGTGCCCCTCATCTGGATGTTTGAGGGGCTAAAGCGGGACGGCGTGGACTTCAAAATCACTATGAGTATGACACCGCCATTGATTTCAATGCTGCGGGACCCGCTGTTGCAGGAACGCTATGATCAGCACTTGGCAAAACTAGAGGAACTGGCGGAGCTAGAGGTAGAGCGCAATACCTACAATGGCCACATCCGCTACCTTGCCGAGCACTATGCCCGAGAATTCAACCGCGTACGGCAGACATGGGAAAACTACGATCGCGACCTCGTCAAGGCTTTTAAGCAGTTTCAAGACACCAATAACCTTGAAATCATTACCTGTGGTGCCACCCACGGCTACTTGCCCCTGATGAAAATGTACCCTCAAGCGGTGTGGGCACAACTGCAAGTGGCCTGTGAGCACTATGAGCAAACCTTTGGTCGTCCACCCAAGGGGATTTGGCTACCAGAATGCGCCTATTACGAAGGCCTAGAGCGAATGCTTGCCGATGCGGGTTTACGCTATTTCATTACGGATGGCCACGGTATTCTCTATGCCCGGCCCCGCCCTCGCTTTGGCACCTATGCGCCTATTTTCACTGAAACTGGGGTGGCTGCCTTTGGCCGCGATCATGAATCTTCCCAGCAGGTGTGGTCCTCAGAGGTGGGCTATCCGGGGGCGCCTGAATACCGTGAGTTCTACAAGGATTTGGGTTGGGAAGCGGAGTACGAATACATCAAGCCCTACATCATGCCCAATGGTCAACGCAAAAATACGGGGATTAAGTACCACAAAATCACCGGACGGGGTCTTGGTTTAGGGGACAAGCAACTCTACGACCCCTATTGGGCACGGGAAAAGGCGGCTGAGCACGCTGCTAATTTCATGTTTAACCGCGAAAACCAAATTCGCTACCTGCACCACCTGATGCAACGTCCGCCGATTGTGGTTTCTCCCTACGATGCTGAACTCTATGGCCACTGGTGGTATGAAGGGCCTTGGTTCCTTGACTTTCTCTTCCGCAAGGTCTGGTTTGACCAAGACACCTTTGCCATGACCCACTTGGCAGACTATCTGCGCGCCCATCCCACCCAGCAGGTGTGCCGTCCTTCCCAGTCCAGTTGGGGCTACAAGGGCTTTCATGAATACTGGCTGAATGACACCAATGCTTGGATTTACCCCCACCTCCATAAGGCTGCTGAACGGATGATTGAACTGGCCAAGGGGGAGCCGTGGGATGAGCTGAGTTGGCGTGCCCTCAACCAAGCGGCACGGGAATTACTCCTTGCCCAATCCTCAGACTGGGCCTTTATTATGCGGACGGGAACGATGGTGCCCTATGCGGTTCGCCGCACCCGTAGCCACCTGATGCGCTTCCACAAGCTCTACGATGACATCAAAGCACAAAAAATTGATGCCGGCTGGCTGGAAAAAGTGGAAGCCATTGACAATATCTTCCCCCACATTAACTATCGGGTCTATCGCCCCTTGTAGTCAGGGTTGCGCTTAGAGAACGCCAAAGCCTTTGCGTTTCTTTTGCTTCTTGGGCTTTTTGGCAGCCTGAGCACGTCCCCCTCGACCCATCGGGTTCATGCCCGGCATACCCATTCCCGGAAAGCCCCCTTGACCCATCTGCTGCATCAGCGATCGCATCCGCTGGAAATCGCTGACCAACTTTGTGACATCGGCCACTTGATAACCAGAACCTTTGGCAACCCGTTCACGGCGACTGGGGGAGCTAGCGAGAAGTTCAGGATTGCGGCGCTCTTCGCGGGTCATGGAGTTAATCATTGCTTCTGCCCGTTTGAGTTGCACTTCCCCCTGCTGGAGTTGCTCCGTTGAAATTTTATTCATGCCGGGAATGAGCTTCATAATTCCCGCCAGGGAACCCATATTTTTTAGCAGGCGCAGTTGCTTGAGGAAGTCATCAAAGTCAAACTGGGCTTCGAGGATTTTGCGGGACATTTTTTCAGCATCGGCCAAGTCCACTTCCTCTTGGGCTTTTTCGACAAGGGTGAGGACATCCCCCATCCCCAAGATGCGAGAGGCCAAGCGATCAGGATAGAAAGGCTGGAGAGCCTCGACTTTTTCACCCACACCAATAAACTTAATCGGCTGCCCAGAGACCTGTCGCACAGAGAGGGCTGCACCGCCGCGTGTATCGCCATCCAGTTTGGTGAGAATGGCTCCCGTAATCCCCACCTGCTCATGGAAGGCACGGGTGAGGTTGGCCGCCTCTTGCCCCGTCATCGCATCCACCACTAAGAGGGTTTCGTGGGGTTGTACTGCGTCCTTAATGGCTGCCAGTTCTGCCATCATCTCGGCATCAATTTGTAGGCGCCCCGCTGTATCAATAATCACGGTATCCACACCAAGTTCCTTGGCTTTGGCTACCCCTTGGCGAGCAATTTCCACGGGGCTCACCGCTGTACCCATCTCAAACACCGGCACGTCAATTTGTCTGCCGAGGGTGATCAACTGATCAATCGCCGCGGGACGATAGACATCGGTGGCCACCAAGAGGGTGCTGCGGCGTTCTTTGCGCAGGTGCAGGGCAAGCTTTGCTGTGGCGGTGGTTTTCCCCGTTCCCTGTAAACCGGCCATGAGAATAATCGTGGGGGGTGGCTCCCCGTGAGCAAGGGGACTGTGGGATTCCCCCATGACCTCAACGAGGGCATCGTAAACGATTTTGATAAATTGCTGATCGGGACGAACTCCGGCAATTACCTCGGCACCGATCGCCCGCTGACGCACATTTTCAATAAAGTCTTTAGCGACCTGTAGGTTGACATCGGCCTCTAATAGGGCACGGCGCACTTCCCTAAGAGCTTCTTGGATATTGTTTTCCGTAATTTTGTCTTGACCCCGTAGGGTTTTCCAAGCAGATTCAAGGCGTTCAGCAAGGGCGTCAAACATAGATTACAGCTCAAGGGGCGACAAGAATTTCATCGATCTTAGAGTATTGATCGTAGCAAACTGTCTTTCCCATACAGTTTTGGCTTCCGATTTAAGCAACGGACTGCGAGTTGCAATTTGTAGCAAAGTTAGCAGTGGTCGTCAACTGTATCCGCTAGGCTTTCACGGTAAGATAAGAACATTAGGGTTAGAGTCTTTAATTTTTATCAGGTTCTATAAAGACTGCCTATTAAAGGCTCTGATCGGCGGGAGGTGTCCCATGCTTGTGATCCTCACCCAAAATCAAATTTTACCGTCACAGTCTGTGTGTCAATCCTGCTTGTTTGCCGATCGTCAAGGCCAACCCCGCTGGCATGAGGGGCAGCTCCGTTGTGGGGCGCCTCTAGGGAGTACTGCTGAAGCGGGATGTCAACACTTTCGCTGTCAAATGGGGTTTCATTTAGTGGCGGTGTCAGACTTGCCGACTCCTCTGGAGCAAGACTATTGAGGGAAATCGCCACTAAGGAATATCAATGCTGGAATTAGAGAACTACGATCCGGGAGACTTTTACGACGAGTGGTTTCTAGCCAAAGGACAGCCACGACCTTTTATTGAACCGTTGTTACAACGGGTGCGATCGCTCCCAGCGGGAGAACTGCAACAGCGCCAAAAAACCGCACAACAGGTGATGTTTAACATTGGCGCCACATTCACGGTCTATGGTGCTGCTGAGGGCACCGAGCGGATCATGCCCTTTGATATTCTGCCGCGTGTCATTCCAGCCCAAGAGTGGCAAGCCCTTGAACGGGGTCTCAAGCAACGGATTGCGGCGCTCAATACATTTATTGCTGATGTCTATAGCGATCAAAAAATTATTAAGGATGGTGTCATCCCACGGGAACTGATTGAGTCGTCCAAGGGCTATCTGCGTCCCTGCCATAACCTGAAGCCGCCGGGGGGCATTTGGTGCCATATTACGGGTACCGACTTAGTGCGCGATCACGATGGCACCTTCTATGTCCTAGAGGATAACCTGCGCTGCCCTTCGGGGGTCTCCTATGTGCTGGAAAACCGCCGGGTGATGAAAAGCACGTTTCCCCTTGTCTTCAAAGAACTGCACATTCAACCCGTAGACGAGTACCCCAGCCATCTCCTGGAAACTCTGTTGAACCTTGCGCCCCCTGGCCTACCGGACGTGACCGTAGTGGTACTGACGCCGGGGATGTACAATTCCGCCTATTTTGAGCATTCCTTCCTGGCTCAGCAAATGGGGGTGACCCTCGTGGAAGGGCGGGATTTGGTGGTGGCCGATGGCTATCTACAGATGCGCACGACCAAAGGTCTGAAGCGCGTGGATGTGGTCTATCGCCGCATTGATGATGACTTCATCGATCCAGCGGTATTTCGTCCTGATTCGATGCTGGGGGTCAGGGGTCTGATGGAGGTTTATCGCCAAGGGCGGGTCGCGATCGCCAATGCCCTCGGAACTGGCGTGGCCGATGACAAGGTGATTTATGCCTATGTGCCACAAATGATTCGTTATTACCTCAGTGAGGAACCCCTACTGCCCAATGTACCTACGTACCTATGTTGGGAGCCACAACAGTTGGATCATGTGCTCAAGAACCTCGATTCCCTTGTGGTGAAATCCGCCAACGAGTCCGGGGGCTATGGCATGCTCATCGGTTGTCAATCGACTGCTGAGCAGCGGGCAGAATTTGCAGAGCGCATCAAAGCCAATCCCCGCAACTACATTGCCCAGCCCACCCTTTCGCTGTCGCGCGTGCCCACCCTGCTGGGGAATGAAATTGTTGGTTGCCATGTGGACTTACGCCCCTATATTCTGTACGGCAAGGAAATTTATGTCCATCCCGGTGGCCTGACGCGGGTGGCGATGAAGCGTGGCTCATTGGTGGTGAATTCTTCCCAAGGGGGCGGGAGCAAGGATACTTGGGTGCTTAATGAGTAGAGCCCTCTTTTGGAGACAGGGGATGCTAGCGGTAAGGCGCCACCTATGTTAAACAATTATTAGCTATGAGCCAACGCTGATCGGTGAACTTAGCCTAAACTTGCTGAGGTATTGAAGGAATTTAAGCGCATGAATGAATTTGAGACATCCCCAACCACAGAAGCCACCCATACGGAAAAGCCCATTTTTGAACCAACGCCAGCCCCAGCACACCTAGCGGAACGGGAGCAAGCCACAGCCCCTAAGGTAGGCGGTCTCACGAATGAACAGCGGCAACAGGCTCGTGAAAAACTCTATTGGCTCCTCACAGTCTTCCCCGATCAGGTTAGTGCATTTCTGGGTGAATACCAGCAGCCCCTGCGCACCCTCCTCATCATTCTCGCCACTGTTCCTTTTGTGGCACTGGCGGTTGCTATTTTGGAAGTGGTGAATGCCATTCCCCTCCTAGGGCCGACCTGTGAACTCGTGGGCTTTGGCTACACTTGTTGGTTTCTCTATCGCTATGTCCTCTTTGAAGCCGGTCGCCGTGAATTTGGCCAAAAGGTGAACGAGTACAAATCCCGTATCCTTGGCAACGAAGGCGGCAGTTCTTCCTAAGGGAATTCATGCGGCTGCACTACCTCCAGCACGTGCCCTTTGAGACCCCTGCCCATATTGCGCAGTGGGCGATCGCCCGTGGTTTTGATTGGCAAGG
>FMJZ01034884.1_pt1 | contig 10274 bp, 8 predicted proteins | sample 1987881 | NCBI WGS metagenome assembly FMJZ01 (sample SAMEA4378227, study PRJEB15110) | soil metagenome | biome: soil; feature: Field; material: Soil | place: India | collected 2015-03-11 | depth 0 m | reverse complement strand
ACCCGCCCACCGTAGCGTCAGCGTCCCCGCCGACGAACCCGCCCACCGTAGCGTCGGCGCCCCGCCGACGATAGGTGCTACCTAAACTTGCGATTGTATTACGCCTCTTGAAACGCCCTACTCAGCGAGATTTTCCAGATGCCGTAGGTAGCAAGTAGCGTTATTAGAAACAGCAGCCAAGCCATCGCGCACGCATGCCCAAATCGGAAAAACTCGAAGGCGTTCTGGAATAGGTAGAGCGCGTAGAACATCGTGCTGTTCTCGGGACCGCCCCGCGTGGCGACATAGGTCTGCGTGAAATACTGGAACGCGCCAATCACGCCGACAATCAGCATATACTGAACTACAGGTGTGATTTGGGGCAGCGTGACGTGCCGTATCAGTTGCCAGCCGCGCGCGCCGTCCAGTCGTGCCGCCTCGTAGAGATGTGTCGGCACGCCCTGCAACGCCGCTAAGTAAATCACCATCACACCCCCGATCGCCCACAAGTCCATCACGATAAAGCCCCACTTCGCCGTCGCGGGGTCGGTAAACCAGTTGATAGAGGCAATTCCCAACTGGTTCAGTCCTGTGTTTAGAGGCGCGGCTAAGCCGTTTTGGGGGTTCAGCACCCACACCCACAAAAACGCCGTCGCCACCGCAGGCACTACCGACGGCAGATAGAACAAAGCCCGATACGCCGCCTGACCCCGCAGCGACAGGTTCAATAGCAACGCTAGCCCTACCCCCAACACGATGCTCAGCGGCACGCCAATCAGAATAAATAGTGTGTTGCCTACCGACTTCCAAAAATAGTCACGGTCGGCAAGCAGGCTCTGGTAGTTCTGCAGCCCCACCCAGTGCGGTGAACCCAGTACGTTGTAATCGGTGAAGCTAAAATACAGCGTGGCGAGGACGGGATACAGCGTGAACAGCATGAACCCCGCCAGCCACGGCAAGACGAACAGATACCCGTACAGCGTGCGCTGCAGCTCCCGATTCACAAAAAGTTGGATTCGTCCAAAAACCGAAAGAACCTGCTGGAAGACTATATCAGAAAAACCTTTTTGCTTGTAAAAAAGCGTAGTGGATCTGGAGGGCGAGGCTCTGCCGAGCCTGCTGCCTCCTCCTTTAGAGGGCGAGGCGTCTGCCGAGCCATCTGTTTATGACCTTCGCAGCTCAGGAAAACTGAATGAGGAACGGTTCGGCGGAGCCTCACTCTCCAAAGGGAGGCTACCACAGGCTCGGCGGAGCCTCGCCCTCCAAGGGTCAGTGAAACAGATGGCTCGGCGGAGCCACGCCCTCCCAGTGTATTAGTCCCCCGACACCTTTCCTAAGTAATCTCTTATCTAATACCCTACTTATCCACTGCCACAGGCTCGTTCACGTTCACTTTGAGCGGTGTTTCGAACATCTCCTTCGCCAGGTCCACATCGTCGGGGATGGGAATGGGATACTCGCCGTTGAAGCAAGCGAGGCAGAATCGCCCGCGCGGTTGCCCTGTCGCTTGCGCCAAGCCCTCGATGCTCAAGTACCCCAGCGAGGTCGCCCCAATCTGCTGACGCACATCCTCCACCGTGTGGTGCGCCGCCACCAGTTCGCGCTGAGTCGCCATATCGATACCGTAGTGACATGGAAACCGAATGGGGGGCGCGGTGATGCGCATATGCACCTCGCGTGCGCCCGCCTCAAACAGAATCCGCACAATCTGGCGCGTGGTTGTGCCCCGCACGATGGAATCGTCCACCACCACCAGCCGCTTGCCCGCAATCACCTCGCGCAGGGGCGTGAGTTTGAGACGCACGCTCTGCTCGCGCAGTCGCTGGTCAGGCTGAATGAAAGTGCGCGGCGCGTAGCGGTTTTTAATTAGCCCATCGCCGTACGGGATGCCCGACTCGGCGGCGTAGCCCACAGCGGCGGGCACGCCCGAATCGGGCACAGGAATCACTAAATCCGCCTCCACCGGATGTTCCTGCGCTAGCATCTGCCCCATCCGACGGCGCACCTCGTACAGCAACCGCCCGTACAAATGGCTATCAGGACGCGCGAAGTAGATGAGTTCGAACATGCACAGTGCCTCGCGCGTATTCGGAACGCCTTCGTAAGAGCGTAGCCCGTCGGCGTCGAGCACGACAATCTCGCCTGGCAGCACATCGCGCATATAGGTCGCGCCGATGGGCGGCAGTGCGCAGGTCTCCGACGCCAACACCCACGCGCCCTCCAGCCTGCCCACGCACAGCGGTCGCACGCCGAACGGGTCGCGCACGCCAATCAGCTGCGTGGGCGTCAGAATCGCCAGCGAGTATGCGCCCTCCACCTGCGCCATCATCCGCCGAATCGCATCCACAATATCTGCGCCCGACTCCAACGCACGGGCAATCAGGCGCACAATCACCTCCGAGTCGTTGGTAGATTCAAACTGCTCGCCCTCCGCCTCCAGCTGCGCTCGAAGCGTGTGCGCGTTCACCAGGTTGCCGTTATGCGCTACCGCTATGTTGCCATGCTCGGTGGAACAGGTGATGGGCTGCACATTCCGCAGCGTGGACGAACCCGTGGTGGAGTAGCGCGTGTGCCCGACGGCAATATACCCCTGCAGGCTCTGCAATACAGGCTCGGTGAACACGCGGGTGACCAAACCCAAATCCTTGTACGCACGAATGCGTTCGCCATCGGAGACTGCGATTCCTGCGCTTTCTTGCCCACGATGCTGCAGCGCAAACAACCCGAAGTAGGTCAGTCGGGCGACATCCTCCCCCGGCGCATAGACCCCAAAGAGTCCACACGCCTCGCGCGGCGCGTCTTCATTCCACACGGTGCGGATAGTGTACCCGCTTTTAGAGGATGACGATTACACCGGCTCCACCAGCGCAGGAGCGTAGGGGGTTTGGCTGCGACGCTCCAACGCCGCGCGCACCAGTCCCACAAACACTGGGTGCGGGCGATTCGGACGCGATTTGAACTCCGGATGGAACTGCCCTGCAAGGAAAAATGGATGTTCCGGCAGCTCGATCATCTCCACGAGGCGGTTATCGGGCGAGACACCGCTGAATACCAAGCCCTCGCGCTCGAGCAGGGAGCGGTACTCGTTGTTCACCTCATATCGGTGGCGATGGCGTTCGTAAATCACGGTGTCACCGTACACCCGCGCCGCCAGTGAGTTGGGCAGCAGTCGGCACGGGTACGCCCCCAAGCGCATCGTGCCGCCTTTCTCGCCCACGCCGCGCTGTTCGGGCAGCAGGTGAATCACCGGATAGGGCGTGTTGCGGTCGACCTCTTCCGTATGTGCGCCGTCCAAACCCACCACGTTCCGCGCGAACTCAATTACCGCCATCTGCATGCCGTAGCAGATGCCATAAAACGGCACGCCATTCTCCCGCGCGTACTGGATGGCGTTCAGCTTGCCCTCCACGCCGCGCTCGCCAAAGCCGTGCGCCACCAGAATCCCGTCTACATGACGCAACCGCTCAGAGGCATTTATGTGTTCCAATTCGGACGAATCGATCCACTCAATCTCCACAGCGGCGTCGTTCGCTGCGCCCGCGTGGTGGAACGACTCCGCAATACTGATATACGAGTCGCGGTTCTCGATATACTTGCCCACCAAAGCGATTCGGCATCGGTGCTGCGGACGCTTGACACGGGTGACCATCTGCTCCCATTCGGCTAAGTCGGGCGGCAGGTCGGGCAGCCCCAGTCGGCGCAACACCAGGCGCGCCAGACCCGCCTGCTCAAACAGCAACGGAATCTCGTAAATCGTGTCCACATCCAGCGATTCAATTACGGCGTTCTGCGCCACATCGGTAAACAGCGAGATTTTGGCGCGTACATCGTCGGGCAGGGGCGTGCGCGTGCGGCAAATCAGCACATCGGGCGTGATGCCAATCTCGCGCAGCTTAATCACGCTATGCTGTGTGGGTTTGGTCTTGATTTCGTCCCACCGTCCGACAGTCGGGATTAGCGTGACGTGCATATACATCACATTTTCTGCACCGGCGTCTTTGCGGAACTGACGGATGGCTTCCAGAAACGGGAGGCTCTCGATATCGCCTACGGTGCCGCCCACTTCGGCGATTACGATGTCGGCATTCTGCTCGCGCCCCACGCGGCGGATGTGCTCTTTGATTTCGTCTGTGATGTGCGGAATCACCTGCACGGTTGCACCCAAATAGTCACCGCGCCGCTCTTTGTCAATCACGGACTTATAGATGCGCCCGGTGGTGACGTTGGAGTTGCGCGTGCAGTTCACATCCAGAAAGCGTTCGTAGTGTCCGAGGTCCAAGTCGGTCTCTGCGCCGTCGTCGGTCACGAACACCTCGCCGTGCTGGTAGGGGTTCATCGTGCCGGCGTCGACGTTGATGTAGGGATCCATCTTGAGGGGGGCGACGGTGTAGCCCCTGCTGCGCAGGAGTCTGCCCAAACTTGCGGCGGCGATGCCCTTGCCAATTGAACTCACCACGCCGCCCGTGACGAAGATATATTTCGTGGACACGCGCGTTGCCTCCTTAAAACAACGGCGATAGTGTACCTGAAGTTATGGACGCACCGTGATACGGGGCAGGTTGCGATACGCCTCATACTGCCCTGCCACGCCCGCCTCGTCCGTACGACCTTTGTGGAGCCACAGCCGATAGCGGAAGGTAAGCGTGTCGCCCCTTTTGAGGGTGTAGTCACCCTCACCTTTGGGCGTGCCGGGCACGAAGTCGTGGATGCCGAATGGGTTCACAGCGAACAGCCCGTAATCGCGCACGTGCCAGTAGGTAGGGTGGCGTAGGTTGGCGGAATGGTCAAAAATCGCGATGCCCACAGTCTCGCCGTCGATAAGTCCTGTGTAATCGCACCACGTGGCGCGTTTACCCCACGCTTCGCGGTCGCGTTGCCCAGCAGCGTTGACAATCTGACCGCCCGCATTGCGCGTGACCTCCATACTGCTGGCGACGCGCACACCGAAGGTGCCCTCCTTCGTGTCGCCGAACTTTACATCCGCATCCAGGGCGGTGAGCGAAATGGTGTAGTCAATCCAGCGCGAATCGGGCGCATGGAAGCAGATAATCTCGGTCAGCTCGCCCAGAATCGGTTTGCCGTCGGGTGCGCGCCACTCGTTGCGCGCCAGCCAACGTGCCAGCACAGGGCCTGTCTCAACCGCCTCCAACGCCTGATGTACGATAGAGCCGCGATTATTGCCCTCCGTCCAGAAGTCGATTCCGTTCACCTCGCCGTGCGTGAACCAGATGGAACGATGGTGGGGGTGGTCGGTAGTCTCGCCGGGCACGCGCTGCATGGGGAAATGGCGCGTGATGGGCTTCTCGGTGGGTCCCATCACAGGGTACAGGTATGGCTTGGGCGCACCGCGAAACACATACGCAGTGAACGGTTTGCCCTGATGGCGTATCTGCAGCGCGTTCTCGGTTTGGGTATGCTGGTAGCCTTCCACAGGGCGCGGGTTCGGGCGCACCACATAGAGTTTACTCTTGCCGCGCGGCAATTCGGGTTCCAGCCACACCAGGTAGCGTTTACCGTTGGCTTGCACGACCTGCGCGGGGATGAACTCGCCGCCTTGCTGCAGCGCAGCAGGTTCGCGTGGGGGCGCGCCCCCCCGCAACTCCGCCCACAGCGGCGTATGGCGATAGCTCGCCCCTGTCGCCTCCACCATAATGCGCATGGAATCGGTCTCCTCCTGCATGGCGGCAGGATTATACCTGCGAGATGCGTATCTGTACGCAGGGAGGTTTGAACCATGAAAGCCGCTCGGCTTTACGATTACGGTCAATCGCTGGTGATTGAGGAAGTTCCGACACCGGAAATCGGCGACGGCGAAGTGCTGGTGAAGGTGGAGGGCGCGGGCTTTTGCCACAGTGACCTGCATATCCTCGATGGAGAGATTCGCATCCTTCCGAAGCTGCCGCAGATTCTGGGACACGAGAACGCGGGCGTGGTAGCGAAAGCAGGACGTGGCGTAACGGCGGTGAAGGAAGGCGACCCTGTGGTGGTGTATGGTGGCTGGGGCTGCAGCTACTGCCGACAGTGCATCACGGGGCACGAGCAACTGTGTCTCCAGCCCCGTTGGGTGGGCCTGTCCGAGTATGATGGGGGCTACGCGGAGTACCTGCGCGTGCCGTCGGAACGGTATCTGGTGAAGCTCTCTAAACTCGCCCCGCGCGAGGCTGCGCCCCTGGCGGACGCTGCGCTGACGCCCTATCGCGCCGTCCTACGCGCCATGCCGTATCTGCATCCCGATGGGTACGCGCTGGTGGTGGGCGTCGGCGGGCTGGGACAGTTCGGCGTGAAACTGCTGCGTGCCCTATCGGGCATTCGCATCGTTGCCGTCGATATCGACGACGCCAAGCTCGAACTTGCACGACAGTACGGCGCAGATGTGACCTTCAACTCCAAGACGCAGCCCGACTTGGCGAAGGCAATTTTAGACCTCACAGGTGGCGAGGGCGTGCAGGCAGCTTTTGACTTCGTAGGCAACGATGCCACACTCGCGCTCTGCGTTGGAACCACCGCCAGCGGGGGCAAGGTGACGCAGCTTGGCTTGGCAGGCGGCGCAACGCACATCAAACCGCTGGAGAATAGCCGCTTCGAGGTGCTGTACGAATGCACGCTCTGGGGCAACATTCAGGAGTTGCGCGAGGTGATTGCGCTGGTGGAGTCGGGGCGCGTTAGCCCGATCCCGCTGGAGTTCTATCCGCTGGAAGCGATTAACGAGGTCGCCACCAAGCTCAAAACAGGTCAAATCAAGGGGCGTGCCGTGATTACGCCAGGAGGATAGTTTCTTCGCACCCAGCCCCATGCGCTGATTTACACGCCCTGAGCGCGTTCGACGTGTATGGGCGATATGCGCTGGCAGCAGTGGGAGAGGTTGGATGGCAAACGACGGTCAATGCGCTCAGGTACTCTTATATCGCCAGTTATGCCTCGTTCGCAGCGATATGAGTTCAATCAGTTGCGCATGGGTGTGGACACACCCATAGTTGTCTACGCCGAGCGTGAGGAGCAAGCGATTCAAGCCTGTCGCGCTGCCTACACGCGCATCAGTGAGCTGGAACAGATGATGAGCGACTATCGGGTCGACAGCGAGTTAAACCTGCTGTGCCAACGCGCGGTAGGGCGTTGGGTAAGGGTCAGCCCCGAGCTGTTTTATGTGCTGTGGCGGGCACAAAAGCTGGCGCAGCAGACGGCGGGCGTGTTCGATGTGACGGTGGGGGTATTGGTGCGACTTTGGCGCGAAGCGCGACGCACCGGCAAACTACCCGACGAGGCGACGCTGCGTGAGGCGAAAGCGCGCTCAGGCTACCAGCTGATGGAGTTGAGCCAACACCGCCGTGCCGTGCGCCTGAAAACCGAGGGCATACAGCTGGATTTAGGGGGCATCGCGAAGGGATATGCATGCGATTGGGCGTTGCGCGTGTTGCGTAAGCACGGGCTTAGACACGCGCTGATTCAGATGGGCGGGGACATCGTAGCGGGCGATGTGCCGCCAGGCGAGCGAGGATGGCGTATCGATATAGGTCTTCACCCTCAACACGCAGCTCGCGTTGTAGGAGAGAGGCTAGGAGGTGAGGGCTTCCTGACTCTTCACAACGCCGCCCTCTCCACCTCCGGCAGCACGGAGCAGTTCGTGGAGATCGACGGCAAACGGTACGCTCATATCATCGATCCGCGCACAGGCTTGGGACTGACCAAACTCGTGTTGGCACGCGTGCGCGCCCCCGACGGGATTACTTCCGATAGTCTTGCTACCACCGCCGCCGTGTTGGGCTTGCCCGACGCAAAACGTTTGGAAAGGCTTTATAGGGATACCAAAGTCGAGGTTACTCAAGCACTGCTTTAGGTTGTCCTCCGTAAAACCACTATCTCCAAGTAGGGTACGACGGCGGAGATGCCGTCGTACCCCTGATAGGATTAGCCACCAGCTTTCATGCGCAGCGCGGCTTCGTAGCGCGCGTTCACCACGTTCCAGTCGATTGCCTGGATGAACGCATCGATGTAGCGAGCGCGCGCCGTCTGGAAGTCCAGGTAGTAGGCGTGCTCGTACACATCCATCGCCAGCAGCACCGTGCAGTTCCACATGTGGAAGGTGTTCTGCGCGTCGCCGATGTAGTTGAACAGGCTGCCATCGTCGTGGTCGTAAGCGAGCCACACCCAACCGCGACCGCCCATGCCCGTGCCTTTCAAGTCTTCCAGCCAGCGTTCATAGGAGCCGAAGTAGCGGGCGAGCGCAGCACGCAGCTCGCTGCTCGGCTCGGAACCGCCGCCACCGATATTCTCAAAGTACAGCTCGTGGTTCTTGAAACCGCCGTAGGCGAACGTGTAGTCCACCTTCAGCGAGCGAATCAGGCTGTAGCTCTGGTTGCCCTTGCTGAAGTCGTCGGAAGTGAGTTGCGCCAGTGCGCGGCGGATCTCGTTGGTCTTGTTCACATACCCCTGATAGAGCTTGTAGTGTTCCTCGTGCGTCTTGCGTGAGATGCCGAATTTCTCGGTCTCGAACACTTTCTCGGGCAGGGGTTTGGCAGTGACTTCAAACACCTGAATCTCAGCCATAGCGGATACCCTCCTGTTAGTTGGAATAGCCAGCGCGTGGGGAGCGAGCGCAGCAAGGGCAGTAGTTGCCGCCGCCTGCTGTAGGAACTCCCGCCGCGAAAGGCGTTTCGCGCTCATAACGGTAGGATTATACCCCGCAGTAGTACGGAGGTCACGTCCGTGCTACAGTCCACCGCGAGACTTGACCTGCATATAGTAGTTCACAAGGTTGGCGACGAGCGTATCGGGTTCGGCATCGATGCAGTGGACGCCCAAGCGCTCGAGGGTGCGCATCGCGGCGAGGCGGTCGTTGAGGGTTTGAGTGGCAACGGCGCGGCGGTACAAATCGGCGGGTTCACGAGGCGTCTGTTGGCTGAGGGCGTGCATGCGCGGGTCGGCGACGGTAATCGCCACGCACAGATGCTGCTTGCGTAATGCCCCCACCGCGTGGAGCAGCATGCGCGAGGCGTCGGGGTCTATTAAGTCCGTGAAAATCGCAATCAGAGAACGCTTGCGCCAGCGCTTCGCCAGATAGGTGGCAGCGTAGATGTAATCTGCCTCGACCATGCGCGGTTGAGCAGCGTGAAGCGTGTCTACCAGTTTACCCACCTGCGCTTTGCCACGTTGGGGCGGGCTGAACAGGTCGATCTCCTCGGCAAAAACCAATGCGCCCACTTTATCGTCCATCTGCGTCGCCACATAAGCAAGCATCAGTGCGGTATTTAATATAGCATCGAACTTGCGTTTGCCTTCTACCTCTGCCAGCATGGTGCGCCCTGCATCCAGCATCAGAATCACATTTTGGCTGCGTTCGGCGCGGTAGTCACGCACGATGGGCTTGCCGCGTCGAGCGGTGGCTTTCCAGTCGATGTGGCGGAATTCGTCGTCGGGAGTGTATTCACGCAGGGCGTCGAACTCGCTGCCCTGCCCGCGCAGGCGCAGCTGGCGGAAGCCCATCTGTTGCAGGCGTCCGCGATGGCGCAGCAGGTCGTACTCGCGCATCTGCAGCAGGTTGGGGTACACAGGCGCAATCTCGCGGGCGGGCAATCGGTAGTCGCGTGCGGTCAGCCCGAAACGCCCTTCCACACGGAGAAATACATCCTCAAAGCGCGCCTCGCCCCGATAGCGCGGCGTGAGGTGATAGACTACCTGCACAGGCTGTTTGGGCAAGAGTGTAATCGCGAACTCGCGCTGGTCGTGGTCGCACAGAGGGGGCGGCTCGTCGCGTAGGTGGGCGCGGCGCGGCGTGGTCAGCATATGCTCCAAGCGCAACTCGATCCGATTCGCTGCCCCGACCGACAGCACACGCTCGTGCCTGCGCTGCACTTGGAAGGCGTCGGCACGGGGCAGAGTGAAGGCATCGACGGCAATTGCCAGCGCTGCAAGCAGGTCAATCAACAGTACCAGACCCAATAGGTCGGGGCGGGCAGCGCCCAGTAAGGCAACCAGCCCGCCCAGTCCTAACAGCAGCCACGCGCGATGCGTGAGGATCATACGCGCGGATTAGAGGCGTATGTACTTATAGCACTTGCCCAGGTTATCCTCGCTCGCAATGCCCTCCAGATACGGGCGGCAGCTGTTGAAGGCGTCGCCCGCTGTTGTGCCACAGTAGCGCGCGTAGGGCGTACCGCTCACGCACCAGAAGTCAGGACCAAAGCGTCCTGTGAACGGGTCGTTACCAGGGTTTCCGGGATAAGTATATTGCATGCCCGCGCCTGCTTGACCGAGTTTGCGTGCTTTGACCGCTTTCGCATGCCCGTCTACATAGTTCG
>FMJZ01019948.1_pt1 | contig 10276 bp, 11 predicted proteins | sample 1987881 | NCBI WGS metagenome assembly FMJZ01 (sample SAMEA4378227, study PRJEB15110) | soil metagenome | biome: soil; feature: Field; material: Soil | place: India | collected 2015-03-11 | depth 0 m | reverse complement strand
AAATTGAAGCCTTAAGGAAGGAGATGCAGCAAGGAGATGCTAACTTGGTGCAGCGAATTGAAGCGGTGAAGGAAGGAGTGAAGCAAGGGGATACTGCTTTGATGCAGTATGTTGAGCAACAGATTGAAGCACTGCGGAAAGAGATGCAGCATAACGATGCCTTGTTGCGTCAAGAGATAGAAGCATTGCGACGGCATGTTGAAAGAGTTGAAAAGTGGCTTTTTGCTTTGACAGTGCCCGTTTTGGTTTCCACCCTTGGCATCTTGGTCTTACTCTTCAAGCCTGGTTAAACAGCGGGTGTTGAGCCGAGAGAAAAAATCATTTAGCGAGGTGTTTTGGAATGTCAAGGGGTAGTGCGTGGTTTGAGAGAGTAATGCGTTGGGGACAGGTGAACTTGAAGGAGGATGACCCGTTAACATTAAATGTTGATTTTTGGGTAAACTACTGGCAGCGAACGAAAATTCAAGGTGTGACCATTAACGCTGGAGCCGGTGTCGCTTACTACCCAACACAAATTCCGTTTCATCGTCGGGCAAGGTTTTTGGGAGACCGTGATGTATTTGGCGAACTCGTTAAAGCAGCACGAAAACTTGACTTGTATGTGTTCGCCCGCCTTGATCCCAATTGGGGTCACGAAGAACTATACATAGCCCATCCCGATTGGTTCCTAACCGATGCCGAAGGGAAACCTCGTCAACGGGGTCAAGCAGTCCCGACGGCAACTGAAACTCAGTTTCTTTCAGCAACTCCTTTTGCCCAGCACGATGTCCTTTACTCCACATGTTGGAACTCACCTTTCCACCGCGAGTTCGTCCCTGCAGTCATGACCGAAATTATGGAGCGTTATGATGTTGACGGTTTCTTTACTAACGGTTGGCCGCCAATCAATTGGCATCCACCCGACTTGACAATGATTTGCTACTGTCCACATTGCTTGAAGCGGTGGCAAGAGCGCGGTCATGACCGCTATCCCCAAAAGCCTGATCCGTCAGATCCGCTGTGGCGTGAATTCGTTGCGTTCGTGCAAGAGAGCGTTGAGGAAGTTCAAACTCTTTGGCAAGACCACACAAAGCGATTGAAGCAGAGTGCTGTCTTCGTTTGGAACTCTCATGGAAGTTTGTCAACTGGCTTAAGATGGAAGCGGTTTATCCATCTTGCCGATCTATTGAACGATGACTCGCAAGGTCGGCGCGTTGGTGAGCCGCTTTGGGTTTCAGGGCGGTGTGGTAAAGTGATGATGGCGGTTTCTGAAGGGAAAACAGTCTTGCGAATTATAGGTGTCTGGCAAGTGGGCGAGCCGCCAATGCGCCATACAGCAAAACCTAACGCTGAGTTGATACTCTTTTTCGCCGAAGCCGTTGCCAACGGTCAAAGAGCGTGGTGGCATGTTCTCGGAGCCGAACTTTACGACCGCAGGTGGCTTAAGCCTGTTGCTGACTACTTCACTTGGCTTTCCGAGATTGAACCCTATTTGCACAGCGTTGAATCGCTCGCTGATGTCGCTATTGTTTGGTCACCGCAAACTTTTTGGCTCTCGTCTTGGTCTCAGTTGAACCCATCGCCTATGGAAGCCTTCAATGGTTGGTATCAAGCGCTGCTGGAAGGTTGTTTTCCCTTTGATCTCTTGCCCGAATGGAAACTCACCACAGACACTGTCAACCGATACCGCACGCTGATTTTGCCTAGCCAAACTTGCTTGAGCGAAGAAAGCATTCAAGTTTTGACTGAATTTGTGGCTAATGGTGGTGGGTTGATTGGCTGCTTTGAAGCAGGGACAAGGGACTTATGGGGCGAGTTGCACAGCAACGAGGTTTGGTCAAAATTGTTCAGGGTTAAGCGTGTTGATGAGCCGCCACCAAGGTTGAGGCATTGCTACATGCACATTGAACCTAAGGAACGAGAACACCCAATTTTGAGGAATTTCAGCGACACTGATGTTTTGCCTGGTGCAAGTCACTTATCTCGGGTGGAAGCCCTTAATGAGACGAAAACTTTACTTACCTTCGTTCCCTCTTACCCTGTTCATCCACCTGAAAAAGTTTACCCAGCACCGAAACTCACCAATGTGCCTTTGGTTTTCTGTTACGAACAGAGTGGGCGCTCTGTCTACTTTGCAATGGACATTGACGCTGCGTATTGGAGAAGCCGATTGCCTGACCATAAGAGGTTGCTTTTGAACGCACTCTTTTGGGTTCGCAAAGATAAGTCCTTGTCGGTGACCGTTGAAGGTTCAGGTTTGCTTGATGTCACCGTTTGGAGGCAGGAAAATAGCCTGACAGTGCACCTTGTCAACTTGACAACCCCGAATCTTTTTGGAGGACCTGTAACGGAACTTGTGCCAGTGGGCGAACAAAAAGTGAGGTTGCGTTTGCCAGAAGGCTTCTCAGCCATCAGGGTAAAACTGTTGCGTATCGGCTCTGAAATTCAACCAATCTATCAAGGTGACCAACTCTTGTTTGTTGTCCCTAAGGTCATTGACCACGAAATTGTCGCTGTGGACATAAAGCCTTGTTGAAGCATAACAGCGATTCATTAACGGTGGGTTGCGTTCAAATGTAAAACATCATCGGCTGGCGGGCACGCTTTTCTTGTTCCCAAGCGCAAACTTGGGCGAGGGTGATATTTTGGAGCACATTTTCCATCGCTTCAGCCAATTGTTCCCAAACAAAACTTACACCTGAATTTTTGACTCTCTCCCTGAGGTTTGGTTCCATGGGTTCAAAATCAAGAATTGGTCCTTCAAGGGCTTCCAAAATTTCGCGGACGGTGATTTGATTTGCTGATCTGGCAAGGACATAGCCTCCGCGAACTCCTCTTTGGCTGCGGACAAGACCAGCTCGCTTGAGTGCGAGCATCAACTGTTCAAGGTATTCCTCTGGAATGCCTTGACTCTCTGAGATTTCGCGAACTTGGACTCGTCCTTGCCGTTCCCGCAAACCAAGTTCAACCATCGCCATCAAGCCATACCAAACCCTCGTTGAAACTTTCATGGCCCTTTTCCTCCTTTCGCTATTGTCAAGTATGCCAACAAAAGTGCGCAAATGCGCTACAATGTTGGAGGCCGGAATTTTCTCTGAGCGGAGGGAAAGCAAATGCGAGGGAACGAATGGAAGTTAATAGTGGCATTTGTTGTCGGTGCAGTTTTGAGTTTTTTTGTGGGGATGTATCTGCTTGGACCGCTTTTCGTGACTTACCAGGCAGGTAAGACAGAGGAAGCCTCTAAAACTTTTGAAGCCGAAACTTCGGCTGCTCCTACGCTTACTGAGAACATACCAAACGTAGTTTACCGTAGCGATGTTGACTCTGTGTCCGACCACACTGCTATCATTATTGAACGGATTCAGCGCCCATTGGGGAGTGAGCCAGAACCTTTTGCCCAACCTCAAGGGGCAACTTTCCCTCCATTTCAACCAAGGCATCCAATTCAACAGCCGAAGAGAGAACCACCTTCAACCCCTTTTGAAAAGCGGGGAGAAATTTCAGAACCGGTTTCACCTCCAACCATCACCCAACCTCCTCAACCTCCTGTTCGTGAGCCGACAACTCCACCTCCAGCAGAGACCAGACGGACTTATCGGGTGAGGGTAGGTATTTTTTCTCAAGAGAGCAATGTCAAAAACATGCTTGAAACTTTGACATCTCAGGGCTATCACCCATATGTTGAAGAAGAAGAGGTTAGCGGAAATCAAAAACGCTACCGCATATATGTCGGCGCGCTTGAAAATCGCGAAAGCGCTGAGCGACTCAAACAGGAACTTGCCGAAAAAGGGATTCCGAGCATAATTGAGGAAAAGCAGGAGTGAGGGACTTATGGGTGATGCGAGCCAGTGGATTCCTCTAATCGGTTGGTGGATTTTGATACTTGTCGTCTTCTGGTGGCTACTTATTGTCCCTCAACAGCGCCAAAGACGGGAGCGTGAAAATTTCCTCAAATCCCTGAAACCAGGTGATGAGGTCGCAACCTCTGACGGAATCTGCGGTCGCATTTTGAGCATTGACGAGAACATGGTGACTTTGAGGATTGCTGACGGAGTTGACATAAGGGTTCTCAAATCAGGCATAATGCGACGGTTGACAAAAGAAGAAGCCGCAAAGTTAAGATCCGTGATGCGTAAAGGGGGCGGATAAAGGTTGCAGGAAGTTTCAACCTCTTTGCTCACCTCTCTCCCACTCGTCACATCATCCGAAAGCCGCCAACTTGATCAACTCGCTGAACAAGCAGGTCTACCATCCTTGGTGTTGATGGAGAACGCTGCTTTGAGAATTGCAGAAGTTCTTCAACAACATTTTGAACTTGACCCGCCAAAGCGAATTGTCATTGTTTGCGGGAAAGGCAACAACGGCGGCGACGGAATGGCTCTTGCTCGGCACCTCAGCAACATTGGCTTTCAAGTTCAAGTCTTCTTGCTCGCTGACCCAAGCGAGTTAAAAGGTGATGCTGCTACCAATTACGAAGTTGCCGCCAACTTTGGTATTCCAATTCAACCCATTGTCTCATCTGAGGAACTCCCTCAAATTGTTGAACCTTTGCGGAATGCTGATTTGGTCGTTGATGCATTACTTGGAACAGGAATTACGGGCGAGGTTAGGGGTCTTTACGCTGAAGTCATTCCTCTCATCACTCGTCATTCCCCCCGCATTCTGTCCGTTGATATTCCTTCAGGCATTAATAGCGATACAGGCGAAGTTTGCGGTGTTGCGGTGAGAGCCGATGCAACTATAACTTTAGGCGCAATCAAACTTGGTTTGATTCTCTTTCCCGGAGCCGATTATGCCGGTGATTTGTTCGTTGGCTCGTTGGGCATCCCAAATTCCCTCTTGACAAAATTGAACATCCAAAAATTCGTCGCCACTCACGAAATTGTCCATCGCGTTTTGCCCCCTCGCTCCCCTAACACCCACAAGGGTGATTACGGGCGCGTGTTGATAGTTGGAGGCGCCCCGGGAATGTCGGGGGCAGCGATAATGGCTGGCAAGGCTGCATTAAGGAGCGGGGCGGGTTTGGTTCAGGTCGCTTTACCGCAAAGCCTGAATATCGCAATTGAAGCATCTACCCTTGAGGTCATGAGTTTTCCACTTCCAGAGACAGAGGTAGCAACGATAGCGCCTGAAGCATTGAATGTCCTTGCCCCGAGGTTGGAGTGGGCTGATGTGATAGCGGTCGGTTGTGGGATTTCTCGCCACGAACAAACACAAAAATTTGTGCGCCAACTTGTCGCTCGAGTTGACAAGCCTATGGTCATTGATGCTGACGGGTTAATTGCGCTGTCAGGATGCAGCGAAATTTTGCGGCAACGCAAGTCCTTGACAGTCCTAACCCCACATCCCGGCGAGATGGCTGCGTTGATGCAAACGAAAACCGATGAAGTTCAAAGAGATAGAGTTGGGATAGCATTGAAAGCAGCAAAGGATTTCAACGCAATCGTTGTTCTCAAAGGTGCTCGGACAATCGCCGCTTCCCCCGACGGCACGGTTTTTGTAAACCCGACAGGCAATGCTGGGATGGCAACTGGTGGCAGTGGTGATGTCTTGACGGGAATGATTGCTGCTTTGCTTGCCCAAACGATTGTCCGCCCTTCATCAACCCCTGCTCTTCGCTCTTTAACGGAAGCCGTCGCTGCGGCAGTCTTCCTCCACGGCTTAGCAGGAGACATCGCAAGTTGGGAGAAAGGGGAAGTCGCATTAGTTGCTGGGGATTTGCTTGACCATTTGCCTCGTGCTATCAACGAACCAGAACTGTCCCAACCGCTAACTCTCCGTCCCCTCAGTCCCTTCGTTCAGTTCGTTGTCAGGATGAGAAAGTAGAGGAGAAAATCCCTTCCATTGGACAATCTTTGCAACAAGTCTGCCGTTGCGTCGGTAAGGTCTGCCGATTCCGATTACCCGCCCTTTGCAGTGGACAATGAAGTCACTTTGCAAAGGCAAAATCGTGCCGACTTTAAGGTTTTGTAGTTGGCGCATGGTAATTGGAAAACCTTGCCAACCAAAATGCAAAGTTAGGCTCAAGTTGGGAGATAGAGGAGAAGTCATCGCAGAATTTACCGAGCCGTATCGGGTGGATTTGGAAATCAGGGCGGACAAACTTTCTGTTGGCAAAATCCATTGAATCACTCCTGCTTCCTCTCCAACCTGAAACCTATGAGAGACCAACAAAGCACCGCCGCTGCTTTGGAAATTGACAGTTTGATCGCTCAAATCACCGGTGAAAACTTGCATCAGACGGAGCGTTACTTGCGAATTGCCTTGCTGCTGCCATGCCTCCGCATATGTGTCACCGAGCAACCTCAAAATTTGTTTGAGCATTGCTCTCTCCAAAGGCGTCCATTCATTCCGTTCAACTGAAGGTGTTTTGCCAGGACCACCAAGTAAACGGTCAATGAGCATCAAAGCAAGGGATTGACTGAGTGCCAAGACCCAAGTGCCGTTGCCCGTTGTCGTGGCGAAAGCAGCACCGACGCTCCATTGGTAGTCTCTTTGAAGGAAGTTGATGAATGTGTCTTTCTCCAACCTTGCTGGTGATAGCCGTAAACCAATTCGCAATCGGATGGCAACTTGTTGACTGAGCAATTTTTGGTATCGCTCGTGAATTTGCTGCAGGATGCTGTAAACAGTGCGACCGAGGTGCTCCGGGTTAGAAAAGTCGTAACGAATCACGGAGCGTCTCGGTTGAATTATATGCTGGGCAACAAAAACACTCTTACTCCCGTCAACCTTTCCCTCCTTTGGGGACAAAGCAATTGCTAACCTTAACTCTCCCGCTTCAGTGTTGAGGGGGATAATGAGTTGGAGAAAGTCCCGTTCTGATAGCAAAATGCCTCGCCTCATGAGCAATTCTGGTGGAGAAATAACGCATTTTTTGCCAATTTCTTCAAGGTGCATGGCGGAGTGACCTGCTAAGATGTTGGCGATTTCTCGGATTGCGCTTCTGGCTAACTCGCTCTCTTGCAAGAAGTCACTTATGGGCAGGTTGGTATTTAATTCCTCACCGAGCATATGCTGCAACATATGGAAGGCTGTCCGATAACTCAACTCCAGCAGTATGATGCCCTTTACCGTTCCTTCAACGCTGATGGCAACGGTAATGTCTTCTTCTGTGTAAGCGGACAATCGGAAGGAAGGCTTACCTCTCTCAATTGTCAACCCAACCATACCTTTCACTGCTTCAGTCGCTGCCATCAGGATAGGATTTGCAACTTCAACATACCACGCCACTATGTTGTTCCAATCGTCAGCCGTCTGTTGCAATGTCTTAATCTCTAACACACCCTCACCCCATCTAACTTTCAAGGCACTTTTACTGAAGTGCCGAAAAATTTTTCGTCATCAGCCAGGTGTCAACCCAACCATCTGCGAATTTGTTAACCGAATGCCTTTCAAACTTTACGGTAGAAACTGAACTGTAAAGGCGATAAACCATATTCCGACGGATTGAGTAGAACTTCCGATGCTCCTAAAAACAAAACACCGCCTTTCATCAGCCCTTGTGAGAAACCGTGAAAGATAGGTGGCTTGATTTCTGGGCGGAAGTAAATTAGCAAGTTGCGGCAAACGAGCAAATGGATGCCTTGTGGGTAAGGGTCATTTAGCAAGTTGAGTTTCTGGAAGCGAACCATCCGCTTCAACGACGGTGGCACAGTTAAAACACCATTTTGCACAACGAACAAGGATCGGTAAGCGAGCGGGATTTCGTTCAAATCATTGGCAGGATATTCAGCCCTTTGAGCGTGTTGCAACGCCGTCTCGTCAATGTCCGTCGCTATAATGCTGTGAGTGCTTTGCAGGTCAAGTTGGTGGAGGACAGCCGCCAATGAATAAGGTTCTTTGCCGATGGAACATCCAGCACTCCAGACCCTTATAATCCTGAGTTGCTTAATCAAATCAGGCAAAATATCCTTTGCCAAAACATCCCACATTTGTGGGTCGCGAAAAAACTGTGTAACATTGATACCCAGGCTGTCAAGTAGGTTTCGCCTCAATTCGGAACTGCTTCTCATGGCAACGATCAAATTATCCACACTGCCAAAACCATTCCGCTGTATGAAAGCCGTGATAAGCCTTTGCAATTGCTGGTGGTGATACGCACCTAAGTCCAGTCCCAGCAAACGGCTCATTTGTTGAACTTGTTGCTCGGTCACGGACACCACCCTCCAAAAGATAACAGCATTTGGATGGGAAACTAACCCTTGGATTTTTCGCCTCGTCCGCGCACCGCTCTGTTTTCAGGTATAGCAAGATTCACCTTGGCACAATCTGTGATACGGCTGACGACTTGACGACTTCATAGACTACCTCTTCAATCCGTTGTGGCAATTGTTCCAACGGCACGCTTTCTTGCGCTGCCCCTAACTTCAGTGCCGATTCGGGCATTCTTGGGATCACGTAAGTCTCAGGTGCTTGAATCATTGTCCTTCCACTTAATTCTTTGACAGTTAACAAACCAATCGCTCCATCGCTTCCCATGCCCGTCATAATTACACCAATGCACCTTTGCTTGAAAACATTCGCTGCGCTTTCAAAAGTTTTATCGGCAGCAGGTCGGACATTATGTAGGGGCGGAGAAGAATCCAATTTCAAGTGACCGTTTTTTCAACGATCAAATGGAAACCTGAAGGCGTTAAGTAGACCCTTTGTGGTAGAATTGTTTCACCATCTCGGGCTTCGTGAACGGGCAATGCCGAGACTTGGTTTAGGTTGTCTGAAAAGAACTTCGTAAACCCAATGGGCATGTGCTGAACGAGTAAAATTGCGGCAGATAGGTCGGATGGCAATCGTGAGAGGACATAGCGAATTGATGCTGGTCCCCCGTCGACGCACCGATGACAACTGTTGCCCATTCTTTTGGGGTTTCTTTCCTCGTCACCTGCAGGGGGCGAGGGAGTTTCAAAATCGGAAAAACCTTTAATCTTGCTCTTGCTGCAGCTTTGACTTTTACAACGAGTTCTTCTTTGACCTTATGAAAGTCAAGAGAAATTGAACCTGAAGGTTTGGCGATGAAATCAACTGCCCCCAACTGCAATGCCTTCATCGTCACTTCAGCACCTTCTTTTGTCAAGGCACTGACCATAACAACGGGCGTGGGACACTCTTTCATGATTAACTCAAGCGCCGTCAGCCCATCCATGACAGGCATTTCAACATCAAGGGTTACAACAGACGGACGCAGTGACTTGATAAGTTCCACCGCTTCAGCTCCGTTTCTTACTGTCCCGACGACTTCAATCTCTTCGTCTTCATTGAGGATTATCGCTATGACTAATCTCATAAACGCGGAATCATCAACAACGACTTTGCACCATTTCTGCATGTACATCCACCTGCCCAATGTTTATGAGCTATTGGGTAGCCATCTTTGGACAACTTGTTTGATTTGCTCAGGTTGAAATGGTTTGACGACGAAATCTTTTGCTTCCAACTGCAACGCCTGCATGACGACACTTTCCTGCCCGAGTGCACTCACCATCACAACCCTCGCTGACGGATCTTTTCCCATGATGGATTTCAAAGCGTTCAATCCATCCATTTCAGGCATCGTGATGTCCAGAAGCACAAGGGCTGGATTGTGTTCGTGAAACCTTTGGATGGCTTCAGCACCGTTAGAGGCTTCAATGAACTCTAAGCCTAACTCTTCAGGCACCTTCTTTAACTTCATTCGGATGAAAGCGGCATCGTCGGCGATGAGAATCTTTGGCATCTCCTCATCCCTCCGTCTAAAACGATAGACTAATTTTCCGGATTTGCCCATCTTTGTCCTTGACAAAAAGCATGCCATCCGAAACTTGCATCCGAACGACTAATCCACTGTTTCCGCCAACAATTTGTGCGACCAGATTGACCGTTCCGTCCAGATGTTCCAAAACAGCTTTCGTGTTCAACTCGCCGATGTTTGTCAATGCCGAATTTCCGGAAGGTGGCAAAAGTTGAAAGATTTTTTGCTCCACCAACAATAGCGCAATTGGGTTTAACGGCACCTTTTGCTATCATGCTTTTTAGAAGGTGCGGGACAGCAATATCAGCAAACCAAAAAGGCTTTGATGTCGCTTCGTTTCTACCTTTGCTTGACGGCAAGACAATGTGAGCCATGCCTGCAAGTTTCGTCCTCGGATGGTAGGCACAAACGACAATACAGGAACCAACACCTGGAACTGTCAATACTACTTCTGGGTCTTCTGTCACCACAATCTCGCCCAAGTTAACTATTCGCTCTTTTACCTCCATCGTTCTCCAACACCTCATCGGCGTTTTTTATTGAAAGCGGGGAGAGTCCTGCAAATTTTTT
>FMJZ01022219.1_pt1 | contig 10287 bp, 8 predicted proteins | sample 1987881 | NCBI WGS metagenome assembly FMJZ01 (sample SAMEA4378227, study PRJEB15110) | soil metagenome | biome: soil; feature: Field; material: Soil | place: India | collected 2015-03-11 | depth 0 m | reverse complement strand
GAGACGGATAGACAGGGAAACGGGGAAACGGAGATAGCTCTTTGTTACCAATTCTCCAATTCACCGATTCCCCGATTCTCCGATTCTCTCCCCTTTGAGGATGAACTTCGTTTCGTTTACTATCGCTTTGGTCGGTTTTGGACGCGTTGGGCGCTTATGAGGGCAGTTATGAGCCGATATGTTCCGCTCAGCAAGGCTCTTAAAGCGTGGTGGCGTGTAAGGAACGAACCCCGTCCACCAGAGCCAGCACCTTATACCCACCCCTCGTCCAACGCAAACATTCCATCTGAACCGAAAGTGAGCGTGCTGATTCCAACGATTGACCGTTATCCTTACTTGCGAACACTGCTGAACCAAATTCGCCAGCAAACTGTCAAGCCGTTGGAAATCATCATCGTTGACCAAACACCTTTAGAGGGACGGGAAACTTCTCTTGCTGATGAATTCAGTGACCTTCCCCTACGCATAATTTATCGTGACCAACCAGGGCAATGTTCCTCAAGGAATGCAGGTTTGTATCAAGCGAGGGGAGATTTCATTTTGTTCCTTGATGACGACGAAGAAGTCCCGCCAACTTTGATTGAAGACCATTTAAAAACGCTGGAGCGTTTCCAAGCCGATGTCTCTTCGGGCGTAGCAGATGAAGTGGGGGCAGGACCTTTGCCCGAAGCGTTCACCTACCTTCGGGTGAGTGATGTATTTCCTATGGGTAATACGCTCATCCGCAAAGATGTGCTTTATCGTTCTGGTTTGTTTGACCTTGCTTATGAACGGGGTCAGCGAGCGGATGGCGATTTAGGGATGCGAGTTTACCTAAGTGGTGCTTTGATGGTGTTGAACCCTAATATCCGCATTTTGCACCACCATGCTCCTCGTGGTGGGTTGAGGGTGCATAAGGCGAGAGTCATTACTTATGCCAGCAGCCGAAAATACATAACTCACCGCCATCTTCCCAGCGTTACAGAAATTTACTTGGCAAAGCGCTATTTCAAACCCCGTCAAGTGCGAGAGGAGTTATGGCTACGAGCATTGGGAACACTAAGTCTACGAGGTCCTTGGTGGAAGCGCCTGCTGAAAATCATCTTAGGAACATTGCTTTTACCTGATACATGGTGGAAAATCCGTGACCGCTACTTTCTGGCAACTGAGATGCTTAAGAAGTTCCCTCAAATTCCTGTATTCGCTCGTCATGATGAAACATGAGAGCACACATCATGCATGTTATTGATAGCCTGGATGTAGGCGGTGCGGAGCGAATGCTGGTGGAGATTGCTAACCATACCACCAGAGATGACTTTAGGGTTTCCGTGTGTGTAACGAGGTCAGGAACAACTTTAGCCAATGAACTGAATCCTGAAATCCCTATTTATGTTTTGAACCGTAAAAGCCGTTTTGACCTTCAAGGGTTTAAGAAGTTAGCAAAGGTGGTTAGGGAACAAAAAGTTGATGTCTTTCATGTTCATGGTCGGTCCAGTTTCGCTTTCATCGCTTTTGCCAGTTCAATGAGGCTCATTTCTTCTCCGATCATCTTTCACGATCACTTTGGCGCAATTGAAGTTGACGATTCAATACCCACTTGGTTTCGGTTGTGGGGGAAACGGAAGGTAGGGCACTATGTTGGAGTGTATCAGCGATTAGCCCTATGGGCACAAAGGGCAGGTGTTCCTTCTCATAAAATCAGCGTAATTGAAAACGCCCTTAACCTCAGTCGCATATGCAACGCAAACCCTTACGACTTAAGGCGGGAACTGAATATCCCTAAGGAAATTTTGATCGGGGTGTTTGTTGGGGGGGTGCGACGGGAAAAAGGCTTGGAAGTCCTCATAGAAGCACTGTCACAAAGTAAACATCGCTCAAAGGTAAAAATCTTGGTGGTCGGAGCCATACGGGATGATGCTTATTTCCAGACATGTAAGGAAAAACTAATGCAGCGAGGGTTGGGTGAAACGATGATATTTTGGGGCAGCAGGACTGATGTGCCTCGCATCCTTAAAAGTGTTGACTTTGCTGTCATACCCTCAATCTCTGAATCTGGTCCTCTCGTTCTCATAGAATACATGGCAGCAGGGCTCCCTTTCGTCGCCACAAAGGTAGGTGCTATCAGCCTAAGGGCGGAGGAGTTAGGAGCACCAGGCTTCGCCCAACCCAACAACCCTAAAGCACTTGCTGAAGCCATTGACGAATTGGTCGGTTTGTCTCTAACCGAACGCGTTAGCCGAGGCAATATAGGTAAGAAAATAGCCCTTGAGCATTTTAACATCCACAGGAAAATGTCCCAGTGGTATGAAGTTTACATCCGTGTCTTAGGGAGGGAGATGAGTTGAGGCTTTTCATTATCTCCAACATGGCGCACTACGAACGAGATGGTCAAGTTGTCGGTTGGGGGCCGACAGTTCAAGAAATTGATGCTTTGGCTCAGATTTTTAATGACATTCGCCACATTGGTTGTCTGTATCCGAGTCCAGCACCACCATCCGCTCTACCATACTCATCCGAACGAGTTCACTTTATCGGCGTTCCCCCTGCAGGAGGGAAGCACCTTAAGGACAAATTAGGCATTTTACGCTTGTCCCAAGTTTACTTTCGTGCGATGCTCAAGGAAATCCCAAAAGCCGATGTCGTCCATGTCCGTTGTCCAGCCAACATAAGTCTTTTGGCTATTGTGTTACTTGCTTTCCTTCGTCATCCAAAATACCGCTGGGTCAAATATGCAGGCAATTGGCGACCTAACGGCAGGGAAGCATGGTCATACACTTTCCAACGTTGGTGGCTTAATAAAGGGCTTCATCGCGGCGTGGTCACTGTGAATGGACGCTGGTCTCGTCAGCCTAAACATGTCTATTCATTTCTTAACCCGTGCCTAACTTGTGAAGAGGTTGAGTCCGCCCGCACCATAGCCTTAAGTAAGGAATTGTCCCCGCCTTACAACTTGCTTTTTGTCGGTCGGGTGGAGTCCACTAAAGGGGTAGGACGGCTTCTGAAAATCACCAAAGAACTCCATAGGCAAGGCATCCCTATCAAAGTTGACATTGTGGGAGACGGACCAGAGCGAAAAGATTTTGAAGCGTGGACAAAAGAAAATGGACTACCGTCCTTTGTGACCTTTCACGGTTGGATGCCTAAGCCAGCATTGGCGGAATTCTACAACCGCGCCCATTTCTTCGTTTTTCCTTCCTCTGCTTCTGAGGGGTGGCCTAAAGTGCTAAGTGAGGCTATGGCTTACGGTGCTGTGCTAATCGCAGGAGCAGTCTCCAGCATACCACAGGTTCTGTCGGAGACTGGTGCTGGTCTTTCCTTTCCCCCTGACGATATTCACGCCTTCGTCCAAGCAATTCTGGACTTCATTGACCAACCTGAGCGTTGGCGGGCTGCAAGTCAGGCAGGCGTAGCGGCAGCACCGTTGTTCACTTATGAGCATTACTTAGAAAAAGTCAAGCAGATGTTTTGGGATGCGTGGAGAGTAAGACTGTAGTCCTTAAGGAGGCTTTAACATGAACAGAGTGATTGCTCCGACTGTAAGAGTTGTTTGGCAGAAGAGAGAAAGTTTTGTTGTAATGGAACGCCCGAACGCCGTGCTTTTCTTCATTCTCATCCATGTCCCTATCGCTCTTTTGATGTATCATATGTCCAGCGTCGCAACATTTCACGCCATAGCGACCTTAATAGTCGGTTTAGCGTGGGCAGTATCCAAACGAAAAACGATGCTGGATGTCGCCTGCATGGGCGCTTACATCATGGGAGCGGAAGTCCTTTGGAGAATGACGGAAGCAAATGTCTTTTGGGAATACGGGAAATACGCTACAGCAGCCGTCTTCCTTGTAGCCTTGCTCTCCCGAAAACAGACAAATAAGCCCGCTTTAGCGTTTATTTACTTTTTGCTCTTGCTTCCCTCTGCAGTCTTTACCGCCACCAGTTTACCTTTAAATCAGGCACGGATGGCAATCAGTTTCAACTTATCTGGACCCTTTTCGTTGATGGTCTGTTCGTGGTTTTTCGCTAACCTTGAACTAACGAGAGAAGACCTCCACCGTCTTTGGCGAACTGCACTTGGACCAATGATTGGTATTGCCTCTATTGCTCTCTACTCTACCTTGACAGCATCGGAGATTCATTTCACAGACGAGTCAAACTTCACCACCAGTGGCGGTTTCGGTCCCAATCAAGTTGCTTCGGCTCTGGGTTTAGGGGCATTGTTCGCCCTTCTCTACTTACTGACCGAAGAGAAGCATAAGTGTCTCAAAGCGACAATGTTTGCTTTGATGCTTTTTTTGGCGTCGCAAAGCGCACTGACTTTCTCACGAGGGGGGGTGTGGATAGCCGCTATCAGCGGTTTGGTGGTTTTCCTTTATTTGATCAGGGATAAAAGGACGCGTTTTCGTGTCCTTTCGGTCGCAGGGCTATTGTTCGTCGTCGGGCAATATGTTGTCATACCTCAATTGGACGCCTTCACAGGTGGGGCTCTTTCAGAGCGATTCCGTAACCTATCCCCAACGAACCGGGAACGCTTTGTGCGTGCCGACCTTGCAATTTTTGCAGAACATCCATTCCTGGGAGTGGGACCAGGAATGGCTTTCTTCCATCGTGGAATGATTATTGGCGTTAGGAGCTCCGCTCACACCGAAATCACCCGTCTTCTTGCCGAACATGGCATGTTCGGATTAATGGCTCTTCTCCTCCTCCTGATAATGGGCTGGCAGAATTTTCAGCGAGGGCATTCTGTTCAAAGCCGAGCAATTGTGGCAGGGATGGTGGTTTGGAGCCTTGTCTACATGCTTGGCAATGCAATGCGCACAGTCTCACCATCATTCTGTTTCGGGCTTAGTTTCGCTAAGTTTAACTGGGAAGAAAGTGATCTTTCGAAAGGTCGGGTTAATGCCCAACCGAAAATCTCCGATGTCAATAGCGTGCACATCTCGTAGGGCGAACCTCTTGGTGAGCTTGAATGATTTTTTCTGTTCTTCATCTTAGACACTTAACTAAAGGAGATTAAAAGAGTCATGCTCATCCAAAGCGGTGCTTTCTTAAGCCGAAAAACTGTGTTGATAGTTGGCAATTTCCTATCGGCTGCGGGTTATAATCGTAGCTTTTGTGAGGACTTGGCTGAGCGACTAAGAGCAGCGAGATGGTCAGTAATTACCACATCCTGTAAACCAAATCGCTTGGTGCGATTGATGGACATGGTAACCACTGCTTGGCGGCGACGAAACGAATACGAAGTAGCGCAAGTGGATGTATTTAGCGGTCCAGCGTTCTTCTGGGCGGAGGCAGTTTGCTGGATACTACGGAAGGCAGACAAACCATATATCTTGACCTTACATGGAGGCAATTTACCACAATTTGCCCGTCGCTATCCGAGACGAGTGAGCAATCTACTGAATTCGGCAGCAGCAGTGACGACGCCTTCCCGTTATTTACTTGAGCAAATGAAAGCATATCGCTCGGATATTCTCTTGCTTCCCAACGCCATTGATTTGTCCCGCTATCGCTTTCGGTTACGACAGCGTGCGCAGCCTCGGCTTATTTGGTTACGAGCGTTCCATTCCATCTATAACCCAACTTTAGCACCTTGGATGCTGGCACAACTTGCCTCAGATTTCCCTGACATTCACCTGATAATGGTTGGACCAGATAAAGGTGATGGCAGTTTGCAGAAAACTCTACAAGTGACAGAAAAACTTGGCTTAAGCAGTCGCATTACTTTCCCAGGTGGTGTCCCGAAGTCGGCAGTTCCTGAATGGTTGGACAAAGGTGACATTTTCATCAACACTACGAATGTAGACAACACGCCGGTCAGTGTTATAGAGGCGATGGCATGTGGCTTATGCGTGGTGAGCACAAATGTCGGAGGCATTCCCTACCTGCTGGAACACGAAAAGGATGCATTGCTGGTGCCAGCCAACGATGCAGAAGCGATGGCTAAAGCGGTGCACCGAATCTTGACCGAGTCAGGGTTAACAGAGCATCTCTCATCAAATGCCCGCAAAAAGGCAGAACAGTTTGATTGGTCAGCAGTTTTGCCGCAATGGGATCGTCTGCTGGAGATGGTCAAAGGGATGAGACAACATGCCTGATTGGTTGAAACTTTACCATCGCCTCCCTTATCCTCTTCGTGTCCTTGCTGCAAGTGCTCGTGGTTATTACTTGCGTTGGTGGCGCTATGGACCTGAAACGGAACGATTGATTGAGGAAGCGTTAGAACGGGAAAGTTGGAACCCAAAGCAATGGAAAGTGTGGCAGGAAGAGCGATTGGCTTACATTCTTCATCGTGCCCGACACAAAGTGCCCTATTATCGGGAATATTGGGACAAGCGACGAAGGGCAGGCGATAAAACATCATGGGAGTATCTGGAAAACTGGCCGATTCTCAAAAAAGAGGAAATTCGGGAAAACCCTAAAGCCTTCGTTGCAGAAGATTGCGATATCCGAAAGATGTATCATGAACATACCAGTGGGACAACGGGTAAACCTCTCAGTCTGTGGTGGAGCAAAGCGACAGTTCGGGCTTGGTATGCACTTTTTGAGGCGCGAATCCGAAGATGGAATGGCGTCTCACGACACGACCGATGGACAATCTTAGGTGGGCAATTGGTAACCCCGTTCAATCAAACCCGTCCACCTTTCTGGGTTTGGAATGCGGGTTTGAACCAACTCTACATGTCATCTTATCATCTCTCCCCAGACTATATCCCTGCTTATCTTGAGGCTATGCGCAAATATCGCATTGTCTATATGCTTGGATATGCGTCATCAATGTTCACTTTAGCACAAGTCGCTCTGGAGAAAAACCTTGAAACGCCGAAATTGCAGGTTGCTATCAGCAACGCTGAACCATTGTATGAGCACCAACGATATGCTATCGCTCAGGCGTTTAAATGCCCTGTGCGCGATACTTATGGAATGGCAGAGATCGTTTGCGCAGCCAGTGAGTGTTTAGAAGGGACGATGCACCTATGGCCTGAAGTGGGAATCATTGAAGTGCTGAACGACGAACGAGATGAACCTGTTCCCAACGGTGAAGTTGGACGGTTGATTTGCACAGGTCTCCTAAATGCCGATATGCCTCTTATTCGCTATGAAGTTGGAGACCGAGGGGCTATTGCTCCACCAGAAAGAACGTGTGCGTGTGGACGAACGTTGCCCATTTTGCAAAAAGTGGAAGGGCGATTAGATGATGTCGTGGTTACACCCGATGGACGGCGAATAGGACGCCTTGATCCTGTGTTTAAGGCTGACCTTCATATCCGTGAAGCGCAAATCATTCAGGAGACCCTTAAGCAACTTCGGATTCGCCTCGTCTCTGCTCCAGGCTATACAGAGGATGAAGCAAAAACCATCATCCAACACCTCCGCGATCGTGTGGGAGATATGGAGATAGTGTTGGAAACAGTGGACTTCATTCCCCGTGATGCAAATGGGAAGTTTAGGGCTGTAATATCGCTGGTTGGGAGGAGAATGCAACAGTAAAAGCAATGCAAAGTGGTGACATTGTGATGAAGGAATTAAACATCAACATCCGACTTCTAAACCAGAGTGACTTGCCATCCGTAGCACTGCTACACGTTGCAGCCTTCTCAGATAGTGCCTTGACAAAGTTGGGTGTAGAAGCAGTTCGGCGTTACTACGAATGGCAACTGATAGGTCCTCACGATGTAGATGCCTTAGGTGCTTTTTATAATGACCGCTTAGTCGGTTTTTGCTTTGCAGGGATTTTTAGAGGGGCGATGTCGGGCTTTTTGCAGAGAAATTGGCTCTTTTTGACAGGATGTGTGCTGATTCGCCCTTGGCTAATTTTGAACCCTGTTTTCCGTGATCGTGCAACTCTGGCAATAAACATACTGAGGCGGCTACTGAGACAATTCATCAAAAGAAGACGAAAAACATCCCATCATTCCTCGGAACCTTCAAAGTCCTATGGCATCCTCTCCATCGCAGTCGACCCTAACTATCAAGGCTTGGGCATTGGCAAGATGTTGATGGAATATAGTGAGGCGATAGCGAGAGAAAAAGGCTTTCTTGAGATGGACCTCACCGTTGACCCGAAAAATGAAAAAGCAATTCGTTTCTATGAGCGTCTTGGATGGGAAAAAGTTCTCAATGAAGGCAAATGGACCGGACAAATGAGGAAAAGACTGGAAAAAGGCTGAAGTGGAAGGATGATGGAAGCAAAGAAACCGTCGTTTATCACCATCTGTCTTTAAGGAGGGACGCTATATTGAAGTGGAAAGTCAAAGCGTTTGGACAGAAAGTTCTTTCAAAAACACCTGGCGGCGAGAGGTTATATTTTTTCTTACAGCGGCATTTCGGGGGATTTCGGGATTTTTCTGTGCTGTCAAAAGTCTCTCAAGGACTTAGACTCCTTAACGCTCTACACCAGGTCGGATGTACTGTTGAAGGAAAGCGAACTATGGAGATAGGAACTGGATGGGTGCCCGTCATCCCCATCCTCTTCTATGTTTTCGGTCAACATTCTTGTGACAGTTTTGATATTTCAAAACTTTTGGACGAGAATTTGACTTTAAAAGCGGCTCAACAGATGGCGGAATTAGGTCAATACCTCTTAGAGCGTGCACCGTGGGCAAAAGTGGACGAAGCATTTCCCAATAGACTGGCTACACTTCGTAATGTCAAAAGTTTGTCTCAACTATTCACTACACTCAACATGCGTTACCATGCTCCGGCAGATGCACGCTACACTGGCTTCAATACAGCCTCGGTGGATATCGTGTTCTCTAATACGACCCTTGAGCATGTTCCTCCTTCACAAATCGCTGAGATGTTTCGTGAGGCATACAGAGTTCTTGTGCCTGAAGGTTTAATGGTTCACTTGATTGACTGTAGCGACCATTTTAGTCATAGTGACCCAAACATTTCGCCGATAAACTTCTTACAGTTCTCCGAGGATGAATGGCGAAGATACAATTCAAAATTCTTGTTTCAAAATCGCCTGCGAGCAAGTTCCTACCGAGCATTGGCAGAGGAAGCAGGATTTGATGTCATATTTTGGCTCCCCCGAATAAATCAACAAGCAATTGCGAGTCTTTCTGCTTTCCCCTTAGACAAAGAATTTGTCAACCTTAGTCCTGAAGATATTTGCACACTCAGCGTAGTAATGATCGCCAAGCCACGAAAATAAACATCAAAAGGAATTTCAGTTGTTATGAGGTATGAGGTTTTGTCGCCTTATCCATTAGTCAGTGTAATTATGCCTATTCGGAACGAGGCGAGATTTATTGAGCGAAGCCTGGGGTCAGTATTAGCCCAAGATTACCCATCGGAACGGATGGAAGTAATCATTGTAGACGGAATGTCTGACGATGGCACGCGAGAAATTGTGCAGCAGATGATAAACTGCATGACTACAGACTACGGACGACGGACTACGGACGACAGACTGCGGACTACGGACTGCGGACGACAGATTACAGGCATCCCAACCATTATCCTTTTGGACAACCCTTCTCGTATCGTTCCAACCGCACTTAACATCGGACTAAAACATGCACGAGGCGATGTGATTATTCGTGTGGATGGACATTGCGAAATTGCGCCAGATTATGTGCGGAGATGCGTTGAAGTGCTTCAGGAAACAGGAGCAGATTGTGTGGGAGGTCTACAGCGAGCGGTAGGAGAAGGATGGATAGGACGCACAATCGCTTTGACGACAAGTTCACCTTTCGGCGTAGGCAGTGCGCGGTTCCATTATGATGAAAGACCAGGTTGGGTAGACACAGTTTACCTCGGAGCCTATCACCGCAAGGTTTTTGATCGCATCGGTGGATTTGATGAGGAATTGGTTCGCAACCAAGACGATGAGTTCAACTTTAGGCTAATTCAGGCTGGTGGGAAAATTTGGCTTGACCCTTCTATCCGTTCGGTCTATTACAGTCGGGCGAGTTTGAAAAGTCTTTGGCGGCAGTATTTCCAGTATGGATTTTACAAAGTGAGGGTCATTCAGAAGCGGAAAGCAATTCCGTCATGGCGGCATCTTGTGCCTGCTACATTCGTATTGGGGTTAGCAGGTAGTATTTTGCTTGCGATGATAACGGCTCAGCCTTTTTGGGCATTGTGTGTGGCAGGACCTTACGCGTTGGCTAACATTTTAGCGAGTCTTTGGACAGCGAGAAAGGATTGGAAGACGCTACCCTTACTGCCGTTCGCCTTTTCTACACTTCATCTTAGTTACGGAATTGGTTTTCTGTGGGGTTTATGGCATTGGCGAGATAAATGGAGAAGATAGTTTAACGTCCAAAATCAATGGTAGCGTCGCCACTTGTAGGCGACGGCTGT
>FMJZ01010198.1_pt1 | contig 10289 bp, 15 predicted proteins | sample 1987881 | NCBI WGS metagenome assembly FMJZ01 (sample SAMEA4378227, study PRJEB15110) | soil metagenome | biome: soil; feature: Field; material: Soil | place: India | collected 2015-03-11 | depth 0 m | reverse complement strand
AACCCCCGACCTGCGGATTCGTAGTCCGACGCTCTATCCATCTGAGCTATGGGCGCAAAAAGGATATATATATTTATATGGATTATAGCATAAGAGGGTCTAAAATCTTAAAAAATTTCAAAAATTACTGACATTTATGAAGCTCGCTATTTATTATTTCTATCAGGGCATCAGGGGTAAATGGTTTTACAAGACAATGTTCTACACCTAATAATGCTATAGCATCAATATTTTCTTCAATATCATAACCTGTCATCATTATTACCTTTTGATCAGGTCTCTTTTTCTTTATTTTTAGAAGGACATCTATCCCGTCTATTCCTGGCATCTTAAGGTCTATAAGGACTAAATCATATATATTGTTTTCAAAGAGTGCAAGCCCCTCATCTCCAGATGATGCAACATCCACATCATATCCCTCAAGAATAAGAGATCTCTTACAGCTTATCCTTACTATCTCTTCATCGTCTATTATGAGTATTTTGCATCCTGCCTTCATTTATATCCTCCCCTTTATAGCTTCGTTTATGTCATCCTTGATTAACCGAAGTACTTCAGGTAAATTTATAGGTACACTATCCAGCTCTCTTTTTAATTCCCTGGTATCTAACTTATACGAAGAAATATCGCTTTCATATAAGAATAGGAAATCTATTTCTGGATGTCCTCCTATTAAAACCATCATAGTAGAGCCTATATCGCCCAATGGTTTTCTGTCTATATGGCTTCTCTGAAATTCAGCTATAATATTAGTCCCCTTTGTTGGGGTGGAATCAATTAATATTTTACCATTACACTGCTCAGCAGCCTGAGCTAAAAAGGGGATACCCATACCAAATCTCCTCACAGACTTAGTTGTGTAAAATGGATCCTTCACCTTCTTTATTGCCTCTTCATCCATGCCTTTCCCGTTATCTTGTATCTGAAGTATTATTTTATCCTCTGACTCTTTATCCATGATTTTTATCAAGATCAGGTCAGCTCCTGCATCTATAGAATTCTCAGCAATATCAAGAATATGTAATGAAAGATCTTCCATAAATCAAATTTTTATTCCTGCCACTCTATGATTCTTTCACCTTTAAAAGCCCTTTTTATCTCGTCAAAACTTGGTTCCTTTAAAAAAAAAGATATAGATCTTTTACCTATATCTACTAAATGGTGTGCATCTGATGAGGTTATCCATGGTATGCCTGAATACATTGCAAACATTTCCTCTGCCTTTTTCTTCGATATATTACGGGATATCTCCAATCCATCAAATCTTATATTCTCAGGCAAAAAACCAAGCTGTGAAATTATGCTAAATATCTCTTTATCAATATGGCTAGCTATAGCAACACCATTTAGTGAATGGATGATGTTAGTTAATGACTTTAAATCAAGCATTGTAGCACTGAAAAGAAGCCTTTTGTTAAAACTGATTATCTCATCCTGTTCATTTACAACAAGCTGGTATCCTAATAACCTTTCATCATTTTTCCCAAATGGGAGATTATCATAGATAATATCCTGCATTTTCAGCACAGACTCTAAGGAGTCAAAAACAGCAAGTATATGCACCTCTTCAAGAGAGGTTATCTCTATCGCTGGCAGCACTTTAATTCCCCTATTCTGTGCTATCCTAATAGCAGTTGATACATTTTCTGCAGTGTTGTGGTCGGATATTGCTATTATATCAAGCCCTTTTTTAATTGCCTCGTCAATTATCCTGCGGGGTGTCATGTCTATCTCTGCACATGGAGATAAGCAGGTATGGATATGAAGGTCAGCGATAAATCTTTTATATCTCATGAAAAATTTTTAAAATCAAGGGTTATCCCTTAAGCATCTTATATAGCAAACCTGCTATCTCAAAAGTGGTTAGTGAGGTACTTAGGATTGTAATATTTTCTTCCTCAGCCTTTTTTATAGTATCTGCTTCAGGTGTCCTATTATTCGTAATAATAATACCTGAGAGGTTTTTAATAATAGCAACTGGTATTATATTAGGATGGGTCTGAAGTGTTATCCATATCTGCCCCTCACTGCTGTTTGCCATAACATCAGAAAGGAGATCGCTTATATAACAGCCCCTTATCTGCCTGTTAGTATCACCTTTTACTATTACCTTAAGAGAAAGACCTTCTATCAGATCATTTATCCTAACCATGCCTATCCCTTCCTATATTTATGATAATCTCAAGGGTTGTTCCCTCGCCTATTGCAGTATCTATCTTTAGCATATCTGCATTTTTTTTAATATTTGGAAGCCCCATTCCAGCGCCCCATCCCATCTCTCTTACCCAATCAGGGGCAGTAGAGAACCCTTCTTGCATGGCCAGTTCAATGTCTGGTATTCCAGGCCCCATATCTGTAACGGTCACCTTTATTCTTTCTTCTGTGATTTCATAATGCAGTGTGCCTGCTATGGCATGAATAATTACATTCATCTCTGCTTCAAAGGTAGCTATTGCCGCTCTTCTAACAATATCCGGAGGTATGCCAAGACTTGTAAGAACAGACCTGAGTTCACATGATATAACCCCTGCATTTGTAAAATCTCCTCCTGCAACATGATAGGACCCCTCTTTTACTATAATACTCATTATCTATACTCTCCTGTACAACTTCTCAAGCCTTCACTATATAACTTGCCACATGCTGTAAATCTTGATAAACCTGTGACCATTAAGGGGATATTTTTTTGTTTTGCTAATTCTATAATCTCTCTATCAGGCATCTTATTTAGAACAAAAAGTATTGCCTTTATATCCGCTATCTCTGCTGCCCTCACTACCTGCGCATTAACCAATCCCGTTATCAAAAGAGAGTTATGGTTAGTTGAAAAATGTAAGAGGTCGCTTATAAGATCAGAGCTGCATACATAATTTATTACAATATCAATATCTCTAAATTCGGGCAAAATGTATGCATCAACTATCTCTGCAATCCTTTTAAGTGTCATCTCAACTGCCATCCTTTACTGGTAACCTGACAAAGAAACTTGCCCCTTTTCCATACTCGCTCTTGACATCAATGCTACCGCCATGTTTCTTTATAATGCCATAGCTTACTGCAAGCCCCAGACCTGTTCCCTTGCCAACAGGCTTTGTGGTATAAAAGGGCTCAAAAATCCTTGCTAACTGTTCCTTTGGTATACCAGGACCTGTGTCAGTGAATTCAATCTCTACATACTTTTTATTACCTATCTTATCCTCAACGGGCCTTGTGGAGATAATAATAAGACCATTCTCATTCATTGCATCAGCAGCATTTATAAGAAGATTGATAAAGACCTGCTGTATTTGGTTTGGATCTACAATTATTTCTGGGATGGAATTATCCAAATTCATTTCATATCTGATATTATGAAATCTTGCCTGATTCTTCAATAATGCTAAGGTATTTTCAATGAGAGTGTTAATATTTAACTTGATCTTTTCCGTAGTAGTCTTTCTTGAAAATCCAAGGAGTCCATTTATTATCTTTGAACATCTGTCTGCCTGTTCTATTATAACATTAATATCCTCAATGTCTTGCTTATTTTCAGGAGGCATCCTTTTTTTAAGAAGATGGGCAAAGGTTACAATGCCTGTAAGGGGATTGTTCAATTCATGAGCAACTCCAGCAGCCATTCTGCCAAGGGAGGCGAGTTTTTCAGCATTAACAAGCTGTTCCTGTGCCTTCATGATCTCTGATGTCTTTTTCTTTACCTCTTCCTCAAGTTCCTTTGTCCAGTTTTCCATCCTTTCTTTATATTGCCTTAAATCTGATGCCATTCTATTAAAAGAATTGGCAAGCATGCTTATCTCATCCTTAGTACTAAGGTCAATCCTACAATCAAGGTCTCCCTTTGAGAGTCTTTCCATCCCTTCAACAAGCCTAAATAGAGGTTTTGTGACAATAAAATGTAGTATAAGGCAAAGAAAAAGGGATATTACAAAAACAAAGAAGCCTCCATAAATAAGTATTGTCTCAAATTCTATATGGGGGTTATTCTTTTTAAAAATATAGGCGACAAAAAAACCAGAAAGCATCATCATAATGCCTATGGAGAGTATTAACTTGCCTGTAATAGATTGGAACGATTTCTTATGCATAAAAAAGAACTGAACAAACTCTTTTATTTATTATTAAAATTCAAAAAATGGCTTTGATTCAGTTGCTTAACAATAATATTTTTATTCATAGGGAGTCAAGATAACTATAAAGAGGCTGAGATAATCAAGAAAAATTTATTCTTTATCCCTTCCAGTTTCTTTTGATTCCTTGATAGTTACATCCTTTACAAATTCAGGGCACTTCTGCCCTGCCTTCATAGAAAACTGCTTTAGGCATGTAGCCCTCCATGCACAAATCACACACAAAATCTTTTCTTGATTCATTCTATTCTCCTTAAAAATCTGCTTATTACCTTTTCTATATTAGCTATGATACTATCCTTAGCATTTATAATAAAGACCTTTGGTCTCTCTATATTTATTTCAAATAATTCCTTTTCAATCCTTACTATATCAGGTGGTAAGGCAAATCTCATTCTCATCTCCTCCTCAAACATTGGGACTATCTTATCCTTCATTCTTAGTTCCGTATCCATAAAAAATATAGCTATCTCAGGCATCAGATCATAAACCCTGTCCAAGAAGGCTGTCAGTTCGTTCTGATATATTTGCTTTGGTGGAGAAGACTTTATCTCCATATAAAGAATAAATCCATTTATTTTTGCAAGCAGGTCGTAATCGCCACCAATATTTGGTCTTTTCATCTTTACTCCCCATATGGCCTCTGCAGAGATTTCCCTTTTAAAGATCTCTGCAATAAACCACTCAAGGGTCTCCCCAAAGCTTTTTATATCTCCCTTAATAAGGCTATAGGAATTGTTTTTTTGTTTTAACATTTTGATCTTCAATAGATATTCTATATACCCTGCGGTTACCTCTTTTGTTGCATATCTTGTTACCTGAGGTAATGTGAATATTGGTTGATTCTTTATGACATCCCTCAAAAAAAGCCTGAAGGAGTATTTCTTCATCATCTCATAATAGCTATCTAAAAACCCTTTTTCTGGAATTAAAAGGTCATCCCTTGGCTCTTTTTTGTATATCCTAAAGCCCCTCCTTCTTAACAGAGTAGATAGAGGTGGGGTCTGTTCATTTAATATCTTTCTTAATCTTTTTACTTCAGCCTTTAGACTTTCAATCTCTTCCTGCAATTGCCTCTCTGACATAAATATATTGTATATGTATGAATATCTTTTTACAATAATGTAGAAATTTTGGACGCTATTATGGTCAAATAAAAAGATAAGTTTTTTAGATTTTAGGATGTAGTGAAGGCTACTATCCACAATTAAGTTAATATTTTTTTACGCTTGTGATCAAGCCACAGGAAGATACTAAATGCCTAGTTATACTAAGATATTTATCCCTCCTGAATCTATAGAAAAAGGTACTTATATAAAAATTCCTATTGATAAATCCCATTATATTACCTCGGTGCTTAGATATAAAAAGGGCGACTTGATCTCAGTTATTGATGGAATAGGAAATGTATATGAGGCAATTATATCAGATATAAAAAAGGGGCAGGTCTTTATTGATATTACTAAAATGCTTTATTTAGAATCAGAATCTACCTTGAATCTTATTCTTTGCCAAGGTATTCTCAAGGGAGAAAAAATGGATATTGTAGTACAGAAGGCTACAGAGCTTGGAATAAATGCCATATTCCCTGTTATCACTGAAAGGTGTTTGGTTAGACAGACAAGAAAGACAAATAGATGGAGGAAGATAGCAGAGGAGTCTGTTGAGCAGTGTGGAAGGACAATAATACCAATAATACATGAGCCTATAGAATTTGGTACATTTATGTCTAATTCCACTTCATTAAAGGGCCTCATATTTTGGGAGGAAGGGGGAGAGCCCCTAAAAGAGGCTGTAAAAAAAATAGGATTAGAGGATTTAAAATCACCCATTTATATATTCATTGGGCCTGAAGGTGGTTTAACCTATGAAGAGGTAAAGAAAGCTGAAGAGAAAGGGCTTATAAGGGCAACCCTCGGCAAAAGAATATTACGCGCAGAGACTGCAGCCATTGTCTCAATAGCATTAGTGCAATTTATAATGGAAAATCAAATAAAAACCTAAGGGATTATGGAAAAACAATTTCTGAAAATTTGTATTTAATTTCTGATATAATATCAGAAAAAGGAAAGGGGTTAATTTCATAGAAATCAACACTAATGTAATAGCTGCTGCTAAGGCCTCACTTGATAAGAAGGCAAAGGATATATTGCTTCTTGAGATAAAGGGTCTTACCTCTATTGCAGACTATTTTGTCATCTGTTCAGGTGAGAGCGCCACACAGATAAAGGCAATAGCAGAACATATCAAGGAAACACTAAAAAAAATAGGATTGAAACCGAGAGGAGTAGAGGGACTCGGTTTTGCCCGTTGGGTCCTAATGGATTATGGAGATTTTATTATACACATTTTTGATGAGGAGACAAGAGCTTATTATGAATTAGAAAAGTTCTGGATAGATGCACCAAGATTGATTATAACAGATGAGACAATAAAAAAATTAAGCTCTAAAAGAAGAAGCGATGCCTTATAAATGAGAATAAGGTTATTCTGGATCGGAAAGACAAAAGAGAATTATTTAAATGAAGGGATAAACAGATACCTGAAATTAATAAATCAAATGGCAAAAATATCAGTTATTGAGATAAAAGAGAAAAAACCTTATAGGAAAGAGGATAATCTACTATCAGAGACTAAAGAGATATTAAGGCAGACTAACAGCTTTTTTCTACTTGATGAAAAAGGAAAAGAATATACCTCAGTTGAATTAGCCGAATTATTAAGGGATAAAAGCTCTATAGACTTTGTGCTTGGCGGGCCATTTGGTGTATCTGATGAAATTAAAAAAAGGGCCATAGCCGCTATATCCTTATCAAAAATGACATTTACACATGAGATGGCAAGGCTGATATTCTTAGAGCAGATTTATAGGGCTATTAACATAATTAAAGGCACAGGTTATCACCACTAAATGGAGGTTTAGAAAAGATTGGGAAAAATATCCATCCTTGTGTTTCTTATTTTTCTCACTGCTTTAGGTTTTTTTGCAGTTGAGAATAAAGATACTATAATCATCAAAATCCCTTTTGGCAGTGCCTATGAAATGCCAAAGATTGCCCTCATACTTCTTTCAACTACCATAGGCGCCCTTACAATCCTTATAATCTTTTTTATCAGGGACACAAAAAAAGCTATTGAAAATATTCAGTTTCATCGGAGACAGAAAAGGGATGAAAAGATACAAAACTCCTATGCTAAGGCATTAAATGCATTATTAGGCAATAGGGATGATGATGCAAAGGAGTATTTATTAGATATTTTAAAGGAGAATCCTGATCATATTGATTCCTTACTGAAGCTGGGAGACATCTCAATAAAGAAGAATGATTATGAATCTGCCCTTAATTATTACAAAAAGGCAAAAAATATAAGCCCATCAAACCTACAGGTTCTGTTCTCCCTTGAAGCCCTGATGGAAAAGATGAATAGGTATGACGATGCACTAAGTTATATTGAGGATATCCTTGATATTGATTCAGAAAACATAGCAGCCCTATACAAAAAACGATTGATCCTTGAAAGAAAAGAGAATTGGGATGAACTCATATCCCTTCAAAAGAATATTATTAAGCTTATAGAAGAAAAAGATAAACCCGCAGAGGAGCAAAAACTAAAGGGATACAAATATGAATATGGTCGTTCGAGCTTAGAAAATGGTGAAATAGAAAAGGCTGAAAAGGCATTCAGGGCTGTGCTAAAAATAGATAGCACTTTCATCCCTGCTTATTTCGGGCTTGTAGAGGTTCTTCTTACGAAAGGAGAGACAGAGGAGGCAATAAATCTGCTTGAAAAGAGCTATGAACAATTAAAATCTGTGATTATACTCGCAAGGTTAGAGGACCTATTAATAAATGTTGGTGAACCAGGAAGGCTTATAAGGTTTTATAAAAATATCTTATCAAAAAATCCCCAGGATTACGGATTGGCCTTTTTGATGGGAAAGCTTTATTACAGACTGGAGATGGTTGATGATGCAATAGAGGTATTAAATTCTATAGATACAAATGTATTTTCTGTTGCCGAGTTATTCATTCTAAAAGGCGAACTATACCTTAAGAGAAATCAGATTGCAAAATCATTAGAAGAGTATAGAAAATCATGTAATATAAGACAACAACTATTGCTTCCATACTGCTGTTTTAGCTGCGGGTTTAAATCAAAGGAATGGTCAGGTAGATGTCCTGAATGTTTTGAATGGAACACATACAGACTTGATATATATGGCGCCTGTAAGGCATAAGATATTAGCTATGAAAGAGGAATTAAAAGATAATATCTCAGATGCCAATATTCACTCTATAAATCCTCCCTTGCCGCAATCTTTAAAGGTTGTTCTTGATACAAGTCTTTTTGTAAATCCTGACGTAAGAACAAGTCTTGGTAATACACCTACAGAGGCTTTAGAGACCTTTCTATTTCTTGCAGCTCAGATACATGTGCTTGAATTTTACATGCCTCCCTCTATATTCAAGGAGCTCCTCAATTTCGTTGACAGGGACAAGATACCTGCTGACCTGCTTTTGATACTGCATCAGAAGCCTCCTAAAAAACATGAGCTTAAAACACCTGCCTTCCTATTATATGAACTGATTGATGAGATACGTGAAAGGGTTAATAAGGGCTTAAGAATAGCTGAAAAGGCTGTTAGATCCGCAGAAGGCAAAAAAATAGACGAGCTTATACAGGACATGAGAAGAAAATATAGAGAGGCGCTTCGTGAGGGTATTATTGATAGCAAGGAGGATGTTGACCTCCTATTACTTGCTATGGAGCTTGATGCCCTAATTATTACCGCAGACCAAGGTCTAATCAAATGGGCTGAAAAACTCGGTATAAAATGGCTATTTCCAGAAAAATTTAAGGACTATCTTGTAGGGGCGATAAAAAGGACTGAATTAATCAAAGAATCCATGCCCCGCTAATTTATGTCTTATCTGCCTTGTGCCATTTATATAAATCCTGCAAAACCTCGCCTTAAAATAATCCCCTTGTTTTTCAATAGAAATGAGCTGTGCCCTGACATCTGACCTATTTATAAGTCTTAAAAGCTCATCAATAGTATTTTTATTTTTTACCTTAATCTCAAATAGCTCCTTTACCTCTTTTCCCTCTGATATATCATGAATAGTTTTTTCTGGTATGCGATAAAGTGCATCAGCTGACTTTAAAAGAAATTCATCTTCTATTGGGATATTAAATTCATGGCAGAAAAAGAGGGCACGCAATATCCTCTGCAAAAAAAAACCTGCTGGTAGTTCTGTTATTAAATGGGTTGATGCCTGCAGGTCTCTTAGACATGAGCCTAAGGTTACATATTTTGCGGACCTTTCATTAGATATAGATTTTATTACAATCCCTTCCCTTTCTTCTCTATCAAGCTCCAATATTATCCTTTTTATCTTCTCTATGTCCCCTTTTTTAAAAGGTCCCCATCTGTTAACCTGATTTATTTTAAATGGTTGAAGTATCTCATATCTATCTTTTAAAGAAAGATTTTTACCCTTACGATCCATAATATCAAAGACAAAAAATTGTATGTCCTCTTTGATATATGGAATGACCTCTGTATTATAAGGACTTCCTGGTCCTGCTACCTCACCGCAAATAATATATTCAGGATACTGTTCAAAAAATCTTATATCAACAAGGTCTGAAACCCTGTCTGTTGTAAAGGGGCAGACAAATCCTCCCCTTGTGAAACAGAGCATAGTGTTATTTATAAGGGCTATCCTTACATTATACCCATCAACCTTTTCTTCAACATAAAATTCTCCTTCAAAATACCTATTTATGCCATTTGTCAGGTGCAAAATCCTCATTATCTGAGGATAACCATAAATAATCCTATCTTCACAAAATACAGTTCCCCTCGGAAAGGATTTATACTCCTGTGTAAGTCTCACAAAGACAAGATCCTTATATAAATAGGGTTGTATCCCCTCTTTTTCCTTAAGCCTTTTTATATCCTCATCAATTAGATATTTTTTCAGAAAATCTGGAAGTTCCATAGTTTTATAAATCTCCAAGGAGACATGCCGAAGGCGGGAGTCGAACCCGCACGGTCCTTCGACCACTAGACCCTGAACCTAGCGCGTCTGCCAATTCCGCCACTTCGGCAACGAAAATATTTTAACACAGGTCAGGCTTGCATTTATACATGTACAT
>FMJZ01000906.1_pt1 | contig 10290 bp, 7 predicted proteins | sample 1987881 | NCBI WGS metagenome assembly FMJZ01 (sample SAMEA4378227, study PRJEB15110) | soil metagenome | biome: soil; feature: Field; material: Soil | place: India | collected 2015-03-11 | depth 0 m | reverse complement strand
CGCTTTGCGGACGGGGACGTCCGCGCTCCCAGGGGACGTCGCATTACGGCATCGCGAGCCCGATGCCCGCGAAAGCATGGCTTTCGCACCCCGGACTTGTACCCTCACTTATTTTGTAGGGCGGCGCGCGCGCGCGTTGCCACCTCCACGTCGCCCACTTGCTCAGCGACGGCTAGTGCTTGGGAAAACGCCTCTGTGGCTCGTTCTGGCTGGTTGGCGTCGCGTAATGCCGCGGCCAGGTTGAACCACGCGCGCGGATCGCGCGGTGCGAGGCGAGTGACCTCCCGGTAGTGGAACAAGGCGCGATCGGTAGCGCCGGATCGTTCGAGGGCGATAGCCAACTGGGCGTGGGCTGGCAGCAAGTTCGGGTCGGTGGCGAGCGCCGAGCGGTAAGCAGAAATCGCGGCTTGTGTGTCGCCTTGCGATAGCAGCAGGTTCCCCAAGGCCACGCGCGCTTTGCTGTGGTTCGGGTCCTCGCGTAATGCAGCCTCCAAATGTTGCCGGGCCGCCTCGTGTTGCCCCAGTTCGATCAGGGCCAGGGCCAAATTGAAATTCGCACTGACGTGCCGGGGATGGGCTGCGAGCAGTGTGCGGTAGTGATCCACAGCTTCTTGCCACATCCCGCGGTTCGCAGCAGCTACGCCTAAGTTGAGCCGCGCCAGCGGATCGTGCGGACGTAACGCTATCGCCTGCTCCAGGTGTGCCAAGGCTTCTTGCGTTCGTCCTTCGCGCAGGAGGTAGGCCCCGAGATTGGCATGGGCCACGTGGTTTTTCTCGGTCACTTGGAGTGCGTGCCGAAAGAGCGTTTCCGTGTTCCGCCAATGCTGGGTTTGACGTGCGGTCAGTACCGCCCAAACGGCGAGTAAGCTCACACCGGCCACCACGGAGGCAATTTCGAGCGATCGCCTCCCTCGCACCCACATCCGGACTTGCCAGGCCACCGCCACGAAAATGCCTGTGAGCGGGAGATACGTAAAACGGTCGGCCCGAGCTTGGTCGCCAACCTGGAGGATGCCTGCCACTGGTGCAATGCCCACCAAGTACCAAAGCCAGCCCACCCAGAGCCAGGGAAACCGTGCGCGGTAAAACCAACTCGCCCCCGTGACCACGGCGAGCAACGCTAGCGGCAGCACCACCTGCTCGATGGTGAGCGACTGCCTCGGGTAAAAAACCGCCAAGGCGACAGGCCAGACCGCGTCGCGCAAGTACTGCACGTACGCGAGGCACGCGTTGGCGATGCGAAAGGCGAGGGGACTCGCTGCCAAGGGCTCCATCGCACCGCGAGCTGCTTGCGCTGCAATGGTGGCGAGCCCGACCAGGAACGCAAGCGTGAACAGGGTCCGCTTTTCTCGGACCAGCCCTACCCACTCGGCTGCGTTCGACTCGCCAAGGCGCACTCGTCCCAAAGGCCACGCATCGAGCATCAGCAGGAGAAGGGGAAGGGTGACCACCATGGGTTTCGCGAGCAAAGCGGCCACGTAGGCGACCAAAAGGATCACCCACGCTCGGCGAATACCTCGACGTACGAAGTCGACGTAAGCCAACGCTGCCACGAGCGCGAAAAACGTGCTGAGAACGTCCTTCCGTTCCGCCACCCACGCCACCGATTCAACATGGAGCGGGTGCCAGGCAAAGGCTGCCGCAACCCAGAAGCTCGGGACCACCGAGCCGAGAAGCTGCCACCAAAGTAGAAACATCAGCACCGCATTTGCGCCGTGCAACGCCAGATTCACCGCGAGGTGAGCCGGCGCGAACAGCCCAAACATGCTCACGTCCAGAAGATGCGAAACCCCCGTCAACGGGTGCCAAGTCGCGTGATGGGCCTTGGTGAAGACGTAAACCAAACCCTCCCACGTCAGGCCCTTGCGAATGACCGGGTGCTCGACGACGTACTCGTTGTCGTCGTAGAGCAGGAATTCGTGCGCGCGCAGGTCGCGATAAGTCCACACCGTCACGACCACCAAAAGGGCAGCTAAGGCAACCACCCAGTGGGTCTCTGGTTTTGCTCGGGCTCCGCGCTTCATGGGTTGCGCTCGAAAACGGACACGAAAATGTCGCTCTCCGGGTAACGAAACTGGGCTTGCTCGCCCCAAAAGGAGCGGCTGTGTCCATTGGCGGAAATTTCCACAAGGCCGTAGGGACGGTACTTGGTGTTCGCATAGTTCGCGGACCACTCGAAGATCCGCAGCGGAGACTCTACCCGGCGCGACCAAGAGGTCGGAACGTGAACGAGGATCAAGAACGTTGGGTGGGCGGCCTCGATCTCACGAATCATTTGTTCTTGCATCTGCTCTGCAAAAGGATGGGGCTCGGTCAGTGGGTAGGTGTAAACGAACCCGGTAGCCGCTTTCCTCCTTGCGTAGAAGTAAATTTCTGGCTCGGACCCCACGACCGCGATGGAGTCCTCAGGTCGAGAAGCGTTGCGCACTCGCTCCGCAATCTCGAGCGCCTCGGGAAACGGGTTACGCCCGTAAATCGCCCGCGACATCATCCAGGGGGTCGAACCACGAAATGTCATCCACTCCTGTGCCGCCGTAACTGCCACGGCCCCGCCAACGACCAGTGCGCCCACCCACGGCCAGGGGTGAAGCCGCTCTGCCATAGCCGCTACGCCCAAGGCTGCTGCCGGCACGAGGAGAAGAAAGTAGTGTTCGCTAAAGCGCCAGCCGAGTGCCACCGAGCCTAAGCTCAAAAGCAAAAGGCTCCACAAACCACGGCTACGGCCGGTCGGGCGCCCAAAAGCAGCGAACAGGAACCAACCGAGCATCGCTAGCGACCAAACAAGTGGTGCACCCGCGAACACATGGGCCGTTGCCGCCTGGGCCAACTTCAGTCCGTCGGCAAAGGGTACACCGGTTGCGTACTCGCGGGCGTAGGTGACAGTCCAAAACCAAAACGCGTCGAAGGCCGAAGCGGCCCAGAAGCCACCGAACACAACTGACCACGGCAACGCAAAACCGCTGGCGAGGCTCAACAGCGCTCGGGCTGACGAATGGAAAGTTTGGCCCTGGTCGCGTGCTACGACGCGCCAAACAAGATAAGCGGCAAACACCGCTCCCGTCGGCTTCATCGTGCTGCCGATGCCACAAGCAACTCCCGCCATAATCCACCAGCTTAGGGAGCCGCGACGAACCGCGGCAAAGCCGAGGACGAGTCCGGCGAGACCAAAGAGGAGCACGTAGTGTTCCGCCTTGGCGGCAAAGCCCAACATGCGATGGCTCAGCGCGAGGAGGCCAAACGCTGCGCTGCCGGCCATGGCCGGAAAGCGAGAAAACCAGTGGCGGGCACAACGATAAAAGAGCCACAGGTTGACCAGTGCCACAGTGGCCACCGCCAGGCGCACCCCGCGGATGGTCTCGCCGTACAGCCACAAAATTAGCGCGTGGGCATAGTAAATGCCGGGCGGCTTCATGTTGTACGCATCGCGGTATGGTAGCCCTCCCCGCAGAATGACCTGCCCGAAGTACGCGTACTCTCCTTCGTCGCGCTCGAGCGGCACGTCGACAAACCGCCAGCGCAGGAGGGTCACCACCGCGGCAGCGAAGACGAGACACGCTGTTGCCGCCAATGGGGAAAGATCACGACCGCGATGTGGCCACGGGTTCATCGTTCGTTCGTGGGAGGTTTGCAAGCTTGCGCTCCGGAAGGAAGCGGGGCGGAGTCGTACGCGGCGGCCTCTCAACCCAACCCCGTGTGCCACCAGCAGCGAGGCGGTAGAGGCGCGCGACGTACGAAGCGAGCAAAGCCAGAGCGAGGCTGACCACCGCCAGACCATAGGCAACCGCGGCACCGAGCCACATGTCCGGTAATTCCCACCACCAGGCAATCACCGAGGCACCACACCCTGCCGCGACGAACAGCACGGGCACAGCCCACAAGGCGAGCAAAGGCCCGGTGGTAAAACTGGTCATGATTTCGAGGTTCAACCGGGTGAGGCTGAGAATACTGTAACGTGTGGTTCCCGAGCGCCGTTGTTCGTGCCGCACTGGAACCTCGCGGACGCGAAAGCCAAGCCACACTGCCAGGGCAAAGAAAGGCTTTCCCGGCGACCACGCCTGGCGCGTCGCTTCGATCACTTCGCGCCGGTAGGCTTTGAACTGCCCTCCGTAGTCTTGCAACTTCCGGCCCACGAAAAGCCGCGCCAACCAGTGCACCGCCCGCGAACCCAGGTAGCGCCAAAGCTTCTCGTGCCGCTGCGCCCGCAAGCCGCTGACGAGGTCAACGTCTTCTGCAAACGCGTCCAGAAGTTTCGGGATTTCTTCCGGTGGGTTTTGCAAGTCGCCATCCATGGTGACCACGAACTCGCCGCGGGCATGGAACAGGCCGCAGTTGAGCGCCGCATTTTGGCCAAAGTTGCGCGCCAGCCTCACGGTGCGGATGCGCGGGTTGCGCTGGCTGGCCGCGGAAAGGAGGGCAGGAGTTGCATCGTCGCTGCCGTCGTCCACCACGACAATCTCGTACTCTGGCGAGAGATCGGCGAGCACCGCGGTGGTGCGGGAGAGGAGCTCTTCCAACGTTGCCGCTTCGTTGTAAACCGGGATCACCACAGATACACGCGGCACGGCGCTCGTTGCACTCATGGCACCGACGAAAGAACCTGACGAGCCCCTTCTGGTCCACAGCACAGCAGCAGGTCCACTACCGACAAGTGCGAAACGAAGGGGCGGAACAACTGCGGATACTCGGGGTGGGGGTAGTGATGAAACTCCACCTCGATTCCGTAACGGCGGCAAAGCTCGACGTCGAGGTAGCCGCGTGCTGTTTCTCCTTGCAGCAGTCGAGTCGCTCCAAGGTGACGAAGAAAGGCAACGATGCGATGCGTTGGGCTCGGCTTCTCGGGAAAAGTCTCGGCGTAAACGCGCTCGAGCCCGAGTTCGGAGGATACGAGCAGGGGCGTACGAATTCCCAGCCAGTCGCACAAGCGACGCAACAATGGAATCGTCACTTCCACCAGTCGGGTGGCCGGAGCCCGCAAGAGGGGGGCGAGTTCGTCCAAAAGTTCCCGGCGGTACGGGCTGCGCCGGTAGAAATGTTCCAGCAACTCGAGGTGGCGCTCGGCCCACGGCACGTACGGACTCAACCGCACTTGGCAAATTGCTTCGCCCAGGGAGTAGTGCACTGGAACCGTGAGCCAGTGGGGTCCGTGCGGTCCCCGCACACGGTTACGATGGGCCCAGCCGGTCGTAGTGAATTGCATTTCGTCGGCCACGATGAAGGCGTCCACCCGGCGCATCTGATCGAAGTATCCGAGCCACGGAAGGTATCCGGGTTGAATGCCCGCAACGCGCATCGGTAGGACAACCGCGCACCGGCGCGGTTTGGTGGCTGGCGAGTCTGCCAATCAGTGCCCGCGGGCGGCGTGCTGCGAGGCAACTTCGGGGGCTGTTTGCAACCCGGCCACGTTCTGCAAGTCCGTGTAGGCAGAAAAAATCGTGCGCTTCATCCGCCTCTTCAGCCAAGGGGCAACGGGCAGATCGTCGATGTACTCGAAGTTGCAACGCAAGAAGTACAATCGCCCCATGCGCACCAAGGGCGGATCTTGTGGCTGGTTGACCCGGTTCTTCCACTCCGCGTAAGCGCGCTCGGCAGTTTCACGGTCGACACCGACGAGTTCCAGTGTGCGAATGCGGGTTTCCCGTGTCAGACGCGAGTCGCGGTTGTGGCGGCCGATAAAAATACTTGCGGCAAAGCGCGCATACCCCAGGCATGCCAAGGTCCGTGCGAGTGGATGACGCATCTGTCGCAGCGCGGCGATGCCTGTGGCCCGCGACATTTGCATGTGGCGGGCTTCGTCGGTGGCGTGGTTCTTCAGCAGCGCTTGCACGACGGGATGGACGTCTTCCTCGTCGATAATCGAGCGTTCGACGGTTTTCTGGTTCACGTTGAGCGCGAAGCGAGTGAAGTAATAGTAGTGGAGGTCGCCGCGTAGCCACCCGAGAAGGGTATGGGCGTTGACATAGGTCTTCGCAAGCCGAAGCGACGGGTTGGCATGGCGCAGGTCGTCGAGGGTGAGGCCGTAGAAATCGAGTACCCGTTCGATCACCTTGAGGAACGCTTGCACGTGGGCCATTTCCTCCACGACTTCGCGTGCCATGTACAAGGCCACTTCGGGTGCCCCACGCAAGATGGTGTACAAGGCCGACTCCATGTTGAGGATGTTAACGGCCACTTCGGCCACCCCCGTGCTCAGGTAGCTTTGGCAAAAGCACAGGCGGTTCAGCATGAGCTTTTGCTCTTCGCTCAAACGGTGCCAGATGGGTTCGCCGTAGTACCAAGTCATTTCGCGGGGGAAGAGCGTGTGATGCCGCAACGTGGCCGGGTCGAACCGATCGGCCAGCAGGTAAAAATGTTCACCGAGCTGGTCGACGAACCGATCGCTCACTTCTTTGAGCCGCTGTGTAAATTCGAACCCCTCCATGGTTGCCTCCTTCCGATGCGATATGCCAACTACATCGAAGACTCAATTTGCTCTCTCGGTGCCAAGGCGTGGTCGCGTGCGGGAGCGAAAATCGCGGTCCGCAAGACGTTGCGATAACCACTGCCGTCGGCCAAAGGCCAATCGGTGCATGCTGCACAGGGGAGAACCGCGTCGAACCGCTGGGCGATGTGGGCAGCCCTGCGCCGCTGCATTTCCTCGCCGTGCCAGATATCGGCGAGTGATTGCTCCAGCGCGTGGCCCACTGGTGCATGGGCGTCCCAGTCTGTGCCGCACATGGTTACCGTGCCGTCCTGCAACACGATCAGCGCCTCGAAAAGCCAGCGGCACGGTGGCCGCTCGGGTGCAAGCTGACCGAGCGCGACCGGCACACTCCCTCCAAAGGTCGAGGGCTCGATGGTCATGATAAAGTCCTGGTCGCGGAGTAGAGGCCGCCACTGCGCTACCACGGCGGACAGCGCCGAACGTGTTTCCGGGGTGAGAAGCACCTGCAGCGAGACAATCGGGCGCACGAGCCCAAGTGCGCGCTTACGAGCAAACAACGCGGCAATGTTTTCGCAGACACGCGCGAAATGGTCGCGACCCCGCATGAACTGGTAAGTTGCCGCATCGGCAGCGTCGAGCGAGCACTCCAGGCGATCGAGCCCCGAGTGCAGAAGCTGTTCGGCAAGCCGGCCGTGCAGGGAGACGGCATTGGTGGAAAGCCCGACCTCGGGCACTCCGACCTCTTTGGCATAGCGGCAAAAGTGGACCACTTCTCGGTGAAGCAGCGGTTCGCCCAGAAAATGGAGCCACATCCGCGCACCGTGGGCCGCACACTCGCGGGCAACGCGCTGGAACAACACCCGCGACATAAAGCCGAGCGGGCGCGAGAACCCCTGCCGGGGGCAATAGCGACAGCGCTGATTGCAGTAGTTCGTCAGCTCCACTTGAACGCGCCGCGGGAACGGAGGCAAGAGCATGTGACGCAGAGTATTCCACAATGCATTGCCGTGTTGCAATCGTTGAGTGGACACGTGCCACGTGAGCCTCGGCTCGTGCTCGCCTTTCTGCCGCAATCAAGGCCGCAGTAGGCGGGCACCGTGGGCCTGCGAACGTGGCGGGCGAAAACCTGGGTGGATTGCGGTTCGGCCTGGCTGCAGCGGTGCTCCCGGCATCCGATCAGCCCCGGGAGTGCGCCATGGAACAATGTTGCCGCAGTGGCCCGGCGGAATGTTCGGGCGAGCTGCGACCGAGTGGGGCAGCGACGCTCGCACACGCCGTGCGTTTCGTGCGTTGGACACCCAAAGATTGTGGCAGCGACCCTTGAGAGTTGGTTGGATTTCCTATCTGACCAGGACACCCACCTGTTGTTTCTCAAGCTCGCACATCGAATGCGCAGTAGTTCGTTGTGCTCGTGCTTCGCGTAGCGTGGTACCGGCCTTGCACTTGTAGCTGCGTTGTGTGCAGTAAAGGCGACGGTACACCTATGCGGCGTTGGCTGGTGGCGGCACTGGGGATGGCCGCGTTGTTTGCGACCGGCTGTCATCGTGTGGAGGAGCCACTGCCTCCCCTGCCGGAGCGGCTCATTTCGATCAGCGACAAATTTTTCGATGTTGCTGCTCTCGACGCGGATACAGCCATCGTTGTGGGCTACGGCGGGAAGATTTTGCGCACCGAAGATGGCGGCTTTACGTGGGCGCGCATCCCCAGTGGTACGGACGAGGCGCTTTACCGCGTGCGGTTTGTGGACAGCCAAAGAGGTTGGATTTGCGGCCAAGACGGTGTGATTCTTCACAGCGAGGATGGCGGGCGTTCCTGGACTCGGCAGAACAGCGGCACCAATGCGTATCTCTTCTCCCTGCACTTCGTCGATCACGAATTTGGCTGGGCGGTCGGAGACAAGTCGCTTGCGGTTCACACCCGCGACGGGGGCCGCACCTGGACTCTGCACAAAATCACCAGTGCCGTGGCGGAAGCACAGAGCGCGGAAGAAGCGCTGGCGGAGCAAGACCCCATTCTGTACGACGTGTTCTTCCGCGACCGCGACCACGGCTGGGTCAGCGGTGAGTTCGGGCGCCTATTTCAAACAACCGACGGCGGCACCACGTGGGTAGCTCGGGAACGCTCGCTTCTTGGACCGGAGATTGTCGACGTGCTTGCCATTCCCACTTTCTTTGGGCTGTCCTTCGCTTCTGCCAACGAGGGCGTCGCTGTTGGGCTCGAAGGCAAGATCGCTCGCACCGTCGATGGTGGCCGTACTTGGAAACTCGATGCCGTCGACGCAGCGTCCGCTTTGACCGATCCGTTGTTCGCTCCCTTCCTCTTTCCCGAAGGCACGGGCTGGGTGGTGGGCGCCTCGGGTCAAGTCTTGCGGCGCTCCAGCGCCGTGGAGCCGTGGCGACCGGCCTCGCTCGGGATGGAGGTGGCTACGTGGTTGCGCAGCGTGACCTGGTGGAATCACGACATCGGTTGGATCGTCGGTGGGTATGGTCTCATTCTGACCACCCGTGACGGCGGCCATACGTGGACGCCGGCTTTAGCTTGAGGAGCGGCAAGCGATGGTCACGGGTTCCTCGACCAGCGAAGAGAAACGGCTCCTTTATTGGCTCGGAGAGCGCCTGATCGATTACCGCTTACCCGTCACCCTTGCCGTGGCCTTGGCTACGGCGTTTTTTGCTTACTGCGCGTTCCAGCTCCAGCTTGTCACCAGCTTCGGGGAGTTGCTGCCCCAAACCCACCCGTACATCAAAATCCACAACCGCTTCGCGCACACCTTCGGCGGGGCCAACAACATCATGATCATGGTGGAGGTCAAAGACGGCACCATTTTCACGCCCGAGGTGCTGAACAAGATCTGGCGCATGACCGAAGCCATCGACACGGTGTACGGCGTCAACCACAACCAAATCGAGTCGATCGCCCATCGCACGGTGCGTTACCTCAAAGTCGCGGCGGGTGGAACGATGCGTGCCACCCCGGTGATGCTGGGCGAAGTCAAAACACAGGAACAGGCCGAGGAAATTCGCCGCATCGTGCACAACGCCGAGAACATTTACGGCCTTTTGGTGTCCCTCGACGACAAGGCTGCACTGATACGCGCCAACTTTATCGAGGGGCGGCTCGACTACCGCCGGATCTTCGAGGAGGTGAATCAGCGGGTCGTGGAACCGTTCCGTGACGCCAACACGGACATCTACGTGGCAGGCGAACCTCGGTTGTACGGATGGGTTTACCACTACGCCGGCGATGTGTTGCTCGTGTTCGTTCTCGCGTACTGCATCGAGTGGCTGCTGCGCTGGCTCTATTTCCACGATTGGCGGGGGGCGTTGCGCCCAACGATCACCGGAGTGATCGCGGCGTTTTGGGGGCTGGGTTTCATTTACCTCATAGGGTTCGCCCTCGATCCGCTCCTATTGGTTATGCCGTTTTTGATCACCGCGCGGGCGGTCAGCCACTCGGTGCAGATGCACGACCGCTACTACGAGGAATTCGCGCGTCACGGCTGGAACAAACGCAAGGCCATCGTCGCTGCCTTTGCCGAGCTGTTCGTGCCGACGTTTTCCGGCATCACCACCGATGCGCTCGGGGTGTTGGTGATTTTGCTCGTGCCGGTGGTGATGCTGCAAAAGCTGGCGATCACGGCCGCGTTTTGGATTTTCGCCATCACCATTTCCGAGCTCCTGCTCAACCCGATCGTTTACTATTACCTCAAAGCACCCGAGCCGGAGATTGTGCTCGTTCGGGAGGGCGGGGTGTTTCGGCGCGCGGTCACGGCCGCAGTGGCTGCGATCCTCGGGCCCCGCGGGCGTTTCGTCGTTGTGGGGGCTTGGCTGCTGGCCACGCTCGTCGGCGCGTACTTCGTACGCGGCTTG
>FMJZ01003073.1_pt1 | contig 10299 bp, 11 predicted proteins | sample 1987881 | NCBI WGS metagenome assembly FMJZ01 (sample SAMEA4378227, study PRJEB15110) | soil metagenome | biome: soil; feature: Field; material: Soil | place: India | collected 2015-03-11 | depth 0 m | reverse complement strand
CGTCATGGGTAGCCCGCAACTTCCAGTTGCAGGGTTGCCTCTACCAGTTGTTTTGCCGCCTGTCCTAACTCAAGTCTCAACCCCAGAGCTATCTCTGAGGATAACTGCTACACGTAGCGGTATACCAGATACCTGCGCCACCGCCAGCCCCAGATACCTACCAGTATCCCCAGCCAGCCTCCAGCCGCCACCGCAACGACCGCCAGCGGAACCGTCCACCACACAGGCACTACGCCGACGCGGAACACGCGCCACATCTGCCCCACAGTGCCCAGCTGACGCCACTCCTGCCACATGCGCTCGTAGTCGCTCTGGTAATATCGGTAAAGCTTTGCCAGCTGCAGGATGCGCTGGGGACGCTCGGCGTTGCTGGAGAGACCCATCTGCTGGATGGGCACTTGCGTCGGGAAGCGCAGGAACAGGTCTTCCCGCTGCGCAAGCTGTTCCAGCGCAGTGACCAGTTTGTTCAGGGCAGGATGGATGGCTCGGCGGTTCGCGTAACTGGCATCGACTTGCTCAGCAAGCACCGCACACCACAGCAGAGATACCGCCATGCTTGCCAGCGCGAGGATGGCTATCCATCGCCCACGTCGCATGATTAGCCCTGTGAGGAACGAGCCCACCATCAGACTACCCGCCACCCACAAAGCTATCATACCAGCGGCAGGAGGATAGGAATAAGAGGTACACCCCATAGGCTCCCCGCATACCGAGTTTGGCAGGGTGATCCGCCTCGGATGCAGGACGACGAACCCTTCCGGAGACGCTGGTCGCGGCACAAACTCGAGCTGGGGCAACTCTACCCGCCGGTAGCGACTGGACACCTTCTCATTCAACCACTCCCCGTAGTTCTGCTCTATCAGGTTTGCCAGTGCACGCAGGGACGGCTCGGGTGACAGCGCGCGGTCTGGATAGAGGAGGTATGGAAAGCGGACCGATGTCGACCTTTGGCAAATCTGACAGCGCTTCCCGGGCAGTTTGGCTCATCAGGACGCCTTTATCCGCCGTCCACAGCATGACGTCCACCACCATCTGCTGGCGCGGGTCTGTCTGGTTCCGGTAACTCCCCAGCGCGAGGCTCAGCGAGGTTGCGCCAATAATCAGTATTAGCAGGATCGCCCGCCACCAGTTCAGGCGCGCTACCGGCTGGCGCTTCTCCAGCAACAACGTGCCGACCCACTCCGGCGAGCCAAACTGCCTGAGCACCACGGCGACCGCCTCGTCTGCGCTCACGCCCTGCGTGGTCAGCTCCTGCACCCGCTCCAGCAGGTGGTCGCGCACCTCCTGGCGGATGCGCTGCCGCTCGTGGTAGGGCACACGATGCACCAGCGGCACCGTCATGCGGTCCAGATAGTCCTCAATCAGGTTGTACACGGCTCGATACCTCCCTCCAGCGACTCGGTTCCCTTGCGCCCAACTACCGCCTCCACTGCGCGGCGAAACTTCTGCCACACCAGCTGGCGGTGCTCCAGCTCGCGCAAGCCCTGCGGGGTGATGGAATATACCTTGCGCTCGCGCCCGCCATCGGTGCTCTCCCACCTGCCCTGAATCCAGCCCTTCTGCTCCATCTCGTGCAGGGTGGGGTAAAGCGTGCCCTCGCGGAAGCGCAGTAACTCGGCGGTGCGCTGTTCGATCTCCTTCGCGATGGCGTAACCGTGCATCGGCTTTTCTGCCAGCAGAGACAGTATCAACAGCGGGGTGTTCCCTTTCACCATCTGCTCTATCGTACTCATCGCCTTATACCTCGCTTTCCGATGTATCTGGAAGCAATATATCACATTTTGCGCGGAGAATCAAGGGGTAGCGCAAAGATTTTTTCGCACAGGGGGCGTCAGGGGGTCCAGCAGGTTGACTTTTGGAGAGGTGCGCTGTATAATAGACAAGGTGAATGCGCCCGTAGCTCAGGTGGATAGAGCGTGAGGTTGCGGACCTCAAGGTCGGGGGTTCGAGTCCCTCCGGGCGCGCCATTTTCTTTTGATGCCCTCACATGAGGTTGACAGCACCCTGCCCCTCGTGTTACAGTGATAGCCAGTATTTTCACCAGTAAATCGGAGCGAGGCAAAACGAGCATGACAGCAAAGCTCAGGATAGCAGGCGGACTGTTTCTCATCGGCTGGTTGGCGCTGACTCTGAACGGTTGCGGTGGAGGCGGAGGCGCTGCGGCACCACCCGCGCAGTACATCTCCCTCACCAACGGCAGAGTGGTGGTGGAGCAGGGAACGGGTGTGGCTATCGTCCGGGCGAACGATTCGCAGCTGCCAGGCGTGAACTTTGATCAGGACGTGGTGACCGTTGAACTGTACCGCGGCGACCAGTTTGCCAACCCACGCACCGACACTCCTCAGACCGCCGATCTTCTGCGCACCTTCCGGGTGAGCCGAAACGGCACGTTGCTGGATGACCTCTCCCTGGGCGAGGGCACGTACACTGCCGTGGCAAGGAGTATCCACGTCGTGCAGGATGGCAAGGAGTTTCGGTGCGAGCTGATGGCGTATGTCTTTCAGGTGTTCCGTTCGGGGAGTGACCTGCGCACCACATTACCGCTCAAGTTCAACGCGCAGTTCCCTGCACTGGGCGCGGTGATTGAAAACTCGTATGTGGCGTTCCTCACCGATGCTGGGGCAGTGGGCGGCACTTCGCGCCTGTTTGTTCAGCATGCCAACGGCACAATAGACATGTCGCGCACCTTTGTCGCACAAACGGAGGCAGGCAATCCCGTTGCCGCAGTAAGCTTTGAAGCCCTGCCGGGTGGTCCTACGCTCGGTAACATCACCCGTCTGGTGTTGAAGGCGTTCGTACCATGAGAGGACGAAGGGTGTTTTTTCTGGCGCTGTGGGTGGTTGGAGTAGTATCTGCCATCGCAAACGCCCAGAACGCCGACGGCTCCCTGCGAAAGGTGCGCGCCGCCACCGTCTGGCGCACGGCGGAAGTGGAAGGACGCCTGCTGTGGGTAAGTGAGCAGTCGGTGCTTCTGCCCTTGGATGCCCAAACGGAACTGCAGGTCGGCTGGCAGAAGTTTGTGGCGAAGGGGCGGGTGCGCACCAACCGCTTTTCCACCTCCGCCCGGTGGTTTGGAGCGGAGCGCACCATTCGCGAAGAGGGCGACAGTCGGCTGGTGTTATCGGCACGCAGGCTGGAAGGCAGTGAAGGTGTGGCGGACGTGGCGGAGGGACTGTTCACCTACGTGGCGCCGCGCATCGACACCACCAGTCTACTCTCCCTCCAGCACGCTCGCGGTCGTACCACAGGCTATCGCCTTTCCTACAGCCGGGTGCACGCGGGCACTGAAGCGGCAGACACGATTGCGGTGGTAGCAAGTACCGAGTTTGTGCTGGCGAAACGCTGGCAGGTGCATCTGGAGGGCGGCGTTTATGCCGACCGCCGCGGCGACACCACCTATCGCCCGGTGCTCAGCGGGGCGGTGGGGTTTGAATTGGGACGCGGGATACAAGCGCAATTGAGCGCAACCGTTGCCCCGCGAGGCTTTCCCTTTGCCGGCACTCCGATAGAAGCGCTGACGGCGTTCGCGCTATATCAGCCGGGCGGCCTGGTGGAGAGCTGGCATGACCGCTCAGCGGGTTACCTGAGCCTGCAAATCACCGCCGGCTGGTAGGCGGGCTATTCCGACTGCTCCTCGGCGAAAACGCGCCGCAGAAGGCGTTCGTCCTGTGCCGACACCAGCGCGATCACGCTATCGTGAGGCTCCAGCACGGTGTCGGCATGGGGAAGTATCGCGTTGTCCTGCCGAATAATGCACACAATCAGCGCGTTCGGCGGCAGGGGAAGGTCACTGATGCGTTTGCCTATCACTGGCGAGCGAGTGGTCAGCTCCACGTCCACGATTTCTATATTGCCCCGCTTCAGCGCAGCCAGAGGAATAACCTCGCCGGTTTCCAGCTCCTGTTCAATCAGGTGATAGATGATGTTGGTGCTGCTGACGGTGGCATCAATGCCCAGCTGCTGGAAAATGCCCTCGTTGCGCGGGTCGTTGATACGCGCCACCGTGCGCGGCACGTTGAAATACCATTTCGCAATCTGGCTGATAATCAGGTTGTCTTCGTCGTCGCCCGTGCAGGCGACCACAATGTCCGCGCGGTCCGCACCTGCCTCGCGCATAATGCGGATTTCATCGCCGCGCCCTCGCATCACCACCTCGCCGAGCTCGTCGCTCAGCAGGGCACAGCGACGCTTGTCCCGTTCAATCAGAAGCACTTCGTGCCCGGCGTTCAACAGCGTTTTCGCCAGGTAGTAACCGACATTACCAGCTCCAACGATGATAATGTACATGTCCAGCTACCTCACTCAGTCCTTCAGTGCGGGGGGTACCGTGTTGTACTCCTCAATGGAGCCGAAGGGACGGTCGTAGGCGAGGTCACGAATCATGGCGGAGCCGATCAGGCTGTAGCAGATAGTGTAGATACCTCTCTCCCGGTACGCTTCAGCGCGGATGGGGTCATTCACTTTGGCAATCACTTTGGGCACGCGGAACCGTTCTCTGGCGATTTGCGCTGCCATCAGGTTGCGGTTGTCGCCTTCAGTCAGTGCAACGAACAGGTCCGCCTGCTCGATGCCTGCCTTCTTCAACACATCCTCATCCAGCCCGTTGCCCGTGATGACCGCACCGCTGAACTTGCCTCCCAGCCTCTCTAAGGAGTCGCTGTTCCACTCGATCAGTGTTACCTTGTGTCCCTCGGCAGCCATCAGGCGTGCCAGCGCCGCGCCTGTGCGTCCACATCCCAGAATGACTATTCTCATCGGAAGCTTTGCCCCCGTTCCTCTTTCGGTGTTGTACCGACCTTCAGTATACGCCGAAGTGCGCCTCTTGTCAACCTGCCCAGGTTAGGACAGGGGAGGAAGAAACCCTGCGGATGGAAGATGTGGGCTACTCATGACATTTGCTAGAGCATCCCTGCAACTGAAAGTTGCGGACTACTGTGGAGTGCTGAAGCTTGCTTCAGCAACCTAACCTGCTTGAGCAGGTTTCGTTTTGTGTAGCCTGCGATTTCCAATCGCAAGGTTGTCTGAGGCTGACCTTTTTGGAGTGCTGAAGCTTGCTTCAGCACTCCATAACCTGCGCCAGCAGGTTTTGCCAGGTGTAGCCTGCGATTTCCAATCGCAAGGGCAGTATCTTTGGGTCGCTGAAGCATGGCTTCAGCACTCCATATCCGGGAAGGCGACAAAACCTTTCTCAGCAAGGTATTTCCCAACATCAGGGCGAAATGAGCAACAGTATTCCCGCTGGCTTGCGTAAACTGATACAGTGCTCCCAAACGCAAGACGGAAAGGCAGGTAGTGTGTATATGAGATGGTCCTGGAAACTGGGTGAATATGCAGGTATCGCGGTGTATGTGCACGCAACGTTTCTTCTGCTTATCGGATGGATTGCCCTGTTACACTGGATTCAGTTAGGGACCCTTCAGGCGGTTATCAGCGGTGTCGTGTTTATCCTTCTGCTGTTCGGATGCGTGCTGTTGCACGAGTTCGGGCACGCCCTGACCGCGAAGCGGTATGGCATCCGCACGCGCGACATCACGCTGTTACCGATAGGCGGTGTGGCGCGTCTGGAAAAGATGCCCGACAAACCCGTGCAGGAGCTGTGGGTGGCGCTGGCGGGTCCTGCGGTGAACGTGGTGCTGTTTATCGCGCTTTACCTGTTTTTGCAGGCGAAGACAGCGCTGATGGGCTACCTGCAGGTGGAAACCGGCATGGTCAGAGGCTCGCTGTGGGAAAGGCTGATGGTAGTGAACCTGTTTCTCGCTGCGTTCAATATGCTTCCCGCCTTCCCGATGGACGGTGGGCGTGTGGTTCGGGCGTTGCTGGCGATGCGCATGGACTACGTGCAGGCGACGAACATCGCCGCGGGGCTGGGACAGGGCATGGCGCTTCTGTTTGGACTGCTTGGATTGCTGTTTAACCCGTTCCTGCTGTTCATCGCGCTGTTTGTGTGGATTGGCGCTGCACAGGAAGCCAGCATGGTGCAGATTCAATCCGCGCTTGGGGGCATCCCGGTGCAGCGGGTGATGCTGACCGACTTTCGCACCGTCTCGCCCGATGACCCGCTGGAGCGCGTGGTGGAGCTTATCCTGAACGGCTGGCAACAGGACTTCCCCGTCGTGCAGGGCGGGCGCGTGATGGGCGTGCTCACACGCAGTGACCTGATTAACGCGCTGGCACAGCAGGGACTGGACCGCCTGGTGCGCGACGTGATGCAGAGCGAGTTCGAGATGGTAGATGCCGCCGAGATGCTGGAAAACGTTCTGCCCCGCTTGCAAGCCTGCGCCTGTCACTCCATGCCCGTGATGCGAGGCAGTGAGCTGGTCGGCTTGCTGACGATGGACAATGTGGGTGAGTTCATGCTGATACAATCCGCTCTGAACGCAGCTTCCCGACGAGCCTCACGACAGGGTATCGTGTAGGTGGGTGGTACGGTGCAAAAAGTTCACGATTTCCTGAGCAAGCGTTCACGGCATTTCTGGGTAACGGTCGGACTGTTGCTGGTCGGGCTGATAGCTGTGGTGGACTACTTTACCGAACCCGATATCCTCATCCTGTACCTCATTCCCATTATCCTGGTGGACTGGTTTGCGGGCGAGAAGCCGGGTGTTATTGTGGCGGTTGCCAGCGCCATTGCATGGTTCGCTGCGGACGTGCTGAGTACCTCGCATGACAGCGCAGGCGTTGTGCCCTACTGGAACCTGGCGGTGCGCTCGGCTATCTTCCTGACGGTCACCTACATGCTTTCGGGATTGCTGGCATCGCGCAAACGCCATGAAGAGCTGATGCATTTCATCGTGCACGACCTGCGCTCGCCGCTGACCAACATCCTGACGGGGCTTCAGACCCTGCGCCAGATGCGCGACGGCAGAATGGATGAGTCCGAGCAGGAGATGCTGGACATGGCGCTCATCTCCAGCAACCGCATGCTGACCCTGATTAACTCTCTGCTGGACCTGCCCCGTCTGGAGGGGCGCAAGATGCCGGTACAGACGCAGGAGGTGAGCGCAGATGAGCTGGTGAATAACTCGCTGGCTGTGGTGTCGCTGTGGGCGGCGCAGAATCAGGTGCAGATTGTATATGAAGCCGACCCGCACGTCAATACCGTCATCGCCGACCCCGACATTACCGTGCGCGTGCTGGTGAACCTGCTCAGCAACGCCCTCAAATACAGTCCGCCCCACTCCACGATTACCGTTCGCACCCGCGCCTCCGACGACTGGATGGTAACCTTCAGCGTCACCGACCAGGGACCGGGCATCCCGCCCGAATGGATAGAGAAAGTGTTCGACAAGTATGCGCAGGTGGAGGCACGCAAAGAGGGCGCGAGCACCGGTCTGGGCTTGACCTTCTGCTACCTGGCGGTGAAGGCGCAGAAAGGGCGCATCTGGATTGAAAGCGAAGTCGGCAAGGGCACCACAGTGCTGTTCACCCTGCCCGCCGGCAGGGCGCAAAAGGCTCCCCTGCTGGAGGAGTAGTTATCGGATACGGTACAGATGCACCGCCCAGGGCTTGAAGGTGTCTTCAAAGCGTGCCTGGCGTACGGTGATGCGCCTGCCTTCGCCCAGCACCTCGGCAATTGCCCTGCCGGGAACCCCTTGTAAAGTGAACTCGGCGGTGGTGGACGCATTGCGCATTCCCACGGCAAACAGATAGGTCGCCCCCTGATAGCGTTTGACCATCGCATGGACCGGCACATCGGGGTTCGAGGACCTTACGCTCACGCCGTCGATGATGCTGGGGCTGTTGAGCACAGGCGCAAGTTCGCGAATCTGTCGGTTAATCTCCGTCACCGCTTCCAGCATTTCGCGGTCTTCCAGCAAAGCCGCCTCCACGAAGTTAGGTTCGAACTGGTGCACAAAGTAGATGATGCCCTGTGAACCATGAATCAGCGACATCCACACCTCTGCTCGCACGTGATGGGGCGAGGGCTTGCGCTCGCGGTTGCTGATGCGCGTGCACTCCAGCGCGTTCCAGAGGATTTTCCTGCCGTCGGTAGACTCGTTCCAGCGCGTCCACAGCTGCAGTCGCTCCAGCCCCTTGCCCACGTACCACAGCAGGTCCTCCGAGTTCAATCCCGCCACAGGGTACACGTCGTAGGAGACAATATCCGCGCCTTTGACATAGGTGAAGTAGTCATCGGGATGTGCGCCGGTGCCGCGTCCCACCCAGCTGTCGTTGGCGACTCCCTGGCCCAGATTCAGCAGAACCGGGCGGTCGGGGTCTCGGCTCTTTATCTGGCGATACCACTCTACCACACGCTCTGGCGGCACAGGTCCGCCCCATCCGCGACGTCCGGTCGCGGGGTCGGTGACGGGTTGGGCGTTATCCGGCTCGTCCTGATGCATCCACCCAACGATGATGGGGTCTTCGCGATGCCTCAAGCCGACGGCGTTCTGCTCGCAGATGACGGGCATCTTCGCCTCGTGCAGAACATTAAGCTGCTCCTCCGTCGGTCCCTGCCACAAGCCGACATACAGGTTGATGCCTGCCTGTTTGAAACGGGAAGCGTTGCGCGGCTGCTGAAGCCATACGGCAATGGGGAAGTACGACGGGTCTTTTGGTGGTCCGAACTTCCAGCGCGAGTAAACGCTTTGTACGCTCATTCCGCCCCCTCCATGTGCGGGAATATTTTGCCGGGATTGCACAGGTCCTGCGGGTCAAAGGCATCGTGCACCAGGCGCATTGCCTTCAGGTCGGTCTCAGAATAGAGCAGGCGCATGTATTCCGCTTTCTCTACGCCCACGCCGTGCTCGCCGGTGATACTGCCGCCCATCTGCACGCACAGTTTGACAATGGCGTCGTTGGCGGCGCGAACCCGGCGTACCTCTTCTGGGTCTCGTTCGTCGAACAGCACGATAGGATGCAGACTGCCGTCTCCCGCGTGGAACACATTGGCGATGCGCACGCCATGTTCCTGCCCAATCTCCATGATTCGCCGGAGCACCTGCGGCAGTTTACTGCGCGGCACCACCGTATCCTGTGTGACCGTACTGGGCGCGAGCCTGCCCAGTGAGCCAACCGCTTTCTTTCGCGCCGTCCACAGGCGGGTGCGCTCCTCCTCGTCGCGGGCAAGCCGAATCTCCTCCGCGCCATTGGCGCGACAGATGTCCAGCACCCTTTGCATCTGCCGGTCCAATCCCGCTTCCAGCCCGTCCAGCTCAATGACCAGCACAGCGTCGGCGTCCTGCGGAAAGCCGAAACGGAAGGCGGCTTCCACCGCCTGCAGGGTAGTGCGGTCAATCATCTCCATGGCGGCGGGCACGATTCCGGCGGCGATGATGTCCGAGACCGTCTGGCATGCCTCTTCCAATCGGGGGTATACCGCCAGCATGGTGCGCCAGCCCTGAGGCAGGGGCGTTAACTTCGCGATGACCGTGGTGAGTATCCCCAGCGTGCCCTCGCTTCCCGTGAAGACGCCCACCAGGTCGTAGCCCAGCGACTGCTCGCACTTGCCGCCCAGCCATGCCACCTCGCCGTCGGGCAGTACCACCTCCAGCCCGGTGATGTGGTTCACCGTGACGCCGTACTTCAGGGTGTGTGGACCGCCCGCGTTCTCTGCCACGTTGCCCCCGATGGTGCTGACCATCTGGCTGGAGGGGTCGGGGGCGTAGTGATAGCCCTGTGCCTTCACCGCCTTTGTCAGGTCCAGGTTAATCGCTCCCGCCTGAGCGGTGATACGTCGGTTGGGGATGTCCACCTCCAGGATGCGCGTCATGCGGCTGGTGCAGATGACCACTCCGCCCTGCTTCGCCAGCGCACCACCCGACAGCCCGGTTCCCGCCCCGCGCGGCACAAACGGAACGCCCAGCCGATTGCACAACTGCACCACCTGCTGTACCTGCTCGGTTTCGGTGGGGAAGACCACTGCCTGTGGAACTGCTTTTTCGATGGTGTAGGCGTCGCATTCATACACCAGCAGTTCAAACGGATCACAGAGCACGGCATCTGCGCCCACAATGCGCTCAAGGTCGCGCACCAGAGATTCGGAAGCGGTTTGTGTGATCATCGTTTGCTCGCCGCCATCGGATAATTTCCACAGCCAAGCATAGCACAGGCGGTTATCGGGAGTCAACGGGAGGGGAGAATGCAACCCTGCAACTCGAGCTCTTGACGAAGCTTCTTGTCGAAGACTGACCTTTTTGACCTTTTTGGAGTGCTGAAGCTTGCTTCAGCAGACTCTTAACCTACGCCAGCAGGTTTCGTTCTGGGTAGCCTGCGATTTCCAATCGCAAGGATAGGTTAAAAAACATCCCTGCAACTGAAAGTTGCGGGCTATTTTGGAATGCTGAAGCATGGCTTCAG
>FMJZ01040750.1_pt1 | contig 10306 bp, 5 predicted proteins | sample 1987881 | NCBI WGS metagenome assembly FMJZ01 (sample SAMEA4378227, study PRJEB15110) | soil metagenome | biome: soil; feature: Field; material: Soil | place: India | collected 2015-03-11 | depth 0 m | reverse complement strand
GTATATATTATTTTAAGTATATATCATTTTAGATTTCTCAACTCTTCTAAATTAATATTATTTTTTAATTCATCTATATAAGGCTTATATATTAGATTTGGATTTATAATATACCTTATTTTTTCTATTTTATCTTTGTTATTTATTAGCGTATCATATAGCTCAGTTAAATCCAATTCATAATCCTTATAAGATCTTATATATTCATCTTTTTCGACTTTAAGATTTAATTTAATTTTTTTATCTAAATCTCCAATATGAAAATTATTTTGCTTATATACTATTTGTAGTAATAATCTACTTTGTTGAGAAGGTTTAGATCTTGTTATTAAATTATTAGTGCCGTAATAGATAGCTTCTAAAAGGAGCTCAACATCTTCTTCCGTTAATTGAGTTTCCTTAGCAGCATTCTCGTTAATTATTCCATAAAAACAAATTAATGAATAAGGTAATAAATAAGTTTCCCAGAATGTTCCTTGCTGTCTTTCACTAGCTGATGGTAAAACTGTTGTACCCTTTATATAATTTATATCCACTTTATGTAAAGATCTTCCAAATTTAAATTGTACAGGCCCTGTTAAAGCATAATTATTGTTTTTTATTGAAAAAGTCCCTCCAAATAATCTTATATCTATACACCTATTTATTACCTCATTTAATTCTTTATATGCTTGAAAAATTTCGTCCCTTGTTTTTAGGTTATTATTTTCATCTCTTTCTTTTCTAATAAATATCTCCCTACCTTTAAAATCCTGTAAATAATCTCTTATTGTTCTTTTTAATCTGACATCAGTTACTATATTATAATTAGTTAATTCATCTATTCTTGGTTTATTATCTAAAGCATCCCCATTAGGATTACCATTTTCTATATCATATATAAATAAAATCTCACTTCTATTTTTTATAATATTACTCATTTAACTTTCACCTCCAATTTCTCTTTTAAATTTTTATTTTTTAAATTTTTAATTTTTAAAATTAATTACTTTTAAATGTATTTTCAAAATAATTACTAAAGCTCATACCTAAAGCAAAATAGAAGTTAATTTCATCTAAGGAAATATTTTTATAATTTTCTTTCCAATCTGTCCCAACTTTCAAATAATAATAAGAAACTAACTCCTTTAGTATTGTAAAAATTTTATAATTAATATCGTATTCCATGATTTTATTTACAAGTTCTTTATAAAGTATTTTAAAATCATTTTCATTCATTTTTAAGTTTTTAATATTTTTAATGAAGGGTGAAGATCCTCGTCGTCTTTGTTGTTCTTTTATAAAAAGCTGCGTCAATACCCCTTCTAAAAATATAAATTTAAATAAATCATTTATAAAAGCTTTAGAAAAATTATTAAAAAAATTCTCTGCTAACTCTATATTTGTTTGGTTAATATTTTCGATTTTCTCGGGTTTTATTGCATCTTCTGGCATACCTATCACCTCCTGAATTAAATTTAATTCAAGTAAAAATAAATAAAACTTAAACACATAGATAGTAGTTTCAAGAATCGAACCACTTTTAAAAGCTGAATTTAGTTTATCTGATACCTGTTTAAATAAAGTGCTTTTTGAAATAGGTATCATTTTAAATATATTTTCTATTGCCTTTAAAAACAATTTTTCATTACCATTAAATACTTTATCCTTAGCTGAATCCAATTTGAACTCTTCCCCTAAAATCTTATTAAGATTTTTATCTGTAATTTTACTTAGCAAAATATCTCCTTTAAATACCCGATCTATATATTCTTTTACAGAAAATATTTTAGAAATCGTTGTAGGTAAAGTATTTTCTATAAATAACTTTATTCTAAATGCATTATTTTCTTTTTCATAAAATAAAAAATTGTATAATATATAAATATTATTAAGCCTTAAGTAATCTAATATTTCATTTTCATCTTCTGTTATCTTTCTTAAATTACTTAAAGTATTTTTTCTATTATAGTAATCTTTTATTAAATATTTCAAAGTATCAACAAAATCTGAATTATTATTTATAACAAAATCTGGAATAAGATAATAATCAATTCTTGCTAATTTAAAGCTTAAATAATTATCTATAAAATAATATCCATTGATTATTTTATAAATACAATCTATACATAATGGAAAATTTTTATACATTTCTTTTTCTTTAAATCCATTGGATATGTAGTTAATTTTATCAAAGGTATAGAATTTTAGGGGGAAGCCTTTAGCCACTACAGTTTTAAAACTATCACAACTATAACATTTTCCTTGCCCTTTTACTTCAGAATTATCTTCCTCAAAACTATTTAATATTATTTCTTTAAATTTAGATAATTCAGAATCATCTTGTATTATATCTTTTAAATAATAAATTTCTTTATTTGAATCTATAAATCCTATTGTTATTAAATATTTTTCTTTATCTGAAAAAAGAGTTTTTAATTTTTTTAGTATGTTTTCCTTATTTTCTTTTAGTTGTAAATATATTTTATCTATTACGAGATATTTTTGCCTATATTTATTATTACTAAAATATTTAAATATTTTATTTTCAAAAGTTCTTTCAATCTTTGTTATTTTAGCTGTTGGGGTATAATTTGTACCAGCCGATGAACCTGAAATAAGTACGTACTTTTTACCTTCTTCTTTAGTTTCTTCTAAATGGATATCCTTATACTCAAAAGTATCTTTATCAAACAATATTACAAGAGCATATTTATAATTTTGATCAACTTTTTCAGAAAGGATTTCTATTTTATCTTCATAACTTAATGAATCACTTTTATAATCACTTAACATTATAAAATTACTAATCATTTTTTTACTCCCTTATTTTTTAGTTTTTTTTCTCCTTAGGATAATTTAATTATATTTTTAATTTAGAAAATCCTTTTTTATTACTATTAAAAAAATTTAAATTTAATTGACTTTTGTCAATTTTATATGAAAATTTTATATGAAATATTAATTTATGAAATATTAATTAATAATTATTGATTAATAATAGAGATAGTACCGGAAAATGCGTCAAGTTCTACGATATCGTTATCTTTAAGGATAGAGCAAGCGTTTTTAACCCCAACGATAGTAGGGATCCCCATCTCCCTTGCTACTATAGCAGTATGAGATAAAATACTCCCTTTTTCTATAATTAATCCAGAAATAGAAGGGAATAACAGAGTCCAACCAGGATCAGTAAATTTAGCTACCAATATCTCCCCATTTAAACTATTTAAAAGCTTATCCAATTGTTCCAAGTTATCTACTACCTTAACTTTAGCTTTTACTTTTCCACTACAAGCCACAACCCCCCTTAAAACATTACCCTCCACTTTTAAACTACTAGGCTTTATAGATAAATAAACCTCACTAAAAGTTTCAAACCTATCTGGTAATTCAATATCCTTATATTTATCAAATTCTATCTTCCTTAATTTAATTAATTCATTTAAGTTAAATATAGTAGATTTACCAAAAGCATAATCCCAAATTTCATCCCATTCCAAAAAGAATATATCATCTTTATTACTTAAAATCCCTTTCTTAACCCATCTGTTAGAAATAACATTTAAAATATCCTTAACAATAGAATAAGCATAAGTTCTTGCTAATCTTTGTTCTTCTCTGTTTTTCATGGTGTTTATAGCTATTTTAAAAAAAAATAAATAAATCCCATACTTAAAAACCCCCAACTTCTTTCTTAATAATTTAAGTTCATTATCAATACCTATAGTTTCTTTAGAATCATTATTTTTATTTTCATTCTGATTTTGGTTTAGTTTATCATCTTGAATCAAATAGTTTTTAATTAAAGAGAAAAGGTAAGTAGGATCTTCTTGTAAAGTTTTAGTTTCTAATTTTAATTCTCCTATTACTCTTGAACCATATTCGTTAATATAATCATCTATTTTATCAAAAATATCTTTTAAATCTGGGGATAACTCTAAATTATCTTTATTTTTATATAATTGTATAATATTTTTAGTATCAATAAAAGTTTGGGTTAAATTTTTAGTAATTATCTGTTTAGTTATTTCTAATAATTTTTTAATAGGTAAAGTAGTTTTAATAGCTCCTGTTTTAGAGAGTAATTTAATATGAGTATTAGGATCTATTTTAAAGATGTTATTAATTTTTTTGAGAATTCCAAAAGAAATCATTACATATAAATCGTTAATAATAGGAGCTTTCCAATTAAATAATATTTTTTCCTCTAATTCTTTATAAATTTCAAATAATTCAAAAGTATTCATTTTATTTAATTTATTAGTTTTTTTTAGGTTTAAGTACTTATTATAAACATCATAAAAATTATCTAGAAATTTTTTTATTTTTTGTTTTAAAGTGATGAAATTAATAAACATTTTAAAATAAAGTTTTAATGAATTTAATATACCATAAAAAGTTTTTTTAGGGTTAATATTAAGTCGTTGTTTAACTCCCATCATATCTTCCATAAACTCTTTATTTTGATTAAATAATGGTAATAAACTAAGTAATTCATACCAACTAAGGAGATTATAATATACTCTATAATAAATAAAGCCTAGCATACTATCAAATAGATATCTATTTTTAAAAATAGTTTTCCTATCAAGGCCCATTAACTCACAAAACTGTTGATAAACAGAACTATAAGCTTTTCTGATAAAAGAGAAAGTCATAGGAGTAGTTATCCCTGGATAACTTTCAACTATATTAGAATTATCCCAAATCCTATAATTGCTTATTTCAATATTAGTAATATACCGTGTTTGAAGGATATAAATCTTATTATCTTTTATACAAAATTCTATATCCATAAAATTATTATAAAATTCTTCTATTTTTAGGGATATTTCAGCTAACTTTAAAAGTTGCTCATCACTAAGAGTAGGTTTATTATCATCTTCATAAGTTTTAAATAAAATCTCTTTTTGTTTAGATACAATATAATTATCAGAGTTTAATTTTCCAGAAACCAATCCTTCTCCTAACCCAAAAACAGAATTGATAACAATATTATTAGTATTATTAACAGGATCAAAGGTAAAAATAACTCCGGATATATCAGGCTCTATCATCTCTTGAACAATCACAGCAATAGAATCCTCAAAGGGATCCCTGTTAGACTGTAATTTATAATTAATTGATTTAGGCGAAAAAATAGATACTATACAATTAAAAACAGAATTAAAATAATCTTGATAATTTTTAATATTTAGGAATGTTTCCATTTGCCCTGCATAAGATTTTTCTAAACTATCTTCAGAAATAGCAGAAGATCTAATAGCTAAAATTTTATTCTCTATATAAGCTTTATCTATTATCTCTTTTATTTCCTTATTATCAAAAAAAATCTGTTTAATATAATTTCTTAGATATTCTGCTTTCTCTAAAATTTCAGATAAATCCTTAGGTTCTAATTTAGAAAACTCTCTAAGGTTTTGGATCTTAAATTCTTTTATAATTTCTTTTATATGATTATAGATAAAATCATAAAAGAAATTAGTAGTTATTATCTTAAAATACGGAACTTCAATATTATCAAGATTTTTTAAATTTGATTCTTTTAATAATTTAGTAATTTTAATTAATCCTAATCCCTTTCCTCCTACTAATTTAACCAATTGAATATCATTTGATAAAAGATTATCTATCTTAATAATATCATTTTGATCTAAAATATACATTTTAAAAATATCCATAATTACCGCCCCTTTAATTATTTAATTATTTATTTTAATAATCACTACTTTTTAAGTAAAATACCCGTTAAGGAAACTAAAATTGTAACTAAATAAAACAAAAATATTAATAAATATCCAATATTTTTTGATATTTTAATAACTTTATGGTTAATAGAAACATTTTTTTTACTTAAAAAAGAAAACAATATAGTAAAATAAGAAATAATTAATATACTAAAAGAAAAAAGATTTATTAATACAGGAGAAATTAAATAAAGTAGGAAAAAAATTAAAATAAAGATAATAGAGTAATGTAGAATAAGGGTTTTAGTATATCCTAAGTTGTTTATGTAGGAATCTTGGAAGCCTTCTTGATTAGGTAATAACATTTTTCTGGAAAATTCAAATATATTAGAAACAACCCAGTTAAAAGCTGCAAAAATAAAATAATCAAATTTTATCTGATAAAAATTAGCAAAAGAAATATATATAGGAATTAAAATCATAATAACAGCATGTAAAAAAGCATATAACACCATTTTTTTCCTTAGCCATTCTCTTAAAAAAAACTCCTTATACATTAAAAATGAATAAAAAATAACAATAGATAAAATAAAAACAGTTTTAAAATTTAAGAACAAATTAATAAATAATTCAAAAAAAATAACTAAAAGAGCTAAGTTTTTAGCTTGATTTATTGTAATTAATCCCCTAACTAAAGGCCTATTAGGATGAATTAATTTATCTGTTTGATAATCTTTTATTTCATCAAAAATTCTTAAATGAAAGAAAACTAAAACAACCGTTAAAAAACTAATAACTAAATTAAATAAAAAATTAAAATTATAAAAATGAGATAAATTAGTATGTTGGTAAATAGATTTAAAAGCGAATAAAAAGCAAGCTAAAAAGAAAATAATTATAAAAGGTAAATGTTCATTTAAAGGGAATCTTTCATTTATAAAGATCCCCCACTTTTTTAAATGTTCCCTAAAAGAATTATTAAAAGATTTTTTTAAATTATTATTGTTATCCATAAAGTTATAGTTTTAGATTAATAAATAAGTAGTATAAAATAACGCCAAAAAATATTAAAATATTTCTAATAAAAAATCGGTGCTTCTCTAAATTAATTTTTCTAAACTCTATAAAAGAATCTAACATAATTAAAAATAAAGTTATAATTAAAAATAAAGGTAAATAATTCAGAATATTGGATACTATAAATACAGGAAAAATAACAATAGTAAAAAATCCCAATAAATTTAGAGTTCTTTTTAAGATATCAAGTTTTTTAGAATAATTAAATAAATAATTAAATAAATAATTAAAGATGAAAATAGCTTGCCAAGAAATAACAGATAAAAATATAAAAAATATCTCGTTAATTAAACTATAATTAAAATGTATAAAAAAAGAAATGATAATACTAAAAAAAGTAGTAAATATAACAGAATTTACATCATATTTATAATTTAACTTACTTACAAAAGCAATTAAGAAAAATATAATTTCAAAATAGAAAAGGGTAAAAAAGTAATAAATATTAGTTAAAGCAAAACAAGTATAATTAACAATAATCATAACAATTATTCCACTAATTGTAATAATCTTTGTATTATAAAATAAAATAAATGTAATAAAAGTAATGATAAATAAAGATAGAATTAAATAAATTAGATAATTTACATCTAAATTGGATAATCGTTGTAGTAAAAATAAAACCCCTAAGGGAATAAATATATTATCAGTCCCATATATTGATATTAGTTCTAACATAGTTATTAAAATAGCTATAATAAAGGAAATAAGGATAATATTTAATAAATGGAAATTAGAGAATAAAATCAAAGGGATTTTAACAGCTAAAAAAGTTATAATAAAAAAAGTAAGAGAGCCTTCTAAGGTTTTAAAATCCTGTTCAATAGGTATTTTAATTTTTCCATATTTTTTTCCGATTATTGCAGCTAAAGCATCCGATAACGCTAACACTAATAAAGATATCAAATAAAAATAATATTCTTTGCTAAATATAAAAACTAAATATATACTCATAGGAAATAAGATTTCTCCAATAGTTTTCCTATCTATATCAACTACACTTTTTAATAAACTATCTTTATTTTTATAAAATTTAAATATAAAAATAAATATACTAAAAAAAATAGATAAAAATAGTAAAGTTAAATGGTTAGAAATAATAAAAGGGAAGCTTAAAGCAAAAAGAGAAGAAAAAATATGTACAAATTTCCGAGATAACTCAACATCAAACCTCTTATATATTATCTTACCTATAAAAAATATAATAAATAGTATAGAAAAAATTAAGACACTTGCTAATAAATCATTTTTTATTAACATATTTATTCTATTTTATATATTTTTTATATTTTTATTATAAACCTTTAACATTTTTTTTGCATTTTTTGCTATTTTTTTATTTTTTTATTTTTTTTATTTTTTTATTTTTTTCAACTTTAATGTAGGTATTTAATTCCAAAAAGAGCTCTTTAAATCACAAGAAAGCGTTTAAATTCAATAAAAATATTAAAACCCAAAAACTATTAAAACAAAAAAATATTAAAACAAAAAGAAATTATTTAAATTTAAAAGGAACTATTTAAACCATTTTAGTTTTTTTAAATTTATTTGTTAAAAATTTGTAAATTTATTCATTAAAAGTATTTTTTAAGTGTGTTTTTTATTGACTTTTGTCAATTTTTTTGACATATTTTTAGAATTATTTTTTAAAATTTCATAGATTGTAAAATTTGTAAAAAATATATTACAAAATTGTTAAAAAATTATTAACAAAGTTAATTTTATTGACTTTTGTCAATATCAATTTTTCCACATTGACTTTTGTCAATTTTTTTTGGCATTTTTTTACAAAAAATTTTACAAAAATGATTCCCTTCAGGAATTTCCCTTGTTAAAAATTTGTTAACTAATTTGTTAAAAATTTGTAAAATACCCTTTTTTATTGACTTTTATCAATTTTTTTTGATATTTACTTTTTCCATCTCTAAATGTAAAATTTGTAAAAATTATTTTACAAAATTATTAAAAATTTGTTAATAAAAATCAATTTTATTATCTTTTTTAAAAATTTAAAAAAAATATTGACTTTTGTCAATTTTTTTTAATATTTTTTAATATTTTTTAAAAAATTTACTTTTTTCTTAAAAAAAACATTATTTTTTATTGACTTTTATCAACTTTTTTGTATATTTTTTTATCATTTTTTCAAAAAAAATTTTTTCAAAATTTTTCAAAAAAAAATTTTGTTAAAAATTTGTTAATTAATTTGTTAAAAAATTGTTAAATAATTTTTTTATTGACTTTTGTCAACTTTTTTGACTATTATTTTTTTATATTTCTAAATGTAAAATTTGTAAAAAATATATTGCAAAATTGTTAAAAACTTGTTAATAAAATCAACTTTATTGACTTTTGTCAACTTTTTTGATATTTTTTATTTTTTTTAACAAAAAATAAAATTCCAAAAAATTTTTTAAAAAAAATTTTTTTGTTAAAAATTTGTAAACTGATTTGTAAAAAAATTGTTAACACCTATTTTTATTGACTTTTGTCAATATTTTTTGACATATTTTTAATAAATTTTTATATATTTCCTAATGTAAAATTTGTAAAAAATATATTACAAAATTGTAAAAATTTTGTTAATAAAAACCAATTTTATTTATTTTTTTTAAAATATTGACTTTTATCAACTTTTTTTATATTTTTTTATTTTTTTCAATATCTCAATAAAAAAAATATTATTTTTTTCAAAAAAAATGCCCTTTTTTATTGACTTTTATCAATTTTTTACATATTTTTTAAGTCTTCTTTTTTTATATAAATTTTTTTCAAAATTTTTAAAAAAAATTATTTGTTAAAAATTTGTTAACTAATTTGTTAAAAAATTGTTAAATACCCTTTTTTGTTGACTTTTATCAATTTTTTTATATATTTTTTTAAATTTTTCCCAATTTTTTTATTTTTTTTACAAAAAATAAAGTTATCCACATACCCATATAAAGTTATCCACATTTATCCCCAAAGTTATCCACATTTTATCCACATGTGGATAAATTATATTAATTTTGTGGAAAAATTCCATTTTTTTGTGGATAACTATGTGGAAAAATTGTGGATAACTCCCAAAGGTTAAAAAAATTATCCACATATTTTTTAAGTTATCCACATCTTATCCACATACCCCCATCCTTATAAACCCTTGATAATACTAATTCTAAAAAAGTTTTCCACAAATGTGGATAAATATACTACTACTAAATAATATATTTATATAATATTATAGTAGTAAATGAACTACTACTAAAAATAAAAATTTTTCAATTTTAGAAAAAATAACAATTAAGGAGAAAATATAAACACTAATAGGACTTTTTATAACTATATGGGGTTATTAAAGTAATTTAATTTTTTTTGGAAGTTAAATATAAAAACTAAGCCGGGGTTTAGGAGTTATTTAAATTTTAGATAGTGTATCTAATGTTATGGGTATATGCTCTTTTGTTGTGAGTTTATAGTTTTTTAAATTTAAAAGTGGGTTTATGGGGGTGGAGCCCATTGTTAGGGGGGTATTTTAACTCCCTAATGGGGTATGGGGCGAAGCCACATTGTTAGGGGGG
>FMJZ01072668.1_pt1 | contig 10322 bp, 20 predicted proteins | sample 1987881 | NCBI WGS metagenome assembly FMJZ01 (sample SAMEA4378227, study PRJEB15110) | soil metagenome | biome: soil; feature: Field; material: Soil | place: India | collected 2015-03-11 | depth 0 m | reverse complement strand
CGGGTTATATTGGCACGAGCAACAAGAAAAGCAGGAAAGTTTTGGATTCGTATTTTTCCTGATAAACCATATAGTAAAAAACCACCCGAGGTCACTATGGGCGCAGGAAAAGGAGATATTGCTTTTTTTGTGGCTTCGGTATCGCCGGGAAGGATTTTGTTTGAAATCGATGGTTTAAGTAAAGAGGAAAGTTTTACTGTCTTGAAAAATGTTGCTTCAAAATTGTCAGTTAGAACTAAAATTGTTAGCAAAGAGTTATGAAAAAAATAACCAGAGAATATAAAGGAAAGACAACAAGTGAGTTAGAAAGAGAAGCGCAGAGACTAAGACAGGAAATTGCTAAATTAAAATTAGAAGTAAAAATTAATCCGCCAAAAGATACTAATCTTTTAATAAAAAAAAGGAAAGAGTTAGCTATAATTTTAACCCTAATTTCTGAGAAAAGACAAATCGAAGAAATTAATAAATAAAATTATTAAGTTAAAAATTAAAATAAATTTGTAATAAAAATTTGAATAAAAAATTAAACAAAATTATGAAAAAAACATTAATTGGTAGGGTAGTCTCAACAAAAATGCAAAAAACAGTTACTGTGGAAGTAGAGCAAAAATTTAGTCATCCACTTTATAAGAAGGTAGTCGTTAGACATAAAAAATATAAAGCTCACAATGAAAAATTTGAGTTAAAAGACGGCGATTGGGTAAAGATTGAGGAATCAAGACCCATATCAAAGGAAAAACATTTTATCGTCAAAGAGAGAGTTTTAAAAGTTGGTGTGCAAAATTCCAAATTAAAACTTAAATCTAAAAATTAGATAGATAAAAAAACTAGTTTTTAGATTTTTAATCTAAGTCTTAAATTTAGGTTTCAAATAATTATATTATGTTACAGTTAAGATCAATTTTAAACGTTGCTGACAATACAGGAGCCAAAAAGGTAATGTTAATCGGATTGCCAAAATCCGGTAATCGTCGGATAGCTTACTTGGGAGATGTAATAAAAGTAGTTGTGAAAGAAGCAATTCCTTACGCTCAGGTTAAAAAAGGAGAGATGTGTTCAGCGGTTATTGTTAGGACAAAAAAAGAATACAGGCGAACTGATGGCAGTTATATTCGTTTTGATGATAATGCTTGTATTATTTTAGCTTCCGCCACTGGACGTGATCCAAAGGGGACGAGAATTTTTGGACCGATAGCTTATGAGGTAAAAGACAGAGGATTTACTAAAATTGCTAGTTTAGCGGAGGAATTATATTAAATATTAATTTTTTTACAAATCAATTTAAAAATTATGAAAGTTAGAAAAGGAGATAAAGTCAAAGTGATTTATGGTAAAGATAAAGGAAGAGAAGGCGTAGTAGAGCGGATTTATCGAAAAAGTAATAAAATCTTAGTTCCTGGTATTAATATTTTTAAAAAACATGTAAAGAAAAATGAAAAAATGCCTCAAGGTGGTATTGTTGAAATACCACGGCCTTTAGACGTTTCCAAAGTGATGATAATTTGTCCAAAATGCAAAAGACCTACAAGAATTAGTTATAATTTCGAAGACAAAAAAAAATTTAGAGTTTGTAAAAAGTGTAAAAGTAGAATTTAGTGTTAATATGAGATAAGTTCGATATATAAACCTAAATATGCCATTCAGAGATTTTTATAATAAACAATTAAGACCTAAAGCAATGGCAGTAATGAAGTTAGGCAACTTAATGGAAGTGCCAAAAGTGGTGAAGATCGTTGTTAATGTTGGAGCTGGAGAAGCTGTTAGTAACAAAGACGTTCTTGAAAAAATTCAAGAACAATTAGCAATAATTACGGGTCAGAAGCCAGTTATTACCAAGGCCCGTAAATCGATTTCCGCTTTTAAAATTCGAAAGGGTATGCCTATTGGAGTTAAAGTTACCTTACGGGGAAAATTAATGGAAAGTTTTTTAGAAAAGATAATTAAGATTATTATCCCAAGGCTTAAAGACTTCAGAGGAATTTCTGAGAGAAGCGTCGACAAAGAGGGTAATTTGAATCTTGGATTTAAAGAACAAACGATTTTTCCTGAGATAGATTTTGACAAAATTGATAAAATAAGAGGATTAGAAGTAACAATAGTTACTAATGCTAGAGATTACGAAAAAGGAAAAAAGTTTTTTGAGTTAATGGGAATACCTTTTAGAAAAATTAAAAATTAAAGATTAAAAGAAAATAAATGGCAAAAAAGTCTGATGAGGTTAAATTTCTAAAAAAACAAAAATATCAAGTTCGATATCGTAATCGTTGTCCTTATTGTGGTCGAGCTAGAGGTTTTTTGAGGCGTTTTGGTATGTGTCGGATTTGTTTTCGAGAGAAAGCATTGCAAGGAGAAATTCCTGGAGTAAGAAAAATATCATGGTAAGTTTTATAAAATTCTTATGAGTAGATCGCTAAAAAAAGGACCATATGTTGATAAAAAATTATTAAAGAAAATCTTAAAACAAAAAGAAAGCGGTGAAAAAAAACCCATAAAAACATGGGCAAGAGATTCTCAAATTTCGCCAGAATTTGTTGGTCATCGGCTTGCTATTTATAACGGAAGAAAGTTTATTGAAGTTTTAATTTCAGAATCAATGGTTGGTCATCGGCTTGGTGAATTTGCCCCAACGCGAACATTTAGGAGTCACGGAAAAGTGACTAAAAAAATTATTGAAGCAACATAATCGCAATATAGTGAATGCTTATGAATAATTCAATAATAGATCTAATTATAAGAATAAAAAACGGTTATCTTACCGGTAAGGAAACAGTTATTAGTCCCTATTCCAAGTATAGAGAGAATGTTTTAAAAAAACTGTCAGAACTCAAGTATATTAAAAACTATCGAGTAGAAGGGGATAAAATAAAGGAGTTGGTAGTAGAACTTTTATATAAGGAGAGTAAACCAGCTTTAACTGATGTAAGGATTTTTTCTAAACCAGGCAGGCGGTATTACACTTCTTATCGACAGCTAAGGCCAGTTTTAGGCGGTTATGGTGTGTCTCTGCTTTCTACTGCCAAGGGGATTTTAACTGATAGAGAGGCGCGTAAATTTAAAATTGGCGGCGAGTTATTATTTGATATTTGGTGAATTTTATGTCAAAAATTGGTAAAAAACTAATTAATCTTGGCGAAAAAGTATCAGTCACCGTTGATAAAAAAAATATAACAATTGAAGGCCCGGAGGGAAAAATTCTGATGACTATCCCTTCAGAAATTGATATAGAAACAACCGATAAAACAATTTGGGTAAAAAGGAAAGATGATTCAAAAAAAGCAAAATCTCTTCATGGCTTATACAGACAGTTAATTAATAATGCAATTATTGGCGTTGAGAGACTTTGGCAGAAGCAGCTTGAAATCGTCGGAACAGGATATAATGTTCAATTAAAAGGAGAGGATCTTGTGTTTAAATTAGGTTATTCTCACCCTGTTTTATTTAAAAAGGTGCCAGGCATTAAATTTCAAGTGGAAGGGGGAAATAAAATAATAGTTAAAGGCGTCGATAAACAATTGGTGGGGCAAGTAGCTTATCAAATTAAAATGCTAAAGAGACCCGATGTTTATAAAGGAAAAGGGATTCGCTATAAAGATGAGAAACTTCGAATCAAACCAGGTAAAAAAGTAAAAGGAGGCACAGTGAGTTAACGGTTCAAAGTAATAAAGGCAATATGAAAGTTATTAATAAAAATCAGAGGTTAAGGCGAAAAAAAAGAGTCTCCAGTAATATTTTTGGCACAAAGGAAAAACCTAGGTTTTCTGTTTTTAGATCGAATAAATATATATATATACAGGCGATAGATGACGAAAAAAGAATCACCTTAGCTTCCTTTTCTAGTCTTAAGCTAAGAAAAGAAAAAAATATTACAGAAAAAGAAAAACAACATCTAACGAAAACAGAAGAGGCAAGATTAGTGGGGATAAATTTTGCCAAGATTTTAAAAGAGAAAAATATTATAACTGGCGTTTTTGACAGGGGAAGTTACAGTTATGGTGGTAGGGTTAAGGCTTTAGCGGAAGGATTAAGAGAGGGTGGAGTAAAAATTTAATTTATAATTTTTAATTTAATTAGTAGTTGCTAAGTTTTAAAGATGACAAAGAAAAAAAATCAAGATGAGATAAAACTAGAAGAAAAAGTGCTTTTAGTAAGGCGAGTTTCCAAAAAAACACCGGGGGGAAATTATGTTACTTTTTCTGCATTGGTAGCCGTTGGTGATAGGCAGGGAAGGGTTGGAATAGGATTAGGGCGGGGACTTGAAGTGCCTCCTGCGATTCAGAAAGGTTTGAATTATGCAAAAAAACACATGATTAAAGTTAGTATAAAAAATCACACCTTACCTCATGAGGTATTAGTAAAATATAAAGCTGCCCGCCTTCTTTTAAAACCAGCGCCGTTGGGGACTGGTTTAAAAGTTGGGGGGGTTGTTAGAGTTATTTTAGATTTAGCTGGAATTTACAATGCGACAGGTAAAATTATTGGTTCGCGTAATCAAATAGTTAACGCTTACGCAACGATAAGGGCTTTACAAACCTTGAAGCGGTAGCAATCGCTTAAGGGCAAAAAGTAGTTTAAATTTTAAAAAATCAATGAGGAGTCTTTTATCCAATTTACCAAAAATAGTTACCAAAAAAAAGAAACGTTTAGGACGAGGTTTAGGTAGCGGAAAAGGAGCAAAATCGGGTCGTGGTACCACTCGTCATCAAAAAGCGAGAGAAACAATTCCACTTCATTTTGAGGGTGGTCAAGGTCGAATAATAAAAAAATTCCCTCTCTTACGAGGAAAAGGAAGAAATAAACCAAAATTAAACAAAAAGTTAAAAAAGAAAAAATTCTACAATGAAAGAAATCATTAATAAAATAAAATTATTAACTAGTGATCCGCAATTAAAGCGTAAGCTTATTTTTACTTTATCCATTTTTTTAGTGTTTAGACTGTTTGCTTTTTTACCTATTCCTTCGATTAATTTAGAGAGGCTAAGGATTCTTTTTAATCAAAATCAATTTTTATCCCTTTTAGATATTTTTTCAGGAGGAACTTTAATTAATTTTTCCGTAATGGCATTGGGTTTGAATCCTTATATTAATGCCTCCATTATAATGCAGCTTTTAACTATTATTTTTCCTCGGCTTGAGGCACTTGCTAAAGAAGGAGAATATGGTCGCTTCAAAATTAACCAGTATACTCGTTTATTAACCGTTCCGTTAACCTTAATTCAGGCGGTGGGGATTTTTTTCCTTCTTAAAAATCAAAAAATAATTAGCGAAGTTTCTCCGCTTGAGTTTTTTTCCTTTATTTTTACTATAATGGCCGGGACTTTTATTCTTATTTGGTTTGGTGAGTTAATTAGTGAATTTGGTTTAGGAAACGGCATTTCTCTTCTAATTTTTGCCGGAATTGTTGGGAGGCTGCCGGTTGTTTTTGGCCAAACAGTATTAATTTTTACGCAAGAATTGATATTTAATATTATTATTTTTATTTTTTTGGCAGTTTTTGTTATTGCGGGAGTTGTTTTTATAAATGAGGCGGTAAGAAAAATTCCTGTGTATTACGCGCGGCGGATTAAGGGAAATAGAATGTATCAAGCAGCAACCAATTATCTTCCTTTAAAATTAAACCAAGCAGGTGTCATTCCTATAATTTTTGCTGTTTCTTTTGTTCTTTTTCCTCAATTGATTGGTAACTTTTTCAGTTACGCAAAAAATCCCATTATTTCATCTTTAGCCAACTTTTTAGTAAATTTTTTTAATCCTTCGGGATTTTTCTATAATTTTTTTTATTTCATTCTTGTGATTGGATTTACTTACTTTTATACTATTGTTATTTTCAATCCCCAAAAGATATCGGAAGAGATTCAGAAGCACGGTGGTTTTATCCCTGGTATTCGACCGGGTTTGGCTACTAAGCAACATTTGGAAAAAATTTTATATAAAATAACCAGCGTAGGAGCCGTGTTTTTAGGAATAATAGCAATTCTTCCTAGCATTGTGTCAAAATTAACGGGATTACCTAATTTAGTCATCGGTGGTACCGGTATATTAATTGTCGTTTCGGTAATCCTGGAAACGTTTAAATTGGTTGAAGCGCAATTGGTGATGAGAAATTATGAAAAATTTATTAGATAATTTTTAAAAGCTAAATTTAAAAACGAAAAAACTGGCAAGAATAAGATAAATAAGAAATAAATAAAATTTATACTGATTATTCGTTCGAGGTATTAAATTGGTGGAATTTTAAAATTTTTATAAAATATACTATGACAAAAAAAGGCGCACGAGTTTTAATTGGCTTAAGCTGTGAGATTTGTAAGAGAGTCAATTATGTAGTAGAAAAGAATAAAATCAACACCCCGTCAGGTTTGAATCTTAAAAAATATTGTCGGTGGTGTCGAAAACGGACTCTTCATAAAGAAAAAAAGAAATTATAATTTAGTATTTTGTGAAGATTTTTTAAGATAAATTTTATGAAGTTAGTTCTTTTAGGAATTCAGGGTTCAGGGAAAACTACGCAAGGAAACTTATTATCAAAACAATTAAAAATTCCGTATTTATCAACGGGTCACATATTTAGAGAATTAGCTAAAGAAAAAACATATTTAGGCCGCTATATTAAAGAAACAATTAATGCCGGTATATTAGTCCCTGATGAGAAAACAATCCAAATCGTTAATGATTATTTATCTCGACCAGAATATAGAAGAGGTTATATCCTGGATGGTTTTCCTCGGACAATAACACAAGCAAAAAAATTTAAAAATGATGTTGATAAAGTTATATACTTAAAAATTTCTCCTAAGGAGGCGTTGTGGCGATTGTTTCATAGAAATGATAATAATCGAGAAGACGAAACTTCAGCGGCTATTAGAAACAGAATTGAGTTGTTTTTTAAGTTTACTGAGCCAGTAATAAATTATTATAAAAAAGAAAAAAAATTGTTGGAAGTTGACGGATCACGCTCAATTAAAGAAGTAAATGAAGAAATATTAAAAAGTATTGGTAAACAGTTAGTTAAAAATCACATAACCTCGTGGAGAAAGAAACAAAAAACAATTATTGCTATTGTTGGGTTACCGGGGAGCGGGAAGACAGAAGCGGCTAAATTTTTTCACGAGAAAGGTTTACCAGTAATTTCTTTTGGAAAAATTATTAATGATTATGTTGATCGCCATAAACTTAATCATACAGAGGAAGTTCATAAAAAAATCAGAGAGGATCTGCGGTTACGGTATGGTAAAGCCGCTCTAGCTATTTTAAATGAAGAGAAAATAAGACAAGCCCTAGAAAAAAATATAATAGTGGTTATCGATGGTATGCGTTCATGGGAGGAGTATCTTTACTTAAAAGAAAAGTTTCCTCAGGTTTGTGTGGCTGTTTTGGCTTTATATGCCGATAAACAAATTCGTTATCAGCGACTAGCTAAAAGAAAAGAACGCAATAAACTGTTAGGAGAAGAAAGAGATCTCAATGAGTTAATTGGTACTAATATGGGACCAACTATTGCCTACGCAGATTTTTTAGTTAAAAATAATTTCTCCCTACAAGAATTTCGTGATAAATTAGAGCATGTATATCGGACTATTTATTTTTCTTAAGGGGTAAATTATTTAAATTTAGCGGGGTTTTTGCCAATAAAATGATTAAATTAAAGACTAAAGAGGAAATAGAAATTATGAAGGAAGGTGGTGTTAGGCTGAAAAAAGTAGTTAAAGAACTTCTTCCTATAATTAAAGTAGGGATATCGACTAAAGAGATCGATAAAGAAGCAGAAAAGTTAATTAAAAAATACAACGGCGAACCATCTTTTAAAAAAGTCAACAATTATCAATGGGCCACCTGTTTATCAATAAACGAACAGGTAGTTCATACACCTCCATCAGAGAGAATATTAAGATTTGGAGATCTGTTAACTTTAGATATTGGGATGTATTATCGTGGTTTTCATACGGATTATGCTTATAGTTTAGTAGTTGGGACGAATAAAAATAAGGAGCTGAATCACTTTTTGAAAGTTGGGCGAAAAGCTCTTTCTTTTGCCATTAAGGAAGCAAAAGTAGGCAATAGATTAGGAGCTATTTCTCAAGCGATAGAAAAACAAATTTATAAAAATGGTTTTTTTATATTAAAAGAGTTAACCGGTCATGGTATTGGTCGTCAGTTGCACGAAGATCCTTATATTTTTGGATATTGTCAAGGAGCAATAGAAAAAACACCATTAATTAAAGTGGGATTAGTGATTGCTATTGAGGTTATTTATTCTCAGTCGACAGAAAAAATTACTTACGAAAGAGGTAGTCAATGGTCAATTGTTACTGCCGATGGTAGTTTATCGGCATGTTTTGAGCATACAGTAGCGGTAACCGAAAATGGACCTTTAATCTTAGCATAAATTGTGGTAAAATATTTTTCTTTATGAAAGAAAAGGTGATTACTGTTGAGGGAGAAGTAATTGAAAATCTTCCCAACACTCTTTTTAGAGTCAAATTAAAGGAGTCGGAACGGATACTCTTATGTTATTTATCAGGAAAGATGAGAAAAAATTATATTAAAATTTTGCCTGGAGATCGTGTTAGAGTGGAGGTTACTCCTTACGATCTCAACCGTGGTCGAATTATTTTTCGGTTGTAAAATGAGTGATTATGAAAGTTTCGTCTTCCATTAAAAAAATTTGTTCAAAATGCCAGATGGTAAAAAGAAAAGGAAAATTGTACATTAGTTGCGTTAACCCAAAACACAAACAGAGACAGGGTTGAAAATAAAGATAAAGATTAAAAATTTAAAGTCCAAAATTAAAAATTAATTTAATTATGGTTAGATTATTGGGGGTCGTATTACCAGATGATGAGAGAATAGAGTATGCATTGACTCTTTTATATGGCATTGGTTGGCCAACCTCATCTCGGATATTAACCCAGGCGGGAATAAACAAAAATAAGAGGGTGAGATTTTTAACTGAAGAGGAATTAAAAAAAATTACCGGGTTAATTGAAAAGAATTACAAAATAGAAGGAGAACTAAAGGAGAAAATAGCTGAAGACATAAAAAGATTAAAAGAAATAAATGCCTATCGTGGTATACGACACATTCGCAATCTTCCTGTTCGTGGGCAACGGACTCGTTCAAATGCACGAACTAAAAGGGGAAAAAGGAAGACAGTTGGAGCTTTAAAAAAGGAAGTTTGGGCAAAATTAGAGCAACAGAAATCTCATGGGACGCAAACAAGCAAAAAAAATAGTTGAGGAAGGGAGGATATACATTACCGCTACTTTTAATAATACCATAGTGACGGTAACTGATAAGAAAGGTAGTCCACTCGTTGTGGGTTCGGCTGGAATGTATGGTTTTTCTGGGACAAGAAAATCAACTCCTCATGCGGCAACGATAACAACTGAAGCAACAATTAAAAAAGCAGTGGAGAATTATGGATTAAAAACAGTTGATATTCTTGTTAAAGGCATTGGGCCTGGACGGGAAGCAGCATTGAGGGTGGTCAAAGGATTAAATATAGAAGTAAATAGAATTATTGATATTACTGCCATACCGCATAATGGGGTGCGACCCCCGAAAGTTAGAAGAGTATGAATATAAATTTTATATGAGTTTATAAACATGAGATATACTGGTCCTAGAAATAAAATCGCTCGTCGAGAAGGAATAGATTTAGGGTTGAAAACGCCGGGTTCTAAATCTCATGCGCAACTACTGAAACGCCTTAATATTCCTCCTGGGCAACATGGGCCAAAAGGAAAAAGAAAATTTTCTGAAAGAAGGCTACAATTAAGAGAAAAACAAAAATTACGTTTTTTATTTGGAATTACAGAGAGGCAACTAAAAAAATATTTTCTTACCGCCAGCAAAAAAAAAGGAAATACCGCTATTTTTTTAGCAAGGTTTCTTGAACAACGACTTGATAATATTATTTATCGCCTTGGTTTTGTCCCTACTCGGGCATCGGCTCGCCAGTTAGTTGTTCATGGTCACATCCTAGTCAACAATAAAAAAGTGACTATTCCTTCCTACCGAGTTAAGCTGAATGATACAATTTCCATTGCCTCTGAGAAAATTCTAAAGGTTCCTTATATTGAAAAAAGTGTAAATAATGAAGATATTATAATCCCAAGTTGGTTAGAGAGAAAGGAAAATATGGGGCGATTAATTAGTTTGCCGGGAAGCGATGAAATTGAGAAACAAGTAAATTTACGCTTAGTAATTGAGTATTATTCAAGATAAGTAATATTTAAGTTATAAATTTATAAATTATTACAAAAATTTTAAATATGTTAAATCCTGATTTTTACACCCAACAATTAGAACAAACAGCAAATTAT
>FMJZ01038698.1_pt1 | contig 10323 bp, 7 predicted proteins | sample 1987881 | NCBI WGS metagenome assembly FMJZ01 (sample SAMEA4378227, study PRJEB15110) | soil metagenome | biome: soil; feature: Field; material: Soil | place: India | collected 2015-03-11 | depth 0 m | reverse complement strand
GCTGTTCGAGCTTGGCCTCTACAGCATTCATCTGTTGTTCTAGCCTGGCCTCGACGGTATCAATTTTGTCCTCAAGCCTTTGGAACTTCTCGCTATTGGTGGCAATGTGAATATCGAGCTTTTTCTCTATGGCTTGGATGGCGGCTTGCATTGTCTGCAAATTGCTTTGCATTCCTTGGATGGCATCCAAGACTTGGCTCAATTCGGAACGGGTAACGGATTCAGTCATGATGCTGATGCTTGATTAACGGACGTGGAGGGATTCGAACCCCCGACCCTCAGAACCGGAATCTGATGCTCTATCCACTGAGCCACACGTCCAATTTTCTCATCATAGCATTAACCAAGGTAGGCTTGCTGAACCCGTGGATCATTCAGGAGCTCCGCTGCACTACCGCTGAGGGTCACTTGACCCGCTTCAAGGACATAACCGCGATCGCCCAATTGTAGGGCAAGGTGAGCATTTTGCTCGACCAGTAGCATTGTCATCCCCTGTTGCCGCAGTTGTGCCAAGATGGCAAAAATTTCCCGCACTAAATTGGGCGCTAAGCCTAAACTGGGTTCATCAAGGAGCAGCAAGCGAGGACGACTCATCAGGGCACGGGCAATCGCCAGCATTTGCTGTTCACCCCCACTGAGGGTTCCCGCGAGTTGGTGTTGCCGTTCCCGTAGTCTGGGAAAGCGCTTGAGTTGCTCTTCGAGGTTTTGTGTAATCTGCGCCTTATCTCGACAACAGTAGGCACCGAGAAGGAGATTGTCGCGTACGGTTTGGCGGGCGAGAACCTCACGTCCCTCTGGACAATGGGCAATGCCCAGCCTGACTAATTCATGGGGCGATCGCCCTGCAATAGATTGACCCGCAAAGCGAATGATACCTTCACTGGGAACGAGTTTAGAGATAGCGCGCAGGAGGGTGGTTTTGCCAGCACCATTGGCGCCCAGAAGGGTAATGCACTCCCCGGCTTCAATGGCCAGACTCACCGCGCGCAGAGCGCAAATGCCACTGTAGTGGACACTCAGGGACTCAATTTCCAAGATGCGCGCTCGAGAAGTCATCCCCTAGGCCGTGGTCTGGGATTCTTCTGGGTTGTAGGAGCCCCCCCGCGCCTCTTCCCATTCAGCAATAGCAGCATTTTCGGTTTGGGCAGCAGCACTGGTGACGAGGGCGGTAATTTCCCGAGGAGAGAACCCTTCTTCCAGTAGCTCCATATAGATAGGATAGAGATTGCGTTGCAGTTCTTTGAGGATGGCGCGGGCACGATCGGTATAGCGAAAGTTTTGGTCAAATAAGCTGGCCATCTGAGAAATCCAAGAGCACTGCCACTATCCTAAATCCTATGGGTACACCCATTGCCAGTGGTGGCGCGGACTTTTGTTTTCTCTCCCTCCTGTAATGAGACCTACTCTGCCTCTTCGTCGAGATGATAACGACGATAGAGAAAGTCAAGGGCATCGTTGCGCAGTTGATAGTAGGTGGGATCTTCGAGGATGCGCTCGCGATCGCGCGGCCGTGGGAAGGGAATTGTCATGATTTCACCAACTTTGGCAGCAGGGCCATTGGTCATCATTACTAGGCGATCGGCCAAAAACAGCGCCTCATCAATGTCGTGGGTAATCATCAACACGGTGCAGCGGTGTTCCTGCCAGATGTTGAGCAGCTCCTCTTGCAGTTCTTCCTTGGTGATGGCATCGAGGGCACCAAAGGGTTCATCGAGAATGAGGATCTCTGGCCGAATCGCAAGAGCACGGGCGATCGCCACCCGCTGTTTCATCCCTCCTGACAACTGCGCCGGATATTTATTGGCCGCTTCCGCCAAGCCCACCATTGCCAAGTGTTCGCGGACAATCGCCATCTTTTGCGGACGGGATTTCTCTGGCCAGACAGCATCCACTGCCAGATAGACATTTTCAGCAGCAGTTAACCACGGCAAGAGGGCATAGTTCTGAAATACCACCATGCGATCAGGCCCCGGCTCCTTGATAGGTTGTCCCTTGAGGCGTACTTCCCCAGTGGTGGGACGCACAAAGCCCGAGACCATATTGAGTAAGGTGGTTTTGCCACAGCCAGAGTGACCAATGACGCAGATAAACTCCCCCGCTTGAATATCGAGGGTAATATCCGTCAGCACCGTAAAAGGACCCTTCTGGGTGGGATAGACTTTGCTCACCTGCTCTAGGCGCAAAAAGGATTCAGGGGAGGCTACGGGGGTAGTCATGGCTCGGCTTCCTTGGCTAATCATGGGCAACTCCAATCGTCTAACGTATTGGGCTTAGGCGGCACGGGGCACGGGCAAATTCAAGGGAATTTCTGCCATATAGACCTCATGTTTGATTTTTAGGCTATTGAGATAGCTAATGGGGTCATCGGCATTAAAAGTGGTGCCATCAAAGAGTTGGATCGGCCCAGTGCGATACTTAATGTCCAAGAGTCCCAACTCCCGCGCCGCTGTACTAAAGACACTCACCCGACACACCCGCTCGAGAATTTCCACCCAGTTGCGTGGAAAGGGAATCGTGCCCCAACGGGCAATCTGGGTCATCATCCACAGGTGCTCAGTGCGGCTAGGACGATTCACACCGTCGCCAAAGAACAAATGATGCACGGGCCCACCCTTTTGATCCACCCCCAGTTCTAAATACTCAGGGTTGGTGGCCACATAGGCCTTGCGGCTGAGGATTTGCTTAATCTCCTCACTGTGAGCAGGGTCGGCACAGTAACGACAGGCATCTAGTAGGGCTTTGACCAAGGCAATGTGGGTATTGGGATAGGCCATCGCCCAATCTTCGCGCACGCCTAGGACTTTCCCTGGATGTCCTGCCCAAATGTCAATGTCGCTGGCAATCGTAAAACCCACTCCCTCTTTGGCCGCCCGCAGATTCCAAGGATCACCGACGCAATAGCCATCAATACTGCCAGAACGCAGATCCGCAACCATTTGTGCCGGTGGAATCGTCTGGAGGTGGACATCCTGATCGGGGTGAATGCCCCCTGCCGCTAGCCAGTAGCGCAATAGGAGATTATGCATGGAGGAGGCGTGCACCATCCCCAAACGGTGGGGGCGATCGCGCGTTTGCAGCAAGTAGCGGTGAAAGTCACTGAGGGTACGAATCCCCTGCTCGGCAAATTCCTTTTTCAGCGTGATGCCATTACCATTACGGCTCAGGGTGAGGGCACTGACCACAGGCAGCGGCTGCTCTTCATGACCGCCACAGGTAAACCACACGGGCATCCCCGCCGGCATCTGCGCGGCATCGAGGTAGCCTGCGGCAATCCCATCCACAATACCTCGCCAACTGCTCTCGCGCACAAGGGAGACCTCCTCTAGGCCATGGTGGGCAAAGAACCCCTTTTCGTAGGCAATGGCAATGGGAGCGCAGGCGGTCAAGGGCACAAAGCCAATTTCCAGATTCGTTTTTTCGAGACCATGGCGGGCAATGGCCGGTTTGCGCCGCGCCTGCAACTGTTTCACCCGTTTCTGCTGGTTGAGGAAATAGATGATTTCACTGCGCAGACTGTAGTAACTGGGGTGTTCGACAACGGCCATCCGCTGCCGGGGACGGGGAATATCCACCTCAAGAATGCCGCCAATTTTGGAGCCGGGACCATTGGTGAGCATGACAATCCGATCCGAGAGCAGCACCGCCTCATCGACATCATGGGTGACCATCACCGCCGTCACCTGCTGGGCTTCGCAGATCTTCATCAATTGTTCCTGCAAATTACCCCGCGTCAGGGCATCCAAGGCACCAAAGGGTTCGTCCAGGAGCAGCAGCTTCGGCTGAATCGCGAGGGCACGGGCGATCGCCACCCGTTGTTTCTGACCGCCAGAGAGCATGGTGGGTGGCTTGTGGGCATGGGGGCGCAACCCCACGAGGTCAATATGGGACTCAACAATTTGCCGCCGTTCAGCCGGAGTGAGGTGATCGAGCACTTCATCCACCGCTAGAGCAATGTTCTCGCGTACGGAAAGCCACGGCAGCAGTGAGTAGTTTTGAAAGACCACCATGCGATCGGGCCCCGGTTGGCGCACCCGCTGTCCCTCCAACGTCACTACCCCTGAGGTGGGCAGGTCTAAGCCGGCAATCATATTGAGTAACGTGGACTTGCCACAGCCAGAGTGACCAATCAGCGAGATAAACTCCCCCTTTTGAATCGTCAGGTCAATCCCTTTGAGGGCGAGATACTGTCCCCCATTCGTGAGGTCAAAGACCTTCTCCACCTGATCTACAGCCACAAAAACGCCCATGATTCCCTCCTAGCGATTTGCCGGTGCAATTTTGCTTTGCAGGAAGCCCACCAAGCGATCCAAAATCAGGCCAATGGCACCGATATAGACCACCGCCACAATAATTTCCGTGACGTAGTTTTGCTGGTAGGCATCCCAAATAAAGAAGCCAATGCCTGCTACCCCCGACATGACAATTTCAGCGGCAATAATCGCCAGCCATGCCAAGCCAATGGCAATCCGCAAGCCTGTGAAAATATAGGGCAATGCCGAGGGCAAGAGAATTTTCAGAAAGAACGTTTTCTTTGACAGCCGCAGTACCCGCGACACATTTTTGTAGTCTTGGGGAATTTCCCGTACGCCCACAGCAGTATTGATGAGAATCGGCCAGATAGAGGTAATGAAGATCACAAAGATTGCGGCGGGTTCATTTTGGCGCAACGCTGCAAGGGAGATGGGTACCCACGCCAAGGGAGCCACCATGCGCAGAAATTGAAAGATGGGGTCGAGGGACTTATTCAGGGCTTTACTAGTGCCCACCAAAATCCCCAGCGTAATTCCGACAATGGCAGCCAACCCATAGCCTTGGGCAACGCGGGTCAAACTGATGAGGGTCTGGCGTGCCAACCCCTGATCAAGGGGGCTGTTGTAATAAAAGGGGTGAAAGATCAGATAGCGACTGCGCTCATCGGCAAACACTTGAATCGGGCCAGGGAGCGAGAGAATTTTGGTTGAAGAGAGAATCTGCCAGACTACTAGAAACCCAATCACACCGATCATTGGTAGATAAAAATCCGCCCCCTGCTGGCGCAGAAACTTCGTGAGGGGATGAGCATTGCCATTACGGCGCACAGATGCAACAGCCATATAAGTCTCCTATTGAGTAGCAACGAAATGATTAGGACTTGACCTTGATGTTGAGGCTGTCCAGATAGGCTTGGGGGTTATCGGGATCAAACTTGATGCCATCAAAGAAGGTCTCAACGCCCCGCGAGTCAGTGGTGGGAATTTCAGCCGCTGGCACCCCTAACTCTTTGGCGGCCTCTTGCCAGAGATCGCTGCGGTTGACCCGCCCAATCATTTGCTTGATATTGTCAAAGTCTTTGAGTTGATTGGCGTTGAAGCCCCAGCGCAGGTTTTCAGTTAAGAACCAGAGGTCGTGACTCTTGTAGGGGTAGGAGATACTATTGCCATTGGGATCGCGCCAGTAGAGGGGCCCCATATTAAAGTCGTTGAAATTCGGTTGACCATCCCCCATGGTGTAGGTGCCTTCGTAGGGAGGAGTGAGGATATTGCCGGGAATGTTGAAATACTCGCGGCGGCCACAAATTTGAATGAGTTCCGGGCGGTTGGCCTTGTCATCGCACCACTGCTGAGCTTCCATCACCGCTTTCAGGAGCGCTTTGGTGGCGTTGGGGTGTTTATCCACCCAGTCAGCCCGCACGGCTAGGTACTCTTCGGGGTGGTAGGGCCACATCTGTGCCGTTAGGGTGGCCATAAAGCCAATATCATCACTGACAATGCGGAAGGGCCAAGGATCACCGGTACTGAAGGCGTCCATCGTACCATTGCGCATACCGGCAACCGTTTCAGCGGGAGGAACGGCTAGGAGTTCGATGTCGCGATCGGGGTCAATGCCATTGGCGGCAAACCAGTAGCGGATCCACAGGTCTTGGTTGGCATTGGGAAAGGTGTAGGCGGCTTTGAACTTGCGGCCATTGTTGGCAGCAAAGCCTTTGATGTAGTCGGGATCGGCGATTTTGAGGTGTAAGCCCTTGCCCTTGTTAGCGCCGGAAATGGCAATCCCGTTGCCTTGAGTATTTAACTGTGCCAAAACGTACATTGGCACTTTTTGATTGTTGAGGGTGATAATGCCTTCGCTGATCAGGTAGGGCATGGGCATCTGCCACTGACCACCATCAATCCCGCCGGCAGCAGCGCCAATCACCACATTGTCCCGGGCACTGGCCCAGTTGGCCTGCTTGGAGATTTCAACATTGGTGAGACCATGCTTGGCAAAAAAGCCTTTTTCTTTGGCAATAATCAGAGGGGCTGATTCAACAATGGGAATAAAACCTAATTTAATGGTGTCCGTTTCCACTGCAGTTCCCCCTCCCTGCTGTTGTCCTTGGGGAGTTTCGGCGGGCGCACATCCCTTGAGGGCGATCGCCCCCATAGCAGTAGCAGTGGCAGTCATTAAAAAACGACGACGCGACAATTGAGACATAGCGTGACCTATATCGAGAACAGTAAATAGTTGACAAAAAAATCCGATCCCTAGACCTTGGGACAGGTTTTCCAATTAGCGGTGATGAAAGACCGAAATTTGGATTGAGAACAATCTATCACCCCAGGGCGTCAAAAAGACATAAGCCTATACTATAAACGGAGATGAACTTTTTTATCGAATTTATAACCTAAGCTAATCTAATTAAGCCCCGCTATCAGCACAATTTGCCCCATTAATTAAAGGAGGTGAGGAATGATGGCAAATCAATTTGTTACCAACCTTTAGGCTTGAGATTGATTTGCAGCACTTTAGAGGATGTGTTCTTGGAGGTACACCTCAGCCTTATCCGTCCTCAGCGGTGGGGCAAAAAGATAGCCTTGGCCAGAGGGACAGCGCAGCGATCGCAACAGTTGCAGTTGAGTTGTGTTTTCAATGCCCTCGGCAATGCAATCGAGGTGGAGGTTGTGCGCTAGAACCAAAATCGTGTGTACCACCTCTAAGTCTGCTTGGCTGCGATCCATTTGGGAAATGAAGGAGCGGTCAATTTTAATACCGTCCAGAGGAAGATTGCCCAAATAACTCAGGGAGGAATACCCAGTGCCAAAGTCATCAATGTTAATGCGCACGCCCATCGCCTTCAGCTCAGCGAGAATTTCGCGAGCAGAGTCTAGGTGCTGCATCAGCACGCTTTCAGTGATTTCGATCTTGAGAAACGGCCCCCTTAAGTGATGCTCCTCAAGAGTTTGTTGAATTTCGGACACCAGGGTGGGCAAAGAAAATTGATTCGCAGAAAGATTAACACTCATTGTAAAGCCCATGGACTGGAGTTTGGGGTACTTTTGCTGCCACTGCTGCAACTGTTCACAGGCATTGTGCAAAACCCAGCGGGAGAGTTCAAAAATCAGCCCCGTTTCTTCAGCAACGGGAATAAAGACTTCCGGAGAGATGAAGGTGTCGCCCTTTTGCCAGCGGAGCAGTGCCTCAAAACCCCGCAGGGATTCGCTACGGAGATTGACAATGGGCTGATAGTGTAAGGTTAGGTCACCCCGTTCAATGGCTTGCCGCAGTTCCACTTCTAAATGCAGGCGATCGCGCACCTGTTGCAGCATGACAGGGTCAAAGACAGCAATGCGATTGCGCCCTTTGGTTTTGGCGTGGTACATAGCCATATCGGCATCCCGCAGGAGTTCTTCACTACTCTTGTAGTGGGCATCCCCCATCACTAGGCCAATACTCACAGTGCTGTAGAGGGTGTAATGATCTATTTCAAAGGGTTGGCTGAGGCGCTCCCGCAATCTTTGGGCAATGGCTTGAGCCTGTTCTCCGCCCTGAATGTCATTGAGCAACACGGCAAATTCATCACCCCCTAAGCGGGCTACGACATCTTGAGGACTGACACAACGAGTTAGCCGCTTGGCAAATGCTTGCAGAAACAAATCGCCAATGGAGTGTCCGAGACTATCGTTGAGGGTCTTGAAGCGATCTAAATCCAAACAGAGAACGGCGTAGTGGAAGTCGGGGTGCTCTGCGGCATGGTTGAGGGTAAGGTGCAACTGCTCCTCAAAGAGCCAGCGATTGGGTAAATGGGTAAGGCGGTCATGGCGAGCTTGGTAAAGGAGTTGGGCTTCGACTGCTTTGCGCTCTTGAATTTCCCTTTGGGCTTTTTGATAGAGTTCCGCTTGCAGGATGGCGATCGCCAACTGGGTTGAAATCTGCTTGATCAGTTCAATTTCACTGTCTTGCCAATCGCGGGGATGGGCGCATTGATGACAGATGAGCAACCCCCAGAGCCGCGCTTCCACGACGATGGGTACCACCAGATTGGCCTTGACCTGATAGTGCGCCAGCAGCTCACGATAGCAGGGGCCAACATCCGCTGTGTCTAAGTTATTCACCACGTGGATGCGACCCCGCTTATAGGCTTCGACATACTTTTCCGTAAAGCAGGAGTCTCCCACCACATCCCCCAGAGCCGACAACCAAGGGGGAACGACGGCTTCAACCTCCATCATGCCGCGCCAATCATCGAGGAAACGATAAATGAGTACGCGATCGCACCCGAGGAGTTCTCGCACGTCCTTGACAGCAGTTTCGAGAATCGTTGAAAGCTCAAGGGTTTGGTGAATGTGTTGGGTAATTTGTACCAGCAGGCGATCGTATTGGGCTTGGCGCAGGAGTTGCTGTTCCACCTTATGGCGATCGATGGCATGGCGGATACTGCGCACCAGCAAGTTGGGGCTGAGTTCCTGAAAGCTTAAGTAGTCCTGAGCACCACTGTGGAGTATCTGCGTGGCCAGATCAGGGCGATCGCCAAGGTCAATCACAACTAGGGGCAATTGTGGATAACGTTGCTGGAGTGTTTGTACTTCTTTAAGAACGTGATCCCCTTGAGCAATGAGGACAAGGAGATGAGGTTTGGCCTGAGCAACCACACCGGGGGTTAAATGAGAATACAGACAGGTGTGAACTTGATAGCAAATGTCATCAATTTCGGCGAGATAGGGATATAAAATCCCACCCGATTGGGGGATGTTTTCAATGATCAATAGGTTAAAGACGGATACCGAAGATGTGGATGGCACAGAAAAGCATGATACCTGACCTGAGCTTGTTTGCGGTATGTCCAGCAGCTCATGGGGATCATTGTTCATCACATGGGGATCATTGTTTATCACAGGAAGTATCGTTACTTTTTTGAGCATTTTTGATAATTTATTCGACAGAATTTCTACTATAGTGAACTAATAAAACATTTTGATTTTGGGTGAGTATTGATTTTTTGTTTCTAAATCTATCATAAGACTGAAGGGGATCACTGTTGAAGTGAAATGAATAGGAAACACCAAAAGGTTGATCTATAGCAGCATTTTGTATTATTGATAAAAATCATAGACTTTTATCTATGATAAAGCGAATAAACAAGACGAGCCGCGTCAAAAGCGGCTCTATATTCACCAAAAGACTAGAGGACAACTAGGGCCAAACCTAGAATCGAGCACCAATCCCTAGGCGAGCCAAAGGATGCCCAGCACTGGAGAAGCTAGCCCCTGCATCAATGAGAATCGGCCCAATTTGATGAGCCATAGCAACCCCTGCCGCTGTGTAGCCGCCATAGGTGGCAATGCCGACGTTAAATGTTGTCTGACCGGAACGTGCAGGAACAATCGGCATCAGAGCTGCTGCCGAGGCAATCCCTGCAAAAGCCTCACCCCTTAATTGGTTCACTTGGCCATCCGTATAGGCATTTGCTGCGCCTAGAGCTACTGTCCCCAAACCATCCACATAGGCTTTATTAACCGCATCGGTGGGATTTATTGGTGTAGCAACGTTGGTAATGCGTCGCTCTGCTCCCGGAGCACCAACAGAGATCGTATTCGGGGCAGTCGTCACTGAACCCGACCCAATAGCAACGCTATTCGCGTCAGTTGCATTGGCACCTGTGCCGATTGCAATAGCATTGCCAGCACTTACATTGGCGCTTGCCCCAAGAGCAATGCCGTTGGCCGCTGCTGCAGTAGCACCTGAGTTATTACCAATAGTAATGCTGCCTGCTCCTGCAGGAACTGCACCACTTCCAAGGGCAATGTTACCACAAGTTACTGTTGCCCCTGTAATGGAGCAAATACCAGAGGCAAAGAGTTGGTTGATGAGCGCTGATAGCTGACTTCCGTTAATTGCGTCTGTACTCGTTGGTGAGATAATGCCAGGGGCAACATGAACAATTTTGCGTTCTTGACCTGATGCACCTACAGAGACTGTATTTGGCTGATTGGCAACAGAATTTGCCCCAATAGCAACACTGTTGACAGCAGTCACTTGAGCATTGCGGCCCAAGGCAGTCCCATTTTGGGCGTTGACTGTGGCTTG
>FMJZ01029811.1_pt1 | contig 10332 bp, 4 predicted proteins | sample 1987881 | NCBI WGS metagenome assembly FMJZ01 (sample SAMEA4378227, study PRJEB15110) | soil metagenome | biome: soil; feature: Field; material: Soil | place: India | collected 2015-03-11 | depth 0 m | reverse complement strand
AGCGCTCTCTTTTTCAATAGACTGGACAATTACGACCAATGGTCGGCTTGCACCAGTTGAGATGAGGCAGCCATACCGGCACGCGCGACAGGTCCTGACGGCAATGACCCGACCCGCATGCCTGTTTTTGCGGCTGTCCCGGGTGCCATTGGCAGCTTCCGAAGACACTGCGGCTTGTTGGGTGCGCATCGCGCTCCGGAATAACTACCATCATGGGTGCTAGACGAGTTCAGCAGCATCTTGCGGGGAGCTGGGCCATGCGGCTCGCGCGCAGCGTCGTCAGTTGGATGTTCGTCGCGGATGGCTCCATGAAGGAGCGCTCCCTGCGCGGCACGATCTGGCTGCTGCTGGCGGAGGCGGTCACGCGAGTGGCGGGGGTCGTCAAGCTTGCTGTGCTGGGCCGTCTGCTGTCCCCACGCGACTTCGGCGTGCTCGGCATTGCGCTGCTCATTCAGCAGTGGGTCGGCTCGTTCACGCAGACCGGCATCAGCTCCACGTTGATCCAGAAAAACACGGACATCCGCGGTTACCTCAACACGGGCTGGGTGATCGGGCTGATTCGCGGTTTGATTGTGTTCGCGCTGATGTACTGGCTGGCGCCGCCCGCGGCCGCGTACTTCCGCAGTCCCGAATCCGTGCCCGTCATTCGCCTCATCGCTGTGCTGCCTCTTTTGTGGGAGATGACCAATCCCGGCGTCGTTTACCTGCGCCGGGAGCTTGATTTCCGAAGAGACGTGGCGTGGCGGCTCAGTGGCGTGTTGCCGGGGTTGATCACGGGTGTCGTCCTTGCATTCTGGCTTCGCAACGTCTGGGCGCTGGCCGCGTCGCTGGTGGCCTCCCGCGTAGCGGAGGTCGTCGCCTCCTACCGCATCCATCCCTACCGGCCGAGGATCGAGGTCCAGGCCTCACGCGCGCGTGATTTGTTGCGGACGAGCAAGTGGTTCTCCTGGTTGAACGTCGCCGGCTTATTCGAATACCAGCTCGACAGCCTTGTCACCGCGCGCTTGCTGGGGGCGCGGGCGCTGGGCTACTACCTGGTTGCGGCCCAACTGGCCCTGCTGCCTACGGAGGGGCTGGGCGGTCGGGTCGCAGCAGTCCTGTTTCCCGCGTTCGCGCGGTTGAACGAAGCTGAACGCCTTCGGCGGGCCTTCGTCAACTCTTTGGCCGCGTTGGCGCTGGCTGTTCTGCCTCTTGCCTCCGCCCTCGTCTTTTTCCCGGGCATCGTGATTCACATGGCGTTGAGCTCCAGTTGGGATCCGATCACCGCAGCGCTAGTCTGGCTCGCCCTGGCGGGTTGGGCGCGGGGACTTGGAGGGATCGGGGCCGCCCTGCTCCAAGCCACCGCTCGTTTGAAAACCGCAATGCTGCTTCAGCTTGCGCGGGTGCTCTTGCTCGCCGTGCTTCTCTACGCGCTAGTGCCCCGTTTCGGTTTCACCGGGACTGCGGCCTCCGTGGCCGTCAGTTCCCTGCTCGGGGGCCTGCTCCAGCTTGCCGTGGCCTCGCGAGTGCTGGCGGCGCCGGGGAATGAAGTCGTGTCGGCCCTGAAATGGGGCTTTCTGGCCGCCCTCCCCTTCCCGATCCTGCGGCTGGCGGCGGCGCCGGTCCCCACGGCATGGCGAAGCGCGGCGTTAGCACTCGCGGGGATGGCATCGCTCCTCGTGATCGTCAAAGGCTTGAAGGCGCGTTTCGGTCTGAGCCTGGCCGCGGTCAACATTCCGAGTCGCGCGGCTCACCGCTGAGGTTTTGTTGGATAAGGGAGGGAGGGCGCCGGGCAAATCGCGCTCTCGCCGCAACATAAACAGTTACTTAGCGGGGGGTCACGACGTAGACGCGCGCCTGCCAGGGGCCGAACGCATCGCTGAAGGCCGTCCCCGAGGGTGCGATGGCGCGGCCTTCGGCGTAAACCTCCACCATAGCCGGCTGGACATTCAATGTAAAAACCGCCGAAGCCGGGTTCGGAGTGGAGTTGTACGCGAACACGTACACCTTGCCACCCGCGTACTTGACGCGCGTGCGAATCGCCACGTTGCTGCTCGATGCGAGAAAGTCGGGCCGGTCCACCGCAGTCAGCGCCGGCTCCAGTGCTTTCAGTTCCTGGAGCACCGCTTTCAGCCGGTTGAAGTACTCAACCTTCTCATCGCACCAGCCGCTGCACACGCTGGCCAGCGCATTCACTCCGAGGCCCCAATAGAGCAGGCCGTTGGCGCCCTCGGTAATGGCCATGTAACTCATGTTGCGCAACTCGGCCTGGGTCGGCCAGCGGCCCTTGGAAGTGAACTGGAAGAACTGGAGCACGGACGCAATTGGACGACTCCCGTAAACCGCCGCTTGCGTGCGCCGGGTCCATTCACCCACGAGGCCGAAATCGTAACCTCCGGCCGGCTCCGCACCGTACAGCGGATAAGGATCGGTGGCCAGCAGATCCACCGCTTCCGGCCACAACACTAACTGACTGTCGCCCAGCAACGTGCCGAGCACGAGGCCGTCCTGATCGAGCGACTTCATCCGCTGATAGTGGCCGAAGACGTTCTCCGCCAAGTCGCCGGTGCACTCGTCGGCTGCATAAAAGCCGAGGAAGCCGGCGTGCGAGGCGCGGATGCGGATGTCATCTTCGCTCGCTTTCAGGAACCATGCGTTCGGCGTTACTGCCTCAACAGCGGAAGCGTCAAAGCAGTTCGCGTTGGTAAGCGCCAGAATGCCCCGCTGCTGGAGGACGTTCATCATCGGGATCCAGGCTGCATTGCCCGCTTCCCCGTACCAGTAATTCAGGTAGAGGTTAATGGGCAGTTCGAACAGCCGTCGCACGCTGCCGAACAGGTTTTCCCATCCCGACTCGTAGTGGTAATAGCCTAGCCCGGCGTCATAAACCCCGAGCAGGAAAGTCGGGCGCCCGCGCAGCAGGATTCGATTGTTCGCGTCGTAACTTACCGCCATCTGCTGCCGCACGGACCCGCTCACCTTGGCAATGCGAAACGCCGGGTATTCGGAGAGCAGCGCCGCATTTCCGCTCAGCAGTCGGAAGCGTGCGAGATAGGTGCGGTCATTCAGAGCGCCGGACAGATCCAAGTGTGCGACGAAGTCGGCGGCGGCCGGATACGTCGCTTGACGCAGCAACTGGCCGCTGACCTCGTCCGTCACCGTAACCGCAACCTGGTACGAAGAAACAGCCGTCCCCTCGGGCGGATCCACGGCGATCTGGAAGCGCGCCGTTTGCGACTGATCGTCGAAGAGAAGGCCGCGGTAGTTCGGATACAACATGAAAACGCTCAGCGGCAGGTGCTCGCGGCGCAGCTCGACGTCATCGAACCATGCCGTGCCGTCCGGGTCCCCGTACGTCTCGAGCGTCACCGCCGCCGTCGCGTCCTGCGGCAGTACGATCTTGCGCAGGGCGAGCTTTTGCCAGTCCGAGGTGCCTTTCACGATAGTTGTGCACATCCGCACAAGCTGCCAAGGATAGCTTGGCGGCGCGGAGAAACAGGCTCTGACTCCGCTACCCTGAGTGGCAGCCAGGTTGTTGAGCTTCACCCACACGCTGAACTCGTAGATGCCTTTTTTGAGCGCAAGCTGTTGCGACGCGGCTTGCGAGTACGGGATCAGGTGGGCATCCGTCAACCGGTAACTCGCGCTACCCGTGCGGGCGACGGCGCTGTCCATGACAAAGCCGTTATCCGACCATCCCAGCGGCTTGCCATTCGCGCCCGGCTGCTCGAAGCTTCCGTTCGCAATCACGTTCGGCCCCAACTGGCCCTGCGAGTAGGCGGTCAGGCCGCCGGTCTTGATCACGGGCGGGCCGCTGGGGGCCGCCGTTTGGAAGGTGAGGTCGGCGCTCAAGGCAAGGTTGCCTGCCGCATCGCGCGAGCGCGCCCGGCAGTGATACGTCGTGCCCGGCGCCAGGCCGGTCAGGGTCACGCTGTGGCTGGTTTTCAGGCGAGCATCGAGGGGCGATTGCGAGCCATAGGCCGTCGTCGTCCCGTAATCGAGCTGCGTATCGGCCGGCTCGTCGGTCACCCAGGTGATGGTGGCTGAGTTGCCGGTCACCGTAGAGACGGCCAAGGCGGAAATCAACGGAGGAATCGTATCGAGAGTAGAGAACGTCTGGTTGGCCGACACCGCCAGGTTGCCTGCCGCGTCGCGACTCCTTACCCGGAAATGGTAGGTCGTCGCGGGCCGCAGCCCGGAGAGCAATACCTGGTGAGTCGTGGACATGGTGGAGTCCAGCGGGGTCTGCATACCATAGGCGGTGCTCGTACCGTACTCGACCTGTCGGGTGGCCGGCTCGTCCGTCCGCCACGTGATCATTGCGCTCGTGCCGGTTACGTTGCTCACCGCGATGCCGCTGATGACGGGCGGCGTGGTGTCGGGCAAAGCGATGGTCGATTGAGCCGCTCGCAACTCGACGTCGTCGAACCACGCCGTTCCATCCGGGTCGCCGTATGCCTCCAGGACGAAAGCCGCCTTCGTGTCCTGGCTCACCACGATGCCGGTTTTGGAGAGATAGGTCCAGTCTTTGGTGCCAGTGACAATCTCGGTGCAACCTACGGCGATGGCCCAAGGAAACGTCGGCGGGGCGCGCAGGCAGATGCGCACGCCCGAGCCTCGTGTGGCGGCCAGCTTGTCCGTCTTCACCCAGCCGGCGATGTAATACGCACCTTTAGACAATGTAAGTTCGGTCGCTGCGCTCTGCGAGAAAGGAATGAGGTGCGCATCCGTCACTCGGTGGCTGACGGAGCCGCTCCGCCACACCATCCTGTCCGCCGTGAAGCCGTTGTCATACCAACCCACGGGTTTGCCGTTGCCGGCCAGTTCCTCGAAGCCGGCATTGGCAAGCAGGTTCGGGCCCAAACCGGCTGGACCGTTCTGGCCCGTAGGCGGGCTCTGCCCCGTATTGACCAGGACCGGCCGCAACTCCACGTCGTCGAACCATGCCGTGCCGTCCGGCTCGCCATATGCCTCCAAGATCAACGCGGCCATGGTGTCCTGGCTCACCGCGATGTCCGCCTTCGCAAGATAACGCCAGTCGCTTGTACCGTTAACAATCGCCGTGCACCCGACGGCGATGCTCCAAGGATAGGAAGGCGGAGCCCGTAGGCAAATGCGCACGCCGGAACCCTGTGTCGCCGCCAACTTCTCTGTTTTTACCCAGCCGCCGATGTAATAGGTACCCTTCGGCAGGAAAAGCTCGAAACCGGCGCTTTGCACATAGGGAATCAAATGTGCGTCGGTCAGGCGAAGACTCGCCTCTCCCGTGCGGCGCACGGTCCGATCCACCGTGAACCCGTTATCGTACCAGCCGGCGGGCTTGGCGTTGGCCGCGAGCTGTTCAAAACCCGGGTTGCTGATGAGATTGGCGCCCAGCGACTGCCCGCCGGATTGAGCGGATGCCAGCGACCCGAACAAGCACAGGAGGACAATCCGGCATGCCGTGCGGTTGATCCTACCGCTCTCGGTCATGTTGCGACCTCCTCGAGGTCCGAAGCTTGGTGAGCGAGCGGCCTCCTGATTCTTATTCTTCGGACCGATTGCAGAAAACTTGAATAGAGCAGTTTTCCATTCTCCTAGTGTTTTCGCCTGAACACAAGTCTCCGAAAGGTTAGTAAAGAAAGATCAACCTTAGCTAGAATAAACGTGTGTATAAATTAATTAACTCAGACGGCCGCGCCCCTCGTTCCGCAAACCTACTTCCCCGCAGATGGGGCCCATCTTTTCCCGGAAGCCGTGCACGGACCGCAATCGGCGCCGCCTTTTCCCGCGCAGTGCACGGCGGCGGTCCCTCAGCGAAGCAAGCGGAAAAAATCGAGGAGCCTGGCGGCTACGCCTCAAAAGATGTTTTCCTCAGCGGAACGAAACCGATCTCTGCCCCGCGGCACCGCCCGGTCGTCCCGCGCAGTCCCCCCGATCGTGAGGGGACTCTTCACCTGCGAGAGCCGTCCCTTCCCCTCACACGAACTTCCGGGGGGTACTATCCCCACTGCGCTTAGCCTGTCTCCCCGCCACCGGCGTTCGGCGGCTGCGCTGAGCCGGCAGCGGCAGCCCCGCGACGGCACGCGATGGTCCGTGGAGTCGAATCGTGATTCTGCACGTCAAACGGCGCATGTCATTGCACCGGATTGTCCGATGGAGTTCGGCGGCAACCGCGCGACGCACAACAGGCGCGGTCGTCCCCCCGAAGCGGATCACCTGGCGCCCTTGACATCGCGCCGCTGGGTCCCGAAACGAAGCATCCCCGCAGTGGGCTGAGGGCCGCCACCGCTCCTTTGAGCCCACCAAGGACGGTACCGCTTCCGCTGGTTGACGGCGTCGTCGCTTGCAACCGGTAGCGGGCCTTGCGGAGCTGCAACACCGAAACCATGGGCGGCTTGACTTGGCTTGCGTACAATGGTATAAGCTTGCTGTGGGGTCGTATATTTGCCAACGCGATAGGGGGGATGCGATGTCAGTAAGAGCGAACTGGCTCGTCCTTTTGACACTCACGTGTGGGTTCAAGCTGCACGGTCAGAACGTCTTTGGAACCATCAGCGGCACGGTGACCGATCCGAGCGGCGCGGTGGTTCCCGGAGCGACCGTCCGGGCGGTGAACCAGGGAACGGGTGCGGCGTTCCAGACGAGCACCGGCCCCGACGGCGCGTACGTGCTGCGCGAACTGGCGGTGGGCATTTACACTTTGACGGCCGAGGCCCAGGGCTTCAAAAAGTACGAAGCGCCGAACCTCCGCTTGCAGGTCAACGACGTGCTGCGAGTGGACATGAAGCTGGAGGTCGGGACCGCGGTCGAAACGGTAACGGTCAGTGCGTCCGCCGTCACGGTGGACAGTACGACGGCCACCTTGCGCGCGGTCATTGACCGGCAACGCATCGAAGAACTCCCGCTTAACGGGCGCAACCCCTTGCAGCTCATGCGGCTGGTGGCCGGAGTGCAGCTCGCCAACCAGGGACCCGGCTCGGACGTAACCTCGGGAACCACGTACCCGGGCGTCACGCCGGTTTCGGTGAACGGGGCGAGGGCGAACGCCACGAACTACGTGCTCGACGGTGCCCAGCACAACGACCACTACAACAACGCGCCCAACCCCATGCCCAACCCGGACGCGCTGCAAGAGTTCAGCGTGCTGGTGAATAACTTCAGCGCCGAGTTCGGCCGCCACGCCGGCGGCGTGGTCAACGCCGTTACACGCTCGGGCACCAACGAATTCCACGGCAGCGCCTTTGAGTACGTCCGCAACAGCGCGCTGAACGCCGCCAATTTCTTCGCTCCCGCCCTGGCACCCGGCAAGAAGCAGGACGACGGGCTGCGCCGCAACCAGTTCGGGGTCACGGCGGGCGGGCCCGTGCTACTGCCGCGCCTCTACGACGGCAGGAATCGCACCTTCTTTTTCTTCGCCTACCAGGGCACCCGCCTCCGGCGCACGCCCACCGTCGTGAACGTCATCACTCCCACCCTTGAGCAGCGCCGGGGCGATTTCTCCGCGCTCCGCAGGCAACTGCGCGATCCCTTCGGCGGCGGCGTCTACCCCAACAACCAGATCCCCGCCTCGCATTTGGATCCGGTGGCGCGGACCATCCTGGATAACTATGTGCCCGCCCCTGCCCCGGGTGCGGACCGGATCGCCGTCAGCGCCCCCACCCCGTTTGACGAGAACCAGTATCTCGCACGCGGCGACCACAATTTCTCGGATCGCAACCGGCTGAGCGTGCGCCTGTGGCATTCCGGGGCCCGGCAGCCCGGCTATCTCCATCCGCGCAACTATCTGTCCCAAGCCGTGGTCTGGAACCGCGTTTGGCGGAATCGCAGCGCCGCACTTACCGACACCCACGTCTTCTCCCCGAGGATCACCAACTCGCTTGTATTGAGTTACTCGGAAACCGACGGGGATTCAAGGCCCATTTTGCCGGAAAAAAGCCTTGCATCGCTCGGCGTAAACATTTATAACGACGACAAGCCGCAATACCATCTCACGATTTCGGGTTATTTTTCCCTCAATACGGGAGACACCAACGTATTTCCGCGGCGCGAGTTTCAGATACAAGATACGGTGCGGGCTTCCGTGGGGCGTCACCAGCTTTCGCTGGGAGGCGAGCTGGGTCGCGGCAAGCAGGATATCCGGAACAATTTCCGGGCGAACGGTCAATTCACGTGGAGCGGCGGAGCGCCCTTCACCACCGACTCGCTGGCCGATTTCATGGTGGGCAAGTTCCAGCAGCTGGTGCAGGGGGCAGGCGAGTACAAGGACAATCGCTATCCCGTAGTCGCGCTCTTCGTGCAGGATTCCTGGCGCGTACGGCGGCGGCTGAATCTCGAGCTAGGGCTTCGCTGGGAGCCCTTCTTCCCTTACTGGGACAAGAAGGACAGGCTGGCGGTGTGGCGGCCCGGCCGCCAGTCCACCCGCTTCCAGTACGCTCCTGCCGGCGTGCTGTTCGCCGGCGATCCCGGGATTCCCCGGGGCGGGTACGACACGTCCTGGGGCAACCTCGGGCCCCGGCTGGGACTGGCCTGGGACCTCTTGGGCGACGGCCGCACCAGCCTCCGTGCGGGCTATGGCGTGTTCTTCGACCGCACCAATCTGATCATGACGAACTCACAAGCCAACCAGGCCCCGTTCGCCACCACGGTGGTGGTTTTCGGCAACCCGCAGAACAGTTTCCGCGACCCCTATGCGGGCACGGTCAACCCCTTCCCCGCCCCGTTGGATCCGCCGGGCGATTTCCGCTTCGTGTTGCCCCACACCGCCTTCCTCTACGAGCAACACCTGCGCAACCCGTACTTGCAGGCTTGGAATCTGACCCTGGAGCGGGAGCTGCCGAGAGGCTTCCTCGGCCGGCTGGCCTATGCGGGATCGAAAGGCACGCGCCTGACCATCGGGCGCGAGATGAATGCCGCCGTCTACCGGCCCGGAGCGACCACGGCGGACACCAACCAGCGGCGTCCCTTGTTCCCCCTCCTGGCCGGCGTGACGCTGGTCGAACCTACGGGGAACTCGACCTTCCACTCGATGCAACTAACGATTGAGCGGCGCATGCGCGGCGGCCTGTCCGTGCTGGGCAATTACATGTGGGCCAAGAGCATTGACGACGCCTCGGCCAACAAAATCACCGGCCAGAACCGCTCCCATCCCTTCAATCAGCGCTTCGACAAGGGGCCGTCGGATTACGACCACACCCACGTCGTCAGCGTATCCAGCCTTTGGGAGCTACCGGGACGCTTCACGCAACCAGTGTTTCGTCATCTGCTGGGCGGATGGAAGTTCAATACGATCCTGAGTTTGCAAAGCGGCGCCCCCTACACGGTTTACAGCGGTGTGGACAACGCCCGCTCCGGCACCGCCACCACCGGCGCGGCCGGACAGCGGGCCGATCTGGCGGGCAATCCCCACCTGCCGGAGGGCCGCAGCCGAGGCGAGAGAATCCTGCGCTGGTTAAACCCGGACGCCTTCACGCCCAACGCGCTGGGAACGTTCGGCAACCAGGGCAGGAACATGTGGCGGATGCCGGGCCTGGCCAACGTAGACGCCGGCCTGCACAAGGAGTTCCCCATCGCCGAGAAGTTCGCGGTCACCTTCCGCTTCGAGGTTTTCAACCTCTTCAATCGCGTGAATCTCGGGGCGCCCGACAGCAACCGCAGCTCGGGCAATTTCAACCGCATCTCCTCGGCCTTCGACCCGCGCATCTTGCAACTGGCGCTTCGACTGGGCTGGTAACCGGCGGCCGCGCCGGAACCAAGGTCGTTCACGGGCCGCCGCGTTTGATCGCGCGCCGCCTGCTACGGTACACTGATCGAAGAAGCTACTTACTATGGCGAATACGTTCTCGGCGCTCAAGCGCATCCGGCAGATCGAACGGCGGACCCGCATCAACCGCGTGCGCAAGAGTCGCCTGCGCAACCAGATCCGCAAGCTGCGGCGCGCCGTGGAAGCCAAGGATGTTGCGACGGCCCAAGCCTTGCTTCCGCAGACCTTCAGCATCATTGATCGCGCGGCGAAATGGGGGATCATCAAACCCAACACGGCCGCGCGCTACAAGTCCCGTCTGCACAGGCGGCTGAAGGCGCTTGGCGCGGCGGCCTGAGAAGAGCGGCGATAAGCCAGTCACGATACCGCCCGGCAGTTTTTCTGCGGGTGGCGGCCGCGCCATAAGGCGCGCTTTGCTCGTCTGGTACCGACGCGCGGGTCGCACGCTGCCTTGGCGCGCCGACAGGGACCCCTACCGCATCTGGATCGCAGAGGTCATGTTGCAGCAGACCCGTGCTGCGGTGGTCGGGCCCTACTACCTGCGGTTTCTCGAACGGTTCCCCGATGTGCACAGGCTCGCTGCCGCCGAACGCTCCGAAGTCTTGGCCGAA
>FMJZ01087331.1_pt1 | contig 10342 bp, 7 predicted proteins | sample 1987881 | NCBI WGS metagenome assembly FMJZ01 (sample SAMEA4378227, study PRJEB15110) | soil metagenome | biome: soil; feature: Field; material: Soil | place: India | collected 2015-03-11 | depth 0 m | reverse complement strand
GAAGTCCCTGGCAATCTGTGCTATAGCCTCTTTCCCTTCCTGAATGAGGGGGAGAACCTCCAGCTTGAACTTTCGATCCTCCTTCCTTCTTTCCATTTTCTGACACCCCAGTTGATGATACTTTCCTTTTCTCTGTCTCCACTGAACTGGGGGAAGACCAGCCATCTCCTAGTTCTCAGAAGAAACCTCTGGAGCCTTCTTTTTCTCCCAGAGCATCTTGCCTCTCACTGAGGTAGTGGAGGATAGGGGTCAAAGCCTGGAGGGGAAGAGCTCTCAACTCAGACTACTTGCCATCTACCTCGATGGAACTTCTCTCTCGACACACACAGGGAGAGACCCGCAAGGAACCAGTGTACTGTGCTCCTGCGAATTCTCCCTGATGACAAAAGGGAGGTACTGGGTTTCTGGTTATTCAAAGCCCAGGGAGAGCACCAGGAACTGGAAGGAACTCCTTAGGGATTTGGGACCACGGGGGAGTCGAGAGAATTTGGATCCTTGAGAGTGATGGTCTTTTTGATTTGGGGGAGATCGTAAAGGAGATCTTCCTGGAGTCTCGCTGAAAGCTTGGTGTGCTCCAAAGGCGATCAACAGGGGATAGCAAAGACCCTCAAGCCATCTCCAAAGCGAAAACCCCTCCCCAGAGCTCGAGAAGGATTTTTCAAGTTGCGGGAAACCTGAGGAAGGAAATACCCTAAGGTAGGGGAAAGGCGAGAGAAGAAGGCTCAAGTGTTCCTCACCTTCCTGGAGTATCCTTGAGAACCCGCTCAATCAGCTGGAGAGACTCTGTAAAGAGGTAGTGATGGACTAAGGGAGTAGAGGTATTCGTCCATGAGAAAGGAGCAAGAAAGCTCTTCTACCGCATTCTCTCTGGAATCAACAAGAAATCGGGAGCAAAAAGACTTCGGGGATTTGCAGAAGTTAAGATGGGAGGATACCATGTCTGGTTCGGCCAAACCTTCTCTCCAAGTGGGTTATTTCGACGTCATTATTTGTACCGTCTATGACCTTTTCATAGCTCGAGAGAAAATTGCTTGCCAAGACAAACTGGGAAAGTGATTTCAGCTTGTATAGCTTTTGCCATTCCTTTCTTGTCGGAAGACTGGCCATGTAGGATAATAGAAAAAAGGAGGGTAGGGCCATGGAAAGAAGAAAGCTTGGTAAGACCGATCTCTCTCTTTCCCTTGTGGGTCTTGGGGGATTTCACCTGGTAGAGCTTCTCTTTGAGGAAGCACTACGACTCATTCATCTCTATCTCGATCTTGGTGGAAATTACCTTGAGACTGCCGAAAGCTATGGACACGGAGACTCTGAGACGAAGGTAGGGGAGGTTTTGAAAACAAGGAGAAAAGAGTGTGTTGTGGCTACAAAGTCTCAGAAGAGGAAGAAGGACGAAGTCCTTCGGTCCATAGAAGGGAGCCTAAGAAGGCTTCATACCGACTATATTGACCTCTTTTTCATCCATGAGCTCAACCGTTTCGAAGTTCTTGAGGAGATCACCGGCCCCGGTGGTGTCCTGGAGGGAATAGAGAAGGCAAAGGAAGACGGGAAGATACGATATGTAGCCTTCTCAAATCACGCTACCCCTGAAGTTGCCGAAAGAGCCCTGAAAACCTATCCCTTTGATGCCCTGATGGTTCCTCTCAACTACTACGATCGTTTCAATTTCCCCGGTTGGGAGGAGGTTGTCTTGCCTCTGGCTCAATCACAGGGAGTGGGAGTTTTGGCTATGAAAGTCTTTGCCGATGGCTTTCTCTGGGAGAACGCCGAACAAGCCTTCCGCTATACCCTATCTCTTCCGGTGACCTGTGCGGTTTTGGGAGCCAATACCGAGGAATACTTGCGGAGAGACATGGAGCATGCTGCGGATTTTATCCCAATGAGCGAAGAGGAAAGAAAGCAGTGGTTTTTCAGTGCACCGGAGCTCGGTAACTATGTCTGCCGGCAGTGTGGAGATTGCCTTCCCTGCCCCCAGGGTGTAGACATTCCTCGGGTATTTCTCCTTGAGGGTCAGTACGATCGCCAGATGTACGATGGAATCGTGAGGAATCCCACAGAGTACGCTTTGCGGGATCGGTTACGTTTTTGGTTTGGTAATCAGGACTATGCCCAGAAGGCTTATGAGGCCCTCTCCCCCGACGCCTTAGCCTGCAACGAGTGTGGAAAATGTGAGAAGCGCTGTCCCTACGGTATTGCTGTCATAAAGAAACTGCACATCGCCCATGCCAAACTCACCGACCACCGTCCTCCCGGGTATACGAGGATTTTTTAGAAAGGCCGCTTGTGCCCGAAGCTGGAAGAAAGAGGTGGTAATGATTATTATTCCCCCTTATCGCTGATTAACTGGGGAAGAGGTATCCTTTTGCGCATATCTTTTGAGGATATGCTATCATTGAGGGAAAGAAATTCTTGACGGTTTCTGTCAGAACTCTCACCATGTAGTGGGGGCGTTGGTTTTTCAGTGTTTGGGGAGGGTCTATGAGAATTATTGCTATCGCTAATCAAAAGGGAGGGGTGGCAAAGACTACAACGTGCATTAATTTAGGAGCCTCACTGGCGTATCATGCCCGACGGGTACTCATTATCGATATGGATCCCCAGGCGCATTCCACCCTGGGGCTTGGGTTTGAGCCCAACGAACTTGACAAGACAGTTTTGAACGTTCTTGAGCCTCCGCGAAGCCCATATCACTTGGAGCTTAAGGATGTTATTGTTTCCACGCGGACACCCAACCTCTATCTCGCACCGGCCAATATTGACCTTGCCGGAGCAGAATACCGTCTTATCGACAAGCTGGGAAGAGAGGACTTCCTCAACAGCAGCATCCAGCGGGCTAACCTTTCTTTTGATTATATTCTCATTGACTGCCCTCCTTCCTTGGGAATTCTCACCATAAATGCTTTGAAGGCATGCCGGGAGGTGATCATCACCATACAACCCCATTACTTTGCTCTGCGAGGTATTGAGGAGTTCATGGAAACCTTGGAACTTATGCGGGAGAACCTGAAGCACGATCTTGAGGTGTACGTTCTTATCACTATTGCCGATACTCGCACAAATCTCTACCGAGAAGTTATTGAGGAAGTCCGGGAATATTTTGGAGATCGACTATTTGACACCATCATTCACCGCAACATTACTCTTGCTGAGGCTACGAGCCACGGTGTGCCGGTGATTGAGTATGAACCCACATCCATGGGGGCTCAAAATTATCTTACGCTGGCGAGAGAGGTGATCCGACTTGAAAAAGAAAAGCCTAAAAAGAGGCTTTTCCGAAAGACTTGATTTTAAGCGGGAGCTCATCCGGGATACCAAGAAAGGCCTTACAGAAACCCAGGAAGTCGACGTAAATTTCCCTTCCCCGAAGCCCACGAAGAGTGAAAAGACCCCGAAAAAACCTACCGAGAAACCCAAGGAGCGCAGAGCCGAGGAGCGCGTTGCTACGATTAAAGTCATCGGTGTGGGTGGAGGCGGAAATAACGCTGTGAACCACATGGTCGAAACCGGACTCGACGGGGTTGACCTTGTGGCAGTCAATACTGATGTGCAGTCTTTGAAAAGGTCCCTTGCTCCGGAAAAAATTCAGATCGGTTTCAACCTCACCCGGGGATTGGGGACAGGGGGAGACCCTCGTATCGGAGAGGAAGCCGCTAAGCAAGATCGGGATAAGCTTCTTCAGGTAGTTGAGGATGCAGACCTTGTGTTCATTGCTACCTGTATGGGTGGTGGAACCGGAACGGGGGCGGCTCCAGTAATTGCCTCTTTGGCCAAAGAGGCGGGAGCCCTGACCCTTGGAGTAGTGACAAAACCCTTCAATTTTGAGGGAGCGCGGCGGAGAAGCCAAGCCGAAGAGGGGATTAAAAAACTTCAGGAGGTTGTTGATGCTCTCATTGTGATCCCCAACGAACGGCTCCTGCAAGTGGCCAAAAGGGACACTTCTCTCCAGGAGGCTTTCAAGGTGGCGGATCATGTACTCTATCAGGCAGTGCGGGGCATAACGGACCTCATCACTTCTCCCCAAGATGTCAATCTCGATCTTGCCGACCTTCGGACAGTCTTGAGTGGAGCAGGGATGGTTCTCATCGGCATCGGTAGTGGAAGGGGTCGGGAAAAGGCCAAGCAGGCGGCTGAGGAAGCTATAAACAGCCCTCTCCTTGAGATTTCCGCCAAGGGTGCCCGTTCTATCATTCTCAACGTTACCGGTGGTCCGGATATGACCTTGAACGAAGTAACGGAGATTGTGAACCTTGTCACCGGTGCAGCAGGGACTGAGGCCGATATCCTTTGGGGTTGCAAGGTGGACGAGACACTCTCCAGCGAGATTGTGGTGACAGTCATTGCCACCCGCTTTGAAGAGAGTGAACCCAAGGCAGAACCTCTCATAATCTCCGGGGAAAAGGGTGAAGAAATACCGGGTCGCATCATCATCGACGATGATATTGACATCCCAGCATTTTTGCGGGAGACCCAGAAGAAGAGTAGTGCTTCAGAAAGGAAAACGAACGATGTCTTTCCATTTTTCCGGAGAAAGGGGGAATAGAGGACGTGGCTACCATTTTAGGAAAACAAATGGCCCGGGAGGAGATTCTGAAGCGTGTAGGAGATATCTCACAACTTGGGGGTATAAGGATTTTGGAACTCCTTGACGGCCTCGAACGAGGGGTTCGCGTGGCAGAAGTGAACACCGGAGGGGGTCTCCATTACACGGTTCTCATCGACCGGGGGATGGACATTGCCTGGACAACCTACAAAGGTATCGGTATTGGCTGGCGCTCGGCCACGCAAAGCCTTTCTCCTTTCCTCTTTGAGCCAGAGGGTTTTGGGTGGCTTCGAGGGTTCCACGGAGGTCTTATGAATACCTGCGGCCTTACCTATGCCGGTGCGCCATGTCGAGATATTTCTACTCTTGCCGGCCGCATTGAGGAAGAGGATTTGGGCTTACACGGAAGAGCATCGTATCTCCCGGCAGGCAATGTGTGGGTGGACGGAGCCTGGCAGGGTGACGAGTACTTCATGTGGGTACAGGGAAAGGTTCGGGAAGCAATTGTTTTTGGGGAAAAGCTTGTACTTTTCAGGAAAATCTGGAACCGTCTTGGAGAAAAGGTCATCCATATTGAGGACCAGGTAACTAATGAAGGATTCATCGACACTCCCTTTATGATTCTCTACCACATTAACATCGGCTATCCTGTTCTCGATGAGGGAAGCCAGCTTCTCCTTCCGGCTGCAAAGACGATTCCCCGGGATCACTGGGCTGAAGACGGCAAGGAGGAATGGAATCTCTTTCATGCTCCACAAAAGGGGTATTTTGAAAAGGTTTACCTCCATATCCCTAAAACCCTTGAAGACGGCTTTGGAGCCTCACTGCTTTTGAACGAGAGGCTCAAGGTCGGGGTTTACGTGAAATTTGATACTCGGGAACTTCCCTACATTACCGAGTGGAAGATGCTGGGGGAGGGAGAGTACGTCGTGGGTATGGAACCCGGTAATTGCTTTCCTCTGGGGAGAAAGAGGGAGCGGGAAGAGGGAAGGCTTGTAGTTTTGAAGCCCGGGGAGACGCGAAAGATTGTCCTTGAAATCGGCGTGGTGGAAGGAGAGGGGGAAATCGGAAGCTTCAAAAAATATCTGGGAATGAGTTGATCCCCCGGTAGAGTACCGAGTAAGCGAAGTAGTTGGTGAGGACACGCTTCACGTAAGTTTGAGTTTCGGGAAAGGGGATAGACTCGATGAAAGCATCACGGTCTGGGGGGAGGGTTTCTTGCCAGGAAGCAGCTCTCCCTGGACCGGCATTGTATCCGCAGATGGCAAGAATAATATCCCCGTTGAATCTCTTAAGGAGATAAGAAAAATAAGCTACCCCAATGGCAATATTCGTTTGAGGGGCGAGAAGGAGAGTCCGTATGTCCCCCTCGAGTTGCACCCATCCTTTTTCAAGCACCCATTCCCCCGTCGAGGGGATGACCTGTAGAAGGCCCATGGCCCCGGCAGAGGAAATAGCTTCCGGATCGAAGGCGCTTTCTGCATGCATGATAGCAAGGACAAGGTAGGGGTCGAGAGAGGGGTTTTTTGTTTCCACAACCTTTTCTACTCCCTTAAGAAAGAAGAGGGGGTAGTATTGTTTTCCGACAAAAGAGGGAATTTCGCTCTCCTTTGGCATTAAGCGGTAGGCGGAGAGGAGGCTCTTTCGATACTCTCCCGTCTTGGCCAAAAAGCGCGCCTTCTCAAGAATGAGGAAAGGATCTCGAGGATTTTGGAGGACGAGAAAAGAGAGCTCAATAGCGGCGTGGTTCCAAAGACGGGTGTTGGAGAAAAACCGGTATTTTGCCCAGTGTTTCTGTAGGGCAGCCGGTAAAGAGAGCGTAGGTTCTTTCTCTTCTTTAAAGGGAGATAGGATTTCTCCTTTTTTCCTCAAGAGGACAGAAGCCCGGACGTAGTAGTAGTCAAGATGCGCCCCTTGAAGGATTTTCCGAAGAAAAGCCTCGTCTCTGGTAATTTTGAATTGCCAGAAGAGAGCTTGATTTTTTCGCTCGGGGATGTCCCCAAGTTTCGCAAGGACTTTTTTCGCCTCTTCAAGATATCCTTTTCGGTAAAGGGTCCAGAAAAGATCCCAGAGGAACGCGCCATTTTTGGGAAAAATCCGGGTAGCTCTTTTCAAGGTGTTTATACGCTTCTCTTCATCCTTAAGCATTTCATAGGAAAAGGCAATGTTGCGCAAGACACTTTCCCGATAGCCGCTCTGGGGATAGAGAGACAGAAGGCGCTCGTAGAGGTCAATGGCCTCGCGGTACAATCCATTCCGCTGAGCGAGGATTCCACGATAGTAGAGAACGTTTTCGGTTTCTGGTCTTCCCTCAAGGAGCCTCTTCAGAGCAAGAAGATCTCCCTTCCGGAGGAATAGTCGTGCTTCAAGAAGGAAAAAGGGAGTCTCGAGGGACGCGGGAAGCCTTTCTTTTTTGAGGCTTTCTGTGAAGCGCTGTGCTTCATCGAGCAACCCTAAGGAGAGCAAAAACTCTCCTACCTGTAACCTTGACTGCAGAGAGAAATCCTCAGGAAGAAGGGTTCCGAGGAAGTCCGAGAGCATTTCTTTCGTTTCTCGGAGAGTTTGCTGAGGGAAATCGGAGTACATTTTGTGGGCTAAAAGGAGGGCTTCATTTTTGTGGTTATCTTTAAGAAGTTCAAAAAGCTTCCTCAGAACAAGCAGTTTGTCTTCTTCGTTCTGGGCGAGGGAAAGGGCTTTTAGGGTGAAGGAAAAAGCTTCCTTTGGGCGATTCTCCCTTTGAGAGCGTTCGGCGCAGAGTATCACTGCAGGGAAAAGGACCGGGGAAGAGGGAAGGTGTCTTTCAAGGAGCCGCAAAAGTATTTCCCGATCTTTAGGGTTATCTTTTGTGGTCTCAAGGTATAAAAGTATAAGGTGGTCGGCCAGCTCTCTTCCTTCCCAAAGGGACGTGATGATTTCTTCTCGAATGCCCCAGCGCAGACCCGAATGAAGTAGAATTTGTATTCCTAAAAAGTGAATTTCTTCCCAGACCCTGAGGCCTTCCCCCCACGCTGCCTGAAGAACCCAGGAAAGGCTGAGGAGGACGAAGACGAGAAGCCCTAATCCTTTTGCCTTCATTTGACACCCATGATAGCATACTGAAGAGGACGATGAAAAGGAGGGAGAGGTGTGCGGAACCAGGAAGTGGCCAAAATCCTCCGCGATGTTGCGGTTTTGCTTGACATAAAGGGAGAAAGCCGCTTCCGGGTAGTGGCCTATGAAGAGGCTGCCCGGCGAATCGAAAACTGGCCAGAACCCATAGAGGAAGTGTGGAAGGAAGGGAAACTTGAGGAGATTCCCGGAATCGGCCAGAGCATCGCCAGTAAAATCGAGGAATATCTGGCCACTGGCAAAATGACGTATCTTGAGGAGCTCACCCGGGAGATTCCCCGAGAGCTCATTGAACTCACTGAAATCCCCGGAGTAGGGCCAAAGATTGCCAAGCTTCTCTATGATCAACTTGGTGTGAGGACTGTGGAGGACCTTGAGCGAGCAATCCAGGAAAAGAAGCTCCGTTACCTTCCCCGTCTGGGTGCAAAGAGCGAGGAGAAAATTGCCAAGGGCCTGGAGATGTTTCGCCGGAAGAGCGGTCGCATGCTCCTTGGGCAGGCTCTGCCTTTGGTGGAGGGCATTGTTGCTCTTTTGCAGGAACGGACGGGAGTGGAGAAAATCAGCCCTGCTGGGAGTATTCGCCGCATGAAGGAAACGATAGGAGACGTGGATATTCTCGTAGCGTCTTCGTATCCACAACTTATCATGGAAGCCTTTGTGTCGTTACCCCAGGTGCGGGAAATATTGGCCCGGGGTGATACCAAGTCAAGTGTCATGACCCACGAAGGAATCCAGGTGGATGTGCGGGTAGTGGATGAAGAATGCTACGGAGCAGCCCTGCAGTACTTCACTGGTTCTAAGGCTCATAATGTGAAGCTCCGAGAAATTGCTGTCAGAAAGGGGTTCAAAGTCAACGAGTACGGCATCTTCCGCCTTGATACCAATGAGCGAGTGGGAGGGGAAAAAGAGGAAGACATTTACGAGGCTCTGGGCATGGAGTGGGTGCCACCCGAGCTTCGAGAGGACCAGGGAGAAGTCGAGCTGGCCCTTGAGAAGAAACTCCCTGTCCTTATCACCATGGAGGACGTCAAAGGTGATCTCCATGTGCACTCCCACTGGAGCGATGGGGTGGCCTCAGTTGAGGAAATGGCAGAGGCAGCGGCACAGCGGGGGTATCGTTACATTGCCATTTGTGATCACACTCAGTCTCTGGCGGTGGCTTCCGGTCTCACCCCGGAGGAGGTGCACGAGCGGGAGAAAGAAGTCCGGCGATGGAATGCCAGACACCCTGAACTTCTTGTCTTCAGCGGGGTTGAGGCGAACATTCTGAGCGATGGCTCTATCGATTTCCCTGACGGGGAACTTGCCAAACTCGAGATCGTCGTAGCCGGGTTGCATTCGGGGCTGAGTCAAAAGGGGGAAAAGATTCTCAAGCGCCTGGAACTCGCCATGAAAAATCCCTACATTCAGGTCATAAGCCATCCCACTGGTAGGATCATTGGCAAAAGGGATGCCTACGAGGTGGACTGCGATGCCCTTTTCGCCATCGCCAAAGACACCCATACGGCCTTGGAAATCAACGCCCAGCCTGAACGTCTGGACCTGCGGGACATTGATGCCCGAAAGGCGGCACAGATGGACATAAAAGTGGTCATTTCGACTGATGCTCACGATACCGGTTCTTTGGACTACATGCGCTATGGGGTAGCCCAGGCCCGAAGGGCCTGGTTGCGAAAAGAAGACGTCCTCAATACCCTTGAACCTGAGGAGCTCCTCGATTTTCTCTCAAGGAAGCGAAAGATTCTCCTTGGGGAGTAAAGTTGAAGGCAGCCTTCTTTTATGGGCACTGCGTTCCATCATGGCCAGGATTTTTGAGCGATGAGGTTCTTCTACCTCCCCAGTAAGGATGAAACGGTCGAGAATCTCGTAAGTTATTCCCATTTCGCCCTCATCGGTTTGCCGGGGCCAGAGCCCTGCCGAGGGAGGTTTGATGATAATCTTTTCGGGAAGGCCGAGAAAGGAGGCAATCTCTCTGACTTCCTTTTTGGTGAGGTGTGCTAAAGGGGCAATGTCTACCCCGCCGTCACCATATTTGGTGAAGTACCCCACGGTGAGCTCGCTGCGGTTACTTGAGCCGCAGACGAGGTAATTGAGTTTATTAGCGAAAAAGTACAGAGTGCACATGCGTAGCCTTGGCTTGAGGTTGGCAAGAGGAAGAGTGTGGTCCTTCTCTTCCCCGAAAACCTCAAGGAAGGCATCAAAAGGCTTCTCCAGGGAGACGATGCGATAGGGAATGGAGAACATCTCGGCTACCATTTGAGCATCTTTTGTATCCTCGAGGAGACTGTAACAGGGCATGATGAGCCCAAGGATGCTGTCTCCCAGAGCCCTCTGAGCTAACACAGCTACCACCGAGGAGTCGATACCGCCACTCATCCCAAAAACGAGACCCCTTGCTTTTGCTTCCTCGACCTTTTCTCGCAAAAAGCCAACGATTCGTTCAACTTCCTCACGAGGTATCAAGGTCGTCCTCCTTTCACGTACCTGCCTTTCTTTTTTTATCACGCCCTGGAGGATTTCACAATAGCCGAACATGTGATTTTGTAGAAGGTTTCTTTTTTCGGGACATACGAGATTTTTAGAAAATTTCAGAGAAAATATTACTAAATTTTCCAACAATTGATATAATTTTGATGCAGACAGGGGGTTTGTTGTTGTGGTGCGTCTCAAGGATATAGCGGAGAAAGCAGGAGTCAG
>FMJZ01004935.1_pt1 | contig 10345 bp, 8 predicted proteins | sample 1987881 | NCBI WGS metagenome assembly FMJZ01 (sample SAMEA4378227, study PRJEB15110) | soil metagenome | biome: soil; feature: Field; material: Soil | place: India | collected 2015-03-11 | depth 0 m | reverse complement strand
TCGCGCCCAAGTACATTGCACGCATCGAGGAACAAATCTACATCGACGAAGGATATCACGACGCACAAATGCGCGACCCTGACATCGCCCTCGAGAGGGTACGCCCCGGTACATCCCACACAGGTGGCGAAGTTGCTCTTGCTATTAAGCCGATTGAACCAGCCGCTGCCTGAACCTTTATCACGATGAGCCGTCATACTCCACCACTGGCGCGTTGCTTAAGAATCGATTTTGACCGCGAGCGCTATGCCGTCGGCTTGATGGCAGGCACTTCGCTGGATGGGATTGACGCGGCACTGGTGCGCATCAAAGGCTCTGGCGACGCAATACAACTACAGACGCTGAGCACTCATCACAGCCCCTACACGCCTGAGGAACGCAACGGGCTACTGCAACTAATCCATTTCGGCACAGTTGGCGACTTGTGCACGTGGGATGCTTATCTGGGGGAGCGGTTCGCGCAGGCGGCTTCGGAAGTAATCAATCTATATAGACACAACTCTCGTCATTCTGCGCGAAGCGAGGAATTGCTCACAGTTCACTTTATCGGTTCACACGGGCAGACGGTGTGGCATGCACCCGACGGTAAATTGTTCAACCTACCCGCCCGCAACACGCTACAGATAGGGCAGCCCGACGTGATTGCCGCACGGCTGGGCGTGCCGGTGGTCGCCGACTTTCGCACGCGGGATATCGTGCATGGCGGGCAGGGCGCACCGCTCGTGCCTATCGTCGACTGGCTGTTGCTGCGCCATCCCGCAGAACACCGCGTTGCACTGAACATCGGGGGAATGGCGAATGTAACTGTGCTGCCCGCTGGCGGCGCATCCGAAACGATTCTGGCCTTCGACACCGGACCCGGCAACGCGCTTATCGACCGCGCTGTCCAGATTTACACGCAGGGAAAACAGACCTACGACAGAGACGGTAAGTACGCCGCAGAGGGCGAAGCAAACCCAATCGCTCTCGAACAGATGTTGAGTCATCCCTACTTCGAGCAATCGCCGCCGAAATCCACAGGGCGTGAGATGTTTGGGGAGGAGTATCTGAAGGCGATTATTGTGGCGTTCGAGATGGAACTCCGCCCTCTCGTGGCGACCCTGACCGAGTTCACAGCGCGCACCATCGCTGATGGGCTGAAACGGTTCGTGCTGCCCGAATATCCGATTCAGCGCATCATCGTATCAGGTGGCGGGGTGCATAACCGCACGCTGATGGCGCGCCTGCAAGCCCACCTGCCCAACATCGCCGTTGAGCTCTCGGCGCAGTACGGTATCGATCCCGATTTCAAAGAAGCGATTGCGTTCGCCGCACTGGCGGATAGGTTCCTGCAGGGCTTGCCTACTACCTATCCCAACACGACGGGCGTATGCAAGCCGTGCACGGCAGGCAAGTTGGCGTTGCCGTAGGTGAGCGCTTCAGCAACCTTGCCCGAAGGCGCAGTGTTCGCATTCAAACGGCTCGCCGCGCCACAGCACCGGCTTTATCTCTGATATACAAATAGCCCCCAGCCTATGCAGCTGGGGGCATGTTCGACGGGAGGTGAGGATGATGCAATATCAAGCCTTGCGGCGACGTAGTCCCATCAAGCCCGCCAAGCCCGCGCCCAACGCCAACAGGCTTGCAGGCTCTGGAATGACCTGCATGTTGTCGAAAATGAAGTCCTGGAAGCCACCTGAGTTGAAGTTATTAAAGCCGAACGCCGAGACCGACACTCCGCTGCCCCAGTTGCCCGTGGCGGTGCCTGTCTCTGTGCCGTCCAGGTGGTTTACGGTCAGCGTGAAGTTGCCGAGATTATCCCAGCCGAGGAAATACTTCAGTCGCCTGCCACGCAGGTCTAAGCTACCCATACTAATCGAACCAGTGGTCGATCCATAGGCGAAGTAGACTGCGTTGTTGTTAGAAGGATTCATACCGAAGCGCAGTTTCTCCGCCGAACCGTCGTAGATGGTGACGCCTGTGAAGCCGGACGCGTTGTTCACGTTATGGCGCGCCAGTACGGTGAACTGTCCTGCGGGCAGTGTGGTCAGCAGTGGGCGTCCGATGGCGTAGTTGCCATTGCCTGAAAACAGCCCCCACGATCGAGAACCGTCCAGCACTTGGAACGACGCTGTCGCAATAAACCGTCCACCCCCGCCTGTAGAAATGTCGTACCAGTTGCCAAAGCCCGTGCCGCCGTTATTGGTCAGAGCCCAGCCAAGGTCGTAGGCGGAATCGTCGGCATCGTCATTTGCACTGAACGAAGCCCACACAAAGGTCATACTCAGCGTAATCGCTGTTGCAACAAAGCCTTTCAGAAAAGTTCTCATAGTTAGCCTCCACGATGAGTATTGTAGAGGGCGAGACCACTCGCCCTCGAACGGCGAGAAATCGTATTCTCGCCTCGCGCCCCCATGTTGGGGGCTGGGTACAACAGGGCAAATGATAGATTCAGCGGCAAATGATCCTCGCCTCTATTATAGCACATTTTATGCCAAATGCAAGGAGGCGTGGATAAAACTGGTAATTTTAGGGGGAATGAACCGCTCGAAAGAGATTCGGCGCAACTTGGTATGATTCGGGACGCGACTGACGATGGTTCTGGCACTCGATTTAGGCACAACGGCGATTAAGTCGGCGGTGGTCTCGGCGCGGGGCGAGCTGTTGGTGTGGGCGATGGAGGAACAGCCGCTTATTTTCACCCCCGACGGAGGCGTGGAGCAAGACCCGCGCGTCTGGTGGAACACGCTCACCCGCGCCGTGCATCGCCTGTGGAGCGATGCACCTGAACTGCGAGACGCGGTTCAGGCTATCTGCTGCACGGCGCAGTGGTCGGGCACGGTGGCGGTGGACGCGAGAGGCGAGCCGCTGGGCAACGCGATTATCTGGATGGACACGCGCGGCGCGCCCGATGTGGAGACACTTATAGGCGGCTTCCCCAGCGTGATGGGCTACGACCTGTTCAAGCTGCGCGATTGGCTACGCCTGACAGGGGGCGCGCCCACCCGCTCGGGCAAGGACTCGCTGGCGCATATTCTATACTTGCGCCGTGCTGACCCCGCTCGCTATCGGGCCGCCCACAAGTTTTTGGAGCCGAAAGACTACCTGAACCTGCGCCTCACAGGGCGATTCGCCAGCTCGCACGAGACGCTTGCCCTGCATTGGATTACCGATAATCGCGACATTCGGCGTATCGACTATCACCCGACGCTGTTGCGGTATGCGGGGCTGCTGCGCGAGCAGTTGCCCGATTTGTACCCCAGTACAACAATCTTAGGCGAGCTGCTGCCTGCTGTTGTCGACGAATGGGAAGTACCGAAGGGCGTACGGGTCGTCTTAGGCACGCCCGATTTGCATGCCACAGCGATTGGCTCTGGTGGTATCGTCGATTTTCAGGCGCATATGGCGCTCAGTACCTCCGCATGGATTACCTGCCATGTGCCGTTCAAGCGCACGGATTTACTGCGCAACATCGCGACGCTGCCCGCAGGTATACCAGGACGCTATTTTATTGCAAACGAACAGGAGACGGCAGGCGCGTGTCTGAACTGGCTCAGCAGACTGTTCTGGGGCGAGTGTCCACCTGCGGACGCCTACACGCAGTTAGACGCGCTGGCGGCACAGGTCGGCGTGGGCGCGGATGGTGTGCGGTTCACCCCGTGGCTGGCGGGTGAGCGCACACCTATTGAGAATCCCCACATCCGCGCAGGTTTCTATGGCTTGAGCTTGCAGCATGGTAGGGCGCATCTGGCGCGCGCCGTGCTGGAAGGCGTCGCGCTAAATGCCCGCTGGCTGCTAAAAGCTGTCGAGCGGATTGCCGGCAGGCGGCTGAACCCCATACGGCTCATCGGTGGTGGAGCGCGCTCGGAACTCTGGGCGCAAATCCTTGCGGATGTGTTAAACCGCGATATTTATCAGATGGTGCAGCCCCAGATGGCGACTGTGCGCGGCGCAGGCATGCTCGGCGCAGTCGCGATGGGCTGGACAAGCTGGGCAGAACTGGAGCAACACGCCCCTGTACAGGCGCGCTTCGTGCCCGAACCCGACCGCACGCGCCAGTACGACGCCCTGTATCGCGAGTTTCGCACGCGCTATCAGGTAGAGTCTCGGCGGAAACGATGAGAATCGTTATCGCAGGCTACTATGGCTACCGCAATTGGGGCGACGAAGGCTCGCTGGCAACACTGCTCAGCGGCTTGGACGTTCCTGTCCGTACACTGATTACTGTCCTCTCAGGCGACCCTGCGTTCACCGAACGAACCTACGGCGTGTGCGCCCTGCCGCGCATGGATTTAAGAGCCGTTCGGCATGCGATACGCCGCTCGGACGCGCTTATTTTGGGCGGGGGCAGCCTGCTACAAGACGTCACCAGCCTGCGCTCGCTGCTCTATTACCTTGTGCTGATACGCTGGGGCTTCGGCGCGCACGGTCGAGTGCTATTGGTTGGTCAGGGCGTGGGACCGCTACGACGCTTTATCAGTCGCCAGTTCGTGCGGGCGACCCTGCGCCAGGTTCCGTTCTTGAGCGTGCGCGATGCGGAGTCGGCGGTGCTGCTTCGCGCGATAGGCGTCTCACACGCTACGGTAGATGCCGACCTTACCTGGGCGTTAGCGGCGCAGCCCCCGCATGTGGAGCTAGATGCCGACGCCCGGTGGATTGGGCTTGCCCCACGCGCCTGGCGCGATGCACCAGTGAAAGAGGCATTCACTGCTTTGTGCCGCCAAATTCAAGCGGACGGTTATCGCCCGTTGCTGATGCCGATGCAGGAGTCGCAAGACCGCGCCCTGTGCGAAACGATTGCCGCCGCAAGTAATTCGCGTGTGCTGCCGCCCCCTACACACCCTGCGCAACTGCTCGGCGTGATGCCACATCTGCACGGTATGGTCGCAATGCGCCTGCACGGCGCAATTTTCGCCGCTGCGCAGGGAACGCCCGTGCTGTGCATCTCTTACGACCCCAAAGTGGATGCCCTTGCAAACCAGCTACGCGCGCCGCACCTCGAGCTTGCAAAACTGGGAACCGAGCGGTTGCAGGCGTGGCAGGCATTTCACACGCAGCGCGAGGCTCTGCAGGAGCAGCTTCGAGTCCACGCCGCGCCCCTGCACGAAGCGGCAACAACGCTGCTGAATCGAGTAAGCCACTTTCTGCATGCGTCCTTCCCAACGGACGCCGATTGTAGTACTTGAAACCTCAGCAGGGAAGCGCATCCTGCGAAAACACCGCAGAAATGCAACAAGAATCGCACAGGAATCTCGTTTCTGTAAATCTCACGCCCCAAACTTCTCCTGTACACCCATGAGTTGAGTGAGAATGTTGACCAAATCGCCCCCGCGCAGGCGTCCGAGCGCCCCTTTGGCGCAGGCGTATTCGTGGAAACGCAGTACCTCGTCGCCGCGCAGGTCAGGTCCGTGCAGCAGCACGGGCACAGGGTCACCCGAATGGTCGCCCACCGAGCAGGGCGTCGAGTGGTCGCCCGTGACCATGAGATAGAACGGCTCGGTATACTGCTCCAGCAGGCGGGCGATGAGGGCGTCGATTTTCTCGATGACCTGCGTCTTGAGCATGGGGTTGCGGTCGTGCCCGCACAGGTCGGGTGCTTTCACATTACACAACACGAAGTCGTACTGGCGCAGAGCGTTAGCAAGTGTGTCGGCGATGCTGTCATAATCGGTATCGATCCCGCCGGTTGCGCCGGGCGAGTCGAGCGTGTCCATGCCCACGAAGCGCGCGATGCCGCGGATTAGTCCCGTCTCTACGACAGCGACGGCAGTCATACCGTGTTTTTGAGGGAACGGGTCTAAATGCGGCGCGATACCCGCCCCGCGCGGCAGGATAATGTTCGCAGGGGGCAGACCCCTTGCCCTGCGCTCGCGGTTCACAGGATGGTCATTCAGCCGCTCGTAGGAGAGTTTCACAAAAGCGTTCACGATTTGCGCAGTGTGGGCAGCGGCTGCGTCGTTAAGATCCAGTGGCTGCGCCGAGTGTATCAACTCGCCGTCGGTGTGCGGGTCGACATCGGTGATATGGGGGCTTAGCCCCTCACCTCGCAGCACCAGCGCACCCCGATGCGCCACCGATTCTTTGAAATAGCACTGTACGCCCTCAATCTCCACACCATTCACCGCCTGCGCCAGCTCCGCCGTGCCCTCCGTGATGCGTCCTGCGCGACGATCCAGCACGCGCATCTCTGCATCCACCGTGCTGAAATTGCAGCGAAGCGCGACGTCGCCCCCGCGCACCTCCATCCCAATCCCCAACGCCTCAAACGGACCGCGCCCCTGATACACTTTGTAGGGATCGTAGCCCAGTATGGCCAGATGCGCTGTATCCGATCCGGCGCGGATGCCCGGCGCAATCGGATCCATCAGTCCGCACTCGCCCTCGCGTGCCAGCCTGTCCAACGTCGGTGTAGAAGCGTACTCCAGCGGGGTCTTGTGTCCCATCGAAGCCACAGGGCGGTCGCCCAAACCGTCGGCAATCAGCAGTAAACCCTTGTACAACGCACGCGCCATAGCAGTTCGAGTATACCTACACGCCCAACAGCAACCGCACAAAGAACTCGCGCAGCGGAATCAAGATATAGCTTAGCGGGTTCGGAAGCCGAATCAACGGTAAGATGAGAATGGAACCGAACAGGATTATGGGACCATACACCGTTTGAAAGTTCCAGTAGCGCGGGTCGAACACATCCCTTAGAAAGCCTGAAAGCACTTTGGAGCCGTCCAGCGGGTGCAGCGGAATCAAATTAAAAATAGCCAGCCCGATATTTACCAGCACCAGCGCGAGCAAGAAGTCCACATACACATTATCGGGCAGCGGCTGACCCGACGCCAGTAGAAAGCGCAACGGTATCGCAAATATAATCGCTAAGATGACATTCGACAACGGTCCCCAGAATGCGCACATTACCCAGTCGCGTCGCATGTTGCGGAAGTAGCCAGGGTTCACGGGCACGGGCTTGCCCCAGCCAATACCAAAACCAGAAATCGCCGTGAAGATAATCAGAATCGTGCCCAGTGGGTCTAAATGGGCGATGGGATTGAGCGTCACGCGCCCTTGACGACGGGGCGTAGGGTCGCCTGCCCAGTCCGCATACTTTGCGTGCGCGTATTCGTGTACCGTTAGGCTAAGCAGGATGGCAAGAATCCACAATATGGTCTGTATCAGGTTGTCTATGCTCAACATCGGGCGAGAGTATACCCGTCGGAACTCACCCAATGGGTCGTCAGGTATCTTATAGGTATGTACCGCATGTGCATAATAGGGTTGCTGGGGATGCTGCTGCTGAGCGTCGTTTCGGCGCAGCTGCGGCAGATTCAGTTCAAGACGGAGGTAATCCTAGAACGCGTCGCTTACGCGCCCGGCTCGACCATAAACGGCATTGTGGTGATGCAGGTGGATAAGCCCTATCATGTGAACGCCAATCCCGCTTCGGAGGACTACCTAATACCAACCGAGCTGCGCATCGAGGCAGGTAGGGGCTATAAGGTGGGTAAGATTGAGTATCCGAAGCCCAAAGAGAAAGCCTTCGCCTTCTCAGAAGGCAAGCCCCTCAAGATTTACGAAGGGCGCGTGCCCATCAGGTTTCAGATTGCGCTGGACAAAGCTGCGTCCAAAGGTACGTTGACCCTCAAGGCGACGCTGCGCTATCAGGCGTGCGATGACAACGCTTGCTATCCCCCGCGTACCGCACCGATTGAAATCAAGATTCCCGTCGCCGACAAAGACGGCGCGGTGAATCCGCAGTATCAGGAGGCAATCAAAGGCAGCGAGTCTGCCTTGAACGACACGGTTGGTGTAAGCGGGCTGGTAGAATACAGCAGAGGTTCGGGCGGTTTGGTGGGACGGCTGGAAGAATCGTTCCGCACGGGGCAGTGGGTGTGGTTCACGCTGATTTTGTTTGTGGGGGGGCTGGCGTTGAACCTGACGCCGTGTGTGTTGCCCCTGATACCCATCACGCTGGGCTTTTTCAGCATGCAGTCGCGTGGGCAAGCGGGTCAGCGTGTGGGCTTGAGTGCACTGTACGCGCTGAGCATGGCGGCGATGTACGCAGTGCTGGGAACGGCGGCGTCGCTGGCGGGCAAGGCGTTCGGCTTCCAGTTTCAGAACCCATGGGTGCTGGGCACGCTGATTGCACTGATAGTGCTGTTCGCGCTTGCGCTGTTCGGGGTGTATAAGTTTCAGGTACCACCTGCGCTGATGCGGTATGTGGGAGCGCGTCAGGGCTGGGTTGGCGCGATTCTGATGGGGGTGTTGGCGGGCGTGGCGGCGGCGCCGTGTATCGGTCCTGTGATTGCCGCGCTGATTCCGATAGTGGCGGCAGCGGCGAACCCGATGGTAGGGTTTCTATTCTTCCTTGCGTTGGGATTGGGGCTGGGCGCGCCCTATTTTGTGGCGGGACTGTTTTACGAGCGTGTGCAAAAGCGCATCCCCCGCTCCGGCGAGTGGACAATCCTGGTAGAGCGCATCTTTGGCGTGATGCTATTAGCCGTTGCGCTTTTTTTCGCCAGCAGCCTGATGAGTCCCCAAGTGTACGGCTGGGCGTGGATAGGGTTTCTGGGACTGACCGCGCTCTATTTCCTGTTTGGCGAGCGCAAGGAGATTACGCAGCCCCGCGTGGTGCGCCTCAAGCAGGTGTTGGGCGTCTTGTTCGTCGCGGTGATGGTGAACAACGCCCTCTCGATGATGCGCCCGAAGGTAGAAATTGCGTGGCAGCCCTACAGCGTCGCGCTGATAGAGCAAGCCAAAGCAGAAGGCAAGCCTGTGCTAATCGACTTCACCGCCACATGGTGTCAGGCATGCGGCGAGCTAAAGCACTACACCTTCACTGACTCTGCCGTCGTGCGCGAGTCGGAGCGGTTCGTGCGCCTCGTGTTGGACGCTACCACTGAGAGCGACCCGACGGTGCAAGAGGCACTCAAACGCCACGAGGTGGTGGGGCTGCCGACAGTAATTTTCATCGATTCGCAAGGCAACGAGCGTCGCGACCTGCGCCTGACGGGGTTCGAACGCGCGAATAAGTTTCTGGAGCGCATGCAGCAGGTACGTTAGCGATAGAGTTCAGGGGTGAACGCTTCGGGCGGCGTCTCGGCTCGGAGGCGTCGCACCGCGCCGTTTAGAGTCAGTACCAGCACCCAGCCCCGCGCGCCCGATACGCGGTCAGTTTGCCATTGCGGGTTGAACTGCTGCGCCCAGTGCCAGTGGCACTCGGCAAGCGGGGTCAGTTCCTCCCACTTACCTGCGCCGTAGGGCGGTCCGGGCTGCCACCAGCCCAGCTGCCGCGCAATCGCCCAGTTCGGCACGTAGGTATAGCTTACGCCGCTGGGCAAGTAGAAATCTCCCTCCAGCCGAAATGCACTGCCCAGCGTATCGCGCACCTGATGTTTGCCCTCCAGCGGGTCGACAGGACATACAAAGACACGCGGGGCCCTCACATAAGCGCGCGTCGCTGAGAGATAGGGTGGCAGCTCTTGATAGTCCTCGCGGTACATCCGCACCGCAAGCCCAATCTGGCGCAGGTTCGAGATACATGCCGTGCGCTGCGCTCCACGTCGCGCACTGAGCAAAGCCGGCAGCAGTATCGCCGTCAACAGCGCAATCAGTGCCATCACGACCAACAACTCGATTAGAGTGAAGCCCCGAAGCCGTCCCCAGCAGTACATACATACCGTTAGACGCAGGCGCAAATGCGGGGTTTCAGTGGGGCGTGTCCGTTTTTTGGAGGCGATTGAGTCTTATAGGGTGGAGAGTACCTTCCTTCCTTACAAAAATCCCCCTGCCCGACGGGCAGGGGGATTTTTTGCGTAGCGTGTGGAACGAGACAGCCTCAGAACTGGAACATCACGCCAACCGTGAAACCGTTGACGTTGTTACGGGAGATACCCGCGTAGCCTGCCGTGAGGGCAATCGGGGTCTGTCCGCCTGTGCTGAAGTTGTAGCCCAGTTCGATGGAGTAGGAGAACGAGGCGTCGTCGGCGGTGAACACGCTCCCTTTCTTGGGGAAGCCGACGCCCGCACCCGCGCGGTAGAAGAACTGCTCGTTCACATAGCCCGTGAAGGTGACATGCAGCGGAATGTAGTAGTTATTGCCCGCTCCACGGTAGCCCACCGACGCGCCCAGGTCATAGTAAAAGCCTGTATCGGTCGGCTCGCTGGTTTGGAGCTTGTAGCCCAGGTCGATGCTGAACCACACGTCCTCCGAAGCACGGCGCACGCCCTTCTGGCTGGGTAGAAACACACCCGCGTTCAGTGTGAACCCCTGCAGTTCCGTCTCTTGCGCAGAGGCAGGCGCAGTCAGCGCGAGTGTCCCAATCAGCGCCGCCGTCGCTAAGCACAATAGTCCCTTGTGCATGATACATAACCCTCC
>FMJZ01072153.1_pt1 | contig 10347 bp, 9 predicted proteins | sample 1987881 | NCBI WGS metagenome assembly FMJZ01 (sample SAMEA4378227, study PRJEB15110) | soil metagenome | biome: soil; feature: Field; material: Soil | place: India | collected 2015-03-11 | depth 0 m | reverse complement strand
AGGTATTTTTTAGCAGTTGATTTTAAGTGTATCATTGGATTAACCTATTATTTACAGATAAAAGTGGAGAGGTGGCCGAGAGGCTTAAGGTGCACGACTGGAAATCGTGTGTGGGGTAAAACTCACCGAGGGTTCAAATCCCTCCCTCTCCGCCAGTTATGTAGCAAGTAAGTAAATAAAATTACTTGACCAATCAATTTAATAAAAATATTCACAGTTTTCTATAGTCAGGGGCTGGCCCTGCGCAGCAGGCTGGTGTGAACCCCGCCAGGTCCGGAAGGAAGCAACGGTAAGCATTTAGTCTGGGTGCCGCAGCAAGCCGGCCCCTGAGTATAGAAAAATTAATAGAAAGAAGGAACAAAATAAATAGAAATTTTTTAGATGTGAAGGCTGAAAGGGAGACCTAAACATTGTATAAAATTAAACCATGAGCTATTTAGTTTTAGCAAGAAAATGGAGACCTCAGACATTTGATGAACTTACAGGTCAGGAGTCTATATCCAAAATTTTGAAGAATGCAATTATTCAGAATAAAATAGCCCATGCCTATATATTTTCAGGGCCAAGGGGTGTTGGTAAGACAACAACTGCAAGAATTCTTGCAAAGGCATTAAACTGTATAAGCGGACCGACTCCTGAACCTTGCTGTAGATGCCAGTCATGTATAGCCATATCTGAAGGCTCCTCTATGGATGTATTGGAAATAGACGGGGCTTCAAACACAGGTGTCGATAATATAAGGGATTTGAGAGAGAGGGTTAGATATGCACCATCAGGCGGTAGATACAAAGTATATATAATTGATGAAGCTCATATGCTCTCTACCTCTGCTTTTAATGCCCTTTTAAAGACACTTGAGGAACCTCCTATGCATGTAGTTTTTGTTATGGCTACTACAGAGCCAAGAAAAATACCTGCCACGGTTTTATCTCGGTGCCAGCATCTTCCTTTTAAAAAAATATCAAGACAAAGGATTAAAGAGAGGCTTACATTTATAGCTTCATCAGAAGGATTGAAGGCTTCAGATGAGGCCCTTGATATGATTGCAAGGGTAGCTGATGGTAGCATTCGTGATTCATTGACTATTCTTGATCAGGTATCATCATTTTCTGAAGATATAACAATATCTAATATAAAAGATCTCTTGGGTATTAGCGATATAGAGACTATCTCTAAAATTGCTTTATCTATTATTGAGGGAGATAGAAAAGGTATAATAAATATAATCTCAGAAATAGTAGATTCAGGAAATGACCTTAAAACATTCCTAAAGGATTTACTCCAATTTATAAGAAATCTGGTAATTGCCAAAATATCAGGTGATACAGAGGGCATTATTGATATAAGTGAGGAGGAAAAAGCAGAAATTAATAAACTAAAGGATATTGTATCAGGGGAACACTTATCCCTTATTCTATCAGAATTAATCAAGGCAGAGCCTGCAATAAAAAATGCCTTTCATCCACGCATTGCTGTTGAGATGACATTAATAAGACTAAGCTTTCTAAGCCATTTTAGATCTATAAATGGCTTAATTAAATCATTAATTGGTCAACAATCTCAAGCTAAAGGTGCGAGAAACATAATTTGTGACCGAGTTGAAAATGAACAGAAATCAGAATTTAGAGAGTCAGAAGGAAAAAATGAAGGCAAGCCAGTAATAGTAAATAACAAATCTTTGGCTGATATATGGGATGCTGTTATGAAAAAAATAGATGATATGGACCATCCACTTTATTGTAAATTAAATGAGGGTATTGTCTCTTTTGGTAATGATGAGATTAAGATAGTATTTAATGGCGGCCTTTCTGTCCTTGCAGAATCAGTAAAGGAGAAAATCTTATTTTTAAAGAATCTTATTAAGGATTTGTCTGGCAAGGACATATCTATAAGTGTTGATAATATTGAAATAGGGACTGTCTCAAAAAAGGAAATAATGGATAGGGCGCTGAAAAATCCTATTGTAAAAGAGGCATTGGAATTGTTTGATGGAAGGATAGTGGATGTAATGCCAATAAAAACAGTGAATGGTGAACAGTGAATAGTAAACAGAATTTTAGTTTCTCTGCTATTTACTAAATACTATCTCCTATTCACTTTAATATTTAGGAGGATATTATGTCAAAAAAGATGTTAGGCGATATTATGCGCGAGGCTCAGAAGCTTCAAGCAGAGATGCAGAGGATGCAGGAGGAGGCAAAGAAAAAAACTGTTGAGGCATCTGCTGGAGGAGGAATGGTAACAGTTGTTGCCACTGGTGGGGGAGAGTTGGTCTCAATAAAAATAGAAAAAGATGTTGTGAATCCTGATGATGTGGAGATGCTTCAGGACCTTATTTTAGCAGCAGCAAACGAGGCATTAAGAAGGGCGCAGGAAATGGTAAGCGAAGAGATGTCAAAATTGACAATGGGGCTTCAGTTGCCAGGTATAGGGGGTCTGGGCAATCTTTTTAAGTAAATATTAGATTAGAACTATGAATTAGCAGATAATTATTCTTGCGATTAATTATTTATATGGCACAGGATATAATTGAAAATCTCATAATAAATCTTACTAAACTTCCTGGGATAGGAAGAAAGACGGCCCAGAGGCTTGCCTTTTTTATTCTTACTATGTCTTCTGATGATGCTAAGGATATTGCTAATGCCATAATTGATGTAAAGGATAAAGCGCGATTCTGTTCTATTTGTTTTAACATAACAGATATTGATCCATGCAGAATATGCAGTAATCCATCAAGGGACAAGAGTAAGATATGTGTTGTTGAGGAACCGAGCAATGTTATAGCAATAGAAAGGACAAGGATTTTTAATGGCACCTATCATGTATTGCTTGGGGCATTGTCACCAATTGATGGTATTACACCTGATAAACTTAAGATAGATGAGCTTATCAGACGCATAAGTTCAGATAGCGTAGAGGAAGTAATATTGGCAACAAACCCAAATACAAAGGGAGAAATGACAGCCCAGTATATAATAGAGTTGATAAAACGGTTCAATGTAAGGGCAACAAGAATTGCTTATGGTCTTCCTATTGGAAGCGACATAGAGTTTGCAGATGAGGTTACTCTCTCAAAGGCTTTAGAAGGAAGAAGGGAGGTTTGACTTAGAATTTTACTTTAGTGCCTCTCTTGTAATTTTCTCGGCTCTTTCAAAAAGAGCCTTTTTTTCTATCTCAGTCCTTGCCTCTATATAAAATCTGACCTTTGGTTCAGTGCCCGATGGTCTAATCATCAACCATGAGCCATCATCAAAGACTATTTTTATACCGTCAATGGTTATCACATCTTTAACTATCCTTTTGCTATTGCCAATGTTAACCTCAGTCCCTTTTTTGTAATCCTCTTTTATTTTTGAAAGCCTTTTTATAAGAGGCTCTCCAATAAGTGATGGGTCAACTGATATGCCTGCTCGGTCAGGATAATAATATCCATACTCATTCATAAGATCAGAGAGATAATCACTAAGATTTTTTCCTGTTGAAGCAACTATCTCAATAGCGAGCAAAAGGCCAAATAATGCATCCTTTTCTAAGGTATGATTGTAACCCGATATACCGTCAGACTCCTCAAATGCGATTATAGCTCTTTCTTTTGATGTCTTAAGCATATATGGTCTAAAGTTTTTAAAACCAACCTTTGTCTCTATTACAGTAATTCCTAATCCTTCTGCAATGGCGTTTACAAAATTACTTGTACCTACAGACTTTGCAACAACTCCAGTGATTTTTTTATATACATTGAGAAAATGAAGTGCCATAGCGCCAAAATAGTTCATAGGTATTTGGGACTTATCATCACAAAATCTTATACGGTCTCCATCAGGATCCATAATAGCACCTATCTTGAATTTAGCATTGCTTTGTTTTAGCATATTCACTACCATTTCCATATTCTCTTCAGAAGGTTCAGGTGCTATACCTCCAAATAGATAATCATTTTCTGTCCTAAGATATGCTATTTTTTTACTATTTCCTATTATCCTTTCTATTCTTCCCCGTGTGGCGCCATGTACATTATCTACACATATAAAGCAGTCCTCTTTATCTATGAAGTTAAGGATTTTATCAAGATCAATTGTCTTTCTCTCTTTTACATATCTGATATACAAATCTGTCAGATCGATTCTTTCTATCTGTTTTGGCATCACAGGTCCTATAATAGGTGATATCTCCATTAATTTGTTTGCTATTTTCTCAATCATCTCTGTTATCTCTATTCCTGCAGGTCCTCCATCAGAGGGGTTAAATTTAAATCCAGCATAATTCGCTGGATTATGAGAAGGTGTGAGATTAATTGAGCAAGCAGCATTTAGCATTTCTATACCTGCAGAAAATTCCGGTGTTGTAGCCTCTCCTGCATACCATGTCCTTATTCCTTCTTTTTGTAAAAGTCCTATAACCTCATTTGCAAAATCCGGTCCAAGAAATCTATTGTCATGCCCTACAATGACACCTCTATTTTTTATTTCATCAAAACCTGATACCCCTAATGCCTTCATAACTGATGGGTCATTGCTCTTAAACATCTCAATAATAGCTAATGTAACAATCCTGAGATTGTTAAATGTGAAGTCGGTTCCGATTTCTCCTCTCCAACCTGATGTGCCAAATACAATTTTTGATGGAGATATATTTTCCCTCGCAAACTTCTCTATTAAAAAGAGCTTGTCCCTATTCTGTTTTACATCAGACAAAATCATTTTCCAACAAGAAGAGGCATTTTTAAAAATCTCTGTCATTTTTTTCTCCTTTTTTATTCTAAAATCCAAATAATAATATCTATCATTATCAATATTACTATAGCAAGCTCAAGGAGTTCTAATCTTTTATTTGAGATTTCTCTATATAACATATCACATGCATTTGAGGCTATATCAAGCTTCTTTTTAATGTTTCTTTCCCATTCCTTGACCTTAAAAAGATTTATTGCCTCCATATAGACCTTTGCATAATAGACATCCTCTGTTACCTTCAATGAGGTGTCAATCTTTTCTGTTATTTCAGTAAGTTCCGTAATGGTTTGCATAATCTTTGCTGCTAATCTTTCATATTTTTTTATTTTCCATATAGAAAGGGAACCCTTTTCTGAAATGCTATCCTGTATATGTGCAAGTTCGTTATCCACAATGTGATCATAATATCTGAGTTCAAGCAGTTGGGCATTGGCAAATTCAAGGAGATCGGAAATCTCCGTGCTTCCAGAGGGTTCAACAATAAGTGCATTATCCCAGTTTAATATGACGCCATCATTTTTGTAATAGGAAAATCGTGATGATATAAGTTCCATATTTATCCTTTCTGAAAAATTACCTCTTTCAGAAAACATAAGGCTCGTTATGTTATAGGAGCTTAGAAAATCTTCAAATTCTAATTCAGGAGAGAATCTTTCAATGAAAAATATTGTGTAATCTTCTTCAAATCTGCTTATATTAAAGCCAATGAAGCACCCTTCTAGGACCGTAACAACCTGATTAAGATAATCCCTGAATTCCAAATCAATATATTCATCACTATCAATTAATATAGCTAAATCTTCAAAATGGAGTATGTCTAAATCACTTACGACAAACTCAAATATAATACCTAATACCCCAAAGTCATAGACCTTGCAATAAACATTAACTTTATATTTCTCCTTTTTGATCTCTTTATAAAATCCCTTAAGTTCAAAGGATAAAGGGGGATTTGCGAACTCAAAGGCCTTACTGAAGGGTCTTCTTGTTATTTTGAGTCTCTTTGCATCTTTTTTTAGTCTATTTTCTACTTTTAATAGGTCAATTTCATTAGCAACATCGTAGAGTCTATAGACGAGGATTTTACCGGATTTTATAAAGGGTATTCTGTTTTGCATAAAAATAATTGATGAAAAAAAATATTAAAAATATTATCATAATTAGGCTGTTTAGATACAAGTTTATTAATACACATAATCTGTAAGATTATTTATATAAGTAAAGTAGCAGTGCTGAAAAGCCTTTATAGTCGTATTACCTGAAATAACATTATCCTGTTTTTGTCACCAACTATGATAGCTTAATGGATGATAAATTTAAAATCATTTGTTTGAACATAAATAAACACCTTCTAAAGGCTTTGATGCATGACTGCTTTTATGTATTAGGTTAATACTCTATGAAGAAATTTTTAGCATTAATTATTATATTTTTCTTTCCATCTATATCCTTTTCAGAAATCCTTATAGGTGGAGAGTTTTTTTATACTGTTGTAAAAGGTGACAGCATAGATCTTATAAGCTCTAGATTTGGTGTTAATAGGAATAATATTATCAAGGATAATAATTTGGACATAAAGAAACCAATAAGCATTGGACAACAATTAAAGATAAATAACAGAAAGATAGTTCCTAAAATAGTTGAAAATGGGATTATAATAAATATCCCTGACAGGATGTTGTATTATTTCAAAAATGGACATCTTGAAATGGCATTTCCAGTTGGTTTGGGAATGCCTTCATGGAGGGGAATAACAAGATGGAGAACGCCTATCGGAACCTTTAAGGTTATAACAAAAAAAAGGAACCCCACATGGCATGTGCCTGAATCAATGCAGTGGAAAATGAGGATGGAGGGAAAGCCTGTGAAGACTGTTGTTCCTCCAGGTCCTGATAATCCACTTGGCAGATTTGCGATTGGTACTTCTATACCTGGTATAGTAATTCACGAGACAATATGGCCAACAACAGTATATCATTTTAGAAGCCATGGATGCATAAGGGTTATGCCAGAGAACATGGAAAAATTTTTTGCGATAGTGGAAATTAATACTACTGGAGAGTTAATATATAATCCTGTTAAGGTTGCTATATCAGATAGCCGCATATATCTTGAAGTACATAGGGATATCTATGGAAAGCTTAAAGATTTAAACAGTGAGACAAAGAGAATAATAGATGAAATGGGTTTATCAGAGAAGGTTGACACGGTAAAGATGAATCAGGTTATTAAGGAAAAAAAAGGGATTGCGGAGGATATTTCATTATGATATCAAGAAGGGATTTTTTAAAGGCAATTACTGCTGGTATTGCAATATATCCATATAGGAATGTTATCGCCTCTGAAAAAAAAGAAAGAATACTTAACCTTTACAATATCCACACAGAAGAGTCCCTAAATATACAATATTATTACTTAGGGAGATATGATATAAATGCATTGGCAGAAATAAATCATTTTTTGAGGTGCCATTATACTAATGAAGTAATGACAATGGATGTAGAACTTATTGATCTTCTCTGTGATATCAAAGACAAAATTGGCTTCAATAGGGAAGTTGTAATTATCTCTGGATACAGATCGCGCCTTTACAATGAATATTTAAGGAGTATAGGAAGGAAGGTCGGTGTAAGGAGTCTTCATTTAATAGGATGTGCTATTGATTTCACAATTCCTGGTATGAGTACTAAAGAAATTGCTTCCATTGCAAAATCATTTGGTAAAGGTGGGGTTGGAGTTTATACTGATTTTGTACATATAGATACGGGAAGAATCCGTTACTGGTAGTTGTTATTCTATTGTTTTTTATTAAATTGTATTATCTTTTCAGCCCAATTTTTTGCCTTATTTAAGATTTCTTCCTCATCTGCTGTAACTAAACTTCTGTTGTTGATGACAATTATTCCATTTATGAAAACTGTCTCAATATCTGAGGCTGTTGCTGCATAAACTATGTGGGAATATATATCATAAATAGGTGTTAGATGGGGCTTTTTTATGTTCATGATAATTATGTCCGCCAATTTGCCCTTTTCAATGCTCCCAATTTTATCACCAAGTCCTAATACATCTGCTGCCCACCTAGTTGCCATAAGAGTTACAGTTTTTGAATCTAATACAGTTGGATCATTTGCTATTGCCTTATGCACTTTAGCTGCAGTGGACATCTCACTAATTATATTAATATCGTTATTGCTCGCAGCTCCATCTGTGCCTAAGGAGACCTTTATACCACTCTTAAGCATTTTTACAATTGGAGCAATTCCGGAGGCAAGTTTAAGATTGCTCTCTATACAGTGAGAAACGCCGACTCCATGTCTTGACAAGATATCAATCTCTTTATTATTAACCCAGACACAGTGGGCTGCAAAAACATCTTTATCTAGAAAACCAATGTTATCAAGATGTTCAACAGGTCTTTTTCCGTATCTGGATACAATCTCTTTTACTTCCCATTCCGTTTCAGAAAGATGTATATGTATAGGTACACCGAATCTCTCGGAGACTTTTTTTGCCCTTTTAAGTGTCTCTGGACTACATGTATACGGAGCATGAGGTGCTACGCAAGGTGAGATCAGTTCATCATCTTTCCATTCCTCTATAAATGATTGGGAATTTGATAAATATTCATCTGTGTTTTTTGCAGAGGCTGTTGGAAAATCAACTATTCCAGGACCAAGGACTGCCCTTATACCTATCCTTTTTGCAATATGGGCAGCGCTCTCTTGAAAAAAATACATGTCACAAAAGCATGTAATACCAGCCTTAAGCATCTCAAGGCAGGCAAGCTCTACAGCATCTGAGACGAATTGAGGGCTAAGCCATCTGTTTTCAGCAGGCCAGATGTGTTTTTCTAACCACTCCTTAAGAGGTATATCATCGGCAAGACCTCTGAAGTAAACCATTGCAGCATGTGTATGGGTATTTATAAATCCAGGCATGGCTACAGTGTCATTGCTGTTTATGATATTTTTAGATGAATATTTGGCAAGAATATTATCTTTGATATCTACATCAAATATAATTCTGTCCTTGATAGCTATAGCGCCATTTTTAATGACATCCATATTTGTATTCATTGTTAGAATGTAATCACTACAGATTATGTAATCAACAGATTGCATCAAACGACCGTCCTATTTTCTTAAATTTTGTTAGGGCAAGGAAATTATAACTTTTTTTAATGTAAGAATTCTATGTTATCACTGAAACAGTGGATCAGTTTTTTAGTCATATATTTGCGTGAAACTCACCGCTATTGGTTAGCTGGAGTGACCCTTGCCATATCTTGTAGATATTACCGTATCTATTTTGTAGATATTTCTGATAGTAAGTTTTCTGTGGTATTATTCATTAATTTAGGGTTATTCAAATCAGAACCATAGGATCTTTTTAATTGATCTCTTATTCATATCTCCTCAATATGGAATTTTTTTTGAATTTTAATATGCCTTAAATTGCTTTGGATTGCAATGTCTGTCAGTTTTTTAGATAAACCATCAGCATTTTATGTCAATAGGGCTAATAAAGTCGAGACAAAAACCGTAATGCTTATGTATCCATTCATATTGAAAAAAGCAATATTTAATTTGTTCAGGTCATTGGGCTTAACAAGGGAATGTTCATAAATCAGAAGCCCTGCAGTCAAGACAACGCCAAGCCAGTAAGCAATATTTAAATTAAAAATAATTCCTGTTAATATAAGCAAAATCCATGTGATCATGTGACATGCCTTTGACATAAGTAATGCCTTACTTATACCGAATCTTTGTGGTATTGAGTAAAGGCCGTGCTTTTTATCAAATTCAACATCCTGAATCGCATAGAGTATATCAAAACCAGCAAGCCAAAAAACTACAGCAATGGCAAGAGGCAGTATATCAAGATCAAATGAGCCTTTTACAGCAATCCATGCCCCTAACGGTGCAGCGGATATTGCTATGCCTAAAACAAAATGAGAGGCCCATGTAAATCTCTTTGTGTAAGAGTAAAGGAATAATACACTGATTGCAATTGGAGAAAGTTTCAGGCATAAAGGATTGAGATTATAAGCAGCAAAAATTAAAAGGAATAGGGATACTGTAGTGAAAATAATAGCATTTTTAACCTTTATCTTTCCTGCTGGTATTTCCCTATTACTTGTCCGTGGGTTTTCAGAGTCAATTTTTCTATCAATTATTCTGTTTAAACCCATTGCACCGGATCTCGCACCAACCATAGCAACTGTTATCCAAAATATCTCTTTAAGGGATGGGATTCCTGATGCAGCAAGTATTGCCCCTGTGAATGCAAAAGGTAGGGCAAATACAGAGTGGGATATTTTTATCATCCTGAGATACAGGGTTAAACTATTCATAAACATTTACAAATATATGATAACACAAAATATTAATTGTGCATTTGGGTTAGAAGCCATGTCTTAATCGGCAATCAGGCAAATGTTTACTGAAGGTTGATATTGGAATAATATCCCATGAATTTTGAAAATTATTATGATTTATGTTTTAATATTATAACCTTTAATGGTAGCCCTGTGAGGCTAAAAGGAGAAAAATTGAATCAAAAAATATTAAATTTACCTTTCTCTGAAATCACAGGGAAAGGTTTTTTT